>Ga0137366_10004410_pt1 | contig 11017 bp, 11 predicted proteins | sample SagtaG_8_FD_104938 | JGI IMG/M metagenome (GOLD analysis project Ga0137366, IMG submission 104938) | Vadose zone soil microbial communities from Sagehorn Ranch, Mendocino, California, USA - Sage1_L_60_16 metaG | ecosystem: Environmental > Terrestrial > Soil > Vadose zone | place: USA... | reverse complement strand
GCTCCCTCGTTGTAATCAGCGTCGGGGCGCGACAGAAGGTAACCGTCCTTCCATCAACGAAGCGGGAATCTGCCTACGGTGCTCTCGCCAATGCTGCCGAAGTACAGCATCCCGTTACGCTCAACTGCGTTGGCAATCTCAGCGTAGCACGTGGGTGAGCCGTCCTGGAGGTTATCGACTATCTGGCCGTTTGCGTCCAGCCCTAACACAAATGCATACCGTTTAGGCGCTGGCTGAAGAAACTTAGGTAGACGAAAAATGACTTTTCTTAAGAATGGATGTGGCAGAACCTTATCAAAGACAGCATCGCGAGGCGTAACCAGCGCCAGCCAGAACTTTCCTCTGCCGTTGGAGGAGATGCCGTCTGGAAAACCTGGCAGGTTGTCGACAAAAATATCTGTCTGACCTTGTTTCGGACCTTTCAACCAGACGCGGCGAACTCTGTACATGCCTGTTTCGGCTACCAACAGGAACGACTGATCGGGACTGACCGCAACACCATTGGCGAAGTAGAGACCCTTCAAAATCGTGCGTGAGGTTTTCGTTTGCGGATCAAATGCCAGTAGGCGCCCATTAGGTTGATGCTCGAGCAGATCTGCTGTGAATCGAGTCAAGGGATACCTGCTGGACGCGTCTGTGAAATAGATCGTCCCGTCCGCGGCTACATCGAGATCGTTAGTGCAGCCAAACGGAAGTCCCTCGGCTTCCGTGCTGAGCGTCTTTACCTCACCTTCCGGCGTTATTGATAACAACCCCTTGATGGCATCGGCAACAATAAGATTTCCTGCCTGATCAAAAATCAAACCGAGTGGACGTCCGTGTGTTTCAGCAAAGACTCGCGGCTGCTTTCCATCAGGCTGGAGCTGAATAATCTGACCGCCCTCGAGGCCGCCATAAATGTGGCCCTGCGCATCGAGCGCTACATCTTCGGGCCCGAAACCACCCGTGGGAAATCGTTCGGTCGCCGCCAGCTTTGCGTTTTGTTCGTACGGGCCGGTAAGTGTGGGAGCCGACGGAGGCGTCCAAACTTCCGGGGTAATTGCAACCGGCGACATGAGCAGATACAAGACCCCTGCGGTAAGGACCGGGACGGCAACGAGAAAAAAACGTTTTAGCAGGCTCATGGTTTGCCGGGCCGCGAACAGTTCTATCGTTCACCCCTTGACTCTTCAACCTGGCTTTCCAATTCGACAGTCAGCTTACGAATTCCCGGCTGGTCCATTGGTTCAATCAAGCGAAGCGATTCATCAAGAATCCGGCGTTGGTGTTCGGGCCAGTTTGGCTTCCCCGCTACACTCCCCAGTTCGCCATCATAGAGCGCCGCCCGCGGTGGATGGACGCTTTCAACAACATCCTTCTGAACGGCCAGTGTCATCGTCGGCACGCCTGCTGTTTCGATCGCACGGGCCACGAGTGCCACTGATTGGTGACACAGTCGCGACGCTGGGACCAGCAATGCGGCCTGCACTTCATATCGTTTTAGACGTTCCACGAGCCTGGCCGCAAGTTCGTCGACCAGCAGCGCTGCGTCCGGAATGAAGCCGCAAAAACTCCAGAACACGGGATTAAGTTGGCCGATGATACCGTTTCTCTCAAACTCCAGGAGACGCTCAATCGGCAGTTCAGAATTAGCATCCTGCAGGACGGCGTCTGGGTCATAACCGCGGGCAGCGAAGCGCAGATCCTCAGCCTCGACCTCTATCGGAACTTCTCGGAAACTCACATCGCCCTCAGCGGCACTCGTATCAAACGGCTGGGTGCCGTCTATGTAAGCGCCCGCCGAAGAGATAAGCGCGAGGTTGAGCATGGGCAACGCCCGCCGTGCCGGTTTGAAGGGTGAGCGCAAGTTCTTAACGAATGGATAGTCAACGCCAACCTCATCTGCTGCCTTTCGTTTGCCGCTTTGCTGCCAAAAGCTGTAGCGCCTGCGCCACTCGTCGATGTTTTCAATAATATCCACCAGGTTTTCCTTCTCTTATCCCTGAAATCCACTGCGTACACCGCGGCAAATAAGGACGATCGCAAACAAGCCCGCAATCATGGCAATTCCAAGCGCGCTAACTGAATAACCATGCAAGTTGTTAAAGGCAACTCGTCGTGGATCATCGAATGCGATCTGGTCAATTGGCAAGGCCATGGCCACACGCAACGCACGCATGCGGGCAGCGATTAACCAATGGCCGAGACCCGTCGCCATGACGATCACGGCAAGGCATACAAACTCAACAAGAAAGATCGCTCGTCCTGGCCCACTCGGTCTCGCGAAAAGAGTCAGGAGCAGAAGGATTGCAATCAGGAACCCTCCGATATTCACAACGGAAAGCGCGCGCGTTACGATTGTGCCGGCTATCTCGCTTGCGTTTGAAAGGTCAAACGAGCGGAGAACTGTGAAAGACGTAGGCGCGACGACGGCGCTAAAATAGAGTGCCGCTCCTAACCATATTGTCAACAACAGAAGTCTGGCAAAATTAAGCATAGCTGACAGGTTGTTAGTCAAACTGATCGATTTCTCCCAACAGTCGAATTCTCGGCGGGACGATCTCTGGTAACGCGAGCTCCCGGGGATCTGCCACGCTCAGCAACCACGAGAGCGACCGGTCGAGTTGAGCTTGATAGTCCTCTAGATCCAGCGACATGAATACACCGCACCCCAGACGCGCAAATTTCTCCTTTGCCATCTGATACATTCGCCGCGCCGCGCCTGGTCTGCCAATATCCAGGTGATGAAACGCCACGGCCGATTGAATCATCGCTTGGAGAAATAATTTTTCCTGTGGTCCGACCTCTCCCATCCAACGTTCTTCCCAGGCATCGTGGGCAGCATGATATTCACCCGCATTGTACAAATCGATTCCTGCGATGTATTCAATTGGATAGGCAGCGATATGCGCGTCAGTATACGGAGGCTTTTCGTCAGTCTGGGTTTCAGCCATCAACCGCCTCCGTCTGGTCCCAGTCGCGCTTTAGCAGGAGTTCCTCAATACGATATGCATGAAGTAAATCGTGAAGTGCGAGATGGCGAAACATGATAAAGATCGAGTAATGAGCATACTCGGGATGCGAGGCTGTGCGCAGCCAATCCTCGGGGCTCAGTCGTTTTAGTTTCTCCACAAGCTGTCGCCGATCATTCTCGAATCTGGTAAGCGCTTGTTCGAGATCAACGTGCAACAAGGCATCGTGTGATGTCATGTCGCGATCCGGATCGTAAGGTCTGATCCGTGGCTGCGATTCGCTCAACATCTGCTCCAAACGCAAGAAGAACAACGAATGAACCTCTGCCAGATGGCAGGCATGTTCGTGGGCCGACCACTTGTCCGGGCGCGGGCGACGCTTGACAACTTCAACCGAGATATCCCTCACAAGCGGAAGAATTATTCTCGGCGCATTCGTGAGTGACATGACTATGGATTCCGTGTCTTGCATCTTTCTTTACCGCCCAGTCTATCCCTGAAGTTTTGTTTGCAGCCGAGCTGCAATAATCTTCGCCGCAGTGGCGCCTGCTCCGGTTGCGCCACTAATGGTGGGAGCCAGTGGATTAGATACATCACCGACGGCAAAAACAAAGGGCACAGCGGTTTCCTGTTGGCTGTTGACGGAAATGTAATTCTTTTCGTCATGCTGCAACTGATCGCGAAAGAGCTCACTGTTTGGTTCCACGCCCACACGGATTAGTACTCCTCGGACGGCAATCTGGAAAGGCTTCAGCCCATCCTTGCGCAAAACTTCAACTGCCTCAACGTGCTCGCTGCCAATGATACGCGTGAGCACTGATTCGGTGAAAATCGTGACGCAATGATTTGTCTGCAGGCTTTCGACCAACTCTCGTCTCGCTCGCAACCGTTTACCGCGATGTAGGAGCGTTACTGTTGCGCAGACCTCGGACAGTAACAGGGCATTTTCCGCTGCTGCGTCGCCGCCTCCCACCACGCAAACATCCCAGCCGGCGAATAACTCGCGATCGCGAGTGGCGGATTCAATAATTCCCCTTCCGGCAAATTCCTTCTCACCCGGAACCCCGAGCTCCTTACGCCTGACTCCGGTGGCGATAATCAACGAGATGGCCTGCAGTTCCTCGCCGCTGCGCAATGAGATTTTCCGAGTTCTTACGTTCACTGACTCAATACCTACTCGGGTCCACAGATCAAATTCCGCGGCCGCGACTTCTTGTGAAAAATGCTCGAGCAGTTCCAGACCGTTATGCGTCCTAAGACCGAGATAATTCTCAACTGGGTTATGTACGAGGTGCAACTGTCCCCCGATCTGCTCTGATTGTTCGAGCACGAGCGTATCCAGGCCAAGCTCATCACACCAGAATGCCGCTGACAAACCTGCTGGTCCAGCTCCTATGATGATTACGTCGTGCATGCTCAGGTGGTTTGTGCCACAACACTCGCAACTTCAACTGGCCTTAGGCCGGAAGCCATGAGTGTGCCATGTTGATTGAGAAACTTTACCGCTGAAGTCATCTCCAGAGTATCCATTTGCCAATGTCCGCCGATTTTAGTTTCCCTCTCATTTAGTTCCCGTAAGGCCCACGTGAAATCGCGTCGTCCGATGAGCGGACGAACTATGGTTTCAGCCCAGGAGTAATATGGATAATCGAAGCGGTAGTACCAACCATCGCGGGTCGGGATGGCAATTACGTAGAGTGTGCCGTGCGCGTATCGCGAGATGGCTGTGTAAGGAGCTGCATGTCGGGTCGGATTGAAGCCGCTGCCGTTGAAGATCTCAGGTGAGAGCGTAATCAGAGATAGTCTGCCATCCAGACGCTCTTCAACTTGCGAGGTGCCTCTTTCAAAGCTCTCGAGCGCCTTTGCCACCCTTTCCCAGCCATCACGCCAAAGCGGCTCGTAATCACTTATGTCCGTGAGCAGCTGTTCGATTCTCGGTAAGACAAGGGCATAGGCTCGCGCGTCGTCGCTGACCACTTCTCCCGCGAGGTGCCGCGCCAATGGCGAGCCCGCTTCATCTTCGGGACCAGCCTGATCAGATCCTTGAATGGCAATACTCGCTCGCACGGCATTATCGGTGCTGTACTCGGAGAAATCACCGGCCTCAGCAGCTGCAATTAACAAGTCGCGAAACTCCAGTGCTCTTTCTCCTGTAATTACGGTCCATACCGAAAGCACCCCATCAGTATCGAAATGATTATTTGTTACTAATTCGATGTCCCGGGTCAGCCTGCTCTTGTCTGGCAACGCCACAAGGTTCAGCGCAATTTCCGTCGAGGTATCAGCCTTCACCTCGACCGGAGTTTCATTTCCTTGCCAATGAGAGAAATGAATACTGTTCGGCACTGTTCCATCCACTGACAGCTTGGGGACATTTCCAATTTCTTCGTGGTAGAACTCGAATTTCATACAGGACTTCCGCCTCCACTCGAGTTGTATAGGAAACGAATTTGTTGGCAAAGAGTGTAGCGCATGTAGCGGTTGACTAAGAAAGGCGATCGTCTCTCGTTACAGGTTTCAGTTTCACGCCTTCAGCATGACACAGTGACAGCGGCGATTTTTCTTTTCCGGTAGGGAATGGATTCAATAGTCCTGAGTGGATCTGCACTAGCTTGTTTACCTGCTCCGGGGCTGCGTAAAATAGCGAGCCCGTTCGCGAAATTCTGACCAAGAGTATTGGAGAGTCTTTATGAATCAAGCAACAGGATCACAAACGACAGGAGAAATCACCGCCACTGAATTAAAGCAGCGTCTGGATAAAGGCGACGATATTCAACTCATAGACGTGAGGGAGGCCAACGAAGTTGCGATAGCGCGTATCCCAGGCGCAGTGCATATTCCCTTAGGCCAGGTCGTGAATCGCATGTCAGAGATTGATCCAACGCGCGAAACCGTCGTGCATTGCAAGATGGGCGGCCGGAGCGCTCGCGCTATCGAGGCACTCAAGCATTCGGGTTTCAGAGGGAATCTAATTAATCTCAAGGGAGGGATCACTGCCTGGTCAAATGAAGTAGATCCAACCGTGCCGAAGTATTAGTGACTGGCCAACGTCTTTACTGGAACATATCTGTCAGTGAGACCCCGAACGGCATGACAAGTAGGGCTGAAAATCCTGTCAGTGCACTGACAGAGATGCTTGTCCTACTTGATGCCCTCGAGTTCGATAAATCGGCTGAGCCTGGTAATGATCATGCCTTCTTCACATTCCAAACGACAGGAGAGCGCGGGCATGTCGTTAAGCCCGTTCTGACCCTTCATGTGGTACCAAATCTGGCAGTTTGTGCATTCACCATTCCAACAGAAATCGCCATAAGAGATCGTGTTGATGGATAGGTATTGAAAGCATCTTAGCAGACGGTTCCTCTCAGGCACGCAGACTTCCTTGCCAAGGATCTCGATACTGACAGCTTTTTCATACGGGTCGAGAAGATCGGTGGCGACCTCCTCTAACTCACTGGTGCCGGCGCTTTGTTCGCTCATAGGCAGCGGCAGTATAATCGCTCGCTCAGAAATTTGGACAAAAAAATACTACTTGCTCGTCGCTTCTCATGTCGCATGAGACGTTGCTAAACTAAAAGCGCAGAGAGGAAGAATCTAACTTGGCACTGGTGATCTATACAAAGCCCGGCTGTCCTTATTGCCAAAAGGCGCGAGATTATTACGACTCAAAAGGGATTTCGTTTGTGGAATACGACGCGCAAAATGATCGCGCGCGACGTATCGAAATGTTTTCCTTTTCTGGTGGAGATCCCACCGTGCCGTGCATCGTGGAAAACGGCAACCATCTGGGTTCAGGCTGGGGAGATCCGCCCCGTGGTTGAACCGTCCACGATTGAACTGGCCGTGTGCCAGTGATTAAAACGCCAAAGTCGCGTTAACCAGCTAACCAATGTTGAGAATTGAGTTCCTGGCAAGGAAGGTACCAATGAAGAAACAACCGAAATCTCCGTTGCTGGCCGGCCTTTTTCTTTTGAGCATGGTGTTTACGCCTAATGGTGCCGCCAGGGCGCACTCCAATGTAGGAGCAACCGCCCCCCAACAACCTATGGCAGACAAGAAACCAAAAACTACAAATATTCACGGCGAGACACTCGTGGATGATTACTTCTGGCTACGCGAGAAAACGAATCCGGCCGTAATGGCCTATCTCCAGGCTGAGAATGCCTACGCCGATGCGTTGATGAAATCCACTTCGCCGTTGCAGGAAAAGCTCTACAACGAGATGCTCAGCCACATAAAACAGACCGACGTCAATGTCCCATATCGCTGGGGAAATTACTTCTACTACACACGTACTGAAGAGGGTAAGCAATATCCCATCTTCTGCCGTAAACATGGCAGTCTGGATGCGCAAGAAGAGATCATTCTCGACCAAAACGAACTCGCCAAAGGGCAAAAGTTCATGAGCGTCGGGGCCTTCTCTCCAAGCGATGACGGCAACCTTTTGGCCTATACAACCGACCATACCGGTTACCGCCAATACACACTGCACATCAAGGACCTACGCAACGGACAGCTTTTCCCCGAGAGTATTGAGCGCGTAGACAACGTTGTCTGGGCTACCGACAACAAGACAATGTTTTACGTAACTGAAGACGCAGTTACCAAACGAAGCGACAAGTTTTTCCGTCATGTGCTCGGTACTGACAAGAGCGATCTTGTTTACGAGGAGAAGGACGAACTGTTCGATATTGGCGTCGGGCGCTCACGTGACAAGGCCGTGATTGTAGTCGAGGCTGCTAGCAAGACGTCTGCCGAGTCGCGCTACATCCCGTCGGATAATCCGACTGCTGAGCTGAAGATTATTCTGCCTCGACAGGCCGATCACGAATACGACGTCGATCATCGCGGTGACCTTTTCTATATCCGGACAAACAAGGGCGCGAAAAACTTCCGCATTGTCACTGCGCCAGTCAGCGACCCTTCCGAAAAGAACTGGAAAGAGTTTGTTTCGCACAGACCAGCAGTAAAGGTTGAAGGAATCAGTCTCTTTGCCGACTACGCAGTGCTTTCCGAATGGGAGAATGGTCTGCAACAACTCGAGGTAATCAATTTCAAAACTAACCAGCGGCAGCGCATTGAATTTCCCGAACCGGTTTACTCGGCCGGGCTGGGAGCGAATCGGGAGTTCAATACGACGGTCGTCCGCTATAACTATAACTCACTCGTGACGCCAAACTCCGTGTTCGATTACGACATGAATACAGGCAAGGCGACGTTGCTGAAGCAGACCGAGGTACCAGGCGGGTTTAACAGGGCAAACTATAAATCCGAACGCGTCTTTGCGACCGCATCTGACGGAACAAAGATTCCGATGTCGATGGTTTATCGGAAAGGCGTCAAGCTGGACGGCACCGCGCCGTTGCTACTCTATGCTTATGGTTCTTATGGCATCTCAATTCCGCCTACGTTTTCGTCGACTCGGTTGAGCTTGCTGGACAGGGGAGTTATCTACGTTATAGCGCACATTCGCGGCGGTGGTGAAATGGGCGAAGAATGGCGCCAGGCCGGCAGAATGATGAGCAAGATGAATACATTCACGGACTTCATCGCCTGCGCGGATCATCTCGTAAAAGCAAAATACACATCGAGCGATCGACTCGTTATCCAGGGCGGCAGCGCCGGGGGATTGTTAATGGGAGCTGTTAGCAACATGCGACCGGATCTTTTCAAGGCTGTTGTCGCACAGGTGCCGTTCGTCGATGTCTTGAACACAATGCTCGATGCTTCGCTGCCGCTGACCACCAGCGAGTACATCGAATGGGGCAATCCCAACGAGAAACCCGCTTTCGAATACATGAAAACTTACTCACCCTACAACAACATCGGAAAGAAAAACTATCCTGCGATGCTGGTGAAGGTTTCAGTCAACGATAGCCAGGTACCTTACTGGGAAGGCGCGAAGCTGGTCGCCAAGTTGCGCGCTTTGAAGACTGACAATAATCCATTGCTGTTGAAGGTAAACTTTGGTGCAGGTCACGGCGGTTCATCCGGCCGTTACGATGCCTTGCGCGAGACAGCGTTTGATTACGGTTTCATGCTCTGGCAAATGGGGATTACGGAGTAGGTAGTCAGTCCGATATGCTTGAAGCATATCGGACATCAATCACTTCGCGCGCGGATCCATTTTGACAATCAAGGGTTGCGTATAGCTTTGTCCACGCACCATGAGCTTGACGGTGTAGTTGCCGGGTAAGACAAGTGGCCTGGCACCGAAGCGACCACCACCCCCCACCCCGGCTCCCCCACCGGCGCCGCCGGCACGCGGGGCAGGCGGAGTTGGTCTCAGATCCCATACCCATCGATGCATCCCGGCGGTTGCAGACAAAGGTTCCGGCGTCGGTCTCCAGGACGCAGGGATGTCCAGCGTGTCGGGATTCACGGGCGCTGTTCGGTCTTCACTCGAATACCGGCGAATACTCTCGCCTGAAGGGTCGATTATTTCCAGTACCACCTCTCCCGAAGCAGCATTCCTCAGATAGTAATCAATAATCGCGCCGACTGGTGGATTCTCTGCAAGTGGCTCGTCGCGAGGCTGTGGCGTGCCATCATCGCTGCCTTGAGGCATGTTAATAGCATCGGCGGGTTTGAATAGAAATGCGGGCCCAGCCTTCACCTGGTCGTTGATCTGGCGCAACGCTGTGATGTCGTCTAGTACCCAGAAGCCCCGTCCGTGCGTTGCCACTATCAAGTCGTCATCGTGAACCACCAAATCACGCGCCGAAGCCACCGGCAGATTCAGCTGCAACGATTGCCAGTTGTCGCCGTCGTCAAACGAGACGTATACACCCAACTCGGTTCCTGCGAAGAGGAGGCCGCGACGCTTCGGATCTTCCTTGACAGTTTGCACATAAACGCCCGCCGGCAGACCGTTAATTATCTTTTGCCATGTTTTCCCGGCATCCCGCGTGCGGAAGATGTAAGGCTCGTAATCCTCGAGTTGATGACGCTCCACCGCCGCATAGGCTTCGCTCACATCGAAGTGAGATGCATCCATCATTACCACCTTGCTCCATGATGTGAGTGTTGACGGCGTCACGTTTTGCCAGGTCTTGCCGTCATCGTTGGTGAGATGGAAGTAGCCGTCATCGGTCCCAACCCAGATCATGGGCGCGCGCAGGGGAGAAGGAGCGATGGTATAGATCACGCCGCGGCGTTTGCCGGTGGGCACATCGGCCGCAGCACTCTCGTTCAGGTTGGGTGGCACGCCGGGATCTTCTCGCGTCAGATCCTGACTAATCTGCGACCAACTCTCGCCGCCGTTCGTGGTCTTGTAAAGAAACTGATTAGCAAAATAGAGAGCATGCGGATCGGCCTGAGAAAAGACAAGCGGTTGGGTCCACGCGTGTCTGAAAGTAGTCTGCCCGCCGCGTTCGGGTGAGACGTTTTGCAAAGCGCCTGTGATGACATTGCAACGCGTGACCGTGCCTCCAAATAAAATTTCAGGATGCAAGGGATCAGGTGCCGTGTAACCACCTTCGCCACCCGCACAAACTCCTGTCCAATCGTGATTCGAGATTTCGGCGTGACCGCTGCGGGTTGGCACGCCCACGGCGCCGCTGTCTTGTTGTGCACCCGTAACCCAGTAGGGAAATCGGTTGTCGGCTGCGACGTGGTATAGCTGTGCTGTTGACTGGTTGTACCAGGAACTCCACGTGATGGCTCCATCTTCGGTAACGACGGCCCCCTGATCACTTGCCAGGATCATTCGCTTCGGATCTGCAGGATTGATCCAAAGCAGATGATAGTCGTCGCCACCTGGCGCCCCCTTGATGGCCGTCCAACTCTTGCCCGCATTGATCGACTTGTAGACTGAGGTGTTTGAAATATATACCGTGTCGGCATTGGTTGGGTCGACTGCAACCTTGCTGAAATACCAGCCGCGTCCCCAGATGCGGTTTTCGCTTGAAACCTTGCCCCAGGTTGCGCCTGCATCGCTGGAAGAGAACAGGCCGCCTTCTTTGGCGTCGACAATAGCGTAGATGCGATTGCGATTTGTGGGCGCGACGGCAATGCCGATGCGGCCGAGACCTGCGGTGGGAATGCCATTAGCGAGCGGTTGCCAG
>Ga0137366_10004409_pt1 | contig 11017 bp, 9 predicted proteins | sample SagtaG_8_FD_104938 | JGI IMG/M metagenome (GOLD analysis project Ga0137366, IMG submission 104938) | Vadose zone soil microbial communities from Sagehorn Ranch, Mendocino, California, USA - Sage1_L_60_16 metaG | ecosystem: Environmental > Terrestrial > Soil > Vadose zone | place: USA: California... | reverse complement strand
GCCGTGAGCGCGTGCTGGAAGCGCATGCAAAGCGCGGCGCTTCCTCGTCAGGCAACACGTCCTCAGGCAACACATGGACAGGCGAGCAGGCGATGTACTTTGAGACCGGCCAGGGCAGCGCGCTCTCGGCGGGCGCGCATCATGGGGTGGACCAGTTGACGCTGGAGGCGCGCGCCTACGGCGTGGCGCGCGCCTTCGATCCCTTCCTTGTCAACACCGTTGTCGGCTTCATCGGGCCGGAGTATCTCTATGATGAGCGGCAGATCACGCGCGCGGGCCTCGAGGACCACTTCATGGGCAAGCTGCTGGGCCTGCCCATGGGCTGCGACGTCTGCTACACCAACCACGCCGAGGCCGACCAAAACTCGGCCGACAATCTGATGGTGCTGCTTACCGCCGCGGGCTGCAATTACTTCATGGGCGTGCCCTGCGCCGACGACGTGATGCTCAACTATCAATCGACCAGCTATCACGACGCGATGGCAGTGCGGCGGCTCTTCAACCTGCGTCCGGCGCCGGAGTTCCTGGCATGGTTGCAGCGCATGGGAATCTACGTGGGAGATGGGCCCGCGGCGCAGAGCAGCGATCTGCGGCGGCAGTTCATGACTGGCATGGAGCGGGCGCTGCAGGGGCAGGCGATCTGCGATCGGAACCTTGAATGAACAATGTGCTCAAGAGGCTGGCTGATGATTTCCCGGTGATCACCGGGCTGGGGGCGATCTACGTGTTCCTGAGCTGGTCCTATGCGCATTCCTTGAGACCGGGGCAGCCTCTAACGACTTTTCAGAAGAAGGGTCTCGTCTACTCTTCATTTTTTGTGTTCGGAATGGGATACCTGATGATGTTTGGAGGGATCCTAGACTGGTCTAAGCAACTGTTGTTCACATGCATTGCGATCTGGGCGGTACTCGTCGCATCCTTTGCATTGTGGCGCGAGAGACGGGCGCGATTGAGGCAGCAGAATAGAGAGTCCAATGAGGGATAAAGGAAAGGTGACTCGCACGGCGGAGCCTCAGGAGTTGGAGCGGCGCGTACGCGAGCAGACTCCGGCGCGGCTGCTGGAGGGTCGCGCGGGCACATCGTATCGCACCGCGACGCAGCTCCACCTGCGCGGAGATCATGCAGCCGCGCGCGATGCGGTGCGCACGGAGCTGGACCTGATCGCCGACTTGGGCCAGGAGTTCATCGAGCGGTGGCGGATTTTCGAGGTCTCAACGCGCGCATGCTCGAAGGATGAGTATTTGCTGCGTCCCGACCTGGGGCGGAGCTTCGACCAGACCGCGCGCGAGGTCATCCGTGAGCAGTGCCCACATGGCTGCCGCGTGCAGATCGTCACCGGCGACGGGCTCTCGGTGAGGGCAGTGGCCGTGCAGGTCCCGCGACTGCTGCCGCTGCTGATGGAGGGAGCCGCCCAGCGCGGTTGGCAGACTGGCCGGTGCTTCGCAGTCCGCCACTGCCGGGTCGGCGCGATGAACGAGATCGGCGAGCTGCTGGCTCCAGAGGTCGTGGTGCTGCTGGTGGGCGAGCGTCCGGGGCTGGCCACAGCCGAGAGCCTCTCGGCCTACCTTGCTTATCGTCCGCGTCCAGGCCATAGCGATGCGGAGCGCAACCTCGTCTCGAACATTCATTCCGCGGGTGTGCCGCCCGAGGAGGCCGCACAGCGAATCCTTAATCTGGCTGCTGCCATGCTGCGCGAGCGCACCAGCGGCGTGCAGCTCAAGGAGCAGTTCGAAGCATCGCGGCCGAAGCTGGATAGCGGCAAGTCCTGAAGCGCAGCCGCCGTGCTCCTACTACAATGTCTGCGTGTACTCACTTTACAGCGCGCTGCTGGGCCTGCTGTTGCTGCTCACCCTGCCGTGGTGGCTGGTGCAGATGCTACGCCTGGGCAAGTATCGGGCGGGGCTTCGAGAACGGTTAGGACGGGTGCCACTGCGAGTTCGCCAGGCGCCTGCTGCCGACGCCGGGTCTAAACGAACTGATGTCGCCTGGGTGCACGCCGTAAGCATTGGCGAGGTACTGGCCATTGCGCCGATGGTGGCGGAGCTTCGCGCACGCGGCTATCGCGTGGTGGTCTCCACAACCACGCACACCGGGCAGCGGTTGGCTCGCGACCGCTTCGGCGAGGCCCACGTCTTCTACTTCCCGCTCGACCTCGGCCTTTGCATACGCCCCTATCTTCGGGCGCTGCGGCCACGGCTGGTGGTGCTGGCCGAGACCGAGTTCTGGCCCAACTTTTTACGGCTGGCGCGCTCAAGCGGCGCGCACCTCGCGGTGGTGAACGCGCGCATCAGCGACCGCTCCTTCCCGCGTTACCGGCTATGGCGAAGATTACTGGGCGTAGCCCTTGAACCGGTGGAGCTCTTTCTGGCCCAAAGCGGGCAGGATGCGGCACGATTGCGCGAGATCGGCGCCGCTCCCGACCGGGTCGAGGTTGCAGGCAACCTGAAGTTCGACGCGGCCGAGCCGGTGGAATCCGATTCGGTGCGGCGGCTGGGCGAATCTTTGCGGGCAGCAGGCGGGCCAGTCGTGGTGGCGGGCAGCACGGTCGAGGGCGAGGAGGGGCACGTGCTGCGCGCCTTCCGCTCCGTGCTGGAGGCGCATCCGGCGGCGCTGCTGGTGCTGGCCCCGCGTCACCGCGAGCGCTTCGAAGCCGTGGCGCAGCTGCTCGAGAAACAGCGCTGGAGCTGGGCACGACGCTCGGAGTTCAACCCCAGCACGCCAACAGCGGACGCGCCGCTGACCCAGGACTCACTGGAAACCCCAGAATCAGAGTCGGTGCCCCCCATTTGCCCGCCTTTGGCGAATGTGGGGAGAGAAGCACCGGAGGCACCGAGCGCCAGGGAACAGGATGCAGCCAGCCTGGACCGCGAAGGTCAGGCATTGCGAGAGCGCGTCCTGCTGCTGGATTCGCTCGGAGAACTCGCGGCAGTTTATGGTTATGCCGACGTCGCCTTCGTGGGCGGCTCTCTCGTTCCGCGCGGCGGACACAACATCCTCGAGCCGGCGTTTTTTGCGCGCGCCATCGTCACTGGCCCACACATGGAAAACTTTCGCGATGTCATCTCCTGTTTTGAGCGCGGCCAGGCCGTGGTGCGCTGCGACGCCGAGCACCTTGCTGCCGTATTTCTGCGCCTGCTTCGAGATGGCACTGAGCGCGCCGAGCTGGGCCGGCGCGCGCAGCAGGTGCTGGCCTCCGAGCGCGGAGCAACGGCGCGCTCCGTCGAGCGCCTGATGCAACTCGTGACCAGAGAACAGGCATGACCGACCCCCTCACCTGGCTTTTTTCGCAAGCCGTGCGGATCCGCAACGCGCGCTATGACAGCGGCCGCGCCCCGGTCTCGCGCCTGCGGCTGCCCGTGATCAGCGTGGGCAACTTGAGCGTCGGCGGCAGCGGCAAGACGCCGTTTGTGCAGACGCTGGGCCGCTGGCTCGCGGCGCAAGGGATCGGCTACGATGTGCTCTCCCGCGGCTATCGGCGGCACTCGCGCGGCGTGCTGCGGGTCCGTCCCTCGCCCCAGCAAGCCAACTTCGGGCTTGCCGGGGATCCCGCGGGGCCGGCCGAGCTCTACGGCGATGAGCCGCTGCTGCTCGCACGCACGCTGGAGGTCCCGGTGTTTGTCGGTGAGGACCGCTTCCTCGCGGGACTTGCCGCAGAGGCATGGGCGAGGCAAAACGGCGGCCTCGCGCGGCTGCATATTCTGGACGATGGCTTCCAGCACCGCCAGCTCCATCGCGACTTTGACATTGTTCTGCTGGCCGCAGGCGATCTTCGAGGAACGCTGTTGCCTTTCGGCAGGCTGCGCGAGCCGCTCTCGGCACTGGCGCGGGCCGATGCCGTGGCTGCACCGGAGGACCTCGCGCCGCTGCTCACTCCACCCCAGCAAGCCAACAGGGGGGTTGCCGGGGACCTCGGTGACCCGAACGTCTGGCACGTGCGGCGCCGACTGGTGCTCGACCGGCCCGCGCCGTCGCGCCCGCTGGCCTTTTGCGGGCTGGCGCGGCCGCAGCAGTTCTGGCAGTCGCTGGCGGAAATCGGAATCAATCCGGTCGCGACCTATGCCTTCGGCGACCACCATCGCTACAACGCGCGCGATATCGCACTGCTGAAGCGGCTGGCGCAGCAGCATGAGGCCAACGGCTTCGTCACCACGGAGAAAGATCTGGTCAAGCTCGATGCGTCCGAGCTGGGCGAGGTGTGCGCTCCGCGACTGACGATCGAGCTGGCCGACGCCGATACAAAGTTTGCCGCGATGCTGGAAAAGTCGGGGATGCGATGAATGCCTGACCATCTCCGGTGATCCGCTCTGTACTATGATGTTTCGCTATGCTCCTGGTGCTCGATGTCGGCAACACGGAAACCGAGCTGGGCCTCTTCCCCTTGAGGCCTGATGGCACGGCTTCGCCCGAGCTGACCGCGCACTGGCGCATCGCCACCTCGCTAAAGCAGACCGCCGACGAGTACGGTGTGCTGTTGCGGCAGTTGTTTGCCACCTGCGGGCTGGAGCCGAGCGCGGTGCACGGGATCATCGTCGCCTCCGTGGTGCCACCGATGGAGCGCATGCTGCGGCAGATGAGTGAGCGCTATTTTGGACCGAAGGACGGCGGACCGAAGGACGTTGGAGCGAAGGGCGGTCTGAAGGCGCTGTTCATCGAGCCGGGAATCAAGACCGGCATGCCGGTGCACTACGACAATCCCGCCGAGGTCGGCGCCGACCGCATCGTGAACGCGGTGGCGGCCTACGAAAAATTCAAGCAGGCCTGCATTGTGGTGGACTTCGGCACGGCGACAACCTTCGACGCGATCTCCGGCCACGGCGAATACCTGGGCGGGGCGATTGCGCCAGGGATCGGCATCTCGGCCGAGGCGCTATTCGAGCGGGCCGCGCGCCTGCCGCGGGTGGAGATCAAGCGGCCGCCTCACGTGGTGGGCAGCAACACGGTCCACTCGCTGCAGTCGGGGCTGTTCTTCGGCTACGTCGGGCTGGTCGATGGAGTATTGGAGCGCATGCTCGCCGAGCTGGGTCCGGCGAAGGTGATCGCCACCGGAGCCATCGCGCCGTTCATCGCCAGCGGCTCGCGCTTTCTCTCTGAGATCGACGAGGCCCTGACGCTGAACGGTCTGCGCATCGTGTGGGAGCGCAATCTGCACGCGCGCAGGAAGTGAATGCGCGCAAGCAAGTCAAAAGCAAAGTCAACTACCCCATTTCTGCCAAAAGATGGCAGAAATGGGGCACCCTCTGGCTGCTTAACTGATGGAACACTTCACCTACTTCTCCGAGATCGAAGAGCACTTCCAGCGCAGGCGGGGGACGGTCCTCATCTGCTCGCCGCTGGACTGGGCGCTGATGGAGCTATGGAAGGAGGCGGGCGTCCCGGTTGAAGCCGCGCTGCGCGGTATCGATGCGGCCTTCGACAAGTGGGAGCGCAGGCCGAAGGCCCGCAAGGTGAACTCGCTGGCCTACTGCCAGCAGGAGGTGCTGGCGGCGGCCGAGGAGATGAAGGAGGCCGCGGTGGGGTCAAGGCGAGACCCGGCGGCGGCCAGCATCCCCAACGCCGAGCTGGCGCAGTACCTCGAGCGCAACGCGCGCATGCTGGAGGGCACCACGCATCCGGCGGCGCCCGTGCGGACCCTCGCAGGCGAGCAGGCAGCCACGCTGCGCACACTGGCGGCAGAGCTCTGCCCCAACGAGCCAACCGCAGGGTCGCTGGGGGCCCCGGCCAATGAGAAGCCGCCAAACCTTGAAGACCTCGAGCGGCGTATGACCGTGATGGAGGAAAAGCTCTTTGCGGCCCTCTGGAGCCACGCCAGCGACGAAGAGCTGATGGCTGCGCGGTCGCAGGCCGAGCGCGAACTCGCCCCCTATCGCGGCAAGATGAGCGCAGCGCAGATCGAGCAGCTTCTGCGGCAGTACGGCAACAAGCAGCTACTGGAGCGCCACGGACTGCCGAGGCTGAGCCTGTTCTATCTGTAGCGACTCGCGTCTTTCAAGAGATTAGCGCTCTCTTGCTTCAAACGGCGTATCCGTAGGGTGTCTGAGGGCCTCACTGTTAGACTAATCGGCCCCAGTCTTGCGGCCCAGCAGGCGGCGCAGGCGACCATAATATCGTGCCGCAAGCGGTGGTTCGTGAGGAGACAACTGCACAGCGGATGCTAAGGAACGCGCAGGAGCGACAGCGCAGTTCTCATTGAGAATCTCCGATGCGCGGTGCACATCCAGAGTGCGGCGATTGCGTGGAACCAGCACCGCAGCCGAAGGCCCGAGACAGAGCAGATCATATTTTTCGTTCAGCGCATTAAGGATTGGACCGTCCAGGAAGGTGACTCCGCGCCAGGATGCCACCGCGCCATTTATTGTGCGCACGAAGGCGACGTCGTAGTACTGCCGTTCGAGATTCGCGATGATGGGCTGGGGAGACCAGTGCCCAGTCACTTCCAGCGAGTGGTTCATGTATGGATCGAGCAGTTCGGGGCGATTGCCGTGCGCGGATAGGTATCCGATGTCCGACAGAACTGTCATATGTTGCAATTCAACTGCATTTGGATATTCGTGAACATAGTCAGCCCTCCTGAATCGCAATCCGATGAGTCCGGCAGCCAAAAACACGCAGCACAGAAGCGCCAGGCGAGACCAGCGGGCGAACAAGGGCCAGCAGGATCGCATGCTCTCCAGGGCTGGAGGTGTAAGTAATGCGCAAGCCGCCCAGCCTTCCAGCAAGTAGTTCGTGTCGGCTCCGACCTGCAGCATCATCAAAGGTGACAAAACCCAGGAAATCACGAAGTAAATCTGTAGCAGCCGCAAGCCGGCCCTCTCCCCTCGCCCGAATAGCAGGCCACCGATGCCGAACGCGAGAAGAAAAACCGAGTGGGCGAGCGAGGGCATCGCCACGTAAATCGCAGTGCCCAAGTTCTTAGGAGCGTACCTCAACAGCCACATCGTCGCGATTACCGGTTGATCGAGCGACAAAACGCCGACAATCCCGGCAATCGGCAGGACGACAACTCCGGCAAATATCGCCAGTTTGCGAAACTCCCGCCGGCTTAGGAGCCAGAGAGCGATTGAAAGACCGGCGGTGATCATCGATTGCTTGATAAGAATTTCGGCGGCAATACATAATCCGCTCGCAGCCAGGCTGAAATCCCCAACGATCTTCTGATTCGGAAGCGCAAAATACAGTGCCAGCAAACCCAGCGCCAGCGCAGGGACATCGGGTCTCACGCTGACATTCCCGAGCTCGAAATCGATCATCGAAAGGACGGCCAACGCGCCAAGCGCAGACGATCCGCCACTGGATCCGACGCGCCGCGCGCACAAATAGATGAGAGGGCCGAGCAGAAGAAAAGCAGCGAAAACAAAGAAGCGGCCGGCCAGCATCACCGGCCAGAATTCGCCGTGGGAGAAATATGCCAGCACCTCCAGTGCTAAATACAACAGTGGTCCATAGGCCGGAGCGGTGTAGGGATAGGAATCTATGTCGGTATAAATCCGCCCGGTCTGGAATCCATGAAGCCCGGCAGCTACGACGGCACTGTCGGCACCGCTGACATCGCCCTGTTTGGATATGAAGTGAACAGTGGAATAAATCACTACCACGGCAATGAACATCAGAACGACAACGGCTAAGGAAAAGAACACGCGAAAGGTTGGGAAATCACCCACGCTCCCGTCAGTGTTGGCCGTGCGCTTCATTCGGCTCCCTGATTAAAACTGCTCATCAAGAGGCTATTAGCAGGTGATGTGGATCCGGCGAGTAGGATGCGCTTGCTAACAGAGTAGGTTGCAGTGCGGATTGCTTTTGTTCTTCCCTCGTCGTTCGATGACTCGTCAGGAGGAGTTCACAACGGAGTGCATCCAGTGCGGCCGATTCGGGCGAAGGTTCTGGGCTCGGATTCATTTCTTTCCATGCACAGTCGCAGCCTATATCCTTCCCCTGTGCAGCTCACCATTGAAAAACTCATTTACGGCGGGGACGGGCTCGCCCGTGTACCCGCCAGCGGCGACGAACGACGCGGCAAGACCGTCTTCGCTCCCTATGTTCTGCCCGGAGAAGTTGTCGAGGCCGCCATTGTCGAGGAGCGCAAGGGCTTTGCGCGCGCCTCGCTGGTCGAGGTGCTTGTGCCCTCGCCCGCGCGCATTGCGCCGCGCTGTCCGTACTTTGGGGTGTGCGGCGGCTGCCACTATCAGCACTCCGAATACACTGCGCAACTCGAGTCCAAGCGGCAGATCCTGGAAGAGACGGTCCTGCGCGGAGCCAAAATTCCGCTGCCGCCTATCGAGCTCCACTCCGGCCCGGAGTACGGCTATCGCAACCGCACGCGCATGAAGTTCGTGATCCAGCCGGAGTTCGCCCTGGGCTATTACCGGCACGGCTCGCACGAGCTGGAGCCGGTGCGGCAGTGCCCCATCAGCTCGCCGTTGATCAATCAGGCGATCGCCGCAGTCTGGGATCTGGCGGAGGAAGCGGCGAAGTACCCCTCGTTGCGCGAGGTGCAGTTCTTCGCCAATCACGACGACGGGCAGATGCTGGTGGAGTTGTTCATCCATCACGCGACCTCGCCGGCCCTGCTGAAACACTTTGCGCGGCTGCTGCGCGAACGCATGCCGCAGATCGCTGGGGTTGCGGTCTTTGCCAGCGGCGCTTCCCGTGAGAGCAAGACCGGTGACAGCGATCTGGATGACGGCAACCTGGAAGCCTCGCGGCGACTGAGCCGGGCGGGGGCCCCGCTCATCGAAGGTGCGGCGAACCTGATCTATGAGGCAGGCGGCCATGCCTACCGCGTCTCGGCGGGATCATTCTTCCAGACCAACCGCTTTCTCGCGGGAAAGCTGGTGGAACTGGCCACGGCCGGACGCAGCGGGCGGGCGGCGCTCGACCTGTATGCCGGAGTGGGGCTGTTCACCCTGCCGCTCTCGCACCACTTCGAACGGATTATAGCGGTCGAGATCGCGCAGAATTCCTATGACGACCTGGCCGCGAACGCGGCGGTTCCGCACATTCAGGCGGTGCACAGCACAACGGAGGATTACCTGAACGCAGCCCGCGGACGCTGGGATTTTGCAGTGGTCGATCCTCCCCGTGCCGGACTCGGGGAGCGGGCCGCGAAGTCGCTGGCCCGGCTTGCGGTCCCGCGTATTGCGTACGTTTCCTGCGACCCGGCGACGCTGGCGCGCGATCTGGCGTTGCTGGTTGCAGCCGGATACAGAGTCGAACAGGCGCATCTTGTGGACCTGTTTCCGCAGAGCTACCACATGGAAGCCGTTTTGCATCTGGCGCGGTGAAGTGCTCTTGGCAGACCCCACTTCCGCCAGAGGCGGGCAGAGGTGGGCGGCTAAAGATTATTCGCCCGCCGGGAGATTTGAATTTGCGATAGAGGAGAGAGCGAAGAATGTACGGACTGGTTTTGATTCGCTATCGGTTGCCGCTGGACGATGTGATAGCGGCCACGGACGAGCATCGTGTGTATCTGCGTGAGCTCAAAGCAAAGGGCGTCCTGCTGGCCGCCGGGCCCTTCGATCCGCGCACCGGCGGCGCTCTGCTGCTGCGCGTTCCCGATGGCGACGTGCAGCAGGTACTGACGGCCGTGCGCGACGGCGATCCGTTCTTCCGCAACGGCGTGGCGAATTATGAGCTGATCGCCTGGAAACCGGTGATCGGACAGGAAGCTCTGGACACGCTGTAGGAGTCGGCGCAGTATTGTAAGACTCTGGACTTTCGGGGTCCCCAGCGCGCCCGCTATTGGCGTGCTGGGGCAAAGACGACTTTGCCCCAACTACCTGCCAACCCGGAGGCGGCTGTCGCGGTCGCTGCGCCAGCTGACCCGGAGACCCTTCACGTCCATGTGCCCGCTACTGCTCCGGAGACCGAACGGAGGCGGCGTCCGCCCGCGGCTCCGCTCCTTGCCGCCACGCTCGCCTTTTGCGCAGGAATCGTACTGCAGCACACGGTTTACAAGCCGCCGCTGCTGTATCTGCTCTGCACACTGAGCTTTGCGCTGTGCAGTATGGCCGCCCTCCGTTTTGCCAAAGGCACGTCCTGCCCAGTGTTGGCCTACATCGGTGCCGTGCTGGCGTTCTTTCCTGCGGGCGCGCTGCTTGCGGCCGCACACCAGGCAAGACCGTCGCCATCGTCGTCGCTGTTGCAGTACGCGAGCGGCGAGGAGGTGACGCTGACGGGCTATGTAGCGCGATCGGGCTCCTTGCGCGCTGGGCGCGCTCTCCATGAGACGCTGGATCTCGCCGTGGAGAAGGCGGAGGCCGATGGTGCGCCGGCGCAAGTCGCGATTGATGCGCCGCAGTCGAGCGCAGGCAACACCCCAAAGTCAATAGACCCACTTCTGCCGACAACCGGCAGAAGCGGGGCACTAAATCAAGTTCCATCAAAACCGCAATTGCTGGGGACCGTTCGACTGAGTCTCTACGCGCCAGGCGCGCGCTTTGCCGGTTGGGAGAGCGACCCCGAGCCGGGCATGGACCACTCGGTCGCGCCTCCTCTGTTTGACTACGGCCAGCGGTTGCGGGTCCGCGCGAAGCTGCGGCCTCCGACAAACTATCGCAATCCGGGCAGCATGGACTACGTGGGCTGGCTGCACGGGCAGGGCATCTTGGTGCTGGGCTCAGCGAAGTCCACCAGCATTGAGGTTCTTCCCGGGCTTGGCGGCAGCCGCCTGCAACGCCTGCGCTGGAGGCTGCGCCGGCGCGTGCTGGAGGAGATGGCCGCGCTCTGGCAGCCGCCCTACGCCGGGCTCTTCCAAGCCATGGTGCTGGGCGAGCGCGGCCTGGTGGACCGCGAGCAGCGGCTGGAATTCCAGCGCAGCGGTACCTTTCACCTGTTGGTGGTCAGCGGCATGAACGTTGCGGTTTTCGCCGTCTTCCTGCTCTGGCTGACGCGGCAGCTTCGCGTAAGCCGAAGGCTGGAACTGGGGACGGAGTTTGCCATGCTCGCCGCCATGGCCTTGACCGCCGGCTATGCCTGGATCACCGACCTGGGCACGCCCATCCTGCGCTCGGTGCTGATGATC
>Ga0137366_10004401_pt1 | contig 11021 bp, 13 predicted proteins | sample SagtaG_8_FD_104938 | JGI IMG/M metagenome (GOLD analysis project Ga0137366, IMG submission 104938) | Vadose zone soil microbial communities from Sagehorn Ranch, Mendocino, California, USA - Sage1_L_60_16 metaG | ecosystem: Environmental > Terrestrial > Soil > Vadose zone | place: USA... | reverse complement strand
TCCAGCGTGGTTTGTAGAACTGGAACGATTGCCGCTGACCCGCAACGGGAAACTGGACATGCAAGCTTTGCCTACCCCAGGACGTGAGAGTCGCGTGCGTGCTGATAGCTATGTTGCCCCGCGCGATCAAATCGAACGTATTCTTGTCAGTATAGTGTCTAGTATCATCGGCGTGGCTCAATTTGGAGTTACAGACGACCTCTTTGAAGTTGGCCTACATTCTCTCAGTGCGGTGACGTTGGTTTCGGCGATATCAGACATATTTCAAGTTGATCTGGAACTTAAACAATTGTTTCACAACCCGAGGATCGACGGTATCGCTGAATCCCTACAGGACATCTATGGCAGCCGAGAATTGCTGGAGAAGGTGGCTGATGTTTTGGCGGCCAGCGAGCTTAATTAATACACTTGATCGGCGTTCACCGGAACCGAGACTTTGCGGTAGGTCGCGAGGGTATCATTTCAAAATATTAAGGCGCCACTGAATTAGCTCCTTTGTTATTCATGGTTAGTTCGGGCGCGCGCTGCCTCTAACCAATTACCATGAGAAAGTGAGAGTCCCAATGATTACGAATGCATCGAAACGAATCATAGCTAATTTCGTCCAGGTTCTCATTTTGGGCACAATTGCGTTGACACAAACGATTCCGAGTTCTGGTTCAAAACAACAGTCCTCCGCGGCAGCAAACCCTGATGATCGAATTTCCAAGGTAGAGAATTCATTGCTGCCGACTCCAATCATCGTGCCGAGTGAACCGATCAAGAAACTCTCTTTGCGTGCGGAAATGAGCAAGAATCTGGTTCCAGGCCTCAGCGTCGCCGTCATAGACAATTACCAGATTGCCTGGGCCAAAGGCTATGGGGTGACGGACGTTCGATCTCAAACTCCCGTAACTCCAGACACGCTCTTTTGTGCTGGAGGAATCACGAAGTTCGTAACGGCAGTTGCTGTACTTCGACTTGCTCAAGAAAATAAGTTAGATCTAGATCAGGATGTCAACAAATATTTGACCAGTTGGAAAGCACCATCCAACCAATTTACTCAAAAGCATCCTGTAACGATCCGCGAACTGCTCAGCCACAATTCAGGGATTCCTAGGCATCGACCTAGTACTTTGTCTCCATTGCCAAACTTGCCGGATGTATTGCAGCTCATAAAACATGATCCGAGTCCGGAACGAGGACAGCCTTTAGACGTCATATTTGAGCCTGGCACTGAGTTCGACTATTCAAGTGGAGCATTTCTGGTCTTAGAGTTACTGTTGACTGATGTTCAGCAGAAGCCGTTTCGTGAGATAGTCCAGGAACTCGTACTCGATCCGGTGGGGATGCAACACAGTTCGTTTGCACAACCTGTCACGGCAGATCCGCGACCCGAACGAGCAAGCGGGCACATGCTTTCCAGTGACGGCAAGGCCGTTCAGGCAGATGTCCTCGCATTTCCGGAGCTCGCTGGATCAGGTTTGTGGACAACTCCAAGTGATCTGGCCAGGCTCGTTATCAATGTGCAGAAGAGTGGGCAGCCTGGCAGCATACTGTCCAGCGCATCCTATTCGACGCTGGTCCATTCGGTTGTGTCAAATGCTGCCCTCGGTGTTTTTGTGGTAGGTGAAAACGAGAGCCGCAGGTTCCGAGTGAGGACCTCTGACGGGACACCCAGCGATACGTTTACCGGTTGGCTTGTTGGATACTTAAACGGAGGTAAAGGTGCTGTAGTGCTCGCCAATTCTTCAGGTGCATTTCAGGTCGGGTTCTCTTTGGTGCGCAGTGTTGCACTCGAGTACAACTGGAGAGATTACGTTCCAGTCCGGCCGCCCGCTAAAATAAATGTCGATGTTTACAAAAAGTATGCGGGCCGATATCAATTGGGAGATAACGTCGCCACGGTAAGCAGAAGTGCGGACGGAAAGAGCCTTCTTGGTCAGATTGGAGACTCAGAAAAGGTGCCCCTTTACCCAACTTCTCAAGATAGTTTCTTCGTGACAACAGAGCTCTTGTACGAGGCCCGAATACGCTTCGTCGTTGACAAGGCGGGAAATGTATCGGGTTTGGTTTTGGAATATCCCGATCGTGGGGAATCATTCACCGCTCCTCGCATACCCTGAACGGGAGAGCGCTATCATTATAGTCATTTATTCGATTGTGAAGGAGACCCTTTATGAGCGAGGCAGCAGGTCTTCATGGACATCTCCTGCTCGCGTCCTGCTCGCCTAGTATTTAGCCGCTTGGAATGGCGAGAATACAAAGATGTTCCGCCAGTCGGCTACTTTCTGAGTAAGATTTGGCGGCCTTGATGGAGAGGTTCGGTCTCCCCTTTGATTGGCAAGAGTTATCCGAACAATAAAGTCACTTCATGCAAAGCGTAATACTATGGCCAACATCGTCGCTGTAACCAAAGGAACATACGGCGACGTAATACCTTTCATTGCACTAGGTACAGCATTAAAGCAACGCGGTCATCGAGTGACGCTGGTATCGCATTGTCATTATAAAGCACTCGCAGAGGGTGCCGGGCTTGAATTCGACTGCTGGGACACCAGCCAGGAATATTACACCTTCGTTAATGACACGCATTTGTTAGAGGATTTCAGAGGTATTGAGCGGTTTTCACATCGGCATATATTTCCTACAGTAAAAGCCGAGATGATGGTAATTGAGAAGCATTGCGCTTCGGGCGACACTATTTTGATATCTAAGCACATGGGGGCGCTTGCGGCTTCGTTTGTCGCTGAACGCCGAAGGGTCCCGATAATATCGGTGTTCGTGGCTGCAGCCCAGATGATGGGTTATTCGGTGCTGATAGAAATATATCGCAGTGTTCTATCGCGTGCGATCAACAAAGTTCGTCAAAACGTAGATCTTCCGGCGATTGAAGACTGGAATGAGTGGGCTATGAGCCCAACGTGTTTTGCCGGCTGTTGGCCGCCGTCATTTGCCACAGTACCTGATGTATTCTACGAAAAATTTGTTCCCACTGGCTTTTTAAAGAATGACGATGCCGAACGGGGGGAACTTCCATCGGACTTGCTTGAAGGGCTGAAGTCCCCATCGATCTTGATTACCGGAGGAACAGCCAGGTCGCGTCTGGCACCTCGTTTTTACCGGATCGCTGCCGAGGCCTGTGCTGAGGTTGGAACACACGGCATTTTAGTCTGCCCTCATGAGAGCGTAGTACCAGGTGATCTGCCAGCATCAATATTACGTTTCAAATATCTCCCGTTTGCGACGTTAATGCCGCGGGTTAGGGCTGTTATACATCACGGAGGCACGAGCGTGCTGGTTAGAGCAATTTCCGCTGGTGTTCCGCAATTAATGCTGCCTTTCGGGGCGGATCGGCCGGATACAGCACGAAGGGTTGAGAGGCTTGGAATCGGCAGATGTATTATTGCTTCACGATGGTCAGCTTCATCAATTGCAACCGTGCTCTCTGAGTTGATGAGTTCCGTCGACGTGAGGAACGCATGTCTGAATGCGCAAGGGCTACTGCTAGAATGCAAAAGGTATCTAGATATTGCATGTGTCAGATTTGAGTCTCTTGCTGTGCAACACTAAACGCTGGGCTTCCAAATTTATGGCCAGCGAGCCTGCAACCGCCACAGTAAATGTTACGAAGGAACGCCCGATACCTCAAAAGGACGTTGGCAGAGGCGCGGCATGCGCTTCAATTCTTGAGCTCGGATGCGAGAATCAACTGCTCGTTGGCTGTACAGCCTAGTCATATGTGGAACGTCCTGCGGCCTGAAGTTACGGTTGTTATCGCTACTCGGAATCGTGCTTTGGAGCTGCACCACACCCTATTTAGCTTGGGGCAACAAGTTCCCAAAAACCTGCCGTATGAGGTAATTGTGGTGGACAATGGCAGTAACGACAATACTCAGTCTGTGCTGCGGCGAGCGAGACGGCAGTTGCAAATGGTTGCCTTGTATGAACCGGTTGAAGGGAAATCAAGAGCACTAAACCGCGCTTTGGATCGAAGTCGTGGTAAATTGGTTGCGTTTACTGATGATGACGTGAGCTTCGCACCACATTGGCTGAGTGATCTCTGCGCAGCCTCGCGAAAATACGATTCATCATTAGTATTTTGCGGACCAATCAGACCGATCTTTCCCTTGGTCGTCCCGAATTGGCTGGCCACGCATCCCCTAGCTGGCGGAATGTTCGGACGTTTTGAGCCCCAGCAAGCGGAAGGCCCTCTGCCTGTGCCCCTGCACCCTTTTGGAGCCAATTTTGCCGTGCGTCGGTCAGCAATTGGTGATCTCAGATTTAGATTGGATCTTGGCCCCTCGGGGGAAAATGGTGCGCTGCTAGGCGAAGATTCCAATTTTGTGGAAAGGCTCCGCAGTGATTCCCAGCCTATAATTTTTAGCCCGTCAGCCCTCGTTTATCATCACCTGAGAGCAGACCAGTTGCAGATGGCATGGCTGTTCGAACGGGCGTTCAATTTAGGGCGTGAAATAATAGCACTTCGCAAGCGACCGGTGTACTTAGGACGAAAGATCGCTCTCAAAAGGGAAGAGGGCTTCAACCAACCCACAATATTCGAGCTTGCCTGCCTCTTAAATTATCACTGTGGTCAAATGTTCCAACTCCACGTCCTGGGCGACACATCTTTCGATGTGGAACTGTCCACCTCACTCCGTCGTCTCGGTGCTGATGAGCATCAAGAATACTTCGGGGACTCCGCGCGCAAAGTATATCTTTCCTTACAATGAATCTTTTTTCTTGTTGCGTGGAATATTAGGCGAAATGGATGCTGGACTTGTGAGGACCCCGGCTGCCGAAGCCTGACACATTGTTGCACAGTGGGCCGACCCTGAAATGAAGTAAATGCTCCGTATCCAGAAAACGCGAAAATGCGAAGACGCTCTGCACTTAAGCACCACTACTTCTGCGACATCGAGAAGTTGCCATTTTTGTCATTGTCAACCCAGCACCGCCGGCACGTCACGCTTCTTCGTCATGGACCGAGCTCCACGGTATGGAGATAACCGAGATTGAATGTGCCTAAAAAAGTCTTGGCATCAAACACCAAAGATTGTGTCCGCATTAGTTGTCGTCGAGATGCGTAGCCCCAAAGGGAGCTGAGAATTTGTGATGCCAGGCCGGTCCGGTAGCCCGGACAGGCACGCTTTAAACTTTGTTAGTGTGATCGCTGGATGGTGGAAGAAATTGGGCACTGTCTCAGTTTTGGCTAGCTGATATTGCGGCTTGCTGGCCTAACCATCTAACCATCGAAGGTTTCGTGTTTAGCGCATTTTGTGAAATCGGCGATCGCACTCAATTGGCATGCAGACATCGAGAACTCGGCAGTATTGGCAAAACAGCTTTGGTACAGTTGAATGCGGGAGGTTGCCTTCATAAAGTTGTCTGCCTAATTAACGCTTAGCCGCAGCACTGGACCAACTCGTCAACTTGATCTGTTGCTTTTGCAGGGTTTCCCTGAATTGGGAACTGCGAATCACGTTGAAGTCGCGTTCGCGCCACACGGATCCAAATGCGCTGTAGATTCCGATGTTGTTTCGTAACTCGGCATTATCGTACCCTACATGCACAATAATTTGGCTTACCCCATTGTCTAACAATTCCAAAGTTCTTGTGTACGCAGCCTCCCAGCGTGCAGGAGCCAGGGTTGGATAGGCAATGAATATTGTGTGCACGACCGGATCGACGGTGTTCACCTCAGAAGCTGGGTATCGCGAATCTCGAAGGACGACGAATGGCAGGTTGAATTTCTGCGCGACGTTAGCATATACGCAATAAAGTCGAGGGTTATCCAGTAAAGCGAACATGTGCGTATCTATGTGTGTTGGAAGTATGCCGGCGGACATAGCAAGCTCGATCTGGGCACAGAGTTCTATTTCGACCTCGTTTGGCTTGGCTTTTCTGCTCACCTCTCCCACTGTAGATAGGAAACGGCCTCTGGGATCAGTGAGGCTGCTAACCAGCTGCTGAGGTGCAACTGGCCCCCAATCGTATCGCGGCCATTCGTTTGTAATTGTGAGATGAATCCCGATGTCGTACTTGGGATGGTGAGCTGCAAAAGCAGCGGCCTCTCGAAAGCCCGCACAGGGTACCATGATACTGGCAGACGAAAGGGCCCCGGACTCTAACGCTGCAACTGTAGCACTATTGACAGACGCACACAGGCCGAAGTCGTCGCCATGCACGATCAGTCGCTTCGGAGCGTGAAGAGGCCCCTCCTTGCGTTCTCGGATCAGCGACGTCATTACAATCGGATAAAGCATCTTTCACGCTGGTACCAATACCGGCAAAACAGACGACAGAGCATGAGCTCACTCCACCGCATTCACCGGAAAACGCGCGCCTTGCGGGCTTCGACGACGGTGCTTTCCAAGTCGAACACATCCTTCCTACCAACCTCCTCACGCCAATCATTGCCCAGATAAACACCTCGCCGCCTCCGCTCAATGCAGTATTCCAAATTTGCTCCTTCTCCAATTTCATATCGACATGCGTGTTCGTAGCCTATCGCATACAAAACGCGAGTAAACAAGTCTGAGCTCCACAAGAAACGGTGTCCATGTTTTCGAAACATGCTGTTGAGGAAGAACTCGAATGGCGCGCCGAGTATTCCTTCCTTTCCTAAAATATCGAGCAGTAGTGTGTGCTCCCTCGGGAAACAGGGGATAAGCGAGTTAGTTACATACTCCTTGCACTGTGGACCGGAAAAATCCGCTTGTAATATGCTGTCCAACATCGGACAGACGACGCGAAATATACCACCGGGTTTTAGGATGCGAAGAGCTTCTTTTGAGAATCCGGTAGCAACGGCAAAGTCGACATGCTCCACGACGTGTTCTGTAAAAATCACATCGACGCTATTGTCCGGAAAAACGAGCGGGCGAGCTATATCTTGATCCACCTGATCGAGGATGAGCCAACCAGGGTTATCAGACCAATGCCCTCCGAAAATCACACGGAGTTCGGCCCCAGGACTGAGGGCAAGGCACCATTCTTTGATTTTTTCCGAGACAGGAGACGCTAGCCATTCGCCTTGTAAGAAGCTGCTCATCTGAACCCTCAGAACCGCATACGTACACAATAACCAATATCCTGCTGCGCTGAGCCGACTCACAAGACAGGCTGTCACTACTCACAAATGCCACTACTTTTCTCGATCCTGCCTTTCGATGACTCGGCAGATTGAAAAAAGCTAAGATCGCCAGAGACGAGCAATCGACCGAGCGCAGAGGCGGGTACCTGATACTTGGTACGAAGCTTTTTCAAGGACGCAAGCATTTGGTGGTTCCACTCCTGGTCGCCCAAAGTTCGTGAAAACGTGGTCGGTCCATTCTTAGAGCTGGAAATATGCTGAACGGCAACATTAGGTGTGACTGCGAGACTGAACCCTGCAAAGAGACAACGGAGGCAGTAATCGAGATCGTCCGATCCGAAATCGCTAAATTGTTCGTCAAAATAACCGACCCGATTAATCACTTCCCTCTTCACAAACACGCAGACAAACCACATGTCAACAGGAGGACACCGGGTTGGAGCGGATATCGGTGAAAGTTGCGTGACACTACCACGTCCGCATATCTTCGCAGAAAGCAAGCCGATTCGACTATCGTTGTGAGCGACTGATGCCATTTCAGCTACCGTATCCGATTGCGTGAAACGCACGTCGTCACCGCAGTAAAGTACATCATGCTCGGGATCAACCGCTCGAAGACCGAGATTCGCGTTTCCAGCCATCGAAAACTTTTCATTCCCCTGAATGAGCATCCAGCCGGGGATTGGCGTGATTGCGTAGCCATCCCTTACTAGAACCACAGGAGTACTGGGGCAATATGTTTTCACACTCTGAACGAAAGGACCGAGGACGTCTGGATACTTGCTCAACACGACAATCGTGACCGGTCTCTTCACTCTACCTCCGATGCTTCGCCGAGCATCTGCTTGCACTTCGCCAAGAACGTTCTTGTGGTGACGCCATCTCGAATGCAAAAGGCGTGGTAAAACAAGTCCTCGTATGTAGTTCCGAATCCAAAAAGACGTTTCTCCGCAAGTAACCAGCGATTACGCTCTACGTGGGAAGGCCACATCAGCGCGATAGACCGCCTCAGCTGTTCCCAACGATATGTAAGTTCCTCGCCGATGTCCCCGCGTTCCGTTTCTGCAAAAGACGGACTCCCCAGTTCCGCGTATACCGCTCTTGAAAAGGCCATGCAGAAAGGCCCAACATAGATGTGCGAGTTGTTGGCTATGTGAGTGGCACGTTGCGCAGCTCCCACCAAAGTCCCATCAGTTGCTCTTTTGTGAAGGTAAGTGAAGGACTCCGCCCGCAACGGAATGCAATCGATGTCGAGCAGAACCACCAAATCACTCTGGCTGTTTGCTATGCTCCGCTCAAGAGCCGTTGCGTGGGAGGTATTGCAATATTGCTGAACAAAAGCCCAATCCTCCGGTAGGTGTCGGGTGACGCAACGCCTTTGGTATTCAACCACCTGCTGGTCAACATTGTCCATGTAGACCGATATGACTGTTGCGACAGGTTTTACAGAGAGGACCTGAGGCTCCGTCGCGCAGGGCTTGTGCGGGAGCATGTTCATTGAGCTTAACCTTGGCCCACGAAACGTTGAGGCGAATTTTGCGACATTCATCCGCTGGCATCAACAACATTGAAGAGTTGCACATTCGACGACCAAACGGATTGAGAAGTTCAATGACCTCGCTAACGTGTGTATTGATCTTTGTACACCGATGCCAAACGGTTGGCAAGGTAATGTCTCCCGTGTACGTACGAAGCTGCGGCATGGCCAGCTGTAACGACAACATTCTGGTTTCCGCTTACTAAAGCTCAAGCAACAGTGCGGGGTCGAGCATTGGCTGAAGATTTATAATTCGCGTCGGCGAATGGTAAGCAACTGCCGCCGCGTAACCCGGTGCTACGTTGACGTTGTGCAAGGACCAGGCTCTTGCCGCAAATCGGTCGTGATCGAGATGCACAAATGCAACCGGTGCGTCTGGGTGCAATGTTACCCGAAAGCTGTCCAAGGCGAGATAAAGGCCGTCTCCAACAGCTTTTATATACGCCTCTTTACGGGTCCAACAGAGGAAAAACGCGCGTTCTCGTTGATCCGCCGGTACGTCCATCAGCTCTTCGGTTTCCTCCCGGCAGAAGAAACGAGTCGCAAGGTCACACATGTCAGGCAGAGGACGAATTAGCTCCAAATCAATTCCAATCTCGGAATTCAGTGCAAAAGCGAATACAGCCAGACCCCCGGAATGTGAAGTATTGAAGTTGAGACCAAAATGTTCTCGAATACTGGGCTTGCCTCTCTTGCCATATTCCAGACGTACGAATGCTGGAGAAGCTCCAATATAACCCGCGATCAGAAATTTCAACGCCCCTCGTACCACGGTGTAGGATTGTCGGTGATGTGAAAACTGGAAGCGCTCTGCACGATTCATTTCGTCCGGTGTGAGAATACGCTCAAACTGTTTTGTCACATGTTGTGAACAGGCCGTTCTTAATGGCCATATGTAGACATTGCTCTCATCCAGTACAAATGAAAAACTGTTCGCCATTGCCCATCCGACCTTCAGCGAGTGACCGTATAGAGATATTCTGGAGAACTACCCAAATTTATTTACCGGTGATCGCAAAAGGTCCCGTAGTCCCTCCTGCAGTAAAACGTTTTCGGAGAATACGGTTTCCACTGACCGAGTCAGCGGCGCCTCAAGAACCGCAGCCACAAATGATGTCAGTGGCGTAAACAGAACCATAGCTGCAAGACTTGCGAAGCGTGTGGTGGGTCTCATCTGTTTTTTCCACGGAACCGGGATCGGTCGTCCCAGGGGGTGTGCACTTCTTCTTTTTGTCCGTGCTGGGGAACTGCTCTTCGGCGAGGCGACCCGGGACCATGGTACGCTCGCAATTCTTAAGAGTCAAGTCTCGGACCCGGGTCAGTTTCCCATACCGATACATGCTTTCACACACAACTAATGCGACAAGCTCCGGGGATCACGGGTCTGGCTGTGCAACCATCCGCATAGCGAGTTGCGGCTCTCAATAGCCTCTCGAACTCTACGCGATGCTCGTCTTCTTCAGCCATCGCACGGAGCATATTTGCTGCCTGCGCTCTTGCAATGGCTCTTGTGATGTTCCATAGCACCAATGGGGGCAGTACGAACCTTGGGAGGTTCCGGTTACATTGGAACAAGATCAGTAATCTGGCACCCCGACCTCGAAGCCTGCTCGTGAATGAACCTCAATTCGTTTCAGAAGTGATTGTCCTTGGATTGAAACGCCAGGGACGTACTCCAGTCGGCATGCGCAGTGCTTTCGAATACTGGCGCACGCTGGCATGTTCCAGAGCTTGCGTGGGCTGGTTCATCGCGCCACCTCCGCACCCGCGCTGACGCTACCCAGCAGCAGGTCGTACTCCCGCATCTGGGGAAGCGGGCGGTCGTAGCGTTCCAGTCCGCTCAACTCGAACCGCTCGATGTGCGAGTGGACCAGTTCACTCGCCGTTACCAGATGCCGCACCGCGGCCGCATCCGTGCAATTCAGCGGCCAGCGCTGCTTCGACCGCATGTTTCAGCCGATCCCAGCCGTGACGCTTACCGAGCGCCATTTGGAATCGAAAAACGTGGATCGAGTACCGTGTAAGAGCTTCTAAAGCACTCTCTATCGCGGTACTATTCGTTCAACCGTCAGGTCACATTCCAGCGATTTTACGACCCGAACAGAGATGCGATACAGCAAAACCGCCACATTAAAGAAGTTAGAAGCAAACCGCCAGAACGCAAGCGTTCCACTGGCCCACGGACTGAGCGTGGCAAGCGCAACACGCGGTTCAATGCCCTAACAGCCCGTGGTGCAAGTCCAGATTCGTAAACAAAAAGTTCTGAGGTATCCACAGGCTTGGTTTGTAGAATCGGCGCATGGCGATGGGGACGCGCAAGCAGCGGGAGAAGCAAGAGGACATCTGGATCGCGCACGCCGAGTTGGCGACGGCGCCGGGACATCCGTTTTATCAGCGTTTGAATGAGTT
>Ga0137366_10004397_pt1 | contig 11024 bp, 12 predicted proteins | sample SagtaG_8_FD_104938 | JGI IMG/M metagenome (GOLD analysis project Ga0137366, IMG submission 104938) | Vadose zone soil microbial communities from Sagehorn Ranch, Mendocino, California, USA - Sage1_L_60_16 metaG | ecosystem: Environmental > Terrestrial > Soil > Vadose zone | place: USA... | reverse complement strand
CCCCCAAAAGAAATGGAAAAAACAAAAATAAAACGATAGGTAAAAAGAAAAAACACTAGGAAAGCCCAGTAAAAAGAAATATACTTAAAATATACTTAAAATGTACTCAAAATGTACTCAATTTAAAGTACATTTAAAGTATAATTTAAGTACATTTTAAGTATAATTTAAGTATAATTTCAATAAAATAAGTAGTATACAACAAAATTATTAAAATATACTTAATATATACTTAAAAAGCATAGATGTTACTTGAATTTTCACCTTATATTCTCCTTAAATTTTGCATGTTTAAGTATAATTTTAGTATATTTAAAATATTAAAAACACACTTATTATATGTTTATTTTGATATTATAAAATGTATTGTATTTAATTCATTATAGCAATGATTTGAGTTTATTTTAAGTATAATAAAAATTCTGTAATGTACTAATTTTCAAGTATACATTGTATATATTATAATATTATTATCTATCATTTTCATTTATTTGTATATATTATAAATTTATAATCTATCATTTTCATTTATTTGAAAACATCTGTTCATTGACTTCGTTTTCGTTTATTTGAAGGCATCGGTTTATTAACTTCATATTATAAAAAGCCAAATATAAGTTTTATTAATTCATTTTTTTTTAAGAAAAATAAAATCTTTTAATTACCTTGACACGCATTATTTCCAGATTTTTCTGCTAACACTCCGTTAGTTACAGAAGATTTAGGTTTTCTTTTTCTTGAATTTGCTGTATATGTACGAAAAGTTAACTAAGTTTTTGTTATTTAAAAAAAAAATCTTTAATTACCTTGACGCGCATTACTTCCAGATTCTTCTGCTAATACTCCATTAATCAAAGAAGATTTAAGCACTTTTTTTCTTGAATTTTCTATGAAAGGTTGACTAAGTTTTGTTATTCTTTTTTTTAAAAAAAAAAAAAATTTTTGATTACCTTGACGCGTATTATATCCTGATTTTTTTGCCGATTTAGATTCTGAATTGGCTGTATACATAAAGTTAAATATAATTAATAGATTCTTTAAAAAAAAAAAAAAGATTGCACCTTTCTTTAGACCAAGCAAAATACGGCGCTCTAATTCTTCAAATTCTTCGACATTAGTTTTTTTTTCTAGTTCGAGTAGGAGTTGATCTATTTCATTGTCATTCTGATTTTCGGGTTCAAGAAGTTGATCTACTTCATTTTCATTCTGATTTTTGGGTTCAAGAAGTTGATCTACTTCATTTTCATTCTGATCTTCGGGTTCAAGAAGTTGATCTACTTCATTTTCATTCTGATCTTCGGGTTCAAGAAGTTGATCTACTTCATTTTCATTCCCATCTTCAGGTTCAAGAAGTTGATCTACTTCATTGTCACCTGTCTGCTGATGCACAGGATTAGCAGTTGAATCTTCTGAAACTGTTGCCCTCTTCTTGGCTTTATGGTAACCTAAAAACCAATTATTTAGTATTTGATCAATAAAAGATTTTAAAAATAAAATAACATACGCTTTCTTTGGATATTTTTAACAAGCATCTCTTTAGGTGCCCAGTCACCTGCTGTAAGAGGAAAATCAACTGCTTTTTTTTTGAACTTAAATAATAGAACAATAAGTAAACATTATGAAACAAAATAATAAGTGTTTATATACTGTACATACAAGACGAATAACTTGTGCTGTTATATGTTCTTTTTGTTGTCGATAACTTTTTTGAAAATCAACATTTTTTTCATTAATGGCATCTCTCATCATATCCTATGTAAATGAATATTTAAAGTTTAGCAAAATCCAAATTTGGCTTTTGTTAAATTATTTTCAATTATTTATTTTATTACTAGATAGCTATTCCAACGTGATTTTTGTTCCCTTAGTCCGATTGCATCTTGCAATTTATATTTTCCAGTGGGTTTCAATATTGGCAACCTTTTTATCTATAAAAAAATATTATTATACTTCTTTAATATTAATTCAAATAAAATAATACGCGTACTTCAGGTGAAAGATTATAATATGTTAGGTTATTGTTCCCATTGCTTGCAGAAGTTTCTACCGGGGTTGTGTTTGGAATGTTATTCGCAAAAGCTCTAAGTACTTCTTCTAATGTCGACATTTTTAAAAAAGAAAAAAATTGAAAAATTTAAACGAGAAATTTAAGAAAAAAATTTTTTAAAGAAAGAAAATCTATTCAAAAAAAACAATACAAAAATTCCTAGACGCGTTTACGAAATTTCACATGTATGTAAACACGTGCACATGTATAAATACTTGTCGATCCTAATTGGAAGTATATGCGATGCAATAAACAAGGGGTACACCACAAATCACATAGTAAATCACATGGAGTAGAAGATATAGTCGCTTTATAATGAATTTTTAATTAACATTCAACTAATACAGCATTAAAATTTTACATTATATTTTCAATATTATCCCAATTTTTATCATCAATCTCATTTTCCCTATCAATAATATAATGTTGATTACCTATTTTTGCAAATCCCACACAATGATCAATACATCTAATATCAATGAACTCCCTTGTACCAAATCGTGTAAAATATCTGCAACCAACGTTATCAATATTAACTTTAGAAGTTAATTGAATATATGCTAACATAATTGTAATATTATTAAACACATGAACAAAAAAAAATTCTATTTTCCCATATATATAAGTATTTATAAGATCTGGTGGGGCATTTGGACGATGGGCTAATTTATCTATAGTTCTTCTTATCTTAATATAACAAATAAAAATTACTATTATTTAGATAATAAAATGATTTAATTTTTATTAAAGAAATCATTACCTGAACACAATGATTATTTCTCGCTTTATGGGTTTTTCTTTGATTATATTGACTACTAATAATATGGCCATCGACTGTTCTTAATCTACCATATTTTATTCCGTTAACTGAAAGTTCCTATAAATAAATAAAAATAATATTAATTATTTCATTTTTGCTATTTAACTAGTTTTACTTACAGAAAGAGATACGCTAAACCCTTTATAGTATTTAATTAAATGGATTTTTTCGTTATTTGACAATGTATAATTAATTGAAGGCCAATAGAATTCTTCTTCGTATCCTTCTATATTACCAAAAACCAACTTTGTATTCCATTCCTTTTCTATCTTTGTATGAAAAATAGATTTTGAAATATTAAAATAGGGTAAATGAAAAAATTGTTCTAATAATGTAATATTATTTGCCAAATTCTTATAAGGGTTGATTCTGGATTTGACCAAAGGTAGCAGCATCCCACAAAGTCATTCCATTGGGAATTGCCAATAGCTCCAACAAGGGCCGCAATATTTAATGCAATCGGTTACATGTAACAAATAGTGGAAACTTATCCGACATGCAGATAATCTTTGAGAATTATATTTAAAATAATTTCTGTATTTAAGAAGAATTTATATATTAATTTTTGTAACAAAAGAAGTTCAGCATAAAATTAATCAAAAGAATTAAAATAAATAAATAAATCAAATTAACCTTTCATAATAAGAACAAAAATTTTCTAGTAAAATTTTGATTTCTTCAAGTTGACTTTCAAGGATTTCATATTGTAAACAGATTTTAACAGCAGTGACAAAGTAAGACCACCCTTTTAAATCACTAATAAAAAAATTATAAATTAATAGGTATTGAATAAATATTATTTAAAAATTTAAAGAATACAACACCTTTCCGTTAAATATTGTCTTAATAATGGCAAAGAAAAGAGAGTTATCCAGTTTTTCCATTCAACAGCTTTAAAGCCATTGTGATATTTAACAATATCTCGAGGAGGGCGGCCAATTTCAGACGGCATATCATTTTTTAAACTGTCCATTTGTTTACCAATTTTCTCCCATTCTGATTTAGAAAGTACATAATCATCATTAGAATACATTTCTTTAAAGAAATTTTTGCTCCAATGCGAATACATTTGTGGTGCAACGTTCTCAAAAAAGAGATGCATTATATCAGTTGAAAATGACCATGGGAATTTTAAACTCCTTAATTTTAAAATTTCGCTACTTCCTTTAATGCCTACGTAAAAAAATAATAATAATAAGATAGTAAAAATAATATCAAGTCATTGTTTGTAATAATTAATATTACCTGATTTTTTGATCAGGTCACGTTTTAATTGTCTACATCCTTCTTTATCAATTTTATTCATAATGTCTAACGTATCTTCATGTGTTCTTAACTCTGATACAATAACTTGAGGAAAGTATATGTGATTATTCAATTCATGACAAACACCTTGAATGTGACAAAATCGACAGCCCTTATAAGCATTGTGTCCACTTAAATTTAGGCATTTACTGAGTGCCGGAATATCTCCAGACCACGTTAGGACATGTGCTTTTAATATAAATTCTTTTTCAGATAATCCATCTATACAATTGATTCCTTCTAAAATAAGGAAAACCAAATTAAGTTTTAGTTAATGTTATTAAGATTCAATGAAAAACAATTACCTTCTAATTCCTGTAACTCACAAATTATGGGGGAAAGAAATGAATTGAAATCCTTAGGTGAACGTGGTCCAGGAATTATCATAGTTGTTAACAAATTCTCTCTTTTAACACGAAGACTTGGATGAAGATTATTATTAATAAATAAAATGACCCAACAGTCATCTGTTTTCTGCTTAAATAGCTGAAAGCCATAACATGTAGCTGATAATGCAATGTCTCTTTCATCTAAAAAAAAGCCTTCATCATGTAATTCCTTAAATAGCCTAATAAATATAGAAATAAAAGTAAATACTAATAATAAAAAAAAATTGTTTTCAAAAAGTAATTACATTTATACATACTTTCCATCAAAAATATCTGCAAGTGAATCTAAGTTTTCTTTTCCTTTTATATATTCACTTCTATATCTTAATTCTTTTGCTCTTTCCTTATTTGCATATTGAATTTTTAATCGTTCTTTTACAGAAAAGAAAAATGTTACGTTTACTGCCTTTCCATTTCCATCATATCTCTTTTTGTGACAAAGAGGACAACATTGTAATTCTTCATAGTTTGCAGTAAAAGCAACACAACTATCTATACATGTATCGATCAATGTAGGAAATAAGGGAACTATTTTTTGAATCTTTTTCTTAATTTTATAAAAAGATAAATTTGAGCCAACATCTTTCAAAATGGCATTAAAGGCAGCATCTGTTAATGCATGTAAGACTTTTGTATATAATAGTCTTAAACCCTTTACGAAATCATCTATAACATAAAATTAAATTAATATTAATCTAATTTTAGAAAGTTTAAATATTTGACTATACCTGATAGAGAAAAATCTTCGTTACTTGTTTCATAAGTTTCATCATCAGTTGTTTCTGAACTTTCATCTGAACTTTCATCGGGATTTTCGTCAAAATTAAAAAAGTTATTTCTATAAAAAAAAAATTCATCATTATCTTTGTCATTAAATATATCCGTTTCATCATTTTTCTCTGATAAATCAGATACATCATCATTATTTTTGTCACTAAGTATATCCATTTCATCATTTTTCTCTGATAAATCGGATACATCATCATCAGAAATTTCGTTAACTTGATTTTCCTCATCTGAAATTCTTTAGAAAGTTATAATCAAAGTTAATAATCATAACTACGTTTGAAATATGATTGAATGAGTGATTAATTTAATAATAAGTTAATTATCAAATATTACCTTGAAAAATTGAATAACTCAGGTACCAGTACTTGTTTATCAGATAAATCACTTTTTTTATCTTCCTCGCTATCTGTTTTCATTGTTATAATATCATCATCTGAATTTGTTGAATTTGTATCTGTTGGGCTTAAATCGTCAGAAATGTTTCGTAGTAGTAATTCAGCTTCTTGATGTTTTTTATAAGTTCTTTTAGTTTTAAGAAAACGCCCTTGATTATTTTGTGAAGAATCCTTACACTTTTTACAGGTACAAAAATAAGCCATGGTAAATCTGTATAAGAAAAGCAACAAAAAAAATTAAAAGAAAAAGAATTTAATTTTCAAAAATTAGCATAACTGATAATATATTAAAAACATATGCTATTTATTACTTTATCTAACGTTTCATGAAATTACAAAATATTATTTTATTATAAAATAAAGTTAAAGTTATGTATAAAAATGCTAAAAAATTGTAAAATTACTTACATTTCCTTGTAAAACTTTGAAATATAAGCAATTTTAAGAGTAGATGCGTTTTGATAGTGTTACGAAAAATTTTCTAACATGTCACAGATCGTTACCTGTCTCATATGATTCATTTATTTTTATTATAATTTGTATTGTATGTAAGCGTGGCTTTTATTTATTTATTTGATTTAGACAATTATTTTTATTATAATGGTATTGTACGTAAAGCGTGGAACAATCGTTAATAAATTATTGCAATAAAGCATTTAGTTTCTTAAATAGTAGCTTGTCTTACTAAAAATCAATAGTTAATTTTGAATATTGATGGTTTGGCCACAAATCAGTTAAGATTCGAAAAAAAGAGATGGACAATTTTGTAATACGTTCCCGGAACGTCCTGGGGATATTTTCGTAATACGCAAGCAGATTTCTCGTTCCTTCTTTTAATATTTACTTTTTGGTCATTTTAATATTATTGTATTTTATATTTATTTCCTATTTTTATTAGTTTTATATTATTGAAATTGTTAGATAATTATATATAGTTTCTTTATCGGGTAAAACAGCCACTTCGATCAAGTGAAGATCATTTCTATTATTTATTAATTAATTTTACATTGTGACTCATATTGTAAAGATCCTAATCTAGATTATTGATCGAAAATCTTGCATATGGGAATTTATTATAAAAATATCTAAGAAATCCCCTAAGAAGATAGTTTTTTTTATGTAAGATTCTAAGTCAGGATTCTCTCCTATAATAAAGAAGCATTTTCCTCGTAACATTCCGATTGTCCCCTGATTTTTCTCCATAAAAATACCGATTGTTCGCTTATTGATAACTGTTTTGTTACACAAGATCCAAATTGTTTAAATTGACGCGTAAAATATTTGAAACATGGACTCTGGTGAGTTATACCTTCTTTGACGAGGTTTTTTATGTTGAAGGTTTTTGATGATTTTTTTGTTGCCTTTTTTTGATAAAGGTTTTTATATGGTTTACCTTCCTTTGATGAAGGTCTTTTAATAAAAGTTTTTTTTACCTTTTGAGGTTTACGTTGCCTTTTTTTTGATAAAGGCTTTTATTTATTTTTCCTTCTTTGGTGAAGGTTTTTGATGATTTTTTTGTTGCCTTTTCTTGATAAAGGTTTTATATGGTTACCTTCCTTTGATGAAGGTCTTTTAATAAAAGTTGTTACCTTTTCTTGATAAAGGTTTTTATATGGTTTACCTTCCTTTGATGAAGGTCTTTTGATAAAAGTTTTTTTTTACCTTCTTTGATGAGGGTTACATTACCTTTTTTTGATAAAGGTTTTTGTTTGTTTTTCCTTCTTTGGATGAAGGTTTTTGATGATTTTTTTGTTGCCTTTCTTGATAAAGGTTTTATATGGTTTATCTTTGATGGGGGTCTTTTGATAAAGTTCTTTTTTTTATGTCTTTTTTTGATAAAGGTTTTTATTTGTTTTGTCTTCTTTTAAAAAAAATGTTTTTTTATTGATCAATTCACAATTTCACAAGATCACACTTTAGAACTTTGCCACCCTGACACATGTGCGCTATTTATTGGTGGCGATAATCTAGCAAATATAAGATCTATGACAATTGAGGACTGGATTAAAGAAAGCAACACAATTAATAACAAAAATTTTAATCACGTCTTAAAAAAAAAAAAGATGAGTATGTATAAACTTATAAACTTATTAATCGTTTAAAATTTTTTAATGAGAATTTAAACTTTTTAGCTACGGATTCATCCACTTCGATAATATAGAAAGTAAAGAGAAATTCTACAATGATTTTAAAGGAAAAAAAATTGACTTAGGAGATAATGTCATAGTTCAATTTCTACCTATAAAAAGAAAAAACGAACATGTAATTTAATAATTTTTTTTATCAAAGCATAATAAGTGATTATTATTAAAGTACTTATTTAACTTTATATAGTATTCTGTTGGGCGTGGATTATGTTATAATTTATACGATAATGGGTAACATTCTTGTTTCAATATATTCTTGTTTCAATATAAATTTATAAAAGATTTACTAATTTACTTTTAATATTTATTGATAGAACTCATTTTATTATGGTTATTTCTCTCCCATTGATTTTTGATAAAAATGAGATCGAATTATTTGCAGATAATGATGATAATATCATAATTAATGGAGAATATAAGGAGATCAATATCAATGGTGACCCCATAAAAAAATTAATACCCGACGGAAAGTTTGAGTATAAGATTCCATTACCTTCAAAGTAAGTTGTTAAATTACAGGATTTTACTAAAATGACTACTAACTCTTATTTGATATGATAGAATTGATCATAATAGCAAAGTAAATATAGAACGATTGGAAAATTTCAATCTTTTCAAGATTGAACTTGTAAAATCAGATATAAATAAAAGAAGAAAACTTATCATCGATAAATAAAATAATTAAATAAAAATATTTATTACGTTAAAATCGTTAAATTTTAAAATCTGTGATATATAGTAAAATGATGAGTTTAATAAAGTTTTAAGATTTAATTACGCTGCAGTTTACCAAAAGTCACGTAGGCTATTCAAAAGCGATTAGAACAAAAACAAAACTTAGTTTTTGATTATTTACACATACAGCATCGATGCATTTTATTAAAAGTTGATTTATATTTCTATTATTTCTAGTTACTTTACATTAATTTCTACATTTAAACATATTTTGTATATAATACATATATATATATAAAATTGTTCTCTCTGGACACCAAGGAAATGAGCAATAATTCTTTAAAAAACGCTATTCTAAGTCTTCAGAAGATATTCTAATATTAATACCAGCTTGTTCGCACAATTTATTAAATTGCTCGGCTCTTAAAATAGATCCGCTTTTTTTCCAATCTTCATATCTCTTCTCTGCATCATCACTACTAATATTAGTATTGCTTTTGACTAACTCTAAAAAAATCTCAAAGTTGTGACAACTATTAATCGTGCTAGTAAAAAAACAAGGAGTTAGTTCCTCATACACATCTAATAATCTCCAATCAAATTCTGCTAAGTTTAAAAGTCGTTCTATACGATGAGCTCGTTGGATTATTAATGTTAAAGATTTTCCCGTCAATTTACCATCACTTCTGTTAATTATTTTTCTTACAGCCTGTGATTTAATGGTTTCATGCTTTTTCCTTGGTTTTATGGCACAATACATTTCTAATTTACGTATTGATTGCAAGGTTGATACATGGAATCTTAGCAAACGCCTACGTGCAATATCTTGAGATGCACGGTCTTTATTTTGACTGTTAATTGAATAGCAAATGTGGGCGCATAAATTTTGTATAATTTCCTTTCTCTTAATCAATCGTTCTTCCTTTTCCAAGGTTAGCAAATAGTGGACGGTATAGATTGTAGGAGAAGGTAGCACAACTTCAGTAGACACCTGCATCCCAGAAAGGGTCCCAAACTCGCTTAAAGAGATTATTTTTTCAATAAATTCATCGGGAGCACCAGAAGGAGGATTTTCAATCGGTCTTGTTTCAACTTTTAAGGTGCCTTGGAAAAACCGAAATTCTGATTCATCTTTAATACCACTTAAATATTCCCATAATTTTTTCCGGTATTGCACACTATTCAATAAAGTTCCATCCCGGATGGGTGGTAAAATTGGAAGTTTCTTGATGTGTGGAATGATTTTAAACAAATCAAAAGCAACCTTTATTGCCGAAGAATTAAGTAGCTTAATTTCTTTTTTAAAAAATTTAGCCTTCATTTTCAAATCATCAGACTTGTGATTATCAGATTCAACACAGCTGAAGTTATAAGGCGTTTTGACTTGTGAGATGCCTTGTTTAACTACCTCCATCTGCTCATTACTTAAGCTAGTAACTTTCAAAAATCCACCAGGTTTAGAAAGTGATATCTCTCCGGTTTCAACATTGAGTAAAAATTGTGTGAAGCCAGTATCTTCTAACTTCGCTTTTATACCGAAACCAAGATTAAAGACCTGCGAATCGATACTGCCAGCTAACACATTGGCTGCTGTATCTGGAATATCTGAAATAAAGAATATTATTAATTATTATTAAGTTATTAGACAAAAAATAATACATCTTGATAATATGCAATTATACTTACCGGGTTTTCTTGATTTATTTCGGTTATTAATTAAATCTATTATTATATATAATAAAAATAGTTGAATTAAAAAAATATGTGCATGACAAAAAAAAACATTTTCAAGTAATTACTTTTTAGTTTTCTTTTAATATTATCTATAATTAAAAAATTGTATTAGAAAATATAGGTATTGTAAAACCAAAAACAGCAACAGCAAGTAAAACCAAAAATAACTACTTTGAGATTTTGAAGAGCTGGATGATGAGTTGTCTAAAAATATTTGCCAATAGCTTGGATTAGTTAATTATTGGTTCAAGAAAATATTTTTTAACGTCATTAATGTCATTACCATCATCAATAACGTCATCGATGTCATTACCGTCTTTATCCATGATTCTATTTTGTTGAAACAATGTCAGTAAGCTCTCAGTTTACAGTTAATAGAAAATTTCGCTTTATCCAAGCAATAAAATGTTTTACCTTCAAGGTTAATTATAACTTCTGCTAATAGTAAAACGTACAAAAAAAATGAATATGAAAGCAGTAAATGTTTTTTTTTTTTAAAAAAAAAGACTTGTTATTAATGAAAAAGATATTTAGAAAAAAAAGAAGGTATTTATAATGAATTTTTTTTTTTTTTAAAAAAAAAGAAAGGGATTTTTAAGGGCAGTCTGCATCACGTGAGTTTTTAATATAGATCGATGTACGAAATTTACACCATATAGTAACGCCACTTTCTGTACAATGCAAAGATTTGTAATATTTAACATAAAAGGATAAAATTTACAT
>Ga0137366_10004393_pt1 | contig 11026 bp, 9 predicted proteins | sample SagtaG_8_FD_104938 | JGI IMG/M metagenome (GOLD analysis project Ga0137366, IMG submission 104938) | Vadose zone soil microbial communities from Sagehorn Ranch, Mendocino, California, USA - Sage1_L_60_16 metaG | ecosystem: Environmental > Terrestrial > Soil > Vadose zone | place: USA: California... | reverse complement strand
TGGAGGAACCCCGCCGGCTCGGGCGCGCCCGCGCCGTGGATGACCCAGAGCTGCCAGACCTTGCCCGGCTCGGGGGCGAGCGCGCTCGAGACGATGACCGCGCGACGCGTCCGGGAGCTCACGATGGCGGTGGCGCGGCCGGTGTGGCCCGCGACGGGGGCGAGCGGCACGACGCGGCTCCCCTCCACGTCGAGCAGCGCGAGGAGATCGCGCTCGCGCGCCACGTCCGCCCGGAGCGCCTGCACCTCGACGAGGAGGGCGGCGCGCTCGCGCGCCTCGAGCTGCGCCCCGCGTCCCACCTCGGCCAGCTCCGCCTCCCCGCGATCGCGGGCGGCGCGCTCGCGCGCCCACAGCCCGATGGCGACGGCCGCCGCCGCGAGCGGCGCGGCCGCGGCCACCCAGGGGAGCAACGCGCGGCGAGCGCGCAGCGGGGTCACCGACCGCTCCGCGTCGAGCCCGAGGCGCGCCGCGATCGCGCGCCAGACCCCCGCCGTGGGCGGCACGGGCGGGAGCGCGCCCGCGAGCGCTGCGACGCTGGCCCTCGCGCGCGCGAGCGCCTCCGGACAGCCCCGGTGCTCGCGCTCGAGGAGGTGCTCCTCCGCGGCGGCCCGGTCGCTCGCGTCGAGCGTCCCGAGCGCCAGCGCGCCGGCGAGGTCCTGGAACTCGTCGCACGTCACGCGGATTCTCCCAGCGCGGCGCCGATCTTCTCCATGGCGAGCCGGACGCGCGTCTTGACCGTCCCGAGCGGCTGGCCGGTGCGGGCCGCGATCTCGCTCTGCGTGAGGCCCTCGAAACAGGCCAGCTCCAGCGCCTCTCGCTGCTCCGGCGGCAGGGCGGAGAGCGCGCCGCGCACCCGCGCCCGCTCCTCGCGTCCCTCCGCGCTCTCGGGCGCCGGATCGGCCGAGGTGGGCTCGAGCGCCTGCGCCGACACGGCACGCGCGGCGGCGGAGCGCGACCTCAGCCGGTCGAGCGCGCGGCTCCGGCCGATCACGACGGCCCACGTCTCGGCGGTGGCGCGCGCCGGGTCGTACTCGGCCGCGCGGCGCCACACCTCGAGGAACGTCTCCTGCACGACATCCTCCGCCTCGGAGCGATCCCCCAGGAGACGCAGCGCGACCGCCATGATCTTCCCGGAGCACGCGTCGTAGAGGGCGCGCAGCGCCTGGCGGCGATCGACCGCGTCGCCCCCGGGCCCGCGCCCGAGGACGGCAGTGACGAGCAGGGACCAGGCGAGCGGGAGCATGCCGGCGCGTAGGATGTGTCTCACCGTGACGTCCCGCACCTCACGTGCGGGGTCATGGCGTTCTCCTGCCGTCGACACGAGGTCCGCGAGCGATCGGATCTCCCCGTCGCGGTCGAGCCGAGGTCCCGGTCCCCGTCACCGCCCCTTCGCCGGCGCGAGGTACCGCTGCTCGATGGCCCGGACCTTCGCGAGCCGGCGTGCGTGGCGCTCCTCGCCAGAGAAGCGGGCGCCGAGGAAGGCGTCCACGAGCTCGAGCGCGAGCGCCTCCCCAATGACGCGGGCGCCCAGCGCGAGGACGTTCATGTCGTCGTGCTCGACACCTTGGTGAGCCGAGTAGTGGTCGTGGCACAGGCCAGCGCGGATCCCGGGGATCTTGTTCGCCGCCGCGACCACGCCGACGCCGCTCCCGCACACGAGCACGCCGCGGTCCGCGCGCGCGTCCAGGACCGCGGCCGCGACCGCCTCCGCATAGTCGGGGTAGTCGCTCGGGCGATCGTCGTGAGCGCCGAGGTCGAGGACGTCGACGCCGCGCGTCGCGAGGTGCTGCCGCACCTTCTCCTTGAGCGAGAAGCCGGCGTGGTCTGCGGCGAGAGCGACGCGCATGGGATCGAGGTGGTCGCGCGGCGCTCCGGTCGCCGCGCGCGGCCGCGGTCTGATGGGGCGTGCGTGGTGCGCATGCATCTCCGCTCACGTCGAAATGACTGCTTACGCCCCGGCGCTCCACCCGGGACGCCGTGGAGTGAACGTTGACCACCGCGCCCACGGGACAGGAGCGGCCGTCGTCGCCGCCGCACCGGGCGCGTCGCGTGTCCCCAACTCGGCGACGCCGGTTCATGCGATCACGCACCCGACCGCTCGGCTCCAATTTGCCCCAGGCGCCAGCAGACCCGGCATGCGGCCGGGCCTGCGAACCCGGGCTCGCGCCGACGAAGGGGCCGCACGATGGCCTGCAATGGCAGCATCGCAGAGCGACGCACCGCCTCCCCACTTCCTCGACACCTCGTCCTCCTCGCAGCGGCCACCCTCCTCTCGAGAGCGCGAGCCGCGGCGCAGGCTTCGCCGCCTCAGCCCGTCTCGCCGTTCCTCATCGACGGCTACATTCAGGCGGCGACGCTCGGGCCCGGGACGGACGTGTTCGCCGGCGGGACGGCGACCGTCAACAGCCAGAAGATCACGATCCCGCGCAACACTATCGACATGATGCCTGCCTTCCTCCCTCCCCACGACGCATGGGTGCCGCACTCTGGCGAATCGCTGGAATAACGTGCGCTTCGAGAAGCACGACTGAATCGCTCACGCCCCCGATGCCCCTCCCCCCTCGGTCGCATTCCAAAAGCATCCATGGTCAGACTCGCGCGATGGCATGTAAGGGTTGCATCCTGCTCGTCGACGACGATGTCGATCTCCGAGACGCGCTCACGGCGTGTTTCGAGGATCTCGGCTGCACCGTCCTCGCCGCCGTCGATGGGGTTCACGCGGTGGAGTGTCTCGGCGATTCGCTGAAGCCCTGTCTCGTCCTCCTCGACCTGAACATGCCTCGACTCGACGGCGCTGGGCTCGCCGCGTTCATTCGCACCCATCGATGCCATTGTGGCGTCCCGATGATCTCCATGTCCGCAGGGACGGATCGCCTCGAGCCTCCGGTCGTCGAGCACCACCACGCAAAGCCGTTCGACTTCCACGCGTTGGTGCCGTTGGTCGAGAGGTTCTGCCAGGATCCTGACTGGCTGCACGGCATCCGCTGAACGGCGGGTGTCCAGCCTCCTCCTCGCGCACGAGAGCGGCCAGCGGCGTCGCGCGCCTACCGGCGCCGCCGGCCGGACAGCCCGCCCTGCGTCGCCCGCCCGAGCGCGCAGCGCCGCGCGCGCGCAGCGGGTTTCGCCCGATCGCGTCGCGACCCCGCGTTCGCGCGCGTCGCCGGGCACCTGCTCCGGGAGGTTCCCACGCGACCGCCGCCGCGGTAGACCACGCCCGTGCCGAAGACGACCGCAACGATCGCGATCCGCCCCGCCCGGCGAAGCGACCTCCCCGCGCTGGGGCGCCTCGGCGCGGCCCTCGCGCGCGCTCACCACGCGTGGGATCAGCAGCGCTTCTTCCTCACGGACCGCATGGAGGAGGGGTACGCGTGGTGGCTCGGCAAGGAGCTCGCGAACCCAGCCGCGGTCCTCCTCTCCGCGGTGCGTGGGCGGCGCGTCGTCGGCTACGCCTACGGTCGCCTCGAGCCGCGTGACTGGAACGCGCTGCGCGATCGCTGCGGGTTCGCGATAGACCTCATGGTGGAGCCCGAGGCGCGCGGCGCCGGCATCGGACGGTCGCTCACCGAGGAGCTGGCGCGGCGGCTCGTCGAGAAGGGCGCGCCGCGCGTCGTCCTGCAGGCGGCGGCCCGCAACCGCTCCGCGCAGCGGCTCTTTCGCGCGCTCGGGTTCCGGCCGACGATGGTCGAGATGACACGCGAGGCGGGGAACGTCCCCTCGCGCCGCCCGGCGAGCGCGGCGCGCAGCAGGTGATCTCGGCCTCCCATCCATGCGCTACGCCCCGGCCGCCCTCGTCGCCTCCGCCTTCCTGCACGCGCTCTGGAACGCCCTCCTCAAGCGGGAGCGCGATCCCCAGCGGTCGGTCGCGGGCGTCCTCGCCGCGGCGCTCGTCCTGGCGGTGCTGGCGGCGGTGACCGCCCCGAGCCCGGCCTTCGCGACGCCCGCGGCGCTCGGGTGGGCCGCCCTCGCCGGCGTCTTCGAGGGCGCCTACTTAATCACCCTGGCGGCAGCGCTGGCGCGCGCCGACTACGGCACCGTCTACACCGTCGCGCGCGGCGGCGCGATGGTGCTCGTCTGGCCCGCCTCGCCGCTCTTCCTCCACGAGCCGGTGAGCGCGCGAGGCGCGCTCGGCGCGGCCGTCGTCGCGGGCGGCCTCGCCCTCGTCGCGACGGTCCGCGGGCAGCCCCGCGCCGCCCGGGCTGGGCTCGCCTTCGCCCTCGCGTGCGCCGGCGGCATCGCCGGATACCACCTCTGCTACGACCGCGCCCTCGCGGCGGGCGCGCGGCCCTCGCCGCTCTTCGCGGTGGCGCTCGCGACCGCCCTCCCCTTCGTCGCGGGGTCGCTCCGGACGCGCGGCCCGCTCGCCACCCTCCCGGCGCGGCGGGAGCTCGCGCGGTGGAGCGTCGCGGGCGTCCTCTGCACCGCCTCGTTCCTGCTCTTCCTCTCCGGGCTCGCCGGGAGCGGCGCCGCCGTCGCGCTCACGCTCCGCAACACGTCGGTCGTGTTCGCGCAGGGCCTCGCCTTCGCGCTCGGCGAGCGGCCGCGGCCCGCCCAGGTGGTGGGATCGATCCTGGTGGCGCTCGGCGCCGCGCTCGTGACTGGAGCGTGATGCCTCGCCAACGCTAGCCGACGGGCTCGCTCGGTGTACGGCTGGCGAGCCGCGACCATCGCCGGCCGGCGACGACGACCCCAAGGGCGAAGAGCGCCTCCGCCGTGTAGACGGCGGCGCGACCGGGGTGGACGTTCGCGACCGTGAATGGATCCGTCAGGATCATCTCGGCGCTCACCTTCCCCAGGATCGCGGCCCCGACGTAGACTATCCAGCGGTACCGGTCCATGAGGCGCGACAGGAGGTCGCTCGTGAAGACGATGAACGGAATGCTCAGGCACAGCCCGAACGCCAGCAGCGCGAGGCTGCCGTGCGACGCGCCGCCGACGGCCAGCATGTTGTCGAGCGACATCGTGATGTCGGCGAGGACGATCACCTTCACGGCCTCCCAGGTGGTCGTCGCGGCCCGCTCGGGCGTGCCCTCCTCCTCGCCCTGAACGAACAGCTTCAGCGCGATCCAGAGGATGAGGAGGCCGCCCACCAGCTTCACGAACCGCGCCTGCAGCAGCTGCGCGACGAAGAACGTGATCACGACGCGCAGCAGCACGGCCGCCAGCGCGCCGAGCAAGATGCCGAGCTTGCGCTGCTCGCGAGGGAGCGGGCGCACGGCCATCGCGATCACGACGGCGTTGTCGCCGGCGAGCAGGAGGTCGATGACCACGATGCTGGCGAGCCGTGCCAGGAAGGCGGTGTCCACGCGACGAACGGCATAGCAGGTGCCACCGCGGGACTCAACGCGCTGCGACACCCTGCTCGTCTCCCAGGCCAGCGATTGCACGGCTTTGCAGCGGGCGCTGCGTTACGGGCCTGATCGCGCCTGATTTGCTGCCCTCCGCGCAGGCCGGTCGCTTGCAGAGTGCATCGGTCCACATCGCAAAGGAGTGCTTCTGCGGCTTCTCCTCCAGCACCGCAGTCTCTATCGCTACCCAACGCCGGCGGCGCTCGGGCCCCACCGCGTCCGGCTTCGCCCCGCGGATCACGCCAGGGCGCGCGTGGAGAGCCATGCCCTGCACGTGCCGGACTCGGCCGCGGTGCGGTGGCAGCAGGACCCTTTCGGGAACCACGTCGCCCACCTCTCGTTCATCAAGGGCACGCGGCTCTCCGAGCTCGAGATCGTCGTCGAGCTGGCGGTCGAGATCCGCCCGGTGAATCCGTTCGACTTCTTCCTCGACGACCGGTGCGAGAGCGCGCCGTTCGCCTATCCGCCGGAGATCACGCTCGACCTCGCGCCGTTCCTCGATCGCATGGACCCGGCGCTCGCGGGCGGGAAGCTCTTCGACGCCTTCCTGCACGGCGCGCCGCACGGTGGCCGGACCGTGCCGTTCCTCGTCGCGCTGAACCAGGCGGTGAACCAGCGCGTGAAGTACGTCGTTCGCGAGGAGACCGGCATCTGGACGCCCGAGGAGACGCTCGCGCACGGCCTCGGCAGCTGTCGCGACCAGGCGGTTCTGCTCATGGCCCTCCTGCGGGAGCGGGGTCTCGCCGCCCGCTTCGCGTCGGGCTACCTCGTGCAGCTCGCCGACGAAGGCATGATCCCGGACGAGCCGAAGGGCGTCGGGCGCGACGTGGTGGACCTGCACGCGTGGGTCGAGGTCTACCTCCCGGGGGCCGGCTGGATCGGGCTCGACCCGACGAGCGGCCTCCTCACCGGCGAGGGACACATCCCGCTCGCCTGCGTGGCACGCCCGGCGCTCGCGGCACCCGTCGAGGGCACGTCCGACGTCGCCGCCAGCGAGGTGCTCTTCAGCGCGACCGTGGGGCGGCTCGGGCACGAGGCGCGCCCGACCGCGCCGTTCACGGACGCGGCCTGGGAGCGGCTCCTGGCCGCCGGCGACGCCGCCGACGCTTCCCTCTCGGCGGCCGGCCTCACCCTCACGACGGGCGGCGAGCCGACCTTCAACGCCCGCGAGCACACCGAGGCGCGCGAGTGGAACGGCGACGCGCTCGGCCCGACCAAGTGGTCGCTCGGGCTGAAGCTCGCGGAGCGGCTGCGCGAGCGGTTCGCGCCCGGAGGCGCGCTCCTGCTCCGGCAGGGCAAGTGGTACCCGGGCGAACCGCTCCCGCGCTGGGCGCTCGAGATCGTGGGCCGCGCCGACGGGAAGCCGGTGTGGACGGAGGCGCGGCTGCGCGCCGTTCCCGACGAGGCGCTGGCCGCGCGGATGGCCGAGCTCATCGCCGCCAGGCTCGGCGTCGCGCCCCCCATGCCCGCGTACGAGGACCCGTGGCGCCTCGTGCAGGAGGAGCAGTCGCTCCCGGTGCATGTCGATCCGCTCGCCGCCGATCTCTCCGATCCCGAGGCGCGGCGCCGCCTCGCGCGCATCCTGGGGCACGGCCCGGGCCGGCCCGCCGGCTTCGTCCTCCCGCTCGCGCGCAAGGAGGGCGCCTGGCGCACCGAGGCGTGGAGCTTCCGGCGCGGCCACCTCTTCCTCGTGCCCGGCGACAGCCCCATCGGCCTGCGCCTGCCGCTCGCGTCCCTCGGCGGAGCCGACGAGCCGCCGGAGCCGCCCGAGCCCGAGCTGCCGGTGCGCGACCCACGGCGCGCCGACGCCGAGAAGGAGCGGCTGGCGCGCATCGCCGCGGCCGCCGCCCGCCGTGCCGCGGCGGTGCGGACCGCGCTCTCCGTCGAGGTGCGCGAGGGCCGGTTGCACGTCTTCCTGCCCCCGCTCGCGACCGCGGCCGACTTCCTCGACCTGGTCGCCGTGGTGGACGCGGTGCGGCTCGAGCTCCAGGTCGCCGTCCAGCTCGAGGGTTACCCTCCGCCCTCCCCCTCTCCTTCGCTGGTGCGCCTCGGCGTCACGCCCGATCCGGGCGTCCTCGAGGTGAACCTCCCGCCCGCGTCGAGCGCGCGCGAGCACGCGAGGACGCTGGAGGAGGTGTACGACGCCGCCGCCCACTCCGGGCTGCACGCGGAGAAGTACCTCCTCGACGGCCGCATGGCGGGCAGCGGCGGCGGCCACCACCTCACGTTCGGCGGACCGACCGCGCTCGAGAGCCCAGCCATCCTGCGCCCCGAGCTGCTGGCGAGCGTCATCACCTTCTTCCAGCACCACCCCTCGCTCGCGTACCTCTTCACCGGCCTCTTCGTCGGCCCCACCTCGCAGGCGCCGCGCCTCGACGAGGCGCGCCACGACGCGCTCTACGAGATGGAGATCGCGCTCGCCGAGGCGCACGCCGCGAAGGACCCGCAGCCCTGGCTCGGCGACCTCCTCTTCCGGCACCTGCTCGTGGACGTGACCGGGAACACGCACCGCGCCGAGATCTCGATCGACAAGCTCTTCGACTGGCGAACGCCGCACGGGCGGCAGGGCATCGTCGAGCTGCGCGCCTTCGAGATGCCGCCCCACCACCGGATGGCGGCGGCGCAGGCGATCCTGGTGCGGGCCCTCGTGGCCGCGTTCGCGCGCGAGCCCTACCGCGGCCCGCTCGTGCGCTGGGGTCCGGAGCTGCACGATCGCTTCCTGCTTCCAGCCTGGCTGTGGCGCGACATGGAGGACGTGCTCGCCTTCCTCGGCGCGCGAGGCCTCTCCCTGCCGGCGGAGCCCTACCGCGCCTTCCTCGAGCTGCGCTGCCCGGTCGTGGGCCGGCTCGTCACGTCCGGCGGCACGCTCGAGGTCCGGAACGCGCTCGAGCCGTGGAACGTGCTCGGCGAGGAGCCGGTGGCCGGCGGCACCTCGCGCTACGTCGACTCGTCCGTCGAGCGGGTCGAGGTGCGCGCGGAGGGTGTCGTCCCCGATCGGCACCGCGTGCTCGTGAACGGCGTGCACCTCCCGATGCGGCCGACTGGCACCGCGGGCGAGCTGGTCGGCGGCGTCCGCTTCCGCGCCTGGGCGCCGGCGCACAGCCTCCACGCGCACCTCGGCATCCATCACCCGCTGCGGTTCGAGGTGATCGACCTGTGGGGCCGCCGCTCGGTGGGCGCCTGCGCCTACCACGTGTGGCACCCGGAGGGCCGCGGGTTCCTGACCCCGCCGCTCACGCGGCAAGAGGCCGCGGCGCGCCGGGCCCAGCGCTTCACGATCGAGAGCCCGCGACCGTGGCCGGTCGAGGCGGTCGCCGGCGAGCCGCACCCGGACATGCCTTACACGCTCGATCTGCGCCGGGTCCGCGGGCTCGATCACCCCGCGCCCGATCCCGATCCCGACGAGGCCGAAGAGGGCGGGCGCGAGGAGGACGCCTGAGATGGGCGACGCCTTCCTGACGGAGCTCCGTGCGCAGGACGCCATCCTGCGCCGCCGCGGGATCGCCCTCTGGATCGGCGCCGAGCCGACCTTCACCGACAGGCGATCGCAGGCGCCCGGGTGGCTCTTCGAGCCCGGCGGAGACGAGAAGCCGGAGCGCGCGAAGGCGCTCCTCGCCGCGCTCGCGCGCCGCCTGGGCGCGGCGGCGCAGGTCGAGCCGCTCGCGGGCCGGCACTACCCAGGCGAGAGCGAGCCGCGCTTCTGCTTCGGCGTGCGCTGCGGCGGCGCGCTCTTCACGGTGATGCCCGATCCCGCGGTGGTCGAGGTCAACATGGCGCCCGCGCCGGACCTCGAGACGTTCCTCGCCTGGAGCGAGGCGCTCCACGCAGCGGCCGAGGACGTCTCCCTCTCCCCGGTGCGGTACCGCTTCAACGGACAGGCGACCGACTCCGGCGGCGGCGGGCAGCTGACGCTGGGGGGCGCCTCGCCCGAGGCGAGCCCGTTCTTCATGCACCCGCAGCTCCTGCCTCGGCTCGTGCGCTACCTCTGCAACAACCCCTCCCTCTCGTACGCGTTCGCGGCGGAGTGCGTGGGGAGCGCGTCGCAGGGGCCGCGGCCGGACGAGGGCGCCCGCGAGCGGTTCGAGGAGCTGCAGGTCGCGCTCGACCGCCTCGAGGCGCGCGGCGCCCACGTGACGCCTTCGGAGCTGTGGGCGTCGCTCGCGCCGCTCCTCGTCGACGCGTCCGGGAACAGCCACCGCGCCGAGCTGAACGTGGAGAAGCTGTGGAATCCGTTCCTGGCCGGGCGAGGGCGGCTCGGCGTCGTCGAGCTGCGGTCGCTCCGCATGCAGCCGGCGGCGCGCCGCGAGGCGGCCGTGGCGGCGCTCTTCCGCGCCGTGGCGGCGCGGCTCGCGACGGTCCCGTACGACGAGCCGCTCGCGGACTGGGGCGGCGCCCTGCACGACCAGTTCGCGCTGCCGTACTTCCTCGCGGAGAACCTGCGCGGCGTCCTCGGCGACCTCGCCGCGAGCGGCCTCGCGCTCGGACCGGCCACCTCCGCGCTGCTCCTCGACCCGCCGGAGAGCCTCGCGGAGGTGACGCTCGGCGCCGCGACCCTCGCCGTCTCGCCCGCGCTCGAGTTCTGGCCGCTCGTCGGCGACGTCGCGTCGCAGGAGCGGAGCGGGGCGCGGCTCGTGGACGCGAGCACGTCGCGGCTGCAGGTCGCGGTCGCGCATCCGCCGGGCGAGGGCCCGGGCCGCCTCACCGCCGCGGGCTGGGACGTGCCCCTCCACCCCGTGGACGGCGGCCGCCGCCACCTGGCCGGCCTGCGATGGCGCGCCTTCGCGCCGCAGCCCGGGCTCCACCCCGGGCTGCCCGCGCTCGATCCGGTCGTCCTGCGCTGGGAGCGCGACGGCCAGCGCGTCGGCCTCGAGCTGCACGGGTGGATCCCGGGCGGCGGCGCGTACGAAGGTCTGCCCGACGGCGCCGACGAGGCGGCGCGCCGCCGGCGCGAGCGGGTGCGCGTCGTCGAGCCGGGGCGGACGGCCGCGAACGCGCCGCCCACCTCCGCCGGGCTCACGCTCGACCTCCGGCGCCTCGACGCGCTGCGGGGCCAGGCGCGCGCGGCCGCTGGAGGTCTCCGATGAGCATGGCGTCCCTCCTGTCGGACTACGCGCCGCTCGCCGGCACCTACGACGAGATCTTCGCCGGATCCTGCGCGCCGCGGGACGCGTTCCGGGCCGCGGTCGCGGCGCTGGAGGCTCGCGTCACCGGCGACTTCGCGCGCCACCAGGCGCTCGCCGAGCTCGCGCTCCTGAACCAGGGCGTCACCTTCTCCGTCTACGACGACGCCCGCGGCTCGGAGAAGATCTTCCCCTTCTGTCTCCTGCCGAGGCTCGTCTCCGCGGCCGACTGGGCGCGGCTCGAGCGCGGGCTCGTGCAGCGCGTCCGCGCCCTGGAGGCGTTCCTGGAGGACGTCTACGGCGACCAGCGCATCCTCACGGAGCAGCGCATCCCCGCCGAGCTCGTCCTCGGCTCGAAGGGCTACGAGCCCAAGCTGCGCGGCGTCCGGCCGGCCACGGTCCGCGTCCACGTGGCGGGCATCGACCTGGTGCGCGATCCGGCCGGGACGTTCCGCGTCCTCGAGGACAACCTCCGCTGCCCCTCCGGCGTCTCGTACGTGCTCGAGAACCGGCTCCTCTCGAAGCGCATCCTGCCGGACGCGCTCGACCGCGCCCGCGTGC
>Ga0137366_10004388_pt1 | contig 11029 bp, 10 predicted proteins | sample SagtaG_8_FD_104938 | JGI IMG/M metagenome (GOLD analysis project Ga0137366, IMG submission 104938) | Vadose zone soil microbial communities from Sagehorn Ranch, Mendocino, California, USA - Sage1_L_60_16 metaG | ecosystem: Environmental > Terrestrial > Soil > Vadose zone | place: USA... | reverse complement strand
TCCCACGGTGGACCACCGCGCCGACCTGTACGCCGTCGGGGCGCTCGGCTACGAGCTGCTCACCGGGCGGACGCCGTTCGGCGGATTGTCGCCCCAAGGCATGCTCGCGGCTCAGGTGACGACCACACCCGACCCGGTGACCCGCCACCGCGACACCGTGCCGCCCGCACTCGCCGCGGTGATCATGCGCTGCCTCGCGAAGCACCCGGCCGACCGACCCCAGAGCGCAGAGGAGTTGGTGGGCCAGCTCGAGGCGATGGCGACCCCCACCGGAGGCATCACACCGCAGCAGGCCGAGATCTCCTCGGGCACTGCGGCCGCCATCCGCCGGGCGCACCCCGTGCGCGTCGCCACCCTGTTCGGCTTCGCCGCGCTCGGCGTGCTCACGCTCGCTTACCTGCTGGTGCACTTGCTTGGGCTCCCCGACTGGGCATTCGCCGGAGCGGTGGGGCTCGCCGCCGCGGGCCTGCCCATCATGCTGTGGACTGGAGTGATCGAGCGGCGCCGGGCGCTGGCGGGGAGCACGGGGCGGGCGGCCGTGCCGGCGGGCGTGCATCGCTGGTTCACGTGGCGCCGGGCGCTGCTCTCAGGCGCCGCGGCGTTCGGGCTGCTCGGGCTCTGCACCGCGGCCTACACGGCAATGCGGTTGCTCGGCATCGGACCGGTCGGCACGCTGGTCGCGAGCGGTGTGCTCGCCCAGCGCGACCGGCTGGTGCTCGCCGATTTCGAGAACCGCACGGCGGACTCGACGTTGGGGCCGTCGCTCACGGAGGCCCTGCGGGTCGACCTCGCCCAATCGGGCGTGATCCGGCTGCTCGACGCGGCGGCGGTCGGGCAGGCGCTCGGACGAATGGGGCGCGCGCCGGCGGCGTCACTCGATCTGGCCCTGGCCCGCGAGCTCGCCCAGCGTGAAGGCGCGAAGGCGGTGGTGCACGGTCAAGTCGATCCGCTGGGCCGCGGCTACGTCGTGTCCGCCGTGCTGGTGTCCGCCGCGGACGGCGCCGCGCTCGTGTCCGTGCGCGAGACCGCGCAGGACGACGGTGCGATCATCGCCGCGGTGGACCGCCTGTCGCACCGCCTGCGCGAGCGGATCGGCGAGTCGCTCCGGACCATCCGCGCGAGCGAGCCGCTCGAGCAGGTCACCACGCGGTCGCTCGAGGCGCTGCGGAAGTACTCGCAGGGCGTCCGGGCCAGCGACGCGGCCGACATGGTGCGGGCCACCACGCTCTTGGAGGAAGCGATCGCCTTGGACACGACGTTCGCGATGGCGTACCGCAAGCTCGCGGTCGTGTTGAGCAACACGGGCGGCGCAGCGTCGCGTATCGTCGCGGCCGCTACAAAGGCGTTCCGACATCGGGACCGGCTCACGCCGCTCGAGCGTGACCTGGCCGAGGCCTACTACTACACTCGGGTCGAGTACGATCCGACGAAAGTCGAGCTCGCGTACCGCGCGGCGCTCGAGCAGGACCCCGAGAACGGCGTGGCACTCAACAATCTGGCGCTGCACTTCAATGAGATGAGGAGATTCGCGGAGGCGGAATCGCTCACGGCCCGCGGCATGATCGTCGCTCCCACCCAGTGGGCGCTGTACCTCAACGCGATGCAGGCGCAGATCGGCCAGGGCAAGTTCGCCGACGCCGCGCGGACGGCCGCTCTGTTCGCGCGACGAGCTCCGCCAAACCCCATGGGTCGCATCGTACGCTGCTTCTTGGCGGCGGCGCGGCGTGACTATGACAGCGCCGAAGTCGAGACCCGGGCGCTGGCGCAGTCGACCCTGGACCCCACCTGGCAAGCGGCCGCGGCCGGTACACTGGGCGCGATCAACCTGGTGCGGGGGAAGCTCACGCTGGCCGAGACTCAGTTCCGCCGGGAGATGACGGTCAACGAGCAGCGCGGCGTTCCGGGCAAATACCTCGGAGACGCGATCGAGCTCGCGGTGATCGACGTGCATTACCACAACTCACCCGATGCCGCGCGGCGCGAGGTGGAAGCAGCGCTGCGCCGGCACCCCCTCGCCGCCATTCCCGCCGCGGACCGGCCCTACGTCGGACTCGCCTGGCTGTACGCACACGTGGGCCGGCCGGACCGTGCCAGGCAGCTCCTTTCCGAGTACGAGGCCGCGCTCCCCGAAGCCGTCCGGCGCAGCCAGCCGTTCCGCCACGGCGCCGTGGCCGAGATCGCGTTCGCGGAGGGGCGAGTCCAGGACGCGATCAAGTGGTATCGGGCCTGGTACGACGAGGATAGCTGCGCGGTATGCGGGTTGTACCTGTTGGCCCGCGCCTACGAGCGGGCCGGCGACCGTGACTCCGCCCTCGCCGTGTACGAGCGCGCCGTCACCACGCCCGGCTACACCCGCGCGCTCGAGGAGAGCGCCACGCTGGGACCGACCTACCGCCGGCTCGGCGAGCTGTACCAGGAGCGGGGCGACACGGCGAAGGCGCGGGACTACTACGGACGGTTCGTAGAACTATGGAAAGACGCGGACGGTGAGCTGCAACCGATTGTCAGAGATGTGAGACAACGACTGGTGAGACTCGGCGCGCAGAACAGGCAAAGCTAGACGCACAGACGCACAGGGGAGAACAGGATGGAGTAACAGGTCTACCTGACTTTACTCAAACTATTCTCCCCTGTGCGTCTGCTGCGTCTGTGCGTCTAGCCTTTCGTGCGTCTACGCGTCTAGCCTTGTAGGTCCCCGCTTTTCTTTACCACTTGCCAAGGGTCACGGCAAACATCGCAATCAACCCGAATCCCCCCGCGATCGTCGCGGCGAGGATCTGGCGTTTGCGGAGCCCCTGAAACACTTCCGGCAGTCCGCCCCGCGCATCCACCTCGAGCCGTGCCAGCTTCGCCGCCGTCGGCACGCTGATCGTCACGGCGCCGAGCGCGCCCAGGATCCCGGCGATCATCATCACGCCCATCCAGCCCGGCACCGCGCCCTGCTTCATGTAGGGCATGGCGAGGACGAGCCCCGAGAGCAGCACGGCCATGGCCCCCGGGCCCACTAGAATCCGCTGAATCGCCCCGATGAGTTTGTAGGCCGCCAGCCGTTCGGCCGGCGCAAAACCCTTGGCCGACACGCCGGCCACCATCGTGGCGATGCCGCCGCCGAGCCAGAGAGTAAAACCTAGGACATGCACCAACAACCAGAATCCACGCATCACAGGCTCCCGGTTTCGGATGGACAGGACCTACAAGCCTAGACGCACAGACGCACGAAAGACTAGACGCACAGACGCGTAGACGCACAGGGGAGAACAGGGCCGAGTAACAGGTAGACCTGATCACTCAACCTGTTCTCCCCTGTGCGTCTGTGCGTCTAGCAGTAGCATTTCCTAGGTTGCTAGGTACTCTGTACCACTTCGGGAATCGGCTGTCGCCCCCCGTATCCTGTCTCCAAGTCATGCCAGAACTCAATCCGTTCCTCCCCCTGCTTCCAGCACCAGAATATTTCCTTCCCGTCGAGCTTGCCGTAAAAGTCGACCAATCCCGGGTCGAATCCCTTGAACACGCAGCCGATCTGCTCGAGCTCGAGCAGGAAATCGTTGATCTGGCGCGCGATGTCGTCGATGCGGCCACGCAGCGCGAGCTGCTCGGTCGACTCGCCCCATTCGGGTCGGGCCTGCGCGGCGACGAGCTCGTACTGCGCCACCAGATCGCGCCACTGGGGATGGAGAGCGATCAAGTCGGTCACGATCCGCTTTACGAGCGGCAGGGTACGGTTCGCTTCGGCGAGCGTAAAATATTTGCGAGACACGGGACAAATCTAGACGCCCAGACGCGTAGACGCACAGGGGAGAACAGCTGGAGTCGGCAGGTCTACCTGCTGGCTGGCATCTGTTCACGCCTGTGCGTCTGCTGCGTCTGTGCGTCTAGTTTGTCGTGCGTCTGTCCGTCTAGTCGTGTAGGTCCTAGGTGTAGTTCCTATTCCCGAACGATCACTATGCCCTGAATGAATTCAGGATGGGGAATGAACCCAACCACACGCTTATTCCCGTCCACCACGACGATCGTCGAGCGGATGTGCGTGTCCTTTTCATCGAGCCGCTCGATCCTGTATCCCTCGAGCTCGGTATCGAGCGTCACGACCACCGTATCCTGACGCGCATGCGTCTGCACCTTGCACGTCTTCGGGTCGTGCCCTGCCGCCACACAGTCCATGACGATGTCGCGGTCGGAGATCGTGCCCAGATAGCGGCGATCCTTGGGATTGTCCACCACCGGCACGACCGAGATGTCCTTGGCGCGCATCAACAACGCCACCTCGGCGCTGGTGGCGCCGGCGGCGGCCACGTACGGCTCCGGGATCATGATTTCGCGAGCGAGCATGGCGCGTAATGTATCAGCTATGTTCATGTTTGGGGGGTTGCCATGCCAATCACGGAACGCGAGCTGAAGGATCTGGTCGCGGCTGGGGTGATCGACGCCGGCACCGCCGAGCGCATCGCCACTCACCTCGCAGGCGCGGGCGCCGAGCCGCCCCGCTTCGACCTCACCCACACGGCCTATTACCTCGGCGCCCTCGTCGTGATGTCCGCGCTGGGGTGGTTCATGAACGAGGCGTGGGCGCGCTACGGCGGCTGGGTGCTCACACTCATCGCCGTCGCGTACGCGGTCGCGTTCACCGCGGCCGGGGAGTCGCTGTGGCGCAAGCCCGGTCTCAGGCAGCCCGGCGGGCTGCTGTTCACCCTCGCGGTCTGGATGACGCCGCTCGCGGTGTTCGGGATCCAATACGCGCTGGGATGGTGGCCGCGGGAAGCGCGGGCGAGCTATCAGGAGTATTACCCGCAAATCAGCGGCAGCTGGGTCGTCATGGAGGCGGCCACCATCGTGGCGGCCGCGGTGGCTCTGAAGCTGCGGCCGTTCCCGTTCCTCACCTTCCCGCTGGCCTTCGCGTTGTGGTTTCTGTCGCTCGATCTGGCCGCCCTGCTCATCGGGTCGCACGTCCCCGTCGCATTCGAGCAGAAGCAGCTCATCACGCTGCTGTTCGGCGCCACCGTGCTTGGCGTCACCTATCTGCTCGACCGTCGCACCGACCAGGATTACGCCTTCTGGCTGTACCTGTTCGGTCTGGTCGCGTTCTGGGGCGCGCTGACCTATGACGGGGTAGGGAGCGTCACGTACTGCCTCATCAACCTCGGACTCATGCTCGTGGCCGTGCTGTTGCAGCGGAAGACCTTCATGGTGTTCGGGGCGATCGGCGTGTACTCGTACCTCGGTCACCTGGCGTTCGACGTGTTCAGGAACTCCTTGCTGTTCCCGGCGGCGCTGACCGCGCTGGGCATCGCGATCATCGCGGCGGGCGTGTGGTACCGCAGCCGCGAAGCCGCGGTGGAGGCGGCCCTGCTGCGCGTCCTGCCGGGTGCCGTGCGGCGAACGCTGCCGCGCTACCGGGCGGCCTAGGCGAGCGCAGCGCGGGTCTTCCGGTACCCCGCCTCGAGATAGCGCTCGGCACCGTCCACCGCGAACGTCGCCTCCCGCTCCGCCACCGCCCGCACGACCACCAACCGGGGCGCCTCTTTCGGCCACGCCGCAATCGCGCGCTCCGTCTGTGCCGCCATCATGACACGGATCGCTTCGCCGTGCGCCCGCACCAGCGGCGGGATCGGGGCCGGCTTCGCAGCCGGCGGCTCGTCGAACCCGGGACCCACGTCCACCGCCACCACTAGATCCGCCGGGATCCGCCGCGCCACGTCGATCGGCACCACGGCCCGCAGGCCGCCGTCCCCCAGCCGACGTCCGTCGATCGCCTCGGGCGGCAAGTAGAGCGGCAGCGCACAGGAGGCATAAAGGGCGTCGACCAGCGGTGCGTCCTGACCGAGCGCGCCGAACAGCACCAGCTCCCCCGAATCGAGGTCCGTCGCCGTGATCGTGAGGGGGATCTGCAGCTCCGCGAACCGCGTTGCGGGGACGAGCCGCGCAATCGTGCGCTTCAACGGCTCGGGCTTCAAGATGTTCCCGGCGAACACCCCCTTCGCGAGCGACCAGGCGTCGAGGGCCGCGAAGTCCTTCTTTTGGAGCGACAGCGCGATCTCGACCAGCCGGTCGTAGGTCGACCCGGCGGCGAAGGCGGCGCCGATCACCGCGCCCATCGAGGTGCCGACGATATGGGAGGGACGGAGACCGGCTTCGAGAAGGGCTTTCCACGCCCCCGCATGTGCGAGGCTCTTCGCACCGCCACCGCCGAAGACGGCGACGACTCTACTCACCGGCGCCTGTGTCGTATCTCCGATCCATCACTCGACTGGCGCGACGTTTCGAAGCCCGGTCATACCTCCGCTTTTCATCGGGCGTCTCGGGTACGATCGGCGGCACCTGGGTGGGCACGCCCTGCTCGTCGAGCGCGACGTAGGTCACGTAGCACGAGTTGGTGTGCCGCTTCACGCCCGTGAGCACGTCCTCGGCGATGATCTTGACGCCCACTTCCATCGACGAGCGGCCGGCGAAGTTGACGCGCGCGTACGCGGTCAAGAGCTCGCCCACGTGGATCGGCTCCTTGAAGTCCACCTTGTCGACCGATACGGTGACGCACGGCTTCGAGGCGTGGCGGATCGCGGCCACGGCGGCCACCCGGTCCACGAGCGACAGAATCACGCCCCCGAACACGTTCCCCATGATGTTCGCGTGCTGCGGCATCATCAGCTCGGACATCACCGTCTCCGAATCGCGGGGATGCTTGGGCTGCATCAGTAGTCCACCGGCCGCAGGTAGAATTCGCCGATCGCCGTCTGGGACATCATCGCCACGGTCGGGAGGCGGCGCTTCCAGTGGGTCGATTCGAGCCGCCCGGCGACTTTCGCCACTTCCTCCGGTGTGAATCCGCGCGCCACCACCTCCGCCGGCTTCATGCCGCGGATCAGATAGTAGAGAATGCGATCGACCTTGTCGTAGCTGATGCCGTAGTCCCCCTCGGTCGTTTGCCCGGGGACCAGGTCGGGCGTGGGTGGCTTCCGGAGGATCACCTCGGGAACGCCCACGTGGCGCGCCAGGGCGCGCACCTGCGTCTTGAACAGGTCACCCAGCGGGTTCACGGGCGGCGTGTCGTCGGCGTGCCAGGTGAAGTAGCCGAGCAGCCGCTCCGACTTGTTGCTGGTCCCGATCGGTAGGGCTTTGTATTTCGCCGACAAATCGAACAGCACGATCATGCGCTCGCGCGCCATCACGTTGCCGCGGCGCGTAGGATCGGCGTCGCCGTTCTGTTCCACCTGGGAGAGATAGCCGTCCACCGCGGCGGTGATGTCGACCGTGACCGCCTGGATGCCAAGCGTCTGAGTCACGAGCTGCGCGTGATCGAGGCTCTCCGGGGAGGAGGTCCTGTACGGCATCCGCACGCCGATCACGTTCTCTTTACCGAGTGCTTCAACCGCGAGGAACGCCGTGAGCGACGAGTCCACGCCGCCCGAGAGCCCCACGATCCCCTTGGTGAACCCGCGGCGCCGGACGATTTCGTCCTTTAGGAAGCTGACCAGCCAACGGCGCGCGAGGTCGGGATCGATTACTAACGGATCTCCCTCCTCCACCCCCGGCCCCACCACGTGGATCCTGGGAGCAGGGAGCGGGGAGCGGGGAGCAGAACCGTTGGTCGCCGGGTCGAACTCTACGGTTCGCGCTTTCCGTTTCCCCTTTCCCGTTTCCCGTTTCCCGAGGTTCTTCACGAGGTGCGGCAGATTCACTTCGAGATCCGCCAAGAGCGGAGCTTCCGCTCTCGCGCTCGTGATCTCCTCGAAGTCGACATCGTAGGTCAGCACCGCTTCCTCGAACAAGGGCCCTCGCACCACGATCTCACCCGCCGGGCTCACGACCACCGAGCCGCCGGGGAAGCCCTTCCCACCCTCGAACCCCACCAGGCTTGCGAACGCCACCCACACGCCGTGCTCGTCCGCGACGCCCCGCAGGATGCGCTCCCACCGCACGACGCTCGCCGGCAGCCGGGTGCCTTCCTCGTCCATCCCCGTGCCGCGCGCCGGCGACGCGCTCGGCACGATCACGAGCTGGGCCCCCTGGAGCGCGGCGATCGTGCCCGCGAGCGAGTGCCACGCGTCCTCGCAGATCAGGATCGCAGCCCGACCCCACCTGGTGTCGAACGCCCGGATCTCGCGGCCGCGATCCACGAACCGCTCCTCATCGAACACCCCGTAAGTCGGAAGGAACACCTTGCGGTGCACGTGCCGGACGCCTGCGTCCTTGCCGCCGAGTGAGGCGTAGAGACACGAATTGTAGAAGTGGTTCTGGAAGACCTCGTAGAACCCGATGGCCACGTCCACGGGCGGGGCTCCCGCGGCCTCGTGCTCCACGGTGAGGTCGCGGAACAACGTCCCCGCCGTGACGGCCACGTCGCGCACCCCGCCCTCCACGAAGTAGCCCGACGTGGCGGTCTCGGGAAAGACCACCAGGTCCGCCGGCGGGTCGAGTTTGGCGATCTGCGCCAGCACGCCGCCGATCTTCTGGAGATTCGCGCCGTAGTCGCCTTTGGTGGGGCGGAGCTGCGCGATGGCGAGGCGGGGCATGGTATAAAGATAGGGCGGCACAGGGCGGCATGGGGCGGCACGGGCGGCACGTGCGACGAGTCCCTGCCGCCTGTTGCCGCCTGTTGCCGCCTTGTATGTTTGCCGCTGGCGATGGAGTTCGCCTTCAACCGCCCGACCTTCACTCGTGGGCTGATGACTCCTACCGGAACCTCGACGGCAGGAGTCTTTCTGTTATGATCGCCTACATCACCCTCGGCGGCATCATCGGCACGGTGGCGCGCTACGTCTTGCAGGGCGCGCTGCAGACCCGCGGCGGGACCTTCCCCACGGGGACTCTCGCGATCAACGTCGCGGGCTCGTTTCTGCTCGGCTTCATCATGCGGTTCGCGACCGGCTCGACGATCATTTCTCCCGAGCTGCGCGGGGGCCTCACGATCGGATTCTGCGGTGCGTTCACGACCATGAGCACGTTCGGCTACGAGAGCATCCGGCTGCTCGGGGACGGCGAGTACTGGTACGCGGGGCTGTATGCCGGAGGGACGGTGGTAGGCTGCCTCCTCGCGACCGTGGCGGGATTGGCGTTCGCGGGGAAACTGCTATGACGAGGGAGGGTCCCGATGCCTCATCGGTTCGAAGGAGAGCGGACGCTGATGCGGATATTCATCGGCGAGAGCGATAAATACCACGGCAAGCCGCTGTACGAGGCGCTGCTCGAGAAGCTCCGCGCCAAGGGACTCGCGGGCGCGACGGTGCTGCGCGGGGTGGCGGGCTTCGGCGCGTCCAGCGTGGTCCACACCGACAAGGTCCTGCGCCTCTCCCTCGACCTGCCGCTCATCATCGAGATTGTGGAGACCGAGGAGACCATCCAGGCGATTTTGCCCGACCTCGACGAGATGATCGGCGGCGGCCTGGTCACGCTCGAGCGCGCGCGTGTGATACTGTATAGAGCAGAAGGCGGTCCAGGGCGGTAGAGGTCACCCCTCTACCGTCTTCTACCGTCTTCTACCGTCTTCTACCATCCAGCTTAGTCCGTACGCCCCCACCAGCATCGCGAGCGCCGCGGCGACGAGTTTGGGTTGCGCCCGCGCCGTGCCCACGAGCAGCGCCGTGTATACCGCGACGAACAACAGGGGCACCCAAGGAAAGCCCGGCACGCTGAACGGCGCCGGCCCGTCGCGCGAGCGCAGCCGGAACAGCGCGATCACCGCCCAGGAGTCGATCACCAGGACCTGGACGATGGCCAGGCCCAGCAGCAGCTCGAAGGTCCCGGTGGCGGCGAGCGCGATGGCGAAGACGCCGATGGCGAGCATCGCAATCCACGGAGTTCCCCCCGCATTGACGCGGGCGAGCGCGGCAGGGGCGAGGCCGTCGCGCGCCAGGCCGAACAGGACGCGCGGTGTCACGAACACGTTCCCGTTCAAGGACGCGAGCACCACGAGCAGTGCCAGCCCGGCGACGAGCGCCCCACCCCGCGCCCCGACGAGCGTGCCTATGACGTCCGCGGCCACCAGGTTCGAGGCGGCGATCCGCTCGAGCGGCAGGACCTGGAGGAACGCGGCGTTGAGCGCCAGATAGAGGACGGCGGTAGCGACGAGCCCGCCCAACAGCACGCGCGGTAGCGTGCGGCTCGGGTCCACCACTTCGCCGGCGATCTTCGCGAGATCGGGGTAGCCGTAGTAGGTCCAGATGACGGGGTGTGCGGCCAGCGCGACCGCGACCCATACACCCCAGCCCACCGGCGCGCCGGGGAGCCCACCGTGCCAGCCCGCCCCCGTCCCCCGCGCGAGCGCGATCACCACCACGCCGCTCAGCGCCAGCAGCTTCGCCGCGGTCACCACGTTCTGCACCCACCGCCCCGACGCGACGCCCACCACGTTGATCGCGGTGAACAGCGCGACCAGTCCCGCACCGAGCGGCGCGGTGAGCGCGGAGGGCCAGCCGGAGAGCCGCACCAGGAACTCCCCCGCGGCGACGCCGATCGCGGCGATCGCCACGCCGTTAGTGCCCAGGGCCTCGACCCAGCCCACCACGAAGCCGGCGCGGGAGCCGAACGCCTCGCGCACGAAGGCGTACTTGCCGGCGGCACGAGGTTGCCGCGTGGTGAGCTCGGCGAAGCACAGTGCGCCGAGGAACGCCAGCGCGGCGCCCAGCACCCAGACCACGAAGGTGAGCCCCGGGCGGCCGAGGCGCGCGGCCACGATGCCCGGCGTGCGGAAAATCCCGGCACCGACGGTCATCCCCACTACCATGGCCAGTCCGTCGGCCAGCCGCAGCGAGCGCTTGAGGTCGGTCATACAGGACGGGGCGTGTGCACGGAACGGGAATGTGCACGGAAAAACGTAGGGGCGCAGCATGCTGCGCCCCTACATGACAACACCGCGGATCTTTCAGCTGTTACGGCCTGCGGCGCGACCCTCCGCCGCTGTTGCCGTGATTGCCGCCCCCGCCCCCGCCGCCCCCACCGCCCCGGTTCGCCGGAGCAGCTCGCCCGCCGCGATCACCACCACTCGAACCACCCGAACCACCCCACGCACGCGGGGCGCCCCGCCCACCGCCGCCGC
>Ga0137366_10004387_pt1 | contig 11030 bp, 10 predicted proteins | sample SagtaG_8_FD_104938 | JGI IMG/M metagenome (GOLD analysis project Ga0137366, IMG submission 104938) | Vadose zone soil microbial communities from Sagehorn Ranch, Mendocino, California, USA - Sage1_L_60_16 metaG | ecosystem: Environmental > Terrestrial > Soil > Vadose zone | place: USA... | reverse complement strand
CTTTTGCAGTGGGTTGTTTACAAAACCAAAGTGGGCACGGCGATGCGAGCGGTGTCGTTTAATCTGAATTCTGCGAAGCTCATGGGAATCAATACCGACGCGATCATCAGTTTGACGTTCGCAATTGGTTCCAGCCTGGCTGCCGCTGCCGGTGTGTTGACTGCTCAATACAATCCGAACATCGATCCACTGATGGGGATTCTCACGGGCCTCAAAGCCTTTGTCGCGGCTGTTCTGGGAGGAATCGGGAATATTCCCGGCGCTGTTTTGGGTGGCTTACTAATTGGCGCCGCCGAGACCTTCGTCGTGGGATACGGCCAGAGTATTGGCATCGCCTCGACTTACCGTGACGCGGTCGCCTTTGCAATTCTAATCCTGGTGCTTTTGCTTCGTCCGTCTGGCTTACTTGGTTCAACTGTGCAGGAGAAAGTCTAGACATTGCCGATTGCCGACTGCCGATTGCCGATTTGTCTTGTCAGATTGAAAATCGCCTGATGCCTACCTACGTTAAGAGACTCACCGGAATAGTTGCTGCCATCCTCCTTCTTATCGGCCTTAACGCGATCATGGGTCGAGAGGGCCTTTTCGGCTTCGGCATCCCTTACTACTATGCTGAGATTCTGAGTCTGACAGGCATCAGCATCATCCTCGCGGTATCTTTAAATCTAATCACCGGCTTTACTGGACAATTCTCCATCGGCCATGCCGGATTCATGGCTGTTGGCGCCTACTCGTCAGTTTTTCTGACCGTCTACTGCACACAGGGATTCGAGAACTGGCTGGCGGGAATTGTAGGAGCGACTCTTGCTCAGTCGATCCTTTTTCTCGGTGTGATCATTTTTGGCGCACTCGTTGCGGCGCTGGCCGGGTTGGTGGTGGGAATCCCCAGTCTTCGACTAAAGGGAGATTATCTGGCTATTGTGACCCTTGGCTTTGCCGAGATCATCCGCATCATCATTCTCAACATCGATCGAGTGGGAGGAGCAACCGGTTTCCGGGGTCGTGTTCCTCCATGGGATGGACGACTTATCATTCCGCAGTATGCCAACTTCATCTGGATAGGTGGATTTGCGATCATCACCATTGTGGTGGTTTACAACATCGTCCATTCGAACGTTGGTCGCGCGTTGATCTCGATTCGCGAGGACGAACTGGCGGCCGAGGCCATGGGCATAAACACGACGCGCTACAAAGTTCTGGCATTTGTGATCAGCTCGTCCTTTGCCGGCGTGGCAGGCGCGCTATTCGGTCACTTCAGGCAATTTTTGCATACGAACGACTTTCAGTTCATCCGGTCGATCGAAATCATCATCATGATTGTGCTGGGCGGTATGGGATCCATTACCGGCTCCGTCCTCGGCGCTATCGTAATCACGATCCTTCCGGAACTACTGCGCAAGCTTCCGGGGGATCTCTATGGCTATCGACTCGTCATTTATTCTGCACTTCTTATTTTGATCATGCTGACACGGCCGCAAGGCGTAATGGGATCTAAAGAGTTTGGTATTCCCTGGCTGAAACGCGCTCAGCGACGGCCTGAAGGAGACAAACCAGTCGGTGAGAAAGGTGTGCCGATCGCTCAGCAAGGGTCATCGGCGGCCCTTGACCCGGCGAAAGAGGTTGAAAACAGGTGAACAGCGTCGCGAAAACTCAAGGAAGTGCAGCGAGTGAGCATCCCCTGAAAACCGACAAATGCACGATACGCTTCGGAGGCTTGATCGCGGTCAATGAACTCTGTATGAACGTGCGGCAGGGAGAGATTTATGGATTGATTGGACCAAACGGGGCCGGCAAAACCACAATCTTCAATCTTCTCACCGGAGTCTACGAGCCAACTTCAGGCGACATTTATTTTCAGGGAAAACGGATCGATGGTTTAAAGCCGTACGAGATCTCGCGACGGGGAGTCTCACGGACCTTTCAAAACATCAGGCTGTTTCCCAGTATGTCCGTGCTGGAAAACGTTATGACTGCGTGCCACCGACACGCGCGACAGAATTTGCTCGATGCTGTATTGCGGCTACCACGTTTTGAACGCGACGAGCGCGAACACCGAGAGTTTGCCATGGAGTTACTCGAGATCTTCGATTTGGCCCGTTTCAGAGACGAGGGCGGTACCAGTTTGCCGTATGGCAGTCAACGAAGACTGGAGATCGTGCGCGCGCTTGCTACTCGACCGACATTACTCTTGCTAGACGAACCTGCAGCTGGCATGAATCCGTCAGAACAAGAAGATCTGATGCGTCTGATCAAACAAATCCGCGATCGATTTGGTTTAACGATCCTGCTGGTCGAACACAACATGAAAGTTGTGATGGGCGTTTGTGATCGAATCCAGGTCGTCGACTATGGAAAATCGATCGCCCTCGGACTGCCTGAAGAGATCAGGAACGATCCTAAGGTGATTGAGGCGTATCTCGGGGATTAGAAATTTTCGATTGCCAATTGCCGATTGGCGTCTAGGCAATAGCGCGTGTTTTCCTCAAGAAACTAAAACTTTTTGATAAAGTGTCAATCGGCAATCGGCAATCGAAAATTGGCAAATGACGTATGTTGAAATTAGAAGACGTTTCAGTTAATTACGGGGCTATCGAAGCCCTAACGGGCATCTCGATGCACGTTGAGCAGGGAGAGGTGGTGACGCTTATCGGCGCTAATGGCGCCGGGAAAACCACTACGCTGCGAACGATCACTGGTTTGCTCCAGCCACGCAGCGGGCGAGTCAGCTTTGAAGGCGAGGACATAAGCGGCAAAGCCACGCACAAGTTAGTGGCCAAAGGGATCTCTATGTCGCCGGAAGGCAGAGGGGTTTTCGCCAATCTATCTGTACGCGAGAACTTGCAGATGGGCGCCTATCTGAGCAACAACAAGCGCGAGATCGCCTCCGAAATGGAACGCGCATTCCAGATGTTCCCGCGGCTTAAGGAACGCGAGGCACAAAAGGCAGGCACCCTTTCCGGAGGTGAGCAACAGATGCTGGCCATTGGCCGCGCCCTCATGTCGAAACCACGTTTGCTTCTGCTTGACGAGCCCTCCCTGGGTCTCGCGCCACTCATTGTTCATATCATCTTCGAAGCAATTGACGAGATTAAGACCAAAGGAACCACAATTCTGCTGGTCGAACAGAATGCCCACGCCGCGTTGAAACATTCGGACCGAGCTTACGTTTTGGAAACTGGCCGAATCGTCATGGAGGGTCGTTCGAAAGATCTCGCCGCCGATCCTAAAATCAAAGAAGCCTACCTGGGTGAGTAAACTCCGGCACTCTCTGTATCTCTTGTCATTGCTCCGGCGGACACCGCCCAGACCATTTCTCCAAACAGCTTCCAGAGGCGGCCTAATAGCGCTGTTAATGATTCTCTTTCCGCTTCTTCCGGCATGTAACCGTCAAGAACAAACAGGACAACTCCAGGACCGGACCACGATTAAGATCGGTTACTACGGAGATCTCTCCGGACCGACATACAACTTTGGCGAGTCGGCGAAAAATGGCTTGATCATGGCGGCTGACGAGATCAACGGGTTAGGCGGAATCAACGGCCGCAAGATTGATGTAGTTATCGAAGATGATCAGGGCAGTCCCGAGCGCGCGGCCACACTCGCAAGCAAACTAATCAATCAGGACAAAGTGATAGCGGTTGTTGCTGGTGGCATATCGGGCGCCAGTCTGGCCGCAGCGCCGCGTGCGCAAGCACTGAAGATCCCTTTTATATCAACCTCCTCGACAGATCCCGCTGTCACGCGCACCGGCGATTACATCTTCCGCGTTTGCTATATCGATCCGTTTCAAGGGGAAGTCATGGCCAAGTTTGCCGCCAATCAGCTCAAAGCCAGGAAAGCGGCTGTTATGGTCGACTTTAACAACCCGTATAGCCGTGGGCTAAGCGAGTTTTTCGAACTTAGCTTCACCAAACTCGGCGGCCAGATCGTAAGCAAACAATCCTATGCGCAGGGCGATCCGGACTACAAAGGGCAATTGAGTACGCTTCGAGTCGCAGAACCGGACGTGATTTACATACCGGGCTACTACGGAGATGTGGGCATCATTGCCAAACAGGCGCGCCAACTCGGACTGGCTCAACCTTTGCTTGGCGGCGACGGGTGGGATGCTCCCGAACTATGGCAACTAGGCGGGGACGCGCTCAACAACTCGTTTATCACCAGTCATTATTCTGTAGGGGATCCGGCGCCGCCGATTCAGAAATTTGTCCACGACTACAAACAACTGTACGGAAACCTGGATCCCGATTCTCATGCTGCATTGGCTTATGACGCAATGCATGTCGTTGCCGAGGCGATTCAACGAGCGGGCACAACCGATGCTGTAAAGCTGCGCGAGGCGCTGGCTCAAACAAAGAACTTTGCCGGTGTCACGGGGATGATTAGCATGAATGCGGACCGCGATGCCGTGAAACCGGCAGTTGTATTGAAACTACAAGACGGCCGCCAAATCTATCAGGAAACGATCCAACCCGAGGCCACGTTGATAACGATGCCTAGTCCATTGCCTTCTTCTTCACGTAAGAAACATTGAACGGACGAATGAAACTGAAGGGGCGTCACTCCGTGGGCGCCCCTTTGGTATCGCAACCATGGCGTCCAAGGAATGACGCCCCTACAATGCCGCTCCAACGTATCGCCAACGAGGGGCGTCCACGGAGGCAGGTGTTGCGCAGGCATTTGAGGAAACTCCTTCTGAACTCATACAGCTTCAGATTGGGAGGTGAAATGAAACTCGTTAACTTTCAGCGCCGGCAAGAGCGCTGCGTTTCCACCCTGACCTTCCGAACTGCCAACGCGTTCAGGTGGTCCAATCATGTCGACGTTGCCTGGCGCCAGCAACTGCATGATGCTCTGGTTGAAGCGAAAGTTCTTTACTGCATGTTGGATCCTTCCCTTTTCGATGTACCAAACGCCGTCGCGAGTCAAACCGGTTTGCAACGCTGTTCTGGGATCGACTCCGCGAATGTACCAGAAACGGCCCAGTAACAGACCGCGATCCATCGACTTGATCATATCCTCTAGGGCCTGCGGCGATTGAGAGCTTTCTATAATGTTATTGACCGGTCCAGGCGTGGGTTCCTTCCCTTTCCGTTTGGCCCAGAAGCGCGAGTAGACCAGATTTTCGAGCACGCCGTTGCGAACGAGGTAGATCTTCTGCGCCGGGATGCCTCCCTGTGCAGCCTGCGATCCCGGCAAATCCGCCTTCCAGGGATCGCTGTAAATGTTTATCCGTTCGTCGAAGATCTTTTCACCGACGCGGGTCTTGCCACCTGGTGCGGAAAAAGGACTGCGGCCTTCTTCAGCGCTACGGGCGTCAAAACCAAACGCGAAGAACGAGATTAGATCTGCGACTGCCTGCGGTTCGAGAATGACAGGATATGTACCCGGTTCAAGAGCCTTGGGATTGCGCGATTCCAGTGCCTTGCGAATTGCCTCGCGAGCAACACGGGATGTATCGAGCCTGCCAACGTCGAAATGATTTCGCAGGAAATATCCAGAGCTGGTTCCATCCGGAGTTCTTGCTGTGGTGGATAAACTCACAAGGCTGGATCGTTCGTAAACGAAGTTACCGTTTTTGGTGGCTGAGGCACCGGCCGTCCCGCGAGCTTGATGAAAGCCGGCACCCACGACCTTCGCTTTTTCACAAGACGCAATTACGTCGTTGATTGTCCGCGCGCGGCTGAGTAGAGAGATATTCGACGTCATCTCGGCATAGCCATTAACCGGTTTATAAGTCTGAGCACTCAAGGTCGGCATGTATTCGCGATCGACTGGAGAGATACGAGCTAGCTGCTCCGCCAGCGCCACCGTTGCTTTGAGCGAGTCGTCGTCGATCTCATTAGTCGAGGCGGAGGCGCGTTTCCCGTCGATCCAAACGGTAACAGCTACGCTAATGTTTTCGCGGGCGCCGCTGGTGGTAAACGAGTTGGCGGCGAAACGGAGATGTCCATAGTTCTCGCTGCTAACGGCGAAGGTTGCGTCATCGGCTTTGACATAGCCCAACACTTTTTCGCAAATCGCGCGCGCTTCTCGTTCACTTAGTAGCATTCGCGGATCTCCTTCGTAGTAACGCAAGCTGTTAGCTTGCATTCGTTGCCAGGACGCAACCTGACAGGTTGCGTTACTTTGCCGCGGTATTTAGAACGTTTACCTGACGGAAACGAGCCGGCGGACAGCCGTGACTCACAGCGTTAGATTGGCCGGGTTCGCCTTTACCATCACTAAAGCTGCCACCCAGTTCATAGCTCGCCTGACCAGCCAACTTGTCGCAGGAATTCCAGAAGTCGGTGTTGCGGGCCTGATAAGCGACATCACGAAGCATTTCACCGCGCTTGCCGTTTTTAATTTCCCAGAACACCTGGCCGCCGAATTGGAAGTTATAGCGCTGCTGATCGATGGAGTAGCTTCCGTCTCCATAGATCAGAATTCCACGGTCCACGCCCGCAATAAGATCTTCAAGCGTCGTATTATCACCGGCCGGCTGGAGAGAAACATTTGGCATTCGCGGAAACGAGATGCTGCCCCAACTGTCACCATGGCAACAGCCATAAGACTTTTTCTGCCCGGTTAGCGCTGCCAGGTCACGCGTGGTCTGCCAGTCGACAAAAAGCCCGTCCTTGATCAAATGCCAACTTTGGCCCGGCACACCTTCATCGTCGTAACCAACAGTCGCGAGTCCTGCCGGCTGAGTCCTATCGGCGACGAAGTTCATGATCTTGGAAGCAAACTGGAGCTTGCCGATTTTGTCTGGGGTTAGAAAACTGGTACCTGCATAGTCAGCTTCCCACCAGAGCGAACGATCCAGTTCGGTTGGGTGGCCCACCGATTCGTGAATAGTCAGCCAGAGATGCGAAGGATGGAGCACCAGATCATACTTGCCTGCATCGATGGGCTTAGCCTTTAGCTTGGCTACCGCTTCTTCGCCTGCTTGTTGAGCCTCGTGCTTCCAGTCGTGCTTCTCAATATATTCGTAACCCATTCCCTGCGGTCCACCCAGCGAGCTTCGTGTTTGAAAATCGCCGTTCGCGGGATTGACTGCGGTCACGTTAAAGCTCGGGTTGGCGCGAATAATGTACTGTTCAATTCGTGAACCGTCTGTCGAGGCATAGAACTTCTGTTCGTTTACAAACGACATTGAGGAATTGACGAAGCTCACGCCTTGAGTTTTCACCGCGGCCTGGTTGAGCTGCAACAGGAACTGGATCTTGTCATCGATCGAAACCTCGAAGGGGTCCGTCTGGAACGCATTCTTCCAGCTCGTTTCCACCTTAGGTACCGGAACCAAAGAGACGCGCTTCCGCTGGTAGATCGAATTCGCGCGAGCAATTTCCACCGCCTGACGAGTGATTCGGTTCACATCTTCGGGAGTAACGTTCCGACTTGAGGCAAATCCCCACGTTCCCTTGAAAAGCACGCGCACACCGAAACCAAAGTTCTGACTGCGCGAGACGTTTTGCACCTGTTGCTCGCGAGTAGAAATCGTCTCGCTGCGATATCGGTTGATGCGAATGTCGGCATAACTAACCCCGAGCCTTCGAGCCGTGCTCAACGCAATATCCGCAAGGGAATTCTTATCGACAGCTTTCGCAGCGGCTACTTCTGCCGCGGCAACTCCCGTGGCCCATTCTGGCAGCGCAGCCATAGACACGGCGCCGGCGGCTACCGCGGCTGTCTTGAGAAAATCACGACGAGAAGTTGTCATTTCAGGAGCCTCTTTGGGAAGGTGAGGGGAACCGCGAGATGATCTAACGCGGGGCAAGGAAAATGTCAACAGATCATTGCAGCCGTCAGCGCACATTCCCCTCTTCGTACATTTAGAGATTATTTTCCATTGCTCATTTTTCATTTCTCATTTTCCATTGATGAATACACGACTATAAATAGTTCTTGGTATCCCCGCTCTCCAATTCCTTAACCCTCGACTTAGCTAACTGTGTCTAGAGACCAACTCGTGAGCTTGCCGAAGAGCCTCGTCGACCTGCGCACGCGCAGTGCCGCCGATCTGTGATTTCGTCTCCACTGTTTGCGCAAGCGACAATGCTGCAAAAACGTTCTCTTCAATCAGGTTGGAAAAGCCCCGCATGTCGGTAAGCGAGAGTCCCTGCAGTTCAACCCCGCTCTCTATTGCATGCAAGACAATCCGGCCCACTGTTTCGTGCGCCGCTCGAAACGGCATGCCTTTGCGCACCAGGTAATCAGCCAACTCAGTAGCGTTCAGGTAACCGCTTGAAGCTGCTTCCCCTGCTCGATCCTTGTCAACCCGAATATTACGAAGCACTGTAGCTGTTACTTCGAGACAAGCTTTCACCGTATCGAAGACGTCGAAGACCGCCTCTTTGTCTTCTTGCATGTCTTTGTTGTAGGCCAGCGGCAGCCCCTTCAGAGTTGTAAGCAAGGCTTGCAAGCTGCCAAACACTCGTCCCGCTTTCCCGCGCACCAGTTCCATCGAATCCGGGTTCTTCTTTTGAGGCAGCAAACTCGAGCCTGTGGCCACCGCGTCGCTGAGTTCAAAAAATCCAAATTCGGTTGTCGAATAGAGAATGATGTCTTCCGCGAGCCGTGAAAGATGGACCACAATCAAAGAGCACGCGGATGCGAACTCAACGCAGAAGTCTCGATCGCTAACTGCATCGAGGCTGTTTCGAGAAACATCGGCAAAACCCAACTCGCTTGCTAATGCTTCCCGATCTACTGGGAAAGTTGTGCCAGCTAAGGCTGCAGTTCCGAGCGGCATGACGTTAACACGTTTGCGCGCATCGGTAAGGCGATCGTAATCGCGAGTCAGCATTTCAAAATACGCCAAACACCAGTGGGCCAGCAGCACCGGTTGAGCGCGTTGCAGGTGCGTGTACCCAGGCAAGATTACTTCGCAATTTGCCTCGGCAAAGTCGAGCAAGGCTTGCTGGGCCGAATGTAGTCGCTTTCCTAGTACGTCAACGGCTTCGCGCAGCCAGATGCGCAGGTCGGTCGCGACTTGATCGTTGCGGCTGCGTCCGGTATGAAGCTTTAGACCCGTGTCACCAATCAGTTCAACTAGCTGCCCTTCTACAAATGAGTGAACGTCTTCGGCGGTAACTTCGGCGAAGTAATTTGGATCGACTTGCCCACACTCCAGAATCGTTTGTAGGCCGTTCGTGATCGCCGCGGCTTCCTGATCAGTCAGCACGCCCGCCGCAACCAGTCCCTTTGTATGTGCAAGGCTGGCCAGGACGTCGGCAGCAAACAAGCGGCGGTCAAAGTCGAATGAACGGTTAAAGCGGACAAACCCGGCGTCAGCAGTACCCTGAAAACGCCCACCCCATAAGTTTTTGTTCATTTGCGATCCTCCGACCCGGCATTCTACCTTGCTCGTTCACATTGCGAAGAACAATTGCGCTTTTGGACTTAGACTTCGTGTAGTTTCTCTTTATTGCCTTTAAAGAATTGTTAGGACTGTTTCGTGTCATTTCGTGGGTCGATTCTTTGCCTCGCAGAAGACGGTCCACGCGCATCACACGAAAAACTACGAAAAGCAAACTCTTCTTTTATTAATAATCACCAAGCGATCGTCTTGTATGTTGTGAAGCCGTTTTTGAGACACCAGAAACCCTCTCCGTCTGGCCTGTTGCCTGTTCCCGTTATCCCCGGTGCCGCTTCGCATTCTTTCTTGACGAGTGGCCACCCCAGCTGGTAGTTTATGCATCTATGCATTAGTTATGCAATACTTCTGCATAACTGGAGGCTTGATGCAAAAGGATTTGCGCCAGAAAAAGATTCTTAGCCTGATCCACGCTAAGCCTGTCGGCACGCAATCAGAACTGCGAACCCTGCTTGATCGAGCGGGTGTTTCCGCTACGCAGTCGAGTGGCTCGCGAGATTTGGAGGAGCTCGGTGTCGTCAAGCATCACGGCCGCTATATGGTCCCGCGAGCTAACGGGGCCGCTACGCACGGACTGTTGAGTCTCGATCTGGCGGGAGAGAATCTGGTAGTCGCACGCACCGAACTGGGGTTAGCTTCGGCTGTAGCCGTAGAAATCGATGGCGCCAGCATTGCGGAGATTGTCGGCACCCTTGCCGGAGAAGACACGATTTTCGTGGCCGTAAACGACCGAAAGACTCAGCGGGTGGTGATGAAGAAGATTTGGGAGTTGTTTCAGTGACGGTCTTTGGTCTTGGGCCAATTGATTTAGAATTTAGAATTTGGAATTTAGAATCGCGAGTTTGAGTCAGTCGGCCTGAAACGCGGGGCTAGTTTAAATTCTAATTTCTATTTCTAAATTCTAAATCAATTAGCCCAACACCAAAGAGCAAAAGGATAAGGAAGTGTCAGAGATCAACAAAATAGTCTTAGCTTACTCGGGCGGGCTGGATACTTCCGTGATGCTGCGCTGGCTAAAGGAGCGCTATAAATGCGAAGTCGTCTGTTACTGCGCCGATGTGGGCCAGGGCGAGGAGCTTGATGGTCTCGAAGTCAAGGCTCTTGAAACCGGTGCATCCAAACTGTACGTCGAAGACCTGCGCGACGAATTCATTCGTGAATATGTTTGGCCGGCAGTAAAAGCAAATGCCCTCTACGAAGGTGTTTACCTGATGGGTACTTCTCTTGCCCGACCCGTCATCGCCAAGCGTCAGATAGAGATTGCGCGGCAGGAAGGCGCCGATGCTGTGGCTCACGGTGCTACCGGCAAGGGAAATGATCAGGTACGGTTTGAGTTGACCTACTACGCGCTGCAACCGGATATCAAAGTGATCGCTCCCTGGCGGGAGTGGGACTTTAAAGGCCGCAGCGATCTGATTGCCTACGCAAAAGAGCATAGGATTCCAGTCACCGCGACTCACGAGAAACCTTATTCAACCGATCGCAACCTGATGCATGTTTCTTACGAAGGCGGGATTCTGGAAGACCCCTGGAATGAACCGCCAGAGGATATCTTTCAGGTGACTGTCTCGCCTGAGGCGGCAACAGCGGAGCCTGAATATATCGAGATTTCCTTCGCCGAAGGCGCGCCCGTAGCAGTCAATGGGCAGCAGATGAAGCCCGTCGCTCT
>Ga0137366_10004378_pt1 | contig 11042 bp, 9 predicted proteins | sample SagtaG_8_FD_104938 | JGI IMG/M metagenome (GOLD analysis project Ga0137366, IMG submission 104938) | Vadose zone soil microbial communities from Sagehorn Ranch, Mendocino, California, USA - Sage1_L_60_16 metaG | ecosystem: Environmental > Terrestrial > Soil > Vadose zone | place: USA: California... | reverse complement strand
TGCACGACGTACACAGACTGCAATCCATAGAGCGTCTGCGCCCGCTGCGCGTCGTCACCGACCCTGTCGCACAACGCCAGTGCGCGATCGAGCACACGCTCCAGTTCCGGCGCCGTCCAGCCTTTGGTCACTCGATAGATGGGTGCCAGGGTAAGTTGCAGGCTGAGTTCCTGTTTGTCACGTTTCGAACCGGCAGGCAGGAGCTCAAGCAGTTCCAGACTACGCGAGAGCAGACTGATAGCATCTTCGTTCGCATACACGCGCTGCGCCACGGCTGCCGCACGCTGATAAGAGGGGAGCGCCTGCTCGATCATGCCCGCACGCTCGTAATGCGACGCAATCTGGCCGCTGATCGAGTCGAGGTCCGAAGCCGGCATTGCTTCCAGCGCCTGCGCGACGCGACGGTGCAGCCTGCGGCGATGGGGCGCACTGATCTCCGCATAGGCGACCCCGCGCAGCTTATCGTGGGTGAAGTCATAGTTGTTCGCGCCGCGTTCGCGCACGATGCGTTTATGCCACAGTTCGTCCAGCGCGCATACGGCGCTATCGGCGTCGGCATTGCCAACGGTGATCAAGAGGTCGAGAGTGAATGCGCGGCCAATGGTCGCAGCAAATTCCACAAACTCGCGAGCGGAGGCCGAGAGTTGAAGGAGGCGACCGACGAGCACCGCGTGCACACGTGGCGGAAGCGTTCGAGCGTCATCAAGCGGCGGTTGCCTGGAGGAGCGATCAGCCTCTGGCGGGCTGATTGATACTCGTCCCAGGCCGGCCCGCACCATTTCGACCACGAACAGCGGATATCCCTCGGTTTCTTGAAACAGGTGCATGACCAGGCCCCTATCCAGCTCACGGTTTGCCACCTGCGATGCCAGTTTCGCCGTTTCTGCGGCATTCAACGGCTGCAGCATCAGTTCTGTCACACACATGGTGCTACGCAGATGCAGCAGGAGGGTACGCAACGGATGGGTCTGTGGCAGTTCTTCCTCGCGGGCGCATCCGATGACCAGCAGTCGTGCCGTGGGATCGAAGCGCTGCAGAAAATGCAGCCATTCCAGCGTTTCCTGATCGCACCATTGCAAGTCATCGATCAATAACAGTAACGGTTGTGATGCGGCGAGTATTGCGCGCGCCAGCGCCTCAAAGAAGCGCTGGCGCTGGCCGTACTCGGTCACGGACTCGTAGCGTGGTAAATCTGCCTGCTCAGCGAACAGTTCCGGCAAGAGGCGCGCGACCTCGGTGAGCCAGACTGCATCGAGTTGTCCGAGGGGCGCGCGCAGACCATCGCTCCTGAGCCAATCGGTCACTGGCGCGAGCGAGAGTTGGCCCTCAGCGGCATTAGGAGCGCGCCTTCGCGGTGACGGCACCCTGCTGGCTCGCCCACAGCAGGAATTCCTCGGCCAGTCGTGATTTGCCAATGCCTGCTTCCCCCGTCACGAGAACGAAGCGCGGCTCGCCAGCATTCGTAGCGTGCCAGACCTCTTGCAGAGCCTCCCACTCCTGCTTTCGTCCGATGAGCGTTGGGGTAGCAGCGAGCAGAGTTTGCTGGGCTCTGGCCGGAATGGCAGGCGTTTCGTGCTGCATGAGTCGCTCGTAGGCTTCTCTGGTCGCCGGATCGGGGTCGACTCCCAGTTCGCGTTGTAAGGTGGTGACACAGGTATGGTAGACGTGCAACGCGCTGGCGCGATCGTTATTCAGCGCAAACAAGCGCATCAGACGGCGAGAGAGGTCTTCGGAGAGAGGGTCGAGTCCGAGCAAGCGCTGGGCATAGCGGATGGCAGTGACGTTGTCGCCCTGCACCTCAAAGAGGCGGAGCAGTTGTTCGAGGACCTGCAAGTGGCGCTGGCGAAGCCGATCTCGTTCAGGCAAGATCCATTCATCATAGCAGCCAGGCAGTAATTCCCCTCGATACAGGCTATCTGCCTGCTCGAGAGCGGCTTGTAGTGCGCGCTGCTCATTCCGTTGTGTGGCTGCATCTGCGAGAGTGAGCGTCTGTTCGAACTCAGCGACATCGAGGTGGAAGGGCGTGACGGGGTGCCAGTGCAACATGTGCGTGTCGGCAGAGAGGAATTGCTGCACCGCCGGAAGTGCCTGGCGCAACTGGTGGAGCAGTTGGCGCAAGTTATTGCGCGCCTGAGCCTCGGTGGCATCTGGCCAGAAGAGGAAGGCAAGATGTTGGCGCTGTTGGGGAACATCGCGATGCAATACAAGATAGGCAAGCAGTGAGCGCAGGCGCGTAGTATTGAGGCTGGTCACCTGCTGATCGTTGTAGAGCAGGTTAAAATCGCCGAGCAAGCGAATGTGAAGGGTTGGCATCGTCATGATCTGCTATCTTTCTCCTCTTCAGGCTCAAGCGATGGCAGGGTGGCCAGCTCTGGGGGACATGTGTATGACATCACGAAAATCATCGAGGCCATCTATTGGCGATGCGTCCGATCACCTTCAGCTTGCCACGATAGTCTTTGATGCTCTTACTCTACCATATCATGCTCTTTTTTACCACTACCCCTTCTTCTATACATTCTCCAATTGGCTGTACTTACAGGAGGTGGAAAGCAACTTCTGATGAAGTGTTCTTGAACGTTGCGCGCCAGCGATGATAGAAATATAGCTTTCTCTCTTTTTCCTCTGCTCAGAAATGTTTTGCACTTGTAATACGGGCTATCTTAATAGATAGGTTCGCTTCTGGCTGCACTCCCATTTCATCTCGAATAGGGATGGGAACAGGGCGATTGAAAAGTGCTCGTAGGGGTTGTGTCTTGCAACAGCCCTGGGGGATGGGAAGAAGTATCTTGACAAGAGAGTCAAATTGCTTATACTTTATTTAAGACCGATCAGTCTTAAATCATTGTTTTTGACTGAAAATAGACCAGATCGTCTGTAACCTGTTCATAGAGCGAAAGGAACTCATTATGAGTGATTCTCAGGCAGATCGTAAACGTACTATCACGTGGCAAGATCCAATAGCTGCCCTCCAGGCAGGTAAGTTAATGAGTGGGATAGAGTATTTAAAGGCTATGCAAGCAGGGGAGTTGCCACCTCCACCAATAGCAAATCTTATAGGGATGTGGATAACGGAGGTGAGTGAAGGACGCGTCGTTTTTGCTATGGAGTCTGCTGAATATCACTATAACCCGCTTGGCACCGTCCACGGAGGGATTGCGGCAACGCTGCTCGATTCGGCGATGGGTTGTGCAGTCCAATCAATGCTTCCTTATGGTGCGGGATATACCACATTGGAATTGAAGATCAATTATCTGCGCGCTATGACAAATAGAACTGGAGTTGTGTACTGTGAAGGTAAGATTATCCACATGGGAGGCCGCATAGCTACTGCCGAGGGTCGGCTGACCGATGCTTCTGGCAAACTCTACGCACATGGCACAACTACATGTATTTTACTGCGATCATAAGTTAATCGGCAACATCTAGCAAACAGGTAGAAGATTGATAAATCGCATCCCATAAGCGTCAAGGGATGAAGGGATGAGTTTGTTCTGTCGAGCCGCTCGCAGGGCGACCGCAAGGGTCGGCCCCTACAAAGATCCGACCTGACGTGCCCTGGCGTTCTTTAGTAGGGGTCGACTCTTGCGGTCGCCCTGCGGACCGTGGATACTCGATGAGCAAAAGCGACGAACACCTATGCTATGACTATCGCTGCAAGATGGGCAGGTTCATGCCCTCGTCGCGGGTACGGTGGGAACCAGCGGTCTCTTTGATACCACCTTCAGGGTAGACGACGCGCGCTTCGTGCTCTGGCAGCAGGCTGGCGACTTCCTTAAGTACGGCGTCAAGAAACTGATCTTCTGGGACGGTCCTGATGACTTCGCCTTTGCGGAAGATGACGCCCTTGCCTTTGCCACCGGCGAGACCGACGTCGGCATCGCGCGATTCGCCAGGGCCATTGACGACACAGCCCATGACAGCTACGTGGATAGGTGTTTGCACCTTTGCCAGGCGCTTCTCGACCTCATTGGCAACGCTAATGACATCGATCTCAACACGTCCACAGGATGGGCAGGAGACGAATGTAACACCGCGATTGCGCAGTTCCAGCGAACGCAGGATCTCGTATGCGACGGGTATCTCTTCCTCCGGCTCAGCGCTCAGGCTGACGCGAATGGTATCGCCGATGCCATCTGCCAGTAAGAGTCCCAGGCCAACGGAAGACTTTACGGAGCCGGAGACCAGAGTACCAGCTTCGGTAATACCAAGGTGGAGTGGATAGTCCGAACGCTGCGAGAAGCGGCGATAAGCTTCAACGGCAGTGAGGACCGCGGACGACTTGAGCGAGACATCAATCTCGTGGTAGTCCAGTTCCTCGCACCAGCTAACATATTCTAATGCCTTTGTGACCATACGCTCGGCCAGATGCTCACGCTCTTTGCGGCGAGCTTCGGCAGGATCGCTGCGCTCCAGTGTACCATCGTCGCGCAAGCGAACCTGGATGCGCTGCATCTGAGCAACCTTATCAAGCGCATCAATGGAGCCAGAGTTAACTCCGATACGCATTGCCGTACCATGTTCCTTAGCAGCCTTCACAATCAGCTCCAGCGATTTACGTCCGTTGAGCAGGTTACCAGGATTGATACGTACTTTATCAATTCCCTGCTTGATCGCTTCTAGTGCGAGCACAGGGTTATAGTGAATATCGGCAACGAGAGGAATGTGGATACGTCGTTTGATCTCCCTGAGCACCACGGCATCTTCCATCTCAGGGACCGCAACGCGCACAATTTCGCAGCCAACGTCCTCAAGACGATAGATCTGCGCCAGGGTACTTTCTACGTCACGTGTGTACGTGGTGGTCATCGATTGCACCACAACAGGTGCATCTCCACCGATCGCTACATTGCCAACATGAATCTGTCGCGTTTTTCTCCGCATACTAAAACTACTCCACTTAGCTCCCCCTAGGCATCACATCATTCATCATGAAAGTAACCATCAGGATGAGCAGAATTGCCATATCAATAATCTCTCAGACGCTATACACGCCGCGCACTGAGTTCTCGTGCTGTCTTACGTGCCCACGCACATGCTTCCAATATCATTGTCACGTCCGGCTGTTCTACCGATTGGTGACGCTCCAGCACATCTTCTATGAGTTGTGCTATACCCAGAAAATCTAGCGCGCCAGTCAAAAAGAGTTCAACCGCCTCTTCATCAGCTCCAACCAGGGCACATGGATACGTTCCGCCGCGTTTGCCTGCCTCCAGTGCCAGGCGGAAACAGGGAAAACGCGTGATATCCAGATCCTCAAAATTGAGTCGTGCTACATCAGTCCAGCGCAGTTCATCTATAAAGCCTGTATCGGCACTATTCAGTCGTTGTGGATAGGCCAGGGCATTCATAATCGGCAGGTGCATACTGGGCAAACTGGCTTGCATCTTAATAGATCCATCGATGAACTCAACCATCGAATGAACGATGCTCTCAGGATGGACCACAACGTCTATGCGCTCAAATGGCATTCCGAAAAGCCAGCGAGCTTCGAGAACCTCCAGGCCCTTATTCATGAGAGTTGCGGAGTCGATGGTGATCTTAGGACCCATGCGCCAGGTAGGATGGGCCAGGGCTTGTTCGACCGTTACTGATTGCAACTCCTTCAACGTAGCATGCCGGAATGGTCCACCAGAGGCAGTCAGGAGCAAGCGATTGATCTCCCGGCTGTCTTCGCCACGCAAACACTGCCAGATAGCGCTATGCTCACTATCGATGGGCAAAATGGCTACGCCAGCACGCTGTGCCGCCTGCATTACCAGGTGACCCGCCATCACCAGCGTTTCTTTGTTCGCCAGGGCGACAGTTTTTCCTGCTCCAATAGCCGCCAGCGTTGGCTTGAGCCCTTTTAAGCCTGAAGTAGCTGCCATAACAATATCGGCTTCTGCATGCGTTGCCACTTCCAGCAGCCCTTGTTCGCCAAGAACTACGCCAGGTAGAGCGGCTTGAGCTTTCTCCTCAACCCCTGGCGTATCAGCAAAGCAGGTGACGAGGGAGGGCTTGAACTCCTGCACCTGTTTTGCCAGCAGTTCAACATTACTGCGAGCAGCAAGGGCAACGACCTCAAAATGGTCGGGAAAACGTCGCACCACGTCGAGCGTTTGCCGACCAATCGAACCTGTACTACCAAGTAAAGCAATACGCCTCGGAAACGTAGTCATTTTTCATTCAACCTGTGGCAAAAATCCCTGCCTGCCTTTCCATTTCTAGCAAGCCCGGGACTTACCCTCTATCCAGATTATAGCACCCGTACACCAGTAGGAGTGGAGCTGGCCTCCACCCGGCTCACAAATTGAACAATGCCGGAATATCTCGATTCACCAGGTGAGGGCCAGCCTCACCCCTACGAGAATGTAGGAACAAGTTGGGAAAATACATAGACCACGATGACAGCGAACAGAATGCTATCTACGCGATCAAGCATGCCTCCATGACCAGGCATAATCTGACCACTATCTTTGACATGAGTTTGCCGTTTGATAAGCGACTCCGCGAGATCGCCCAGCGTCGCAGCCACACCGATGAGTATGCCGAGCAGGATCGCAAGGTACCAGGGCACATGCAACGGCACAACAGTGAGAACGAGGCAGGCGATAATAGAGAGCACCAGCCCACCCAGCACACCTTCCCATGTCTTGCTGGGACTGATATTTGGCGCCAGCTTATGCCGACCAAATTGACGCCCACTAAAGAATGCAGCCCCATCGAAGCCCCAGACGCCCAGGAGCACCACAAGAAGCCACCACACACCTGCTGGTAACGTCATCCACCAGCCGCTTCCAATATGGAGCGTTCCTGGTTCATACCCACGTAAGAGCAACAGAAAGCTCGTAGGCCAGCCCAGATAAATAGAGATCGCCAGCGTCAACGCCCAGTCAACCATCGCGCCATCGAGTCGCCTGCGGAAGAACAGCCAGGGGAACGAAACGAGCAATGAACCGCCCAGACCAATTTCGATGATAGATAGCCTGTACTGGGGCAGCATAGCAGCAACAAGAAAAAAAACGCTCAGACCAAAACTAACCCAGATAAGTGGATGATAACCTACGTGAAGTAACATATTATATAATTCTATAGTCCCCAGCACCACCACAAATACCGTAGCAGCAAAAGCGAGCCAACCACCAAACCAGGCAAATACCAGAACGATAGGTATAGCTATCAGAGCGGTCAGCCAACGCTGACCGACAGATTGACCCTGTTTGTTGGTCTTTTCAGGCTCGGGCATACCCGATTCTATATTCTGTTCACTGGTGCCTTGCAAACGATTACCATCCTCTTCGCGACTGCAAAGACACTCACGAAGCGTGTCCTCTTAATATAGGCATACGAAACAGATAAGCAGGACGGCCAGAAGAACCGCCCCACTTTTTGTTATCTATTTTCTACTAGCCGGGAGACACCGTCAGACGCCCAAAGCGGCGCTGACGTTGCCGGTAGCTATCCAGTGCCGCGAGTAAATCTTCTCGTCCAAAATCAGGCCAGAGCGTAGGTGTTGCATAATATTCGCTGTACGCGGATTGCCATAGCAGGAAGTTACTGACACGCATCTCTCCAGCGGTACGAATAACCATATCCGGGTCGGGTAGATCGCGAGTATACAGATAAGAGCTGATCAGTTCTTCTGTAATGGTTTCCGGTGCCTTCCCATCAGCAATAATCTGACGTATGGCATCTACAAGTTCGGCGCGCCCACCATAATTGAAGCAGACATTCAGGCCGATACGGGTATTATGACGGGTCAATTCCACAGAATCCCGTACCGCCTTTTGAATGTCTGGTGAGAGATCTTGTAGGCGACCAAGATGGCGCAGCCGCACTCCATCGCGGTGTAACTTCTCCAAATCCGAGCGAATTGTCTCCCAGAAGAGACGCATCAGGCCATCAACTTCACTACGAGGTCGTCCCCAGTTCTCGGTTGAAAAGGCATACACGCTGAGCATCTCTATATTTTCATCGGAGGCGCATTCCACGACACGCCGCAAGGCGGTCACACCCGCTTTATGTCCGGCCAGACGTGGAAGATGGCGCTGCGTTGCCCAGCGACCATTGCCATCCATAATGATAGCCAGGTGGCGCACTGGACGATGAGCCTGCTCAGATGCAATAGATTGTGACTGTGCTTCCTCTTTTCTCTTCGTTGAAGAAAAAAGATCTTGTATCTTGGCCAACGTTAGACCTCCAGAATCTCCTGCTCCTTGGTCTTCCCGACCTTATCCATCTCATCGATGTAGCGGTCGGTGAGCTTCTGCAGCTTTTCAATGCTACGTTTCAGCTCATCCTCGGAAACTTCTTTCTTTTTTTCACGATCGCGGAGTTTATCCTGAACATCCCGTCGCACGTTGCGTATCGCTACCTTATGCTCGTCGAGCTTCTTATGGAGCGTCTTCACAAGGTCACGTCGTCGCTCCTCGTTCATGGGCGGAACATTCAAGCGAATAACCTGTCCATCATTATTTGGGTTGATACCCAGATCGGACCTCTGGATCGCCTTCTCAATATCGGTCAACATTTTCTTGTCCCACGGTTGAATTACCAGAAGACGAGCCTCCGGGATAGAGATCGTTGCAACCTGATTGATCGGCGTTGGCGCGCCATAGTAATCGACATTGATCCGCTCGATCAGAGCCGAACTGGCACGTCCGGTGCGAATAGCGTTGAGATCTTGTTTAAGAGCTTCAACCGCTTTTTGCATGCGTCTTTCCGCATCTCCCATTAAATCTGCTGTCATAGCCTACCCCTTTTTCTATGGACGAAGTGTTACTCCAAAACGAGACGTGGCAGAAAGATAGAACATCGTTCCATTAAGAAACGGGTTCTTTCACGTCGTCAGTGACGAGTGTACCACACTTTTCGCCGCGCATAATGGCCTCCAATGCCCCTGCCTGTTGCAGGTTAAAGACGATGATGGGCATATGGTTGTCCTTACAGAGCGAAAGGGCGGTACTATCCATGACCTTTAAGCCCATATTCAATGCCTGCATATAGCTGATTTCATCAAACTTGCGAGCACGGGAATTATGCATGGGATCATCATCATAGACACCATCTACTTTGGTCGCTTTGAGTAACACATCTGCATTCAATTCTACGGCGCGTAGGGCCGCTGCCGTATCAGTTGTGAAAAACGGGTTGCCACTTCCCGCAGCGAGAATGACCACGCGTCCCTTCTCCAGGTGGCGTTCCGCGCGGCGGCGGATAAATGGTTCTGCTACGGGCGGCATTTCTATGGCAGTCTGCACCCGCGTGACCATGCCGAGCTTTTCCATCGCATCTTGCATGACCAGCGAATTCATCACTGTTGCCAGCATACCTACATAGTCAGCAGTGGCGCGATCTATGCCCGTGGCAGCAGCATCTGCCCCACGCCATATATTGCCTCCGCCGATGACCATGGCAATTTCTATTCCCAGATTGCGTACACGCATAACTTCGTTAGCAATCCGCTGCACCGTTGCAGCATCAATGCCGTATCCTTGTGGTCCCAGTGCCTCGCCACTTAGCTTGAGCAAGATACGCCGATACTTCAATTCAACTGCCATAACAAACCCTCTTCTAATTGTAGTTATTCACCCAATTTGAAACGGCTAAAGCGCCGCACAATAATGTTCTCACCAGTCTCGGCAATTACCTTGCGTACAAGGTCACCAACCGTCACCGACTCGTCCTTTACCCAGGGTTGTAACAGCAGGATCTGCTCACCAATCGCTTTTTTGACTTTATTGTCGATCACTTCCTCGCGCTTAGCCGCAGGCACACGCTCCATCGAAGAATCCTCCGCAGCTTCGCGGCGTGCCTCCTCGATAACCTCGGCAGGAATATCCTCATAGCTAATATATTTAGGCGCGACACCTGCGATATGCAGCGACAGTTCGCTGGCCAGGTGACGGAAGCTTTCGCTGCGTGCCACAAAATCGGTACTGCAATTGAGTTCCAGTAAGACCCCTACGCTGTGATTATGGTGAACATAGGAAAAAACGCCACCCTCTCTGGTTTCGCGGCCAGCAGAGATCATCTTCTCTGCCTTCTTGTCGCTTCTCGCTTCAATATATTTTACCGCTTCATCCCAGGTTTTCGCCTCGGTCAAAGCATTTTTACAATCAGCAAAGGTTGCGCCAGTCTCCTCGCGCAACTTCTTTACATCAGCAGCAGCGTAGTTCATAACCGTGATTTCTCCTCAACTTATTGTGTATCATACTCAGATGGTGACGATGGAGCAATGATCTATGACCATCTTTTTTGGCATCTGAGTGCTTGACAAATGTGCTTAATGCTGATATCACGCGATACCAGCGTGAAATGAAACAATTTCGTCTAGAACACAGGAAGAAGCGGGAGGCAGGAGGCGTCTCGCCCCTTACCCCCCGCCCGACGAATAGTGCCCGGTTTTAGAGGGCCTCCTTCGCGACGAGCTCCGGTTCAGCGGGAGCGCCGGGCGTCTCTGCCTGGGTAGCAGGAGTTTCAGCAGCCGCAGGAGAGGGCTCGGGCTGAGCTTCCACAGCGGCTGGTGCCGGGGCCGGAAGTTCAGGCGTTGTTGTTATTTCAATAGAAGTGGGTTCCTCGATATCCTTTGGCTCGGCATCCTTCTGCCGCGCCTCCAGTTCGCGCCGTCCTTCGACCGCAGCATCGGCGATCTTGGAACAGAGCAGGCGAACCGCGCGGATAGCATCATCATTCGCCGGGATGGGATAGTCCATCTCATCTGGGTCGCAGTTTGTATCGGCCAGAGCAACGATCGGAATCTCCAGGCGCAGAGCCTCAGCTACAGCAGTGCGCTCCTTACGAGTATCGATAATAAAGATAGCATTGGGAAGGCGTCGCATATCCTTGATGCCGCCCAGGCTACGCTCCAGACGCACCATATCATCCTGCAGACGCTGTACTTCTTTTTTGGGCAGGCGCTCGAAGTCACCACGATCGCGGCGCGCTTCTAATTCGCGCAGATAGCGGATACGAGACTGAATCGTCTGGAAGTTGGTCAGCATACCACCCAGCCAGCGCTGATTCACATAGTACATCCCACAACGCCTGGCCTCTTCAGC
>Ga0137366_10004373_pt1 | contig 11047 bp, 16 predicted proteins | sample SagtaG_8_FD_104938 | JGI IMG/M metagenome (GOLD analysis project Ga0137366, IMG submission 104938) | Vadose zone soil microbial communities from Sagehorn Ranch, Mendocino, California, USA - Sage1_L_60_16 metaG | ecosystem: Environmental > Terrestrial > Soil > Vadose zone | place: USA... | reverse complement strand
TGCCGCGGCCACGCCCAGCGGGGCGCATGGTAAAGCCGCCGCGCAGGCCATCACCTACGCCCGGGCGCAGATCGGCCGCCCCTACCTGTGGGGCGGCACCGGACCTTACGCCTACGACTGCTCGGGACTGGTGATGGAGGCGTACGCCTCGGCCGGGGTTCACATCGCCCGGACCTCGCAGGACCAGTGGGCCACCGAGCCGCACGTGTCCAGCCCGCAGCCAGGAGACCTGGTGTTCTTCGCCGGCTCGGACGGCACCATGACCTCCCCGGGGCACGTCGGGATCGTGATCGGCAGCGGGGAGATGATCGAGGCGTACGGGACCGGCTACCCGATCCGCGTGGCGAGCTACTCCCGGCCCGATCTGGTGGGGTTCACCCAGCCGCAGGGCGGTGCGTGATGGCCCGCTACCGCCGCCGTCTGACCCGGGACCAGAAGCTCGTCGCGTCCGCTGTAGCTGCCGGCCTGCTCCTGGCCGCCAGCAACGCCCACGGTGCCGCCACCGCAGGCCGCGGCGGGAGCATGCTGACGGCCAGGACGATCCCCGCCGGGTCTTCTTACGCCCCGGCATCGTGGGCGCGGGCGCTCCTGTCCGCCGCCGGCTGGCCGGAAACCTCCTGCAACCTCGCTGCGGTCACAGCGTGGGAGGGCGCCGAGGGCGGCAACTGGGCCAACGCCGCCCGGTTCAACCCGCTCGACACCACCCAGCCCGAGCCCGGCAGTTACCCGATGAACTCGGCAGGCGTCCAGGCCTACTCCTCATGGCAGTCGGGGTTCGCCGCCACCCTCACGACTCTCGGCAACGGCCGGTACGGCGCGATCCTGTCTGCCCTGTCGGCCGGTAACAGCGCCCAGGCCGTCGCTGATGCTGTCGCCGCTTCCCCGTGGGGGACGGCTCCGCTTACGGCGAGCTGCTGATGACCTCGCCCCGAACTGTCAAACCCCGCACGAAAGGAAGCCCGCAATGCCGCTGAGCAGGAGCCACATCATCGCGCTGGTGGTCATCGCCGCCGTGCTGTGGGCGATGCACCGGTTTTCCGGCCTGAAGATCTGGCACGCCGTGGTGGTCCTGGTGATCGGCGCCTACCTCACCGCGTTCATTTTCGGCCAGCAGATCACCGCTTTCCTGTCCCGTATCCCCACGTTGTTCGGGCACTAGGCCCGGCTGGAAAAGGAGAACAACCGCATGAAGATCACGCAACCGTCCGGGCGGCGCCGGGCCAGGACAGCCAGCGCGCCGCGGCGGCTCGCCGGCTCGCTCGCCGCCGGAGCCGTCGTCGCCGGCCTCCTTGTCGCCTGGGAGGACCTGCACAACCATGCCGCCCTGGCCGCGGCCGCGGCGGCCCCGGAGCCGAAGGGCGAGCGCCTGACCGCCGGGTACATTCTCACGACCGGGGGCATCTTCGCGGCCCTGATCGTGGCCTTGGCGGTGTTCGTGATCGCCACGGTGCTGGCGCGTCGCCGCAGCTCCCGGGCAGCGGCACCCCAGTATCCGCCGGTGGCACCGCGCCGCGGCGGTCGCGCGTCCGCGCGGTGGTAGCCGATGACCGCCACCGCGACGAAGCAGGCCCGGGCACTGGTCGGCCGCGCCGTCATCTGGGCCGGGATAGCGCTGGGCACAGCTCTGGCCGTCCTGGCCATCAGTGACGGCGCCCGGCTGCGGATCGGGGGCATGCCCTCATGGCTCGGGGTGATCCTCGGGGCGGTGCTGGTGTGGGCGCTGATCGTGATGGCGTCCGTCGCGCTCGCCGAGCTGACCCGCCGCCACCACAAGACCGCCCGCAAGTACGCGATGCGGCAAGGCAAGCGCGGCGCGACCGCGACCGCCAGGCACGCTCGCCGGCATGGCGAAACCGCCCTCCGGTGGCTGGTGTCCAAGACCGCTGCCCGCTGGGAGAACCGGGAGCACCGGCCCCTGATGTTCCGCGGGCTCCGCAGCGAGCCCGAAGACCCCGCCGCTGGACCGGCCCCGGAAGCGGAAGCCCCCGCCCCCGGGGCCGCACCCGGTGCACCACAACCCGATGACACAAACGGAGGTATCACCAGCATGACAGCCAGCAAGATCGCACCCGAGCGCCGGGCCCGGCGCACCGCCGCCAAGGCCGGCGGGAACATGCCCGCCGCGTGGGGGCCGGTCATCGCCCTGGCCGCCGACTTCGAGCCCGAAGACGACGGCCAGCTCCTCGACTGGATGAACGGCCAGGTCACCGGCATGGGCGGGTACGGGGAGGCCCTCGTCGACCTGTACGAGCACTGCACCAACGTGATCGGCATCGACCCGGCCGCCTCGGCCCTGCTGCACGACGTCGCGGACGCCGTAGCACACGCGGCCGAGGCCATGGCCGCCGCCAAGCAGAAATTCGTGGATCACTACGAGCTGCCCCGGGAGTTCGCCGGCAATGGCGGGCTGATGACGCATGACGGCCGGTGGGTCACCGGCGAAGGCGCCTGAGCAGGACGGACACGGCAAATGCCCGCGCCTGGGCTTCCCCTCCAGGCGCGGGCCTTGCCCCTTGAAATGGCGGTAGCGCGATGACCGTAACCCGGTACCCCCGGCCGTGCCCGATTCCCGGGCACCCGCAGGATGAGGACGAGCCGGCCCTGGTCACTGAGTCGGCGTGGGCTCGGCTGCGCGCCTGGCACCTGCAGGCCCCGGCCGAGCGGCTGCCGCTGCCCGCCGCGCTGCTGACGTGGCCAGCGGCATGGATCCTGCACCAGGCGCACGTTCCCGGTCATGACATCGGGATCGCCGCACTCGCCGCGGCCGGGTGCACCTGGGCTACATGGGCACGGCACGACCGGGCGCGCAGGAAAGCGGAGGAATCCGGCCAGGAACCGCCGCCTGCCAGGATGCGCCCCGCCGAGGCCGCTCTCGTAGCGGCGGCCGCGGGCGGCTGGCTGGCCGCCGCTGTCACCCGGGGGCCGCTCGGCTGGCCCGCGCACCTGCTGACCTGGATTTACCTGGCCGGCGCTGCCGCGGGGTACTGGTGGCTGCGCCGCCACGAGGCCGTCCAGGCGGCCCGCCGGCGCCGCGAGGACGACGCTGCCTGGGCGGCCCGCAAGGCCGGCTGGCACCGGGTCGCTCACCTGATCGGCCTGGGCGACTTCCACCTGCAGAAGGTCACCGAGACGCTGCTCGGCGAGGAGCTCCTGCTCACCAGCGCGCCCGGCAGCGACCTGGCGTCCCGCATCGCCCGGAACGCCGACGCGATCGCCGAGAAATACGCGCACCTGGAAGGCCTGCCCTACGGCCGCGTGGACATCAGCACCACCGACTACCCCGGGCAGCTGGTCATCGGCATCCGCCACCAGGACCCGTCCGTCAAGGGCGTCGTGTACCACCCGCTCACCACCCCGTGGCCCTCAGCGGAGCCGTCCCCGTACGCCGGCTGGTTCCCCGCCTTTGCCACGGTCCGCGACCAGGTCCCGGTCGGGGTCATCCCGGAGACCGGCGACCCGATGACCGTGACCTTGTTCGACGAGATCGGCGCCAAGGCCATCGGGGTGCACGGGGCCACCGGCAGCGGGAAGTCCACCTTGCTCAACGACGTCCGGGAACGGGTCACCGCGATGACCGACGCTGCCCTGGTCCAGCTCAATGGCGCGCACATGGGCGACGAGCTCACCTGGGAGCCGCTGGCCGCGGCCACCGCCTGCGGCCCGGCCGCCAGCGACGAGCAGGTCCGGGACAAGATCCTCGCCGTGCTCGAGTGGGCCCAGCAGCTGGTCACCGACCGGTCGGCCACGCTCGCCCAGACCGGGCACAGCGTTTTCCAGCCGACCCCGGAAGACCCCGCCATCGTCCTGATGGTCGACGAGGTGGACGAGGTGGTCGCCAGCGTGCCCGGCTCCGGGGCGATCCTGGAGTTCCTGGCGTCCAAGCAGCGCAAATCCGCGGTGTGCCTGATCCTGGCCACCCAGCGGGCCACCCAGAAGCAGACCGGCGGCGGCATGGTCCGCGCCAACCTGTCCCAGGTCGTCATCGGGAACACGAACCGGGCCACCGAATCCCGGCACGCCACCGGCGCCGAAGCGGAGATCCCCGACATCAGCGAGTACTCCCGCGGCCGGAAGGGCTTCTTCCAGATCTGGGATCCCCAGGCCAAGGAGATCACCGCCCGCGGGCGCACGTTCCTGCTCGGGGTGCCCCCGGATGAGCTGGCCTACTGCAAGCGCATCGTGGATGCCCGCAGGGGCACCAGGCACACGCTCCCCGGCCCGGACCTGGTCCCGGACGCTCCTCGGGGTCATGCTCCCGAACGGGCAGCACCGGGTGTCAGCGAGATGCGGGCGAGGCTGACAGCGGCCCGGGAGCGCAACGAGACCGCCCCCGGGACCGCCCCTGTCCGGCACCGGGCGGTCCCCGGCGTGCCGCCCGAGGCGATGGCGGTGCTGACGCGGCTCCTGGCCGCCCCCGAGGGCACCACGGCGGCCCTGGCCGGGGCGGCCCTCGGCAAGTCCAAGTCGTCCGCCTATGACTACCTGACCGCCCTGCGCGATCAGGGCATCGCGGAGATGACCGGCGGCGGCCGCGGCTCCCGGTTCCGGCTGGTCCGCGCCGAGCCGGCCGCAGCGCCGGAGACCCGGGCGGCGTACACCACTATCGAGGCACTCGCTCAGGCAGTCCACGACGGCCTGGTGGACGCGAGCGACGAGCAGCGGGCAGTCCTGGAGCAGGCCTGGCAGGTCGCTAACCGCCCGCGCCTGACCCTCCTCCACGGCGGCGGGAGTGACGCACCGTGACCAGAAGAACGTCCAGGAAACGTCCGGTAATCGTCCGGGAAATCATCCAGGAAACATCCAGTTGCCTGCCTAGCGGACCCCGGTGGACGTTTCCGGACGTTCTGCCCGGGTCGCGCACCCGTCCCCTCCAGAAAGCACACTCCGTCACGGAAGGCCAGGATCATGACCGGTGAAGAGGAACGCCTGTACGCGCGCGGAGATGCTCGATGAGACTGGGGAGCTAGCCCAGGCCGTCAGTGAGGTGCTCGCCGGCGCGGAGGGCGCCGGCGTCGACCCGCGGGCCGTGATCAGCCTGACCGCCGCCCTGCAGACCCTGGACCCCGGCGCCAGCGCCGGGTACCGCGCGGGCAGCAGGAAGGACCGGCAGGACGGCTCCGGGTACGGCTCCGACGGCGAGTTCCTCGAGGTGCTGGCCGATGCCGAGGACCAGGTCCGGGAGCGACTCCGCGAAGTGAAGGAACTCCGGGAACAGGTCGCCCTGGCCCTGGACCGCGGGGAACAGGACCTCGAGCAGGCCCGCCGCGCCCTGGCAGCGGCCAGCGCCGCCCTGGCCTCCGCCTGCGCCATGAGCACCAGGCAGCCGTGCGACGGCTGCCACAGTGCCCGCGCCGCGGCGATCGCAGCCGCCGAGGCCGCCATCGCCAAGGCCGAAGCCCGGATCAAGGACGCGGAACGCCGGATCGGCATCTGCGAGGCCGCCACAGACATCCTCGAACCCCTCGCGGAACGCCTGGACCGGGCGCTAGCCCAGCTGCGTACAGTCCCCCAGGACCTCGGCGAAGTATACGAGCTCGTCTATGAGTTCGTCTGTTCCGGGGGAAAACTGCCGCGGTACGGTCGCTGGATCGAAGGGCCGCGCACGTGAGGCCGCCGGGAACCACCTCCTACGCCAAGCCGTACTAAGTTCCGCTTATGAGCTCTCAGGTCACCGCGGCGATCATCGCAGCCATCGTCAGCGGCATCACCCTGATCGTGACGAGTGTTGCGCAGTGGCTGAGTCGCCGCGGAACTCGCCGGGACCTCAAGGAGCAGCGTGAGCATCTGACAGAGAGGGGGACGCTGACGGAGCAGCGCATCCGGACGCTGAACGAACGGTTCGCCACGGCGGCCGGGCAACTAGGCAGTGATAAGCCGCCGGAAGTCCGGCTGGCCGGGGTGTATGCCATGGCGGGCCTGGCGGATGACTGGGAGGAGAACCGGCAGACTTGTTTTGACGTGCTGTGCGGTTATCTGCGCATGCCGTACGAGCCCGATCCGGGCGACGAGGCTCCCGCAAAGAAGCGGCTTGCCTTCGAGGCCAGCCGTGAGGTCCGCCACACCGTCATCCGGGTCATCACCGCACACCTCAAAGCTGGCGCGGCGGTGTCCTGGCAGGGGCTGAATCTCGACTTCACGGGTGCCGTCTTCGACGGCGGCGACTTTCGCGACGCAGTGTTCTCCGGCGGCGGGGTCGGCTTCAACATGGCCAAGTTCACCGGCGGCAAGGTCCGCTTCGCCACCGCCAAGTTCACCGGCGCCGAGGTCAGCTTCGAAGGTGCCAGGTTCTCCGGCGGCGTGGTCGGCTTCACCGTCGCCAAGTTCACCGGCAGCAACGTCTCCTTCGGCGCCGCCAAGTTCACCGGCGGCGAGGTCGACTTCACCACCGCCGAGTTTTCCGGCGGCACGGTCAGCTTCGGCGCCAAGTTCTCCGGCGGCACGGTCAGCTTCGACGGCGCTCTCAACTGGTCGGTCCCGCCCGCATTCCCCTGGACAGACACGCCGCCCCCAGGCGTGAAGCTCCCCAAGAAGGAAGATCAATCCCAGGCGTAGGCCGACCTGGCCTCGCGCCCTCCTGCGGTCTGCAGCATGCTGGGCTCGTCGCGGCGCAGGACTGACGGGGCGGCTGGCGTGACGTGGCTCTCGGCATCGCCCGGACGGTGTCGTGCTAGTGCCGTCGCGCGTCAGCAGGATCTATGGCACATCGGCGTATGACACCGGCCCGGCGGGCATAACCACTCAGAACCCCTTTCCGGCGGGTAGCCTCTCCGAAGCAATCCGCCACGGAAGCGCTGGAGGCTGCCATGGCCGGTGCCGTAATCGTCGCCACAAGCGCCCTCTTCCTCATCGGAGTCATCACCGGGGTAATAGCTCTGGTTGCCACCGCTGCACGCCGTGAAGACCGGCTTGACAGCCTGGTGAGTCACCCCGGAGGGTCGCCAGGCGAAATGGTCCGCGGAGTCAGGCGGCTGACGGGGTTCGGTCGGAGAGCACCAACCCTGGGCTGACGCTCGTGCTTGCTGCAAGCTGCGTCGGCCCGAGTCACAGTGCGCCACGACCGTTCATGGTTCATCGGCGGCTCTTACCGTCGGGCGTACCTGGGATTGATCTCTAGGTATTGCGGGGGCACATCGGCCAGTGATCTGGTGCGATACTCGAATTCATGGTCGATGATCGTCCGTAGGCTGACCGGATCCTCGTCGCGCAGCTCACCGGCGAGGCGAGGCACTGCGCGAAGTGGCGAGAGTTCACCGGCGACGAGGAAGCCGCCGCGGTGACCGCGCTGCGCGAGCTCGCGGGCGGCCGGGCTGACCTGCCGGCCGAGGTCGCCGGGGTCCTGGAGGGCACCTCCGAGGGCGAACTGGACGAACCGCTCGCACGCCAGGCCGCAGGCTTGTGCCGCAGTGCCGGGGCCGACCCGCAGGCGATCGAGGGGTGGATCGAGGAGGGCCGCCGACGGAGGGCTGTCGCGAACATGCCGCCGGCATCGGGCGGCCTGCACGGCGGGTGAGGCATGCCAGGCCTGGCTCGTAAAATTCTCTTATGAGCTTGGTTTGGTGGAATTCGACATAGGGTATTCCGTCCTCATGAGCGCCCCGAAGATCCGGCTCACGGCGGTGATCATGGACATCCTCGATGTCCTCACCAACTCGCCGTCCGATGACCCGGCATGGGGGCTGCGCCTGTGCGAGGTCACCGGCTACGGCACCGGCACCGTTTACCCGGCACTTGACCGGCTTATGAAAGCCGGGTGGATCACCGACTACTGGGAAGACCCGCCTCCCGAAGACCGGCCCCCGCGCCGGTTCTACGAGATGACCTCCACTGGCCGTGAGGCGTACCAGGAGGCGGTTGCTGCCCGGGAGGGCCGCCGGGCGGCCTGGCTCAGGCCGGAACTACGGCCCGGAGGGACCGCGTGAAGACCATGCCCACGGCCGATCCGGGCGACGGCGGGAACTGGGCGACGCGGAAATTCCGGGAAGGATTCATTAAGGGAGGCAACTCGCTATTCGCCGTCGGCGGCCCACCTAGCGGCGGATGGACGCGCGAGGATATGTCCCGCGTCATTGAAGAGATCTGGGCGACGACCAGGTGGGCGACGACCAGGAAGCTCTCCCCTACAGCGAAGCCGTCCGAGGAGCGTCCTTCTTTGCCTGGGTGGTTTGTGCTCATCACGAAGATCTTTCTGCTTCTGGGATTCTTGGCTGGGCGGTCCGTCCGTCCGTGGCTGTCAGCAGGCTCGCTAACCTGGCTGGCAATACTTCTCGCGGGTCACAAGCGCAGCGCCATGGCCGACGAGTGGCGTGCGCACCTGGCGGGATGGCCCGGTGCCGAGCTCAGTCGGCGCGACCAGGCACATGCCGCCCGCGGTTTCATCTGGGCCGCCGTGCGGTACCGGCTCGAGGACGCCGCCGGCCTGGCATGGCGGCCGGCCGATGCCGTCCTGAGATCGCGGATCCTGTCCAACCTGTTCGTATGGGGCCCGGTCATCGTGACGCTCTTCGCCATCGTGCGCCACGACGGCCGGTTCGGGCTCGTGGCCGACGTCCAGGACCCGGTCGCGCTGGGTGCCTTCCTCTACGGCGTGATCAGGACCGGGCGGTGGTGGCGGGGAGTCAAGCCGCCGGAGCCCAAGGCCAGGCGCGCCAGGAGCGACGGCGGGAACAGGTAACCCGGGGGGCGGCGCCGAGGGCGAATGCCAGCCGTCCCGTTCTCGGCCCCGCGGAGCCGCCCCGCGGAAGGATCACCACCATGACCGAGACCCCGGATATGAACGATGTGGCAGCCGCAGCGCTCCAGCTGATCGGCGCGCTTGTTTCTATGCAAGTCAGCGGACCCAGCCCGGTATCCGCTGGCATCTGCGCTATTCATGTTCTCAGCGCGGCCGCATCAGGACCATCAAACGAGAAAATGCGCCAATGGTGTGCACATCCTCTGCCCGCGCTTATGCTCCCGCTGTGACCGATGATCACATGCTTCCCGGGGAGAGAGTTCGCGCCAGGGTGAATCTGGTGCGGTGGGCGCAAGTGATCCCCGCTAACGCCTGGCCTTCGGGACTGCCTCAAACAGGAGTGCTGTGCCGTCGGGACGTGTTCGCCGTCGCGGGGCAGTGGAGTGCCGGGCACATCACGGTGCGGGCGCTGCTGGCCGCATCCTGCATGTGGGGCAACGGCTCGGCCGGTTACGGACCGGCCCGAACACTCACTGCGCTGCGCGCCCATCCCAACGGTGACAAGCTTGAGCACAACTTTGAGCCCCTCCCGGGACAGCATCCGTCAGAAGCTGATTTGCAATCTGCCTATCAGAGGTTCAACAGCGCGTCGCCGACGCACCTGCGCGGCCTGGGCCCTGCCTTTTTCACCAAGGTCCTGTGCTTCGCCGGAAGTCGGCGCGGCGCCGGCGGCGTCCAGCCGCTCATCCTGGACAGACGCATAGCCAGGCACCTGCCGCCTGCGGCGGGTCCAGCTCATGCCCGGCGGTGGGGCTGGTCAAGCGAGCACTGGATTGCCTACCTGAGATGGGCAGCCGACCAGGCCACCCGGACCGTGTTCGGCAGGGAACCCGACGCGGTCGAGATGGCCTTGTTCAGCGGCGAATGGGAGCCGGATGACCAGTGAGGCCGACCAGCCGCGCGTCACTGAGCTGCTGGCCGCGCTTGAACAGTACCGGGCGGCGCGCGAGCGGCTGCTTGATGTGCTCGGACCTAGACGGTCCAACCGGGATCCGCTGGCGGAGTTCGCCGAGCATTTCGTGGCCGCGCTGATGGGCGGCCACCTGGCGGCCAGCCCCGTGCAGGCCAGCTGGGACGCGGAGCTCACCGATGGCGGCAGAGTGCAGGTGAAATACCTGGCCAACACCACTCCAGGGGCCGGGGCCTGGGTTAATGAACACCTGGTGCGCTCCGTCCCGGGTGTGGACTGGTATGCGCTGGTCATCATCGAAGGGTTCCAGGTGTCCGGGGTCGCCGCCTTCCCGGCCGCGCTCGGTCCTATCTGCCGTGCCCTGGGCAAGCAGCACCCCGACCAAGACACGACACTGCAGTTCGGCCGCCGTACCTGGCTAGCCATCCGCGATCACCCGCAGCGGTTCCGTGATCTGGGCATGCGAATTTGGCTGCCGCCCTTCGCGCCGGGGAGCGCCCTGCACCACCGGTTACGACGTAGCACGGCCGCACATCCACTGTTGTCACGAAAGTGGCGATCACGACGTCACGTGGCACGCTCGTAGTGAAAGTTCGCAGAGACATATGGGCCGATTGGGCTTGAGCGGGCGGGCAGCGCACGCGGCGCCTCCACTCGTGGTCTGGACCCAGCGGGTCGCGCGGCACAACGCGGCCCTAACCGATGAATACGCGACAGTCTGAATACGCGATGGTGCCAGTACGGGAGGCCGACATGGTCGGCGCCCGGGGGCCGAGGTACGGCCCCCTGATCGGGAGGGGGATCCGGATCACCGCAGGCCGCGGCGTTCCGCAGCTTGACATAATCGCCCTTCGGGCTCTCCATTTAGCCGGAGTAAGCTGAGACCGTGGCTGAGGTGCGTGGCGGGCTGCAATACCCGCGCTCGATAGGGGAGTTCCAGGCCTGGTTCCGCACCGATGCCGACTGCCTGGACTACCTGGAGTGGCTGCGCTGGCCACACGGGTTCGAATGTGCCAGGTGCGGCGGCGTTGGAGGCTGGCGGACGGGTGATCGCCGGATAATGTGCGCCGCCTGCGGGCACCGGACCTCGGTGACGGCCGGCACGATCTTCGACAAGACGCGCACACCGCTGACCGTGTGGTTCACGGCCTGCTGGTCGTTCGCGACGGCTAAGGACGGGATCTCGGCGCTCAGCTTGCAGCGGTCGCTGGAGATCGGCTCCTACCAGACGGCGTGGGCGATGCTGGCCGGTTCCGCTCGGTGCTGGTCCACCCGGGCCGCAGGCGGCTGAACGGCACGGTGGAGGTGGATGAAACCTACATCGGCGGCGAAGAGCCCGGGCTGGCTGGCGGGCGTGCTCAGGGCAAGAAGGTCCTGACCGGCATCGCGGTCGAAGTCCGCGAGCC
>Ga0137366_10004361_pt1 | contig 11058 bp, 7 predicted proteins | sample SagtaG_8_FD_104938 | JGI IMG/M metagenome (GOLD analysis project Ga0137366, IMG submission 104938) | Vadose zone soil microbial communities from Sagehorn Ranch, Mendocino, California, USA - Sage1_L_60_16 metaG | ecosystem: Environmental > Terrestrial > Soil > Vadose zone | place: USA: California... | reverse complement strand
GGTCCTCCGGCCGCTGCGGGCCCTCATCGCACCGATCCGGGCGGGGGGCATGGGACTTGACCTCTCGCCCCTCATCGCGTTCGTTATCCTCTTCGTCCTTCGGTCCGTGTTCTGCTAGCCCTGGGGGAAGGCATGAGGAAGAAGAAGCAGGATACGCAGGAGGCCGGGTTCACCACCCCGGCGACGCGGCCCCGGCTGACGCCGATCGACGTCCAACAGAAGGAGTTCCGACTGGCCTTCCGGGGCTACAACGAGCGTGACGTCGACGAGTTCCTGGATCTCGTCACCGAAGAGCTGGCCGCCGTCACCGACGAGAACCGCCGCCTACAGGACCATGGGGAGCCGAACCTCGCGTCGGGTGGGGGCGCCGACGTGACCTGGGCCTCCCGGGAGGCCGAGGGGATCCTTGAGCGGGCTCGTGCGGACGCCGCCTCCACCGTCGCGGAGGCCGAGGAGCGCGCGGCGGCCATCCTGGCCGCGGCCGGGGTGGGTCCCGCCGACCCTCGAGGGGTGATCGCTCCCTACCTCAACCGGGAGCGCGAGTTCCTCCAGAGCCTGGGTCAGTTGGTGCAGCAGCATGCGGACTCGGTGCGGCGGATGGTGCGGTCGGCCAAGGAGCAGGCCGCGGCCCCATCGCCGGGGGCCCGATCATCGGCCAGGGAGGACGTGGACGAGGGTTCCCGGGTCAGGATCCAACCGGCCGGGAACAAGCCTGCGCCCGCGTCGCCCCAGCAGCGCGCCGAGGATGCCCAGACCGAGCCGGCGCCGGGCCGACATCGCTCCGTCCGCGAACTGTTCTGGGGCGAGGAGTGACTCGGGCCGGACACGCTCCTGGGCGAATCGTGTGGGGTCGCCTTATCCCTTCCGAAGGCTGATCGTCACGGCCCTGCTTTCGATCGAGGCTTCCTGACGGACGTCGGCGCCGGCCACCGCCTCATCGCTGAGGCTGGTGGCTAAGGTCTCGCCGGCGATCTCGTCGCGATGCGCGGCCAGCGCGCGAGCGAGATCACCCGTCGTCTGGATGCCGAGCTCGATGCGATCGGTGATGTCCAGTCCGGCCGCCTTTCGGGCGTCCTGCACCAGCCGAACCACCTCGCGGGCGAGCCCTTCCAGCCGCAGTTCCTCGGTCGGCTCGAGCTCGATTGCCACGGTCAGCCCGCCCTCGGCCGCCATTCCCCATCCTCCGGCCGTCTCCTGGGTCAGGTCCACGTCGTCGGGTCCCAACGAGACCCCGCCGGAGGAGGCGCTGACCGTCGTGCGCTCACCGCGGGCCAGTGCGGCCGCGAGCGAACCGTCGTCGGCGGCCAGGGCCGCCGCCACCTCCTTCACCCGAGGGCCGAGCCTCGGCCCCAGCGTCCGGAAGTTCGGCTTGGCCCGCCACCGACCGAGCTGATCGGCCGACTCGGCGAACACCACGCCCTTCACGTTCAGCTCCTGGGCCACGAGCGGGAGCAGCGGCCGAAGCGCGTCGTGGTCACCCGGGTAGTGCACGACGGCCTCGAGGAGTGGCTGGCGCACCTTCACCTTCGATTCGCTGCGGATCCGCCGACCGAGTTCCACGATCTGCCGGGCCGCCTGCATGACCTCGTCCAGGGCCCGGTCGATCATTGAGTCCTCCGCCTCGGGGTAGTCGGACAGGTGAACCGACTCCGGGAGGCCTCCTCGGCCGGCCGCCAGGTTCCGCCAGATCTCCTCGGAGACGAACGGGGTGAACGGGGCGAGCAGCCGAGCCACCGCGACCAGACTCTCCTGCAGCGTGACGAATGCGGCATCGGTGTCCGCGCCTCCCGCGCCTCCCGGGTCCCAGAAGCGGCGGCGGGCCAGGCGGACGTACCAGTTCGACAGGTCGTCGACGAACCGGGCGATGCGACGCCCGGCGCCGGTGGCATCGTAGCCGTCGAGTCCATCGCGCACTTCATCCGCGACCTGGGAGAGCTGTGACAGGATCCACCGGTCGAGGGGTGGCCGATCCTCCGGCGCGATGGCGACGTTCTCGGGCTCGAAGCCGCTCGCGTTGGCGTAGGTCACATGGAACGCGTACACGTTCCAGAGCGTCAGCAGGAACTGCCGCACTACGTCGTTCAGGATCTCGACGCTGACTCGTCGGTCCGCCCACGGTGATCCACCGGTTAGCAGATACCACCGGAGTGCGTCGGCCCCCACACGGTCCATGACATCCATGGGCTCGATGACGTTGCCGAGGCTCTTCGACATCTTCCTACCCTCGGCGTCGACGATGAGCCCCAGACACACGACGTTCCGGTAGCAGATGGAGTCGAAGTGGAGCACGCCCTCGGCCATCAGCGTGTAGAACCACCCCCGCGTCTGGTCGATCGCCTCGGAGATGAAATCGGCGGGGAATCTCCGCTCGAACGTCTCCCGGCCCCGGCGGAGCTCGGGATGGTACCCCCATTGGGCGAAGGGCATGGCCCCCGAGTCGTACCAGGTGTCGATGACCTCGGGGACCCGGCTGGCCTCCTCACCACATTCGGCGCAGCGCACGGTGACCTCGTCGATCGAGGGGCGATGGGGGTCGATGCCCGTCACGTCTCGACCGGCCAGCTTCGACAGCTCGGTCAGCGACGCGATCGCCGTGTCGTGGTGCTTCGAGCAGCGCCAGATGGGGAGGGGCGTGCCCCAGTACCGCTCCCGGGACAGCGCCCAGTCCACGTTGTTCGCCAGCCAGTCGCCATACCGGCCGTGCTTGATGTGCTCCGGGTACCAGTTCACTGACTCGTTCACTTCGAGGAGCCGGTCCTTCACGGCCGTGGTGCGGATGTACCAGGAGCTTCGGGCCATGTAGATCAGCGGCGTGGCGCACCGCCAGCACAGCGGGTACGTGTGCTCGATCGTCTCGGCCCGGACGAGGAGCCTGCGGCGCCGGAGGTCCTCGATGATTAGGGGATCCGCGTCCTTGAAGAATGCCCCTCGGACGAACGGGGGCGCGTCGTGAGTGAACCGCCCCTCGCCGTCCAGGGGCTTGAATGTCGGCCAGCCCTCACGGCGCCCGATCTCCAGGTCCTCCGGACCGAATGCAGGGGCCAGATGGACCACGCCCGTTCCCTCCTCGAGCGAGACGAAGTCTGCGGCCACCACTCGGTGCGCGCCCTCGACGTTGGGGTACAAGGGTTCGTACAGCGAACCGACCAGCCGCTCGCCGGGGAGCGTCTGCGTGACATACCAGCCGCGCGCCTCGGTGGCCCAGCCGGGGTCGCTGGTGAGTGCGCGAAACGCCGCCTCGGCCAGGATCAGCCGGTCCCCGTCGGCATCGAGTTCGACGTACGCGGCATGTGGCTTGACCGCCACCCCGGTGTTGGAGATCAGCGTCCACGGCGTGGTCGTCCACCCGAGCATCGACGCCCCGACCAGGTCCGGGTCGGTGGCCTCCTCGATCCTGAATTTCACGTACACGCTCGGGTCCTGGACCTGCTCGTAGCCCATCGCGACCTCGGCATCGGAGAGCGGCGTGCCGCATCGAGGGCAGTACGCAGTGACCCGGTCGGCCTCGAATAGCAGCCCCCGCCCGTGCAGCTGCTTGAGTGACCACCAGACGCTCTCGATGTATTCCGTGTTCATGGTCCAGTAGGCGTCCGACGTGTCGATCCAGAACCCCAGCCGCTCGGTGAATCGCTCCCAGTCGTCGACGTATCGGGTGACCGACTCGCGGCACAGCCGGTTGAACTCCGCGATGCCGAACGCCTCGATGTCCCGCTTGGTCCGGGTTCCGATCTCCTTCTCCACCTCGAGCTCGACCGGCAGGCCGTGGCAGTCCCACCCCGCCTTTCGCCCGACGGAATGACCGGTCATCGTCTTGAACCGGGGGTAGAGGTCCTTGAACGCCCGGGCCTCCGTGTGGTGGATCCCCGGCTTGCCGTTCGCCGTGGGCGGGCCCTCGTAGAACACCCACTTGGGGGCGCCCTCTCTGGCTTTCAGGCTCTTGGCGAAGATGTCCGCCTCGTCCCAGAACCGCAGGATGCGTCGCTCGAGTTCCGGGAAATTCACCTTCGGATCGACCGGCTCGAACAGCACCATTCACACTCCCGACAAAACGAAACGCCCCGTCCCCGTTGCAGGGACGAGGCGATTACCCCGCTGTACCACTCCGCGTTGCCGGCACCTCTCGGGCGGCGGCTCGGAGAGGATGTTCGAAGGGATCGGGCACCGGGCTTCCACCTTCCCGGCTCGGCTGCCTGGGCTTCCCCTCCTACTCGTTCCCGTCAACGCCTGTCGCGGGCCATGCTACATGCCGGAGCGATCAAGGTCACGGGGCGGGTGCCGCCGGGCGCATCCGGGCCGACTCTCCGGTTGCCCGATGCCCTCGCGCACAATGGCGGGCCGGTGTTTGTCGGTCGTAACGGGCAGTGTTACCGTCCCTGTCCCATGGCCGCGAAGACCGCCTTCACCAAGAAAGAGCTCGACGACCTGCGCGAACGGCTTCTGGAAGAGAAGGAGCAACTGCAGGTCCAGCTATCAACCATCGAGGAGTCGACCTTCGCCACCTCGCAGTCGGACATGTCGGGGGAAGTTTCCTTCGACGACGAGAACGCCGATGCCGGGACGTTCACCTTCGAGCGGGAGCGGGATCTGTCGATCGAGAACAACGTGCGGGACCTTCTCCGCAAGATCGACCGGGCCCTGGCCAGGATGGACGACGGCACCTACGGGATCTGCTCCAGGTGCGGCAAGCCCATCGAGAAGGCCCGGCTGAAGGCGCTGCCGTACGCGGACCTCTGCATCAAGGACGCCCAGGCCCAGGCACGCTCCAGGTAGCGGGACGGCCGTGACCGGGGCGCGGCGGCTGGCCGCCTGGCTCTACGCCACGGCCGGCCTAACTTATCTGGCCGATCGCATCACCAAGCTGTGGGCCGAGCGCTCCCTGGCCGGCCGGCCGCCGGTGACCGTCATCCCCAGTGTGCTCCAGCTCAACTACACGACGAACTCCGGAGGGGCCTTCGGCCTGGGACAGAGCGCGCCGTGGGTGTTCGCCGCCGCCACCATCGTGGTCGCGGCTGCGATCGTCGCCTCCTCCTTCCGTCTCCGAAACGGCCACGCCGCAGTGGCTCTGGGCCTCATCCTCGGTGGGGCGTTCGGCAACCTGACCGATCGCGCGGCGAGGGGCGATGGCCTGCTGTCGGGACGCGTGGTCGACTTCATCGACTTTCGCGTCTGGCCAGTATTCAACCTGGCCGACTCGGCCATCGTGATCGGCGCCCTCTTGCTCGCCGTGGCAGGCATCCGCCGGGAGCGGGAGGCGTGAGGTGGCCGAGGAGTTCGAGGCGACGTCGGGCCGGCTGGACGCCGTGGTCGCCAACCGACTCTCCCTGACCCGGGCCGACGCGCAGCGGGCCATCGCTGGCGGTCGGGTCCGGGTGGACGGCGCGCTTCGGCCGAAGTCGCATCGCCTTGCGGGCGGCGAGCGGGTGTCCGTGGACCTGGCCGGGATGGGCGACGTGCCGCCCGAAGGCCCGCCCGTCGAGGTCCGGTATCGCGATCCCTCCCTGCTGATCGTGAGCAAGCCGGCCGGCCTGCCAACCCACCCAACGGCGGGCCGGCTCACCGGGACGTTGGTCAACCGCCTCGTCGGGATGGGGCTCCCGCTGTCCTCGGCCGGGGGGCCGCTTCGTGCCGGCATCGTGCACCGTCTCGACGCCGGGACCTCGGGCCTGCTGATCGTGGCCTCCACCGATGAGGCCTACCTTGCGCTGACGGCAATGCTCCGGCGGCACGAGGTGGACCGCCGCTACCTGGCACTCGTCCGGGGGGTCGTGACGCACGACCGGTTCGCGGTGGAGGCCCCCCTGGGGCGGGTGGGGTCGCGGATCCGGGTACGGGCGGTGACCGGGAAGGAGGCCGAGACGCTCTTCGAGGTCCGCGACCGGTTCGATCGGGCCACCCTCCTGGAGGCCGCTCCCACGACGGGGCGGACCCACCAGATCCGGGTCCACCTGTCCGCGGTGGGCCATTCGGTCCTGGGCGATCGGACCTACGGCGGGGGAGGGGACGATGCGAAGCGCCTCGGGCTGACCCGGCCGTTCCTCCATTCATGGAGGCTCTCGTTCGAGCATCCGATCACCGGCGAGCGGATCGAGGTGGAGGACCCGCTGCCGCCGGACCTCATCCTGGCCCTCCGGCGGGTCGGGGGAGAGGGCTGACCCGCCGGATCATCTGCCCACCCGGGCAGGCTCCTTCAGGAACAGCGCGTGCTGCGTTCGCACCTCCTCCCGGGAAGCCAGGATGGCGTCCTCCACGTCGGGGGGGAGCGATCGGGACTCGATGAGGTCGGAGATCTTCTTCGGATCGACCGACCGGACCCGCTCCCAAAGCCCCAACGGCTCCAGGATGGCTCGGAGCCTGTCCTCGTCGGGAGCGGTCACGTGCTGGGGCCGGCGATCCACCGCTGCCCCGTCCGAGCCGAACAGCCGTCCGTAGGCGTGCTCGTCGCAGAACGCGTTGATCAGCGCGGTCAGCTCGTCGATGCGCCGGTACACCTGCCGGCCCTGGCGCTTGAGCGAGATCCACTCGTCCACGATCTCGCTCATCCGTGGCGCGGGATCGCCCTCCTGTTTCTCGTACTGGTGGCGGAACAGCGGACACAGGCGCTGGTAGTCGCACCAGTCGCACAGGGGGTTCTGGCGGGGCTCGAACTTGGCGGCCGCGATCCGTTCGGCCACGGTGGCGATGCGCCGCCTGAGGTCGTCCACGTCGGCGGCTGTTCGCGTGGTCGTCATGCGCTGGCCGGGCAAGAGGTAGTAGAGGGTCAGGCGTTCGGGCTCGATGCCCCATACCTCCTTGGCCGCCAGGTGATACATCGAGAGTTGCAGGTCGCGGTCGATGGCGGATTGCGGCGGAAGCCTGCGGCTGGTCTTGTAGTCGATGATCTCGTACCCGCTCCCGGGGATGCGATCCATCCGGTCGATCGTCCCGCTGATCTGGACCCCCTCCACATCGATCCGGAACCGGAACTCGAGGGCCGCAGGGATCCGGTAGCGCTCTGCGTTCTCCCGGTGGTACTGCTCGAGCACCTGGCGTCCGTGCTCGAGGTACATGTGCTCTTCGGACTCGGTGGTGAAGCCATCGCGCACCCAGACCATGTCGAGCATCTCGCGGAGCTCGGGGAGCGAGGGAGCCACGGGGACCGGCCGGCTGTGGAACCGGTGGAGCGCCTGATGTAGCGAGTCACCGAAGGACAGGGCGGGCGACGAGGCCGTCGGGACCTTGTCCTCGTACTGGAATTTGAACTTGGCGGGGCAGGTCTCGTAGGTCGAGATGCTGCTGTACGAGAGCCTCAGGTCGACCACCTCGACGTTTGACAGCGGGTCTCGGGAGTATAGAGTTGGTGCGCGGCGAATTACAAGTCTGTAAGTTCTGAACAGCGAATGCACAGGTTGTCCACACGGCGCCCGGCCGTTCCGTCAACGAGGTGGCGAGGGGAGCATGGCGGCTCGTAGCTTCGTGCACCTGCACACCCATACCGAGTACTCGCTCCTCGACGGGGCATCGCGGATCGGCGCCCTGTTCGAGCAGGCGCGGGAGTTCCAGATGCCGGCTCTAGCGGTGACCGATCACGGGTCGATGTTCGGGGCGCTCGAGTTCTACGAGGCCGGTCGGGCGGCCGGGGTCAAGCCCATCCTGGGCGTCGAGGCCTACGTCGCGCCGGGCTCGCGGTTCGACCGCACGCCCGGTGAGAGCGAGGAGAAGTACCGGCACCTCACCATCCTGGCCCGCGACGACGCGGGTTATCGCAACCTTCTGCGACTGGTCACCGACGCCCACCTCGAGGGGTTCTACCACCGGCCCCGGATAGACAAGGAGCTGTTGGCGGAACGTTCCGGCGGCCTCATCGGACTGTCGGGATGCCTGGCCTCGGAGGTCGCCCGGCTGCTCGTCGGGGGCCAGGACGCGAAGGCCGCGGGGGTGGCGGCGTCCTACCGGGACCTGTTCGGGGAGGGGAACTTCTTCCTCGAAGTCCAGGACCACGGGCTGGCCGAGCAACGGACCGTGCTGCCGAAGCTGGTTGAGATGTCCCGAACAACGGGGATCCCGCTCGTCCCCACGAACGATCTGCACTACACGGTCCGGCAGGACGCAAAGCCCCACGACGTCCTGCTGTGCATCCAGCAGCAGAAGGTTCAGACCGACACGAACCGGCTGCGCTTCGACTCCGATCAGTTCTACATGAAGTCCGCCGAGGAGATGCGAGAGGTGTTCCAGGACCTCCCCGAGGCCTGCGACAACACCTTGCGCATCGCCGAGATGTGCGAGTTGGAGCTGTCGTACGGCGAACTCCACCTCCCGAGGTTCGAACCCCCGGTCGGCATGGACCGCGACGCCTACCTCCGCCGGCTGGTCGACGAGGGCGCCAGGCAGCGCTACGGAGATCTGGGGCCGGATGTCCGGGCCCGGATCGACCACGAGCTCGACGTCATCACCAGGATGGGGTTCGCCGGGTACTTCCTGATCGTGTGGGATCTGATCCGGTTCGCCCGCGAGAACGGGATCCGGGTGGGGCCGGGCCGGGGCTCGGCGGCGGGCTCCGTCGTCTCGTACTCGCTCCGCATCACCGACCTGGACCCCCTCCGGTACGGGCTGATCTTCGAGCGGTTCCTGAACCCCGAGCGCAAACAGCTTCCCGACATCGACATGGACTTCGACGAGCGCCGGCGGGACGAGGTCATCCGGTACGTGGCCGAGAAGTACGGGTCGGACCACGTCGCGCAGATCATCACCTTCCAGACCATCAAGGGGAAGCAGGGGATCCGCGACTCCGCACGGGTCCTCGGGTTCCCGGCTTCGGTCGGCGACCGCCTGTGCAAGATGTACCCTCCCGCGGTCCTTGGCCGCGAGCACCCGATCGACGTCGCCATCGAGCACTCGCCGGAGCTCAAGGAGGCCTACGACAAGGAGCCGGAGGCCAAGGAGATCGTCGACACGGCCAAAGCGCTTGAGGGCCTTCGCCGGGAGGACTCCGTTCATGCGGCCGGGGTGGTGATCGGGGACGCCCCCCTCGTGAAATACCTCCCGCTCAAGCTGTCGAAGGACTCGCGCGACGATACCCGGCGCATCGTCACCCAGTTCGACATGCACGGGGTGGAGAAGCTCGGCCTGCTGAAGATGGACTTCCTGGGGCTTCGGACCCTCTCGGTCATCGAGGACACGCTGGCCCTCCTTCGGCGGACGGACGTCGAGCTCGACATCGACCACGTGCCACTCGACGACCAGGCCGCGTACGCGATGCTCCGCCGAGGCGACACCACGGGCGTCTTCCAGCTGGAGAGCCCGGGCATGCGCCAGCTGATCCACCTGCTGCTGCCGGATCGGTTCGAGGACCTCATGGCGCTCGTCGCCCTGTACCGGCCGGGCCTATTGTCGATGGGCCAGCACGCGGAGTACGCGGAGCGAAAGCACGGCCGCAAGCCGGTGACGTATCCCCATCCGGACCTCGAGGAGGTCCTGCAGAACACCTACGGGATCATCGTGTACCAGGAGCAGGTCATGCAGATCGCCAACCGCATGGCCGGCTACTCGATGGGTGAGGCCGACGGCCTGCGCAAGGCCATGGGGAAGAAGATCCGCGAACTGCTGGTCCCGCACCGCGAGACCTTCGTCCGCCAATGCGTGGAGCGAGGCTACCAGCGCCGGATCGCCGAGGACATCTTCGACCTGATCGTGCCGTTCGCCGATTACGGGTTCAACGCCTCGCACGCATGTGCATACGCGTATGTGGCGTACCAGACCGCCTATCTGAAGGCCCACCATCCCGTGGAGTACATGTCTGCCATCCTGACCAGCGTGAAGGACGACAAGGACAAGAAGCCCTTCTACCTGAACGCGTGCCGCCTGATGGGCCTGGAGGTCCTTCCCCCCGACGTGAACGAGTCCGAGCTGGACTTCGCCCCGGTCCCCGGCGGTGAGCCCAAGGTTCGATACGGGCTCTCGGCAGTGCGCAACGTGGGCTCGGGGGCCGTGGGCCAGATCATCGAGGCCCGGCGGTCCAGAGGTGGGTTCGGCTCCTTCGCCGTGTTCTGCCGCAAGGTCGATCCGGGCGTCCTGACGAAGAAGGTCCTGGAGAGCCTGGTCCTGGCGGGGGCGTTCGACTCGCTCGGCTACGCCCGCAAGGCCCTCCTGGAGGGACACGAGAAGGTGTCTGGACCCATCGCGGCAGAGCGCAAGGCCGAGGCCGCAGGCCAGTTCTCGCTGTTCGGGGGGGGAGAACGGGCGGCGCACGAGATCGACGAGTCGGTCCTTGACGGGGAGGAGTTCGACCGGCGAACACTCCTTCGCCTGGAGAAGGAGATGCTCGGCCAATTCGTCACCGACCACCCGCTCCTGTCGGTGAAGGATCGGCTGGCGGCCCAGACCGACATGGAGGTCGCCGAGGTGGTGAACCTGGGCGACGGGGATCTGGTCACCGTCGGTGGGATCGTGGCGTCGGTAGCCCGCCGGTACACGAGGAAGGGCGAACCGTACGCCCTGTTCCGGCTGGAGGACCTGGCGGGCGGCGTGTCGGTGGTGGCTTTCCCGGGGGTCTTCGAGCAGGTGCCGAACCTGGTGGAGACCGACGCCATCGTGCTGGTGAAGGGCCGCGTGGATCTCCGGGGCAGGGAGCTGCAGCTGCGGGCGGTGGAGATCCGGGAGCTCGACATGGGCCCGGACGGCCCGGTCCGTCGCACACTTGGGGTGATGATCGTCGACCTCGCCGCGGCCAGCTGCACCAATGCCCTCATCGCCAAGCTGAAGGACCTGTTCGGCGCCCATCCCGGATCGACCCCGGTTCTCGTCAGGTTCATCTCGTCCCAGGGCACCACGCCGATCGAGGTGGGAAGCGTGCGGGTGGACCCCGCGGCCGGATTGCTCTCGGAGTTGCGGCTGCTCCTCGGTCCGCAGGCTGCCCGGCTCGAGGACGAGCCATCTCCACGAGCCGAGCGGGCGGAGGTCGCCCCGGTAGGCTGACCGGCCGTGGGCTTCGAGGTCATCCCCGCCGTGGATGTCTTCGGTGGTCGCCTGGCTCGACTGTCCGACGGAGGCGTCGTGTTCGTCGAGGCGTTCGGTGGCGACCCC
>Ga0137366_10004349_pt1 | contig 11074 bp, 8 predicted proteins | sample SagtaG_8_FD_104938 | JGI IMG/M metagenome (GOLD analysis project Ga0137366, IMG submission 104938) | Vadose zone soil microbial communities from Sagehorn Ranch, Mendocino, California, USA - Sage1_L_60_16 metaG | ecosystem: Environmental > Terrestrial > Soil > Vadose zone | place: USA: California... | reverse complement strand
GCGACAAAGACCGATAAAGGTTACGAGCTGGCGTTGTTACCGCGCACGGCTTCGATGAAGCGTGTGTTTCAAAAGCTTGACCTGCACATAAACGAAAACTTGCGTGTCGACCGCACTGATATGCTGCTGCCGAACGGCGATCGGATCGAGACGATGTACTCAAACCAAACACGCGCGTCGGTCCCTGCGTCCACGTTCGAATTTAAACCGCCGGCGGGCACCGAGGTAAGCACGCCGCTGGGACAGTAATGGACGATGACGAAGCACCCGCCTCCGCTGGACTACGGCGCGGCAGACGAATGTCGAATACCGAAGGAATAAGTAAACGCCACGGCGTCTGACACAGACGCCCTACAAAGTCGTATTTCGTCATTGATTTCGTCATTCGTCATTGGGATTTCGACATTCTCAAGGTTCGCCTTTTTCTCGACGACATGGCCGCTCAAGTCTTATAAGAATGGTGTCATGCGGCGCGTTTGCTTCGCAGTTCTTGTTGCTATTCCGACAACGCTTTGGGCAGAGCCCTCGCCCTCACCCTCGCCCTCACCGAACCATATCATCTCTCGTATTCCGCGGCAGGCGGTTCAATCGACTGCGATTGCAAAAGTTGGCTACAGTAAGCGACGGCACATTCTTGAAATCGAATTTGTAAACGGCGCTGTCTATCGGTACTTCGAAGTCCCTACCTCGGTGTATCGCGATTTAATGTCCGCCGATTCAAAAGCACGATATTACGATTTCAACATCAAAGGCCATTTTCGATCTGTTTCGCTCCGGTCGCGGCAAAAGGAGCAGCCAACTGTGAAATCACACAACTAGACACAAAGGGTTTTCCCAGAAAGAAATTCGTCCGGCCAATTCGTGTCTATTCGGGCCTATTAGTGGTTCACAACAACTGGCGTTTCAAATTCGGCGAAGTGAGGCAGAGATTTCGTCTCACTCCCACCGAAAGACGAGTAGCCTTGTTTGTTCTCGCGGCGTTCCTGCTCGGGCTTATCACAAAATGTTACCGCGACGGTCATCCCTCCCCTGCTCCGGCCCAATCTAATCTCGGGAGGAGTTGGGCATCGGCTTCGCCTTGGGCTAAGGCTGACCATCAACGCGGACCGAACGTCCACGACGCAATAAGGCAAAGGCGAAAACCTGCAAAAAAACATAACTTGCGAGGTTTAGCGCCTGAACAAGAGTATAAGCAAAAGTAACAGTGTAGAAACCCATTCCCCCCGCCCCGTGTTTGCGAAAGCCATCGTTCCCACAGATCATCCCGGCGTGACCGATCACGTTGACGCTTTCACGAAGCAGATTTGTGAAGTTATCGTAGGCAAGAATCACGCGGTAAAACTGGCGGTCGCCTGTTTGCTCGCGCGCGGTCATCTTTTAATCGAGGACATCCCGGGGGTCGGCAAGACAACTCTTTCTCAGGCGTTGGCACGCTCGCTGGCGCTTGCCTTTCAACGCATCCAATTTACAAGTGACCTGCTGCCGGCTGATATTCTTGGGAATTCCATCTTCGATCGAAGCGATCAACGCTTCGTGTTTCATCGCGGCCCGCTCTTTTCGCAGGTGGTGCTGATCGACGAGGTCAACCGCGCAACTGCCAAAACCCAAAGCGCGTTGTTGGAAGCAATGGAGGAACACCGCGTGTCCATCGACGGCGTAACCTATGACTTGGCCGAGCCGTTCTTTGTGATCGCGACACAGAATCCGCAACACGCCGTCGGTACTTTTCCGCTGCCCGAATCTCAGCTTGATCGGTTTCTGATGCGGATCGAGCTAGGCGTGCCCGACCGCGCCAGCGAACGCGCCATGCTGCTCGGCATGGACCGCCGCGACATGCTTAAGGAATTGAAACCGGTAATCAGCCCACAAACATTGATCGAGATTCAAGACAATGTGCGAAAGGTGCACGCGTCGCAGGCGTTGCTCGATTATCTGCAGGATTTGCTTGACGCGTCACGACAACGTCACGGCACCGGCTTATCACCGCGCGCAGGTCTGGCTCTACTGCACGCATCCCAGGCCTGGGCGCTGATACAAGGACGCGACATGGTGCTTCCTGAAGATATTCAAGCCGTGGGGATCGCAGTCATGGCTCATCGGTTGGGACACGATATCGAACAACCGGGCCAAAGTGGACGCACGTTTGCTGACAATCTGCTTCACACTGTCCCGGTCCCGTGAAAGCGAGAAGGCTTCCGCTCGTTTATCCAACTATTAGTTTTGCAGGGCTCATTTTTGTGCTCGGCGCGATGTGGTACGCGGCGTCGAGTCAAAATAGCGCAGCAGTCTACCTGCTTCTGTTCGGACTGACTGCAGTCTTTTTGGTTTCAATCCCGCATACCCTGATCAATCTGGCCGGCGTGACAATAACACTCGAATCTGTGCATCCAGCGTTTGCAGGTCAGGAGGTCACGCTGCCAGTCGAGATCACGAACAGCTCCCGCGCAACGCGCCGTGGAATTGAATTGTCCCTGCCAGGGTCAAGCAGAAAGCGCAAACGCATCGACTACATCCCAGCCAATAAAGCAGCCCGCGTGACGCTGCGATTTCCAGCGGAGCAGCGCGGCGAACATAAGGTGGGAACGTTATGCCTCACGAGTGTTTATCCGCTCGGTTTCATTTGTCATCTGAAGAAATTTACGCCTTCTCAAAGCTACATTGTTTATCCTAAACCCGGGGGAGACGTTCAGCTTCCCGCAAGCGTCGTGCGACGGCCGGACAACCAGCCAGCGACGAATTTTGGAGAAGGCGATGATTTTTCGGGAGTGCGCGACTACGTGCCCGGCGAGTCCCAGCGTCACATCGATTGGAAAGCTGTGGCTCGCGGTCAGCCGCTCATGACGAAACAATTTACAGCTGAAGCGGAGGGCGTGGTGTATCTCGATTTTTTTGCTCTCCCCTTTGCCGATACGGAAGAAAGGTTGTCGCAGCTCGCACTTTGGGTAATCGAAGCTGAGCGCGCACAGCGTCCTTACAGTCTTCGTCTTCCAGGCGCTGAAATTCCGCCGGCTGTTGGGCAATCGCATTTTCACCAGTGCCTGCGCGCACTCAGTCTGTTCCAGTTAAAAGAGCATGAGTAAGAGTAACAGCAGGACTAACAGGGACAGGAGTATTCCACGGGTGCCATTGCTTTGGCTGGCGGCCGCGTTGCTCTTCACGCTGCCTCCAATGTTCGACTCTCTGGCGACTTGGGTCCCGTGCCTTTTTCTCATCGCACTCGCACTGAAATTCTGGATGGAGCCAAAAGGGTACCGACTGCGCTCTGCAACTTTTAAACTGATGCTCGCGGCCGCGGCGCTGTTCGCCATCTTTGTCAGTTATGCTTCCCTGAACGGCATTGAGCCGGCCGTATCTCTTCTTGTTATTCTCATGTCTCTAAAAGTTCTCGAAGCACACACCAGACGCGAGTTTCAAGTTATGGTGATGATCGGGTGGGTGCTTTGCCTTTGCGGATTTTTTCTCTCCCAAGACTTTGGAATCGCTCTTTGCCTGCTAACTGCATTCGCGTTGCTGCTTGTGGCATTGATCCAGTTTCATCGCGGATCATCACCTGGCGCTTTCTGGCCTCCACTGGGCTCGGCTTCGAGACTTCTTGGTCAAGCAGCGCCGCTAGTCGTCCTCTTGTTCCTCTTGTTTCCCCGAATCAATCCTGGATTCCGGTTTGAATTTCGCGCGATCCGTTCGGCAAGCACCGGCTTTTCCGGTCGACTCTCTCCGGGCAGCATCGCGACGCTTGCAAATTCTTCGGAGATTGCCTTCCGCGCGGAGTTTCCTGGCAATATAAGTCGGTCACCCGGTCCCATGTATTGGCGCGGGGTAGTCATGTGGCATTGCGATGGCATGGAATGGCGAGCTCCCTACGCGCCGACGTCGATGTCTCGCTCGCCCACCCAATCCATCAGCGGCAACTCGATTCGCCAGCGTATCATGCTCGCGCCGCATGATGCGCGCTGGATGTTTGCGCTTGATCGACCGTTTGAAACTCCTCGCGGTGCAATGCTTGCTCAAGGCGATTATCTCTGGAGCTTTCAACCAATTCGCAAAGCTCGCCGGTACGAGGTCGTTTCATCTTTCGAATCCGCTGGAAAAGAATTGTCGTCGAAGGAACGTAGGGAAGCGCTCGAGCTTCCGTCATCGATCAGTCCGGCCGTGCGCGAGCTTGCACAATCCTGGACGGCACAGAATTCCAATCCGCGCGCGATAGTAAACAGCGCACTCCAGTTTTTCCGGACGCAAGGGTTTACCTATTCTTTGTCACCAGGCGAATTCAGAAAGGATGATCTGGAACAATTTCTGTTTCATCGACGCGTTGGGTTTTGCGGACACTACGCCGCCAGTTTCGCTACTTTGATGCGGTTGGCTGGGATCCCTGCGCGTGTCGTTGTCGGCTATCTGGGCGGTGAGTACAACGATCTGGGCCATTTCTTTCTCGTGCGCCAAGCGGATGCACATGCGTGGTGCGAGGTCTGGCTTCCTGGCAACGGATGGATCCGAGTGGACCCGACCACGGCGGTTGCGCCCGGACGAGCGAGCCTCGACCTGAACTCGTTTTTGGAGGGGCGCGTCGCTTCCGGGCAAATGGAAGCTGGTCGAAGCGCGTTCGTCACGCGGTTAGCCCGTTCCGCACTATTCACCGACATTCGTCTTGCCTGGGAAACACTCAACTACCAATGGGACACACGGCTCCTTGCGTTCGACGCCGACGTACAAGAAGTATTTTTGGACTCCATCGGGCTCACGAAGCGCGGCCCGTTCGTTCTCATCATCCAAATTCTGATTGTCGCAGTTGCACTACTCATAATCTATTTCAGCTGGATGCAATTGCGTTCGCGCTCACGCGCGGACCGGGTAAAGGCGTTGTATGAACGTTTTTGTCGAAAGGCCGCCCGCCTTGGCGTGCAGCGCGATCCATGGGAAGGTCCCTCGGATTTCTCAAGCCGAGCCGCGCGATTATTGCCCGGCGAATCCGAGCGCATTCAGCAGATCTCGAATACCTACATCGCGTTGCGCTATGCGCCCGAATCCGCGGCCATCGTTCTGGACAGGTTCGCGAAGGAAGTGAGCGCGTTTGCCGCCCGTTAATGGCTGGTTGATATGCCCCCATCCAGAGCGTAGATCATGCAACGTCGAACTGGTTCAGAACTCTTGTCTAAATTGGCACCCAGAGCGTTTGACTTGCCTATAGATATTTTTCAGGAACTGGATGCTCAGGACCTTCCTGCTGCCAGTAAATGCTCACGATCCACCAACGGGTGCCGTCGTTGAACAGCTGAATGCTGTTTATCCCACGCATAAACGGCTTGGGATCATTCGCATCGTGACGCGATTCGTAAGTGCTCCACACGTGAGCAATCCGGCCAAACTGTTCGGTTCGCCGCGCGATCTCCTTTTCATAAAATCCAGCTTTCTCAAGAAGTGGTTCTGCCCGCGCAATGAATCCATTTACGTCCAAAATATTGGGCGCAAGATCGACGTCGTTTCTTCCGGCGACGCTCGCGGTCGGAATTAAACGCGCACCTGGATAAAACAACGACCGTTCCCTGTCCCAATCGCGTTTCTTTCCGGCCGGTCCTGAGATCACATCGTAGGTCGCGTTGATAATCGCATCGATAGATTCAATGTCGCTTGCGTTTGGTTCGCTTTTCATATCACACAGACGCGAGCACTTTCATCGCCGCGTTGTGCCCGGGGATTCCACTCACGGCGCCGCCGCGTAATGCGCTCGATCCGCAGAAAAACACATTTTCGTATTCAGTCTCTACGCCCCAGGAGCCGGCCTGTTCCTTACGCTCAGCAAACGGAAACGTCGGCGCGTTCTGAAAGATGTTCCCATGATACATTCCCAACGCGTCCTCGATATCGACCGGGCTCTTGCTTTCGATACAGGAACGGCCATCACGCGATACGGCAAGGCAATCTTCAATCGGTTCTTCGAGCCATTGGTTTATGCTCGCAAGAAATCTCTTCTCTGCTTCGCGCCGTACGTTTTCATTGTCTCTCGCGAACAAGCTCCACGGGGCATCGAGTCCGAACAACGCCATCGTATGAAATCCTTGCTCGCGCAGATCCGGCGCGAGGATGCTGTCGTCAGTCAGCGTGTGGCAATACATCTCGCACGGCATCTTCTGCGGCAGCCTGCCTGCAGACGCTTGATCGTAGCTGACATTCATTTGTTCGTACCCTTCGTCGCTGTGAAACGTTCCGCAAAACGCTTCAGTCGCCGGGTATTTTTTCGCCTTCAGCTTTGGCAATTGGCGCAGGAGCATGTTCATCTTGAACACGGAACCTTCATCGGTGCGATCCGGTTGAAGTAATCGGCCGGTAAATTTTGCAAGCACGTTCCGGCCAAAGTTCACCAATAAAAATCGCGCATCCACGGTCTCACGTTTACCATCCACGCGAAATTCGACGCTGCCTTGCTTCCCAGTCACGTTCAGCGCGCGAACATCGACATTCGTTAGCATTTCGGCGCCCGATTTGCGCGCGGACCGCTCCAATTCGGACGATACCGCGCCCATCCCGCCGACCGGCACCTTCCATTCGCCTGTCTTGTTTCCGATGAGGTGATAAAGAAAACAACGGTTCTGCACGAGCGAGGGATCGTGCGGAAACGTGAACACGCCAATCTTTGCATCAGTGAAGACAAGCCCTCGCACCAAATCGTTCCGAAAATAACGCTCAATGGCGTTGCCCAGCGGTTCCTCAACCAAACTGCGCCACGCCTCCCGCGAGGTTTCATCAACATCAAATCGGCGCGCCATTTCCTGTTTGGCAACCAGCGGCTCCAACATCGAGTCCCAAGTCTTCTCGGCAAAAACGCGCGGCAGATTGTAAAAGTTTTTCAGCCGCTCAAATTCAGTGTCGTTTCCGGTCAGCTCGACAATCGATTTCCGGCTCACCTCCTGTTCGAGGTTGCTCAAAACAAGCGCGCCATCCTGACCATGGCTCACGTACGGCGTATACGACGCAATCGCGCGTCGCCGCAGCTCGAGATTCAGACCGAGATCGCGGATGATTTTCTCTGGGAGCAAACTGACCAGATAAGCGTACCGCGACAGCCGCGCATCGTAGTCCGGGAATAATCTTTGCGAAGTAGTTGCCCCACCGACGTAATCATTTTTTTCCAGCAACAAAACACTCAACCCGGCGCGCCCGAGATAACTCGCGGCCACGAGGCCATTGTGACCCGCACCCAAAATCACAACATCATATCGGGCTTTCATTTGCCGCCGATATCCAGAACGACGCGGAAGCGCGCCTTGCCGCTCATCATGCGGTCGTAAGCCTCGGCGGCCCGTTCCAGCGGAAACACTTCGTTCATCGAATTCACGCCGCTCGACGCGCTGAAGCTCAATGTGTCTTGCGAATCGATTGAGGTTCCGGAGTACCAGCCTTCGACGGATCGGGAGCCAGTAATGAGCAGGACCGGATCGACGGATAGCGGACCAGCCGCGCCGATCACCATGAGCACGCCGTTCGGTGCGAGTCCCCCGAGCACTGCTGTCATCGCACCAGCATTCGTCACGGTTGCGATCACAACTTTCGCACCGCCAAGCTTGTTCAGTTCTGTCGCCGGGTCCGATGCCTGGCTGTCGATGTAGTGGTGTGCGCCGAGTTGTTTGGCGAATGCTTCCTTCTCTTTTCCACGCGCGATTGCAACGGTTTTGAATCCCATTCTGGCTGCGAACTGCACTCCCAGATGACCGAGTCCGCCAATGCCGAGAACCGCGACGACGTCGCCACCTCTCGCGCCGCTGTTTCGAAGCGCGTTGAAGGTCGTCACGCCAGCGCACATCAAAGGCGCAGCGTCGACGGCAGCGAGTTCATCAGGCACGAGCGCCAACGCTTCCGCCGGCGCCACCATGTATTCTGCGTAACCGCCATCGAAAGAAATTCCGGTGGTGAGCAACCCCACGGTGCACGCAAAGAAATCGCCACGCCGGCAATTATCGCAATACCCGCAGTTCCCGCCGTGCCATCCAACACCGACACGCTGCCCAGTTTTCCATGGCTTTACTCGATCGCCGACCGCATCCACAACTCCAATGACCTCGTGCCCCGGCACACGCGGATATTGAATACCGGGCCAGAGTCCTTCCTTGACTAGCGAATCACTGTGACAAACACCGCACGCGTCGACCTTGACCCGCACCCACTCCGCCTGCGGCTCGGGAATATCTCGTTCAACCAGTTCTAACGGTCCGCCAGCACGCGCGACTTGAACAGCACGCATTTTCTTAGCCATGAATCTTCCATCGTCCTGCTCTCTCAAGAACGCAAGATTCTGTCGCGGCGTCTGTGACCGCCGCTGTCGTGGCGCAAATCGATTACGATCATAAGCATGAGCATGAGCACGAACATGAAGACCGTTTCTCTTCCCGATGGTGAGCGCGTTCCGGCGCTGGGTCAGGGCACGTGGCGCATGGGCGAAAGGAAAAGCGCGCATGCAGATGAGGTCGCCGCACTGCGTTTGGGAATCGATCTGGGCATGACGTTGATCGATACCGCGGAGATGTACGGCGAAGGCGGCGCAGAAGAAGTCGTCGCAGACGCGATCGAAGGTCAGCGCGATTGCGTGTTTATCGTCACCAAAGTCTATCCGCACCACGCGTCGCGAACGGAGTTGCCCAAGGCGTGCGAGCGCAGTCTTAAACGCCTCCGGACCGACACAATCGATCTTTACCTCCTGCATTGGCGCGAAAAGACACCAGCACTGGAGGAAACGGTACAAACATTCGAGAAGCTCCGCTCCACGGGAAAAGTCAAACGCTGGGGCGTCTCAAACTTCGACGTCGACGACATGGAAAAACTCTGGTCGATCGAAAATGGCGCGAATTGCTCTGCGAATCAGGTGCTCTACAACCTCGAAAACCGCGAAATCGAATTCGATCTTCTGCCATTCCTCCGTCAACACTCAACTTTCAACCATCAACTGATCGTAATGGCCTATTCGCCAGTGGGTCACAGCCGTGGCCTGCTCGAAAATAAATTGTTGAAGAAAATTGCCAAGCGTCACGACGCCACATCCGCGCAAATCGCGCTCGCATGGGTTCTGCGTCAATCCGGAGTCATTGCCATTCCAAAATCCAGCAATGAAAAACACGTCCGCGACAATGCGGGATCAATTGACACCAAGCTGACCAAAGAAGATCTCGTCGAACTCGACCGCGAGTTTCCGCCACCCAAATCCAAAAGACGCCTGCCGACGTTGTAAACTTGAAAGGACTGTTCCGTCCCGGGGCTCTGGTGCTTAGGCAATATGGCCAAGCACGACAAGCGCGAACGGCTGCGGACCCTGCGGAATGTTAGCGCCGACAACTTCAATCGCCCACTCTCCCGATGCGGGCTGATCGATCTGTACGGCTTCAACGTTATTTTTATTATCAAGCTCCAGTGAGCCGCTGCCCGAGCGTTGGTTACCCGCGTAAACTCGGTTGTCGGGCGCCCGAAGAATAAGGTTGAGATTATTAACCAAGGCTGGGCCCGGATAGTCACTGTACGCCAGGACAATCCGAAGCGGCACGTTTTCACTTTGGACTTGGATGAGCGTGCGATTGAGTTCGCCTGTTTGTAATCCTGGAGTGATTTCAATGAATTTCGCGGAAGCAGGTTGTGCCGGCGCCAGAATACTATCCAGATTCACGCGTCCATAACCCTGTTCGTTGTCCACGGCGGCGCCCTTTTTCGCGTACCCGGTTAACCGAGCAGCGCCCGCAATCAGCGCGGCCTTCAGCAATGCGGCAGTTGGTTTTTTGATACGCTTTTTCTTTCGCAGATACTCTCGTACCAATCCGACGGCACCGGATGTGAGCGGTGTGGCCATGCTTGTGCCGCCCATATAAAAATACATCCGCGATAACGGAAAGGCAGCCCAGGCAGTGTTGTTCTGAGCGATCATCGTCGAGCGTGTCGAAAGAATAAATGTGCCTGGGGAAACGATGTCTGGTTTGAAGCGCCCATCGCGCGTCGGCCCGCGGCTGCTGAACGGTACGACCTGGTTCGGATTGTTTGCCATTGGATCGTTGTTAAACGGAGCAACCGGATAATCAGTCGGCCACCAGTCTCCGTAGCGCTCATTAACAAAATCGGGCCGCAAGTTTTCACACGCCCCAACAGTGATGCAGTTCTTCGCCGTTCCTGGTGCCGTAACGCTCATCGGATTGATCTTGCCATCTCCATCCTTGTCGGTCCCGTCGTTTCCGGCAGCAACCACGATGCAGAAATCACTATGATCCCAAACAAAGGCGTCGAGCTGCCCGCATTGTGTGTCGTAAGCGCCCGGGTCGCCGCCACCCCATGAGTTGGAGTGAATGCGCGCGCCCCTTGTATATGCTGCCTGAAAAAGCTCGGTGAGATCCTGAGGAATCCCCGCCAGCATGTAACGACCGTATCTCTGTCGGTTGTTGGGATCGATCCAGTCAAGCTCCTGTTCAATCGCTTGGAAAACCAAACGCGCTTTATAGGAAAGTCCGCGCACCGGACTATTCACGCCGGGCACACCGTTGAGTGCCGTGCCGTTGCCAAGCACCGAGCCACTCACGTGCGTTCCGTGGCCACTATCGAGATCGGCCGCGCCATCATCGGCGCCAGGATTATTGATGTAATTCGCGTAATCCGGCGTGATCGGATAACTCATGATCGACTTGATACGCTTGCGAAAATCGATGTGCACCCCCGCCTTCTCTCCGGAGTCGATCCCGGTGTCGGCTATGGCAATGATTTCGCCCCTGCCGCTCAAACCAAGTCCCGGATGCGCCATGGTTGCGGCAGTCCCCATGATCCCGGTCGCGACGTCGTTGGCCGTGCGTTTCACCGCCCGTTCGCGAATCTTGCGGACACCATGAACAGCTGAGAGCGCATCGACCTGCTTCTTACGCTTGCCACCGGTGGCAGAACTTTGGACTACCATCACCCGCGCCTGGGGATCTTTGTCCAATATCTTAAAGCCGATTCTCTTCACGCTAGGCAGCGCTGCTTTTAGATCTGCAGGAGCGAAAAACTCTACCGTCAATGCGCCGGGCAAGACTCGGCGACGCGGCAACTGCGCGGCAGAACTGCTCGAGCCTTCCTCTTC
>Ga0137366_10004345_pt1 | contig 11080 bp, 10 predicted proteins | sample SagtaG_8_FD_104938 | JGI IMG/M metagenome (GOLD analysis project Ga0137366, IMG submission 104938) | Vadose zone soil microbial communities from Sagehorn Ranch, Mendocino, California, USA - Sage1_L_60_16 metaG | ecosystem: Environmental > Terrestrial > Soil > Vadose zone | place: USA... | reverse complement strand
CTGCTTGAAGAGCTCGCCCGCGAGGAAGCCCGCGCTGCCCGGGTCGGTGGCGTAGGAGAGCTTCCCCTTCGCCGCGCCTTCCTTCGCCCAGGCGATGAACTCGGCGACCGTGTTCGCCGGCACGGAAGGGTGCGTCACCAACACGTTCGGCTCGTGCGCCATCAGCGTGATCGGCGCGAAGTCGCGCAGCGTGTCGTAGGGCAGCGTCTTGTTCAGCGTCGGATTGGTGGCGTGGCTGGCATAGACCATGAGCAGCGTGTAGCCGTCGGGCGCGGCCTTTGCAACCAAGTCGCTGCCGATGATGCCGCCCGCGCCGCCGCGGTTCTCGATCAGCACGTTCTGGCCGAGATTCTCCGACAGCGCCGGCGCCACGCTGCGCGTGACGATGTCGGTGCCCCCGCCCGGGGCGGCCGGCACGACGAGGCGGATCGGCCGAGTCGGGTATTGCGCCAGCGCGGGCGCGGCGAGGAGCCCGGAGACAAGCGCCAGCAGCGCGATGAATCGGGTCACGGCTCACCTCCCCCTGAAAAAGTCGCCGGGTTCGACGTCCTGGAGTTCAAGCGCTAGCTGGTGATGGTGCTGCCGGTGCGCGCGCCGACGTCATCGAGGTAGAGTTTCCAGACGTCGTCCTCCTGCTCGGGCCCGCGGGCGATCAGCGCTCCCCGCTCCCTGAATTCTCCGGATCGGGCGAGGACGCTTCCCTCGGTGGGGCCCCTCGATGATGATCTCGAACCCGATTTTTTCCACCGTGCCCTGCGGCCACCCCGGGTGGTCGAAGCTCGCGAGCCACTTGCCGCCGACTTTCACGGGCGCTTGAACGTCCTGCGCGCCTTCCTGCCTCATTTCCTCGACCACGTACCTGAGAGTCGCTCGTCATCGCTCGACAGGATGATCTTGTCGCCTGCATCGTGGACGTCGACCTTGTCCAGTATCGAGGCCATGTCCCTTTAGACTAGTCGATTCCGGCGGCGGAAAAAGCCGCCTTTGCGGCCGGCGTGCCGAGGTAGCGCACGAAATCCCTCGCGACCTCGGCTTCCGGCGCGTCGGTGATCACCGCGGCGGAATACGCGGTGGAATTCTGCACCTGTTCGGGCAGCGGCCCGACCAGCTTCAAGCCTTTCGGCTCGAACTGCCTGATCTCCGTGATCGTGCCGAAGCCGATCTCGACGCCCTTTCCGCCGATCACGTGCTCGAGCACCTGCGCGGAACTGATGTAGCGGGTGGTCTTCGTCTTCAATTGCTCGGCGATCCCGAGCAGGTCGAACAGCTTTTCCAGGTACAGGCCGGTCGACGCGTGGTTGTACACGATCGAATCGGCGCCGAGCAGCGACTGCTTGAACCGGTCGAGCGTGGCGATATCGGGATCGGGTGCGCCGGCGCGTACCGTGACGCCGATCCCCACGCGCCCGATGAAGGCGTGCGCTTCGGCGTCGACCTTGCCTCTTCGCAGCTGATCGTTCATCAATCCCGCCGGGGCGACCAGGACATCGGCCGGTTCGCCCACCGAAAGGCGCCTCTCGAGCTGCGGCACCGCGGCGAAGAACTGGATCCTTACCCGGTTGCGCGTTTCGCGCCTGAACTGGTCGGCGACTTTCGCGAGGCCGGGCTCGAGGGCGCCGGCGGAGAGGACCCTGATATCGGTCGCCGCGGCCGCGCCCGCGACCGCGCACGACAGCAATGCTGCCACGAACCTCATGCCGGATCGCTCACTGGTCGATGCCCGCCCCCACGAACAGCGCCTTGCTCTCGGGGCTGCCGAGATAGCGCACGAAGACCCTGGCAAGCTCGGCATTGGCGGCGGCCGTCATCGGCGCCGCGGAGTAGGAGGTGTAGTTCTGCACCTCGGGCGGCAGCGGCCCGACGAGTTTCAGGCCCTTCTCGCGGTGCTGCAGGATTTCGGTGATCGGCCCGAAGCCGATCTCCCGGCCTTTGCCCTTGAGCACGTGCTCCATCACGGCGGCAGCGTCTGAGTAGCGTGTCGTCTTGGCCTCCACTTGCTCGTAGATCCCCATCTTCTTGAACAGGTTCTCCAGGTATATGCCGCTGGACGCGCGGTTGAACACGATCGATTCGGCCTGCAGCACCGAGCGCTTGAGCGCCTCGCTGCTCGAGATGTCGGGCACGGGGGCACCGGGCCGGACGGCCACTCCCAGCCCCACCCGGCCCAGGTTGACGCGGTCCGTCGTCACCTTGCCCGCTCCGGCGAATTCATCGAGCGCGGCGGGGGGAGCGATCACCACGTCGAACGCGTCCCCGCCTGCGATGCGCTTGCGGATCTCGGGCGCGGTGTTGAAAGCGATATTGACGTCGTGGCCGGACTGCTTCTTGAAGGCGGCAGCGGCGGCTCTCAAGCCCGGCTCGACCGCGCCGGCGCTCAACACCCTGATCTCAGCCGCCATCGCGCCGCCCGTAGTCAACGTGCACAGCGCACACAACAGCAAACCCGTCGCGATCTTCATTTTGTGTCCCCCGGGAATCGCAGCAAATTACCACAACCTCACTCGGCGCGGGCGCCCGAGTCCTTGACTACCTTCGCCCATTTCGGGATCTCGCGCGCGATGTATTCGGCGAACTCCTGCGGCGTGCCGATCGCGAGCTCCGCCCCGAGCGATTCGAGCCGCTCGCGCAGATCCCGCATACGCAGCACACGGACGATGTCCGCGTTGAGCCGCTCGACGAGGGCCCCTCGCGTGGCCGCCGGCACGACGACGCCGTGCCAGGTGACCGCCTCGAAGCCCGGAACGCCCGACTCGGACAGGGTCGGCAGTTCGGGCACGCTTGCCGAGCGTTTCGCGGTGGTCACTGCGAGCGCGCGCAGCCGCCCCGCTTTGATATAGGGAATCACCGAAGCCGAGGTCGCGAACATCAGCTGCGCCTGGCCGGCGATCACGTCGGTGAGCGCGGGCTGCGCGCCCTTGTAGGGGATGTGCACCATCTGCACACCCGTCATCGCCTTGAAGAGCTCGCCGGCGAGATGAGCGGCCGCGCCGCTTCCGGAGGAAGCGTAGTTGAGCGCGCCCGGCTTTGCTTTGGCGAGCGCGATCAATTCCTTTACCGAGCCCGCCGGCACGCCGGGATTCACGACGAGTATGTTCGGCTGGATCGCCACCAGCGCGACCGGCGCGAAATCCTTCACCGGATCGTAGGCAAGCTTGCGGTACAGGCTCTGGTTGGTCGCCAGAATGCTGTTGTTGCCGAGGAGCCAGGTATACCCGTCCGGAGCGCTCTTGGCTGCGAGCTCGGCGGCGATGTTGCCGCCCGCTCCCGGCCGGTTCTCGATCACGACCTGCTGGCCCCAGGATTCGGCGAGCTTCTGGCCCAGAGCGCGGGCGAGGATGTCGCTCGGGCCGCCCGGGGTGAAGCCGACGATGAAGCGCAGCGGCTTGTCGGGAAACCCCGTGATCTGCGCGGAGCCTGTACCGGCCGACAGCGCGAGCGCAACGGCGAGGAGCGCGCGGATTCCGCCGGGCCTCAATCGACCCTCGCGCCGGAGTCCCTCACGATCTTGCCCAGGCGCGGGATGTCCGCCTTGATCAGCGCAGCGAGCGCATCCGGCGTCATGCCGCCCGGGTCCGCGCCGAGTTCCTGGATTTTCCTCTGCGTCTCGGATTCTCTCAGCGTCCTCGCCACCTCCGAATGGATGCGCCCGACGATCTCCTTGGGCGTGCCGGCGGGCGCGAACAGCGCCTGCCACGAGCTGATGTCGTAACCGTCGAGGCCGGATTCGGCGAGCGTGGGTACTTCCGGCACGAGCGAGGAGCGCTTCGCGGTGGTGACCGCGAGCGCCTTGAGCCGCCCCCCCTTGACCTGCGGATAAGCGGTGGCGAAGTTCTCGAAGGCCATCGAGATCGTTCCCGAGAGCAGGTCGGGAATCATCGGCCCGCTGCCCTTGTAGGGAATGTGCTGCATCGAGACGCCGGTCATCGCTTTGAACAGCTCGCCCGAGATGTGCTGCGAAGTGCCGTTTCCCGCCGAGCCGAAGCTGTGCTTGTTCGGGTTGGCCTTGAGCAGTGCGATCAGCTCGGCGACGCTCGTTACGCCGAGGCTCGGGTGCACGATCAGCATGTTCGGCTGCGTGGCGAGCATGGTGATCGGGGCGAAGTCCCTGACGGGATCGTAGGCGAGCTTCGAGTAGAGCGTGGCGTTGATCGCATGCGAGCTGATGGTTCCGCCGCCGATCGTGTAGCCGTCGGCGGGCGACTTGGCGAGCATCTCCGAGCCGAGCGCGCCCGCCGCGCCCGGGCGGTTCTCGACCACCACCGGCTGCCCGAGCGCATCGGCCAGCTTCGGCGCGATCAGGCGGGCGAGTATGTCGGTGGTGCCTCCGGGAGCGAACGGGACGATGTAGCGGATCGGCTTGGCCGGCCAGCTTTGGGCGGCGGCGGCACCCGACAACGCAAGAACGACAAGCAAGGTGGCGACGCGTCTCATGAGCTCCTCCTTGCGGGCATCATACTCATTTCAGGACGTGCGGCGAAACCGGATCGCATAAAATGGCGAACGCGTCGGAACGAAAAAACTTGAAACCCGCTCCGCAGATTTCCCCGATCATGCAAGGCTTGAGCGCCTATATCGCCCGGGCGCTGCGCAAGCCTCTTCCACCTGCGGTCCTCGAGAAAACCAAGCACCACCTCCTCGACACCTTCGCAGCGATGCTATCGGGTTCGCGGCTGCCGCCGGGAAAAAAAGCGATCTCGTTCGCGAAGACCCTAGGCGGCACGAAAGAGGCCTGCGTCGCGGGCAGCCGCAGCGTGACGTCCGCGGCCAACGCCGCGCTCGCGAACGGCATGCTCGGCCACGCCGACGAGACCGACGATTCGCATTCGCCCTCGCAGACGCACCCGGGGTGCGGAGTCGTCGCGGCGGCGTTCGCCATGGCGGAACGCGAGCGTGCCAGCGGCACGGCGCTCCTGCGCGCGGTCGCGCTCGGCTACGACGTCTGCTGCCGGCTGACGCAGTCGCTGAACGCGGTCCAGTTCCGCGCCGCGGGCCATTCGACGCACAGCTTCGGGCCGACTTTCGGGGCGGCGGCGGCCGCGGGGGCGCTCGCGCGGCTGGACGAGCGCGGTGTGAGGCATGTGCTTTCGTACGCGGCGCAGCAGGCTTCCGGCGTCTCGTGCTGGATGCGCGACGAAGAGCACATCGAGAAGGCGTTCGACTTCGGCGGCATGCCCGCGCGCAACGGCGTGGCCGCGGCGGCGATGGTCGCGCACGGATTCACCGGCGTCGAGGACGTTTTTTCGGGCGAGCGCAACTTCTTCGTGGCTTACGGCAGTTCGCCGGACCCGGAGGAGCTCGCGCGGGGCCTCGGCGAGCGCTACGAGATCATGAACGCCGACATCAAGCGCTGGGCGGTCGGCTCTCCGATCCAGGCGCCGCTCGATTCGCTGCTGGAACTGATCCGCGCGCACCGCTTCCGCCCCGGGGAGGTCGAGCGGCTCGTCGTGCGCGTCGCGCATCTGGGGGCGAACACCACCGACAACCGCGCCATGCCCGACATCTGCATGCAGCACCTGTGCGCCGTGATGCTCGCCGACGGCAGCGTGAGCTTCCGGTCCTCGCACGACGCGAAGCGCATGCGGGAGCCGAGGATCCTGGAGCTGCGCGGCCGCGTCGAGCTGCGCGGCGACGATGCGCTCACCGGAGCGATGCCGCGCCGGGAGGGCATCGTCGAAATCAGGTTGAAAGACGGGCGGGAGTTCAGGCACCATACGCGGGCCGTCCGGGGAACACCCGGGAACCCGATGACCCGGGAAGAGGTCGAGGCGAAAAGCCGCGACCTGATGGCGCCCGTGACCGGTGTCGCGCGCTCGCGCAAGCTTTGCGAGACCGTCTGGAACCTCGAAGACATAAAGGACATCAGAATGCTGAGACCGCTGCTGCGCGCCCCCTCACCCTAGCCCTCTCCCGGAGGGAGAGGGGACTTTTTTTGGAGAACCCATGAATCGCATCGTGCACATCGCGCTCAAGGTCGACAACCTGGAGCGCACCACCCAGTTCTACGAGAAGGTCTTCGGATTCAAGGAATCCAAGACGGAAAAGGTGCGCGACCATACCTCGCGCCATCTCTCCGACGGCGCGATCGATCTCTCGATCATGCAGTACGACGCCGACACCGAGTCCGCCGAATCGAAAGCCGCGGGCGAGGGCCCCTGCATCCATCACTTCGCCGTGGAAGTGGACGACCTGAAGGAAGCCGAAAAGGAAGTCAGGGCCTTCGGCTGCAAGATCATCAGCGACCCCGGGGTGATCCCGGTCAAGTTCCAGGCGCCCGGGGGCACCGTGTGCGAGATCGTCCCCAAGGGCCGCTACAAGAAGGCCGCAAAGAAGTAACCGCAGCCGTTCCGGAGGAGGAGCATGGAGGACGAAACCCGCAAGTCGGGAGACCTGTGGTCGGGCGTTGCGCTCGCGGCGCTCGGCCTCTACATCATCGTTCAGGCGCGGCAGTGGGAGTATCTCGGCCCCGACGGGCCCGGTCCCGGCTTCTTCCCGTTTTGGTACGGCGCCGCAATGCTCGGCCTTTCGGCGCTGCTCATCGTCTCGCACCTGAGACGAGTCTCCGCCCGCAGGAGCCCGATCGAATGGGTCAAGCTCGGCCGGGCGCTCTCGACCTGGTTCGCCCTCGCGGTATCGGTCGCCTTGTTCAAACCGCTCGGTTTCGTGATCAGCTTCTCGCTGCTGACCTACTTCATCGTCGCGGTGATGTACCGCCGGCCCCTGAAAACCGCGGCGCTCGTGGCGGTCGCGAGCGCGGCAGGATTCTATCTCGTGTTCGATCGCGCCCTCGGCGTGCCGCTCCCGGCCGGCGTCCTCGGTTTCTAGCCGTGGAAATCGTCGCAGGCCTCTTGAACGGGTTCGCGGTTGCGCTTGAGCCCGCGAATCTCCTGTGGTGCTTCGTCGGCGTGCTTCTCGGCACCGTGGTGGGGATCCTGCCGGGGCTCGGGCCGCCCGCGACGATCGCGATGCTCCTGCCGCTCACCTTCAACATGAATCCCGCGGGCGCCATCATCATGCTGGCCGGCATCTACTACGGCGCCAAGTACGGCGGCTCGACCACTTCGATCCTGATGAACGTGCCCGGCGAGTCGGCGTCGGTGGTGACCTGCCTGGACGGCTACCAGATGGCGCGCAAAGGCCGCGCGGGCCCGGCGCTCGGCATCGCCGCGATCGCTTCGTTCGTCGCCGGAACGGTCGGCGTGCTGGGCCTGATGCTGGTGGCGCCGCCGATCGCCAGATTCGCGCTCTCGTTCAGCTCGCCCGAATATTTCGCGCTGATGTCGCTCGGGCTCGCCCTGGTGGTGCTGCTCGCGGGCCGCTCGATCGTAAAGGCGCTGCTCGCCGCGCTCGTAGGGCTGTGGATCGCGAGCGTGGGGACCGATCTTTTCAGCTCCACCTCGCGCTTTACCTTCGGGCAGATGGAGCTGCTCTCCGGCATCGACTTCGTCGTCGTCGCCATCGGCGTGTTCGCGCTCGCCGAAGTGCTCGCAAACATGGAAGCGCGCGAGGAAACCCGGCTCCTGCCCGTGCCCAAAGGGCTGAAGAATCTGCTGCCGACGATGCAGGACCTGAAGGATTGCCGTTTCGCTTTCGTGAACGGCTCGGTGATAGGCTTTCTCGTCGGGGCGCTGCCGGGCGGCGGTTCGACCATCGCGTCCTTTCTTTCCTATGGCCTGGAAAAGGCGGTGTCCCCGCGCCGGGAGCAATTCGGAACGGGCGTCATCGAAGGCGTCGCGGCCCCCGAAGGCGCCAACAACTCGGAGACCGGCGGCGCGCTGGTGCCGCTCCTGACGCTCGGCATCCCGGGCTCGGGCACCACCGCCATCCTGCTCGCCGCGCTCGTGCTGTGGGGATTCAAGCCCGGCCCGCTTTTCATCCCCGAACACCCCGCGCTTTTCTGGGGCCTGGTGGCGAGCATGTACATCGGCAACGTCATGCTGCTCATCCTCAACCTGCCCCTGGTGCCGCTGTTCGCGCAGGTGCTGAGGATGCCGGTGTACGTCCTCTATCCGCTCATCCTGGGGGTATCGATGGTGGGTGTATACAGCGTATCGGGAAGCATGTTCGATCTGCTGCTGCTCATGGTGTTCGGGCTGCTGGGGTATCTCATGCGCAAGCTCGATTACCCCTCGGCGCCGTTGATCCTGGGGCTCGCGCTCGGCGCCGGCATGGAACGGGCGCTGCGCCAGTCGTTGATGATGTCCGAGGGCAAGCTTTCCATCCTGGTTTCCAGACCGATCTCGGCGGTGATGTTATCGTTGGCGGTGCTGGTTTTGCTGATTCCGATGTTCGGCAAACTCAACGCATGGCGCCTGCGGGCGCTCGAGCAGGGCTAGAAGTCGTCAAAAGACCTTGAGGAGGGATCCGATGAAGTCAGCTTCGAATCTCATCGCGCTGCTTGCCTTGCTGTGCGCGCAGCTCTCGTTCGCTGAAGGGTTCAAGCCGGCGCGCACCGTGGACCTGGTCGTGCACACCGGCCCCGGGGGCGGCAGCGACGTGCTCGCGCGAGCGATGGCCGTCATGGTGGAAAAGGAAAAGCTGCTGCCGGTGCGCCTGCAGGTGGTCAACAAGCCCGGCGGCAACGGCGCGGTGGCCGCCGCCCATCTCGCCGAGAAAAAAGCTGACCCGAATACGCTCGGCCTTTTCACCGGAGTCTGGCTGCAAACCCCGCTCGTGAGCGCCGAGGCCAAGTTGACGCTGCGCGACCTGACCCCGATCGCGCGCCTGGTCCTGGAGCCCGCGGTGATCGCGGTGAAAGCGGACGCCCCGTACAAGACGCTCGCCGAGTTCATCGAGGCGGCGAAGAAGAACCCCGGGCAGCTCAAGCAGTCAGGCGGCTCCAATACGAGCCGCGACAACGTCGTGCGGCAGCTCCTGCAAAAATCCACCGGCGCGCGCTGGGCCTTCATATCGTTTCCGGGCGGGGGCGAGCGCATCGCCGCGCTGCTCGGAGGTCACGTCGACATCATGGTGATCGAGCCCGAAGAGGCGGGCGAGCACATCCGCGCCGGCAACATGCGCGTGCTCGCGCAGGTGAGCGAAAAGCGGCTTGCGAAGTTTCCCGAAGCACCGACGCTCAAGGAGGCCGGCTTCGACGTGCCGGTCGTGCCGCAGGTCCGCGGCGTGGTTGCGCCGCCGGGAATCCCGAAGGAAAACGTCGAGTTCTGGCAGGACTTCTTCCGCAGGCTGACGCGCACGCCGTCCTGGCAGAAGTACATCGCGGACAACCAGTTCGAGGACGGATATCAGAATGCCGCGGACCTCGCGAAATTCTACGACGAGTTCACGGACCGGATGCGCGAAATCCTCAAGGACGCCGGCATCAAGACGGTGCGTTGAATCGATCGGATGAACGCTCCCGCCGGCGTCCAGTTTGTCGGGTTTCCGTGGCTAGCGTCCGTCTCATAGGGAGAATTCCATGATCGCTCTCAAGCGCAGCACCCTTGTTCGCGCCGGCGTCGCCTCGCTCGCGCTCGCCGCCCTGTCCGGCAGCGCCTTTGCAAACCAGCATCCGCACCCTCACAAGGGAAGCCTAGCCTATCTCGACCGCAACGGCTACGCCAAGAACATGCGCGTGCTCGGCGTGTTCCAGCTCGGGGAGGAGCGCGGCCACAAGCTGCAGATGATGGCGATCGGTTCGCGCCGCTTCATCCTGCAGAACGGCGACGTGATCGATGTCAGCGACCCGCGCGCGCCGAAGCTCGTGAAACACGGAGGGTTCAGAGGGTCGCAGCTTCAAGTCGCGTTCAACTCGAAACTCGGCAAGTGGATCCTGGTCACCGGGGCATCTTCCCCGATCACCTCGACCACGGCGACGGCCCCCAACGGCAAGTACGATGACCCGAGCCTGATCGATAAGACCAAGCAGGGCCAGGGTCTGCGCGGAATCCGCATCTGGGACGCGACCGACCCCGTCAACATCGTCCTCCTCTCGGAGTTCTCCACCGACGGCGGCGACCCCAAGCGCCGGGTTCAGACCGGCTCGGGAACGCACCGCAACTACTACGACGGCGGCGACTACGCCTATCTCGACACCGCGCCCGATGACAGCTTCACCCACATGGAGAGCCCCATTCGCTGGCACGGCAACGGGATCATGGTCGTGGACGTGTCCGATCCCTCGAACCCTAAACAGATCGCGATGTGGTGGGTGCCGGGGCAGCGCACCGGTGAGGAAGCGCAATACAAGGCCTGGCGCGAATACGGCGACAAGGTCTCCTTCACCAGCCTGCACGGTCCGATGTACGTCCCGAAGAAAGTGGAGGACGGTGGCAAGCTCGGCTACAGCGCCTACGGTTCGTTCGGCATGCTGATCCACGACCTCTCGGATATTCGCAACCCAAAGCTCGTCGGCCGCTTCACGCCCGATTACAAGTACACGCGCGGCACGGTGATCGCTTTTCACACAGTCGATGTGGTGCGTCTGGACCGCGGCTTCGTCATCACCAATCCGGAAACGTTGAACCCCGATTGCAACGAGACCTACGTTCCATCGTGGGTCGTAGACGTCCGCGATCCGACCGCGCCTAAGGCGATTTCGCGGCTGCCCGTTCCCACGCCGCCGCAGGAAGCGCCTTACAAGACGTTTTGCGACAAGCGCGGGCGTTTCGGCCCGCACAACCCGCCGCACATCAAGGCTCCCGGGAAACCCGATCCCAATTTCACCTGCTACGCGCACTTCAACGCGGGCGTGCAGTGTTACGACATTCGCGACCCGAAGAACCCGCGCATCGTGGCGTACTTCATCCCGCCGCAGGGCGGAGAGCTCGACAAATGGAACAGCTACAACCGCACCGTCGACAACGTGTTCATCGAATGGGATCGAAGGATCATCTGGATCGGAACCGATACGGGCTTGTATGCCCTCGAGGCTCCCGCTCTCGGCAAGCCGATCACCGGGCCGATGCCCGTCAAGGAATGGTCGCTTCCCGGGCTCAATGCCGGACACCCCTAAGCAGGAAACTAAAGCGTATCTCAAAAATAGTGCTGTTTACGAACAAGGACTTCTGTTAACTTTGGGAGGTCATTTTTCCCGAAGTAACAGGAGATGAGCCGAGCCGAACAGCTGACCGACGAACAATGG
>Ga0137366_10004339_pt1 | contig 11086 bp, 10 predicted proteins | sample SagtaG_8_FD_104938 | JGI IMG/M metagenome (GOLD analysis project Ga0137366, IMG submission 104938) | Vadose zone soil microbial communities from Sagehorn Ranch, Mendocino, California, USA - Sage1_L_60_16 metaG | ecosystem: Environmental > Terrestrial > Soil > Vadose zone | place: USA... | reverse complement strand
CGGATCCGGAATGGAACCGGCTGCTCTGGGGCCAGGCAGGAACGTTCCTACGCTCGCTCGGCACGGGTGGAACGCCGGCAGACGGACCTTACCATTTTTTGGGGCCACTCGGCGTCGACATTACGCGCCGTGAGGGTGAATGGCACGTTGGCTACATCGCGGACTCCCGTAACAACAGAATCGTAGTCATCGCATTCGGCTACACGTGCAAATGCGTTCGCTGGCTTGGCACGCTGGACGGATCGGAGTCAGGGACGCGACTGAAGGAGCCGCATGACGTCGCATGGGATCCGGCGGACACGTGGACGCTGGCGGATGACCGAGTGTTTATCGTGGACACGGAAAACAACCGAGTTGTGGTCTATCAGGTGAGCGTCGATCCTGTCGGCGGGACGATGAGCAAAACCTACCTGAGCTCGTTCGGTACCTACGGACAGGGTCCAACTCAGTTCTCGCGACCGCAGGGAATATTCGTGAGATCGACCAATTATTACGCAGGGCTGCTCGGTGCTGAAGTCTATATCTCAGATACAGAAAACCATCGCGTCTCGCTCTGGTACTACGATACCAACAGCCCTACCGTGCCCGATGCGGCGCCTCAGGCAACCGCGCGGTCGACACCCATATCCGGATCGGAGTTCATTGGTCTCAGTCAGGACTTCTACGGCGACCTGATAGTGTCCGATCGCGCTAGGAATGTTCTGGTCAAGTTCACAAGGTTGGGGCTGCAACACCTCAAGACATACGGTGGCACCCAATCATGGAGCACTGGCAACTTCAACAAACCTACGGATGCTGAGGTTATCTACAACTACTGGCAGGACTCGTGGGGTTTTCTGATCAAGGAGGCCCTCCCGTACGTCTAAACCGTCGAGCAATGGACTAGCACGACGGGTGGGGAGCTGCATCACCTCGGTATCGATGCCGAGCAGCTCACGGTCACGCCCGGTCAGTGCGAGGCCACGTTCAACCTCACACTCACTGCCTACGGTGATTACAGAATCAAGATCTGGAATTCCTTGAACGGGCAGCTCGTAGCGTCGTGGACGAGAACGGGTGTGAGCTCTGGCAGTAAAACTGAGTACTGGAACGCGACCGGTTTGGATGCGGGCCCCTACACCTGGAAGATCGAACACCGTAGTGCTTACGGTGACGATACCGCCTGGCGCCAGACTGACGGACCGTCCTTCAGCACAAACTGTTTCACCGTGACCGCCGGTGTGCCATACTACGTCACTAGCGGTGGCACGTACGCTCTCAACGGATCAAGTAGTCAGTCGGCTGACAATTGGGCGTGGGAACGTGATGGATCCCCCTGGGAGAATGGTCAGTATAGCTCGGTATATATCCCGGATGATTCTGGCGCCACCTACACGATTAGTTGGCGACTGACCGCGCGGCAGATATCCGACGGCCAGTGGGACTCTGACGAGAAGACCACTTATGTCGCGATCCCTGGCCCACCCCCCCCACCCCCACCACCTCCTCCGTGCCCGCCGACCTGTGACGAGAAACCTCTGGTGGGACCCGTGCGCGATAGCACGGCCACGCCCCGGGTGGGGCCGACTCGGCGCAACCACCATCTCGGTTCCGGCGCCTGGATAGGCGCGCGCGTCGCTGGGGCACCGACTGTCACCCAGTTCTTCTCGCTCGCCGGCCAACCCACGACGCGCGCCAGGACATGGCCAAACGCGTTGGGAGGTGACACATCTACCGTTCAGGAGGCCGTCCCCACTCAGCGGCGGTCTCTTGGGCGCGCGGTGTTCTCGCGACGGTCCCTCGGCGAAGGAGCGGACGCATACCGTGCGCGCTTCGAGCTCATGGCCGATCGTGCCGCCGGGGCGTTTGTCGGACTCGCGCTCGATCCGGAACTGGGTGGACGGCCTGGTGACGAGCTGCTTGGCTGGGAGGCGGATGCGAACCTTGCGTGGGTGGAAGACCCCGATTCAGGCGTTCTCGGCTATCGGCTGATCGACGTGCCGCGGGGGGCGACCGTCACAGTGCGGCAGTTCTCGACGAGAGCGGATGCGTGGCGCCCCGCCCCTGCCGGTGACAGTGCCGCTTATGCGGAGATCACCGCGCGCGACCCAGCGCTGACAGGGAAGCGCGGGGACGTGCGTTTCGTGATCGCGGTTGGACCGGTGGGCGACAACCCCAGAACCGTCGATATCGGCTTTGTCGTGCTCACCGCGCCGTCCCTCGCGGCCCTGCGCGAGCGCGCTCTTCAGGTTCCCGAGTCAGTCCTTCCGTTGTTCGGTGATGACTCATTGCCGGCATCCGCCGCAGGTGGGATTGCGCGCTTTCAACTCACACAGGCACCGCCCGAGCCCGACGGCTCGGTTGGCGTTCGCGCAATATCGCCTGCCCTCGTCCCGGCCTTTAACTCCCAGCCCGATTCCCTGTCGCAAGCGCCCGGCAACCGTGCAGCCCTGCTCGACGCCGTGGGACGTTACGGCATTACCGCGCTCGCCTTCGCGGTACCGGACCAGACGTCGGCCAGAGTGACGATTCGAATCTATGATCCCGCAGGCAGACTCGTTCGGATTCTCGTCAACGACGTCTACCCCAGTGGTGCCTATCGCGCGCAATGGGACCTCGAGGATCAGCGTGGGGCGCGGGTCGCGCCGGGCGTGTATATCGCCGTAATGGAGGCAAAAGGATTCCGCGCAACCAGCAAGCTGGTCGTGGTGCCATGAGCAAGGTAGTGAGCACGTGCCGCGGACTGCTCGTGCTCGCGGCCTGGAGTCATCCGATTCGTGCTGCGGCCCAAGGGAGTGTGGGCGAATCAGGTTTTCCCTTCGAGCCAATGCACGCGCAGCCGGTGGCATTCGGCGGCGCGGGTGTTGCCATGCGCGGCGCGCCGTTCGCCCTTGTGAATCCGGCGGCCCTCGCAGGAGCGCGTGGCGCGGAGTTGAGTCACCGGGCATCCGCGACTGGCGCGCGCGATTATGCCATGGCTGTCACCCACGGCGGTCGTTGGGGCACGATGCGCCTCGCGGCCCGCCGCCGAGACTGGGGCGACGTTGCCCGGGATCTAGGCTTGCAAGGAGTTACCGCTGGTGAGCAGTCACTCTCATTCACCTTCGCTCGAACAGCCGTTGCCGATCATATGGCTTGGGGCCTCTCGGTCGCCCGGCTCGATGCGGATTACGTTGGTGCCCATACCGCTACCTGGGCGTTCGACGGCGGTACGCAGGCAGCCATTGGCCGGGGCTTCAGCGTGGGCGTTGCTGTGCTACATGCAGGTCAGGGCTTCAAGACGAGCGGCGACCGCGCACCTTTGCCAACGCGCATTCGTCCCGGAACGGCGTGGCAGGGCCGAATTGGACACGTACGCCTCGCTACAGTTACGGATCTGGCGCTCCCTATTCGGTCGGGCACTCAGCCGGACCTGCACGCCGGGCTGCAATTGGGCGGTACGTGGGGATCGGCAAGCGCCGCAGCACGCGCCGGCTATCGCTCGTTGGCGAGTCCCGGGGGCCCTCGCCAGGGTTCGTGGGAGATAGGTGGAGGTCTGACGCTGGGACCTTTCACCGCGGACATGGCCTACATCTTCGGCGTAGTCCTCGGCGATGAGCGGTACATTTCGCTGGACGTTCGCTGGTAGCCTATAAATACCAAACCCCGGGGCTGAAAGCTCCCCGGGGTTGGCGGTCGGGCGAAGTGGCCGTCACACTTCGGCCGCGACTCTTCCCTGTTTCATACGGTTAGATGCTTAGAAGGGTTACAGGGTTGCATCTACCAGCGCTTCACTCTTCCTACTCGCGACGTCGTGATCGTTTCGACTTGGGACCCACGACGGAGCACGATCTTCGTATTCGACGCGCCCCAGCCTATTCCGTTAGGGCCGAAGATGACAATGGGATTGGAAACCTCGAGCGTGACGCCGTAGCTGGCCGGTCCCGGTGTTCTCCACCACGGAGTCCAGCCGCCTGTTTCGAGATGATCGATGCGGAGCGTGTCGCTGCTGAACGTGATGCGCGCGCGGGTCGCGTAGGCGATGGCGCGGTGCTGCCCGACGGCCAGTGCAGTCGTCACATCGCGGGCGGCGCGCTCGGTCGCCATCCAATCCATGAGGCGCGCCGCACGCGGCAGTGAGAACGCCATGAGCGCCGCCGCGATACAGATCACGACCATCAGCTCGAGTAGGGTAAACCCTAGGGCAAACCCCTTGGACATGCGCCGTTTATACGATCGGCGCCGGCCGGCGCATCACCGAAAAAACCCGGCGAAAAGCCCGAAAACGCGCCATTTGCGGGCTAACGCGCCGGGATTGCGTACGCTATGTTGGTGTGCGTGATGGTCTTGCCGTTCGGCACAGCGGGTGCAAATGCGGGTTCGCGATGAGCACTGACACGTCCTCGCAGCCTACCGGACTGCCCCATGCCGTCTTTCTGCAGCGGGTGACCGATGAGCCAGCCACCTCTCCCGAGGTGCGGCTGGGTCAGGGCGCATTTCTGACACTGCGGTTTGTCGATCTGCTCACGCCCGATCGCGAGCCTCCTACTCCCGATGTATTCCGCTATCAATGGGCGGCGACGGAGCGCTATTGCGCCGAGTTGGCGGGGGAAGGCACCGAGGCGTCCCATCTCAGCTGCATTGTGCGCGCGGCGGGCGAGGCGCATCAAGAGGGCAATACGCAGTTCCTCGCTCCAGCATTGTTTGCCTACGCGCTTTACCTCGAGCAGCAATCGCATTTTGAAGAAGCGGAAGACGCGCTTCACACAATGATCACGGTCGGCGGCGAACGCCTTGCAGTTTCCGACAAGATCAGCGCGTGGATGCGGATGGGTCGCGTACTTAGGCTGCAAGCTGATTTCGGACGCGCAGATGCGGCATACAGCCAAGCCGGAAGCATCGCCGCGGCACACGGGGATGCGCTGTCGGTGCTCCTCAGTCGGATCGGTCACTGCAACGTGGTTCACTACCGCGGAAACCTCGCCGAAGCCGAAGAGGCCTGGCGAGCTGTTCTTGCCGATTCAATCGTCCAGGGATTTCGAGTCGTCCAAGCGCAAGCCGAACACGGCTTGGGCAACGTTCTCGTGCGGCGGGGCCAGTCGCACGAGGGAGCGCCACATCTATGGCGTTCCTATGAGCTCTACGAAGACGAAACGTCGCAAGCCCGTTCTATGGGTGACCTCGGGCTGGCACTAGTGTCCCTTGGCGAGGTCCAAGCAGCGGAGTGCGCGCTGCAACACGTTTTGCGCGCGCGTACACCCGCGGACCTGGCAGCGAACGCGATGATCGAGTTGATGAATTGCGCCTCGTTCCGACGCGACCGAGTCAGTTTCGAGCGTTGGCGGGAACGTTCGCTTAGTGACATGCCAGAGGTGCCACCTAACATGCGCGCCGATTATCATCTCAAAGCGGGAATCGGATACGCCCGGTTCGGGAACATGCGACGGGCCGAGAACGAGCTCCGGAAATCCTACGAGATCGCGCTCGCACACGATTTGAACGAGCTAGTGTTCCACGTGGAGGGGATTCTCACTGGACTGAATGGTTGCGGCGCTCCCGAGTACACAGAAAGCGCCGCGTCAACCACTGTCATTCAGAGTGATTCGCTCAAAGAGGTTTCGGCGTCCCTGGCGGCACTTGGAACCTCGAGCTAGTGACAGGTCACCGGGTTGTTCTGATCACAGGTCACCGTGCTCGGGCCCGACGCATCGGCACACGCCGCGGCGGTGAGCGCGAACGACACGAGGACCAAGGCTATAGCGAAGCGAATGCGACGTGACATAAAGGCCTCCACAGTCAGGTTGGATGGGGACTCGCAGACACCAGCCAACTTGAGTGGTGCAGCCCGCCACGTTTAGGGCATTTTTGCGGCATCGTAGGGCGTTTTTGCGGCAATTAGGGATTTTGGGAGGTCGTGTAGGGGAATGCTGGTACTCGCGGCAGTCTCGGACATACAATATCAGAGGTTGCGCGGCGCGGTCGCGCCGCGCTTCACCTTGGCGCGCGCCACAACCTGGGACGACGCGCTCGAGACGATTCGTGTCCGGCCCGTCGAAATCGCCGTCGTCGACCCGATGCTGGGCGGGGCGCGCGGCCAGGAAGTCGAGCGGCTGCGAGTGCTGTTCCCCTCGCTGCCGTTGATCCTGTACACGCCGATGATGACTCCCGAGCTGGCTCCCGTGCTGCTCGCGATGGGCAAGTGCGGCATCAGTCAGGTCGTGTTGAGCCGCACTGAAGACCATCCCGATCGGCTGCGCGACCTGCTGTCCGCGGAGGCGCTGCACGCCGCGTCGCATCGCTTGCTCGATCAACTCACCACCGCGCTCGCGCCGCTGCCACCCGAGCTGCGCTGGGTGTTGGAAGACGCGATGCGCAGCCCCGGCGCCGTCCAGACGATCCAGCAGGTCGCCGCGCGGGCGCGCGTTGACCGCGGCACGTGCGCGCGCTGGTTCGCGCGTGCCGGCCTGCCGAGCCCAAGAGAAATCCTCGCCGCCGCCCGCGTGCTCTACGCGCACCGTCTGCTGCAGGATCCGGGCTTCACGATCGAGGACATCGCGAAGCGGCTGGGGTACGCGCAGGCCAAGACGCTGCAGCAGCATGCGCGCAAATACCTGGGCCTCACCGCCGGGGAAATGCGCCTGTCGCTCACCGCCGACGAAGCGACGGCACGCATCGTCCAGGGATTCCTGACGCCCGCGCGCCGGGCAGCGGCCCACGCCTCATGATGACGTCGCCGCCGCGCAAACCGTCAACCGTCCTGATCGTCGATGACGAGGCGGGGCTGCGCCGCGTGCTCGAGCGGTATCTCGAGCGGCACGGCTATCGCGTGCTCAGCGCCGGCACCGCCGAATCCGCCTACGAGATTCTCTCGAGCGAAGAAGCGGACGCGCTGCTGCTCGACATTCATCTGCCCACCATGTCGGGCCTCGCGCTCTACCTCGCGATCATCCATCGCTGGCCGGCGCTCGAGGGCCATATCGCGATCATGACGGGTGACGCGGAAGCGGAAGAAGTGCGCACCTGGCTCGACCACCACCACTGCACCTCATCCGCAAGCCGTTCAACCTGCAGCAAGTCTCCGACTGGGTAGCGTCGGTGTTGCAGAGCGACCGCGCGTCCGGCGCCATGGACGCATGACGACGATTGCGCACGCCGACCCCCTGCATGTGCTGCGGGAATACCGGAACCTCGCGCCCTGGAACCTGCGTGACCTGTCCGTCGTGGTGGGAGCGGTGCTCGACGCGTCAGCGGTAACGCCCATCAATGCCGCGGCACGCGCCGCGCCGAGCGAACGGACCATACGCTTCTACGTGACACGCGGCCTGGTGAGCCCACCGGAAGGACGGGGGACTGCCGCGACATACTCGTACCGTCACTTCCTCCAGCTGCTGGCGATCAAGCTGCGACAGATGGAAGGCGCGACCCTCGCCGCAATCACCAAGGACATGCACGACCAGACGGGCGACGTGCTGGAGCGGCGCTGCGCCCAGGTGCTCGGCACGTCGCTCCCGACGCCCGATCGCCTGCCCCTCAAAGGCGCGGAAGGCATGCCGCGCGGCCGCTCGGGCCGCGCACTCACCGCCTGGTTGACGCGCGACGCCGGCAAGGAAACCACCGGACCCACCACCTGGCGCCGCATCCCCGTGACGCGCGGCGTGGAGCTGCACGTCGACGCCGATCACCCGCTCGCGCGGCTCGGCGCGGAGGACCAGGCGTTGGCCGAGACGCTGCGCCAGGCGATCGCGAAACTCCTGCCGCACAGCCCGTAATGGTTTTGTAGGGGCGCAACATGTTGCGCCCCTACTCTCTCGAAACTGGAGTCGAAGATGTGGGTTCTGCTCGTACTCGTTGTAATCGTGGTTCTGTGGATCGTCGCCGCGTATAACGGTCTCATCTCACTCAAGAACCAAACGGTCAACGCCTTCAAGCAGATCGACGTGCAGCTCAAGCGCCGCCACGATCTGATTCCCAATCTCGTCAACGCCGTCAAAGGCGCGATGGACTTCGAGCGCTCGACACTGGAAGCGGTGATCCAGGCGCGCAATCAGGCGGTCAAGGTCAACGCGTCGGGTCCCGAAGCGATCAAACAGATCAGCCAGGCGGAGAACGCGCTCTCGGGCGCCTTGTCCCGGCTGCTGGTGACGGTGGAGCGCTACCCCCAGCTCAAGGCAACGGGCAACATCGGCCAGCTGCAGGAGGAGCTCACCTCCACCGAGAACCGCATCGCGTTCGCGCGGCAGCTCTACAACGACACCGCCACCCAGTACAACACGAAGCAGCAGCAATTTCCCACGACGCTGGTCGCCGGCCTGGCGCACGCGGAACGGACGGACCTGTGGGAGATCGAAGATCAAGCGGAACGCGCGGTACCGCAGGTTGACCTCTCCCGACGGTAATCTCTTTCAACAACAGGAAGCCAATCGCCGGCGCACGACGTGGCTGGTGATTGGCTTCGTGCTGTTTTTCGCCTGGCTCGGCTTCGGCGGCGACTACATCTGGGCGCTGCAAGGTCATCACCCGTTCCCGTGGGTCGGCGTGATCCTGACGACGCTGGCGATCATCGGGGTCTGGTACGCTTACAAGACCGGCCCCGAGAAGGTGCTGTGGGCAACCGGCGCCCGTGAGCTGACCGATCCGAAGACCGACGCGGAACGCCAGGTAGCGAACGTCGTGGACGAGATGGCGATCGCCGCCGGCGTGCCACGCCCGCGGGTCTGGCTCGTCCCGGACGACGATCCCAACGCATTCGCGACGGGCACCGGCCCCGGGAATTCGCATATCGCCGTGACGAACGGCCTGCTGAGAATCTGCAACCGTGATGAGCTGCAGGCCGTGATCGGCCATGAGCTCGGTCACGTCAAGAATCTCGATGTCCGGCTCATGACGACACTCGCCGCGCTGGTCGGTGCCGTGCTGTTGGTGCGCGACGGCATGGGCCGGATGATGGGCGGCGGCCTGGGCCGGACCGGAGGAGGGGGAGGGGGAGGGGGAGGGGGAGGAGGACGAAGAGGCAAGAACGCGGGGCCATTGGTCGCGGTTCTGCTGGCGCTGTGGGTGATCTCCTGGATCGTCGCCCCGCTCGTCACGCAGCTCCTCGCGTTGGCGGTGAGCCGGCGGCGCGAGTACCTCGCGGACGCCATGAGCGCGCAGTTCACGCGCAATCCCCTCGCGCTGGCCAGCGCGCTCGCGAAGATCGAGTCGGCGGCCGCGCCCACCGTGTCGATCAAGCGGGGCGCGGCTCATCTGTGCATCGCCGATCCGCTGGGCCGGCGGCTTACCAACCGCGAAGGCTGGCTCGCCGACACGCTCGCGACGCACCCACCGATGAGCATGCGGATTTCGCGGCTCAAGGGGATGGGCTACGCCGAGCTCAAGAAGGAGGGAGGCTCATTCACGAGTTCCGCGCGCGGCTGAGCCGCTATAAGAAGCAGGAGCCACGCCTCGCGCGGCGGGCGCTCGCCGCTGATCCCGCGATCACGGCCGCCGTGCAGGCGCATATGGCGGAGCACGCCCTCTCCGAGAAGGCGGTACGGCGACAGGTCCGGAAATACCTCGACGAAATCATCCCGCACTTCAACGTCCTGTCGTACTACAAGCTCGGCTACAACGTCGCCAAGATCGTCGTCAACCTGTTGTACAAAGTGAGCGTGGATTATCAGGACGAGCAGGCGCTGGAGCAAATCCCCAAGCGCGACGTCGTCGTCTACCTGATGAACCACCGCTCCAACGCCGACTACGTCGTCGTGGCGTACGTGCTCGCCCGCGGGGTGCACGTGAGTTACGCCGTGGGCGAGTGGGCGCGGGCCTGGCCGCTGGAGTACGTGTTCAAGTCGTTCGGCGCGTACTTCGTCCGGCGCCGCTTCCGCGAGCCGCTGTACCACACGGTCCTGGAGCGCTACGTGCAGCTCATCACGCGCAACGGCGTCACGCAGGGCATCTTCCCGGAAGGCGGCTTGTCGCGGGACGGCAAGCTTCGTCCGCCGAAGCTCGGCCTGCTCGACTACATCTGCCGTACCATGACCGATCCGACATTCGACCGCGACATCTGGTTCGTGCCGGTCGCGCTGAATTACGACCGGGTCCTCGAGGATCGCTCCCTGATCCGGGAGCTGATCGCCGCGGGAGACCGGCCGAGCCGGCTGTCACAGCTCGGCACGGTCGTGTCGTATCTCGCCAGCAATACCCTGCGCCTGCTGACCGGCCGGCTCAAGCGTTACGGCCGCGTGGCGGTCAACTTTGGGACGCCGCAGTCGCTGCGCGCCTGGCTCGAGAGCGCCCCGCGGAACGCGCTCGCCCTCCCGAAAGAGCAGCGCCTCGCCGAGCTGGAGCGCCTGGGGCGTGAGATGCTCGGCCGCATCGGCGCGATCATTCCGGTGACGCCCGTGCCGCTCGCCGCCGCCGCACTGCTCTCGTTCGGGCAGACGGTCATCAATCGGGAAGCGCTGCTCGAGCGCATGGACCAGCTGCGCGACCGGCTCAAGGAAGTGAACGGGAAAGTGGTGCGGGGCGGCGCACGGATCGTGGAGGTCTGGGACCGGGCGTGGCGGATGCTGCGCATGCGCCGGCTGGTCGTCGCCGATGGTGAAACGCTGGTGGTGTTGCCGCGCGGCCGGCCGCTGCTCGAGTTTTATGCCAACTCGATCGCGCACCTCGTTCCGATTCGCGGCCCGAGGCCGCTATTCCACAAGGCCCATGAGCTCGACGACAACCTGCCGAAGCTCAAAAACGAAGCCCCCGGGACGGCACGATAGGCCGCCCGGGGGCTCCGACACATCGGCTACCCGGAGTCGAGGGCTTGCGCCCTTCGTTCTTCTCTCCACCGCCACCTGTGGACTGATTCGTCCTCGGTAGGGCAAGCAGAGGCTCCGGCTTCCATCCCCAAGCAACCCCGTCGGGTCGCCTGGTTCACCAATGTGGGTGCTACGGGTCAGATCGGGTCGCGGACCGACCTTCCGCACTGCACGTCGAGGCACCATTTCGACGTGGCTAGGGCAACGCGACTGGCCCTAACTGTCCGACCCGGTGAGTTGACTCCCGGATCAACGAGCGCCTGAGCCCTTGGTTGCGTCGGCGCCCTCCCCGGAATTTCCGTTCGGACTCGAGTTAAAGGCGTTGTTGAGACGCCAGG
>Ga0137366_10004334_pt1 | contig 11090 bp, 11 predicted proteins | sample SagtaG_8_FD_104938 | JGI IMG/M metagenome (GOLD analysis project Ga0137366, IMG submission 104938) | Vadose zone soil microbial communities from Sagehorn Ranch, Mendocino, California, USA - Sage1_L_60_16 metaG | ecosystem: Environmental > Terrestrial > Soil > Vadose zone | place: USA... | reverse complement strand
CCAACCAATGTGATTATTCAGCGAGAAAATTCGACGGTAAACACCGTCTTCCACTGCCTCGACCCCGGGAATGGCGCGCGGGGCAAGGAAATCCAGCAACCCACTCCAGCAAAATGGAGGGCGGAAGCGAAGTGAAAACCGATATTCGTTTTCGGGTAATGACGGTGCGCTGCGTCTAACACTTCGCAGACGAGTCGGAGCACGGTGATACGTTTTTTGAAGTGCGTCGTTGAAACGGCGGACGCTTCCAAAACCGGCGGCGAATGCAATCTCGCGCATTTCCAGACGGGTCTCATCAATTAGCTTTTTCGCAAAGTGCAGCCGGCGCGTGTGCGCGATCGCGATCGGGCTCGCCCCCAGATGCTGCAAGAACAGTCGCCGCAAATGACGTGAACCAATTCCCAACCGCCCGGCCAAAACGTCTACGCCGCCGTCTCCCAGTTCACTTTCGCTGATCAAGCGCAGAGCGCGGGAAACTGTGGCTGAAGTTCCAAGCCACGCCGGACTGCCCGGAGCGCATTCCGGACGACAACGCAGGCAAGGACGGAGTCCGGCTTCAGATGCCGCAGCCGCCGTCAGGAAGTAACGAACATTCTCTTCTTTGGGAGGCCGCGCAGGACAAATCGGCCGGCAGTAGATTCGCGTGGTGACCACTCCAATGAAGAATTGGCCATCAAAGCGCGAGTCGCGGGTGAGCCGCGCGCGGGAGCAAGTTGTAGCGTCGAGCACCATGGAACTGAAGACAAAGATAGCTCATTTGGCAGAGTAGGGTAGCCATTTTCGGACGTGAATGTTAAGACTCGAATTTACAGAGCTGCAGCCTGTACCCGGCGCTTGGCCTGGATTTCGATGTACACGTTGACCAACGAAACGGCTGCCGGAGTTACTCCCGGAATCCGCGAAGCGTGGCCCAGGGTGCGTGGACGAATCTTGATCAGCTTCTCCTGCATTTCGCGCGAAAGGCCGCTCACGTTGCGATAGTCAAACCATTCCGGAATATTACGCTGCTCGGATTTCTTCAATCGCTCGATGGCGCGCTGCTGTTGCTGGAGATAGCCTTCGTATTTGATTTCCGTTTCGACGGATTTGAGCTCGTTTCGGAGCGCGGAGGGGAGAGAAAGGTCGTTGGTCGTTGGTCGTTGGTCGTTGGCGAAACCCACGGTAGCTTCGGTCCCTGAGGCGTTAAAGAAATCCGGAACGAGCTTCCGCAATGCGGGAACGAGATGCTCAATCGTGATCTCCGGCCGCTTCAAAAGCTGTGCGAGCGGTTGACCCATTGCCGCAGACAGATCGCAGTCGCGGCCCGACAATTCCTGCGAAGGCGCTGTTAATTCCGGCTTTGCCAACGACCAACGACCAACGACCAACGACGAGTCTGCCGCCTCCTGAATATTCTCCAGCATCGAAGCCGTGACTCGCGTCTTACCGAGCACCTGCTTCACTCGTTCCTGCCGTTCCTGCTTCGCCAGAAAATCTGACCAGGCCTCATCCGAAATTAGGCCGATACGCCGTCCATGTGGCGTGAGGCGTCGATCAGCGTTATCGATGCGCAGGTGCAAACGGAACTCAGCTCGCGACGTGAACATACGGTAGGGCTCATTCGTGCCCTTCGAAATAAGGTCGTCAATCAGGATCGCCGTGTATCCCTCGGTCCGGTCAAGGATCAGCGGTGGTTGATTTTTCACCTTTAGCCCCGCATTGATCCCCGCCATCAATCCCTGGCATGCGGCTTCTTCGTACCCGGAAGTCCCATTGATCTGTCCTGCAAGAAACAGTCCCGCGATCTTCTTCGTCTCCAGTGTGCGTTCAAGCTCGGTGGGATCGATGGCGTCGTATTCAATCGCGTAGCCTGGACGCAGCATCTCCGCCGTCTCGAGGCCGGGAATCGACTTGAGGATCGCCAACTGCACTTCCACAGGCAAAGACGTGCTCATCCCGTTCACATAAATCTCGTGGGTGTTCAGGCCTTCGGGTTCGAGAAAGAGCTGGTGCGTGGTCTTGTCCGGAAACTTGACGATCTTATCTTCGATCGAAGGACAGTATCGCGGCCCGATAGATTGGATTTGGCCGCTGTACATAGGCGAGCGGTGGACGTTTTCTCGAATGATTCGGTGAGTTTCTTCCGTGGTCCACGCAATGTAACACGGGACTTGCGAATCGTGGTGAGCAACCCGCTTGGTTCGAAAACTGAACGGCGTCGGATCGACATCTCCGGGCTGTACCTGGAACTTCGACCAGTCAATCGTTCTGCCGTCGAGACGTGGCGGCGTGCCCGTCTTCAGGCGGCATCCCCGCAGCCCGAGTTTCTTTAGCGCCTCGCCCAGCAGTACAGCTGCTGGTTCTCCCGAGCGTCCTGCGGGATACTGCTGCTCGCCGCAGTGAATCAATCCGTTGAGAAACGTTCCTGTGGTGATGATTACGGCGTGCGCGCCAACCGTGCGACCATCGCGAAGGCGAATACCGAGGACACGTCGTTGGTCGTTCGTCGTTGGTCGTTGGCCAAAAGCAAAACTGTCGTCGGTCGTCGGTCGTCGGTCGTCGGTCGCGAAGACCTCAGGGGCTAAAGCCCCATTCTCTGTTGCTGCGTTTTCGGCACGACTGCAGTCGTGCCCTTCCCGGCTTGCGTGAGGGTGGGGGCTTTCGGCCGACGACGAACGACGGACGACGGACGACGGTTCCTCCACAATCAGTTCCGCCACTTCCGCCTGCTTGATTTTCAGGTTCGACTGCGATTCCAGCACCTCGCGCATCTTCAGCCGATAGGCCTGCTTGTCGCACTGCGCGCGCGGCGACCATACCGCCGGCCCTCGCGATGTGTTGAGCAAGCGGAACTGAATGCCGACTGCATCTGTCACCTCGCCCATAATTCCACCGAGGGCGTCCACTTCGCGCACCAGGTGTCCTTTGGCGATGCCTCCCACAGCGGGATTGCACGACATCTGTGCGATCAGATCGACGTTGAGCGTGAACAGCGCCGTATTCAGGCCCAGGCGCGCGCAGGCGACCGCGGCCTCGCAGCCGGCATGTCCGGCCCCGACCACGACTACATCGAATTGTTCGGTGAACTGCTGCATCCTTAGGGTTCAACCCGGGGGTACCTCATTCTAACAAGTACTCGCGCGGTCCTTAGCCGGGTGATCGCAATCACATACAATTATCGGAAAGAATGGCATCGTCCGCACGGGGTTCTCTATGGCCGCCGCGTCCATGCCTACGATCCAAACTCCCGTTCTGCTTCGCCGCCTGGGAATCGCGTGGATTCTCATCTGGCTGGCGCTCGCCTTGCACGTGACCGACGAAGCACTGACTGGATTCTTGTCTATCTACAACCCAACGGTAACAGCTCTCCGCGAACGCTTCGGATTCTGGCCGATGCCGAACTTCACGTTTGAAGTATGGCTCGCGGGCCTGGCTGTAGGGATCTTCATACTCGCGGCGCTCACGCCATTCGCCTTTCACAGCCCCAGTTGGATGCGTCCTCTTTTCTATTTCGGTGCAATTGTGCTGTGCATCGCGAACGCCTGCGGACACACGCTCGCGACCATCTTTGGACGCACCGTCAGCACGGTTCACTTCTCGCGCCCCGCGCCAGGTTTCATTTCCTCACCCGTGCTCTTGTTTGCAGGAATTTATGCGCTGGTGCAACTTCGTCATACCCGGACAGGAACATAAGCATGCTGGAGAATGCGTTTATCGGCAAAACGACTCAGCCCACGCAGAAAGAGTTGGCTTCGGAATTGGGCCCTTGCAACGATCTGTGGGAACAGCTCGTGACCGGCATTGCCGACGAATGCGGAATTACCGAGCAGGAGTGGAACTCATACTCACCTAAAGCCGGATGGGCGCTGCGCCTCAAGCACAAGAAGCGGAACATTGTTTATCTGGCGCCATGTCACGGAGCGTTTCGGGTCTCCTTTATCTTTGGTGACAAAGCGATGAACGTGGTCCGCAGCATGAAATTTCCGGCGAAGATTCGCAAAATAATTGCGGACGCACCGCACTATCCTGAAGGCAGTGGTGTCCGCCTGGAAATCCAGGCCGCGTCCGACCTCAAAGCGGTCAGGCAATTGGCGAAGGTAAAGACCGAGAATTAGCGGCTTACGCCAACTATCGTCGGATATCTGTAAACTCCGCCTCCTGCCACTCATCAGAGGGTATGTACCACTCACTCGCGCCCGCTTCGTGATTGTTTCCGCCCGCACCGTATTCGACGGTTGTGTTGCGCCAATAGTCGAAGCCTACCTGTAGAAGCGCGCCACGCGAGATTCTCGCCCGGATTTTAACCGTGCATCCTTCCAGCCGTCCGGGAGGAATTGCTGCCCGAGGTGAGGCTGCCCAGAAATGCCAGACGCGCTCCGGGCGGGTACCGACACCCAGAACGACGCTTTTGCCATCCGATGAATATGAAAGCGGGATGGGATCGTGCGCCTCTGTCCCAAACCACGGGTAGCGGCGATACAGCCCGCCCCTGACGTTACCTGCATCATCGTTCAAGACGACGTCCTTGCCATTCACGCGACAGGTGAATCGCGTATTCGCAATTTCCACCCGCGCCCGCTCGTATCCCGGAACGCGCGTGTCGGCGATCGCAATTCCCCAAAGCATCGCCGAGGCAAACTCTGGCGGCTTGAGGACGGGATTCACGTACCTCGTTTTGAATTTCACTTCGGGAGGAATGGTGCCATTGACCTGCGCCGCGCACAGAAAGAATAGCAGCGGAATCAAGATAATCTGCCGCACTGAAGAATGATCTCACCCGACAAATTGCTCCGAGAAAGAAACTGGGATTTTTACGTGATTCATTTCCCGAATTAGCACCGCGGGTGATGCTCTGGCACACGACGAGCGGCGATCGAGGACGCTCTTGCCAACGACCAACGACGAACGACCAACGACGCTGTTCGCCATATTGCCATCCAACCTTCCTTCCTCGTACTATGTTCTGACTCACCGGAGGCAACATGACGAGACAGGAATTCGTTCAGCAGTTGGACGCACGCATCGCGAAATACGATCTGCTGTGCCACCCCTTTTATCAGGCCTGGGCGGCGGGCACGTTGAGCCGCGAAGACCTGCGCGAGTACGCGCGCGAGTATTTCCATCACGTCGAGGCGTTCCCTTCTTATCTCGATGAATTCGCAGCGCGGCTGCCGCACAGCCACATGCGGCGCGCCGTTCTGGCCAACCGCGAAGAAGAAGCTGGCGGCGACGGATCGCGCCCGCACTCGGAGCTCTGGTTGGACTTTGTCGAAGGCATGGGCGGAAACCGCGCGACGGGCGCCGCTTGCGTCCCCGAGATCAAGAGCCTGATTGCGTCCTTCCATGCGGTCGCGCAGGAAGGCGCGCCAGAAGAAGCGCTGGCTGCGTTCTACGCTTACGAGTCGCAGGTTCCGCGCGTCGCTGCCGAGAAGGCCCGCGGCTTGCGGGAAATGTATGGCGCTAACGAGAACACCTGCGGGTATTTCACTCTGCATACTACGGCTGATGTCTATCACTCGCGCGTTTGGCAAAGCCAGTTGGAACGGATTGTGGAAAACAATTCCGCCGCCGAAGAACGGGCGCTGGCCGCAGCTGAACGCTCTGCAAAGGCTTTGTGGAAGGCACTGGATGGGATTGAAGCTGCGCGCGCGTCCCGCGCCGCCTGAGTTCGTCGCAGAAGTTCCCAAGTTTTTTCAGGACGATTTGGGCCAGCGATTCCGATAGAATCGCTGGCTCTTTCTTTTGATCAAAGGATGCTAACGTGGCCCGCATAGAGCTAGCCACAGCAATTGTTGCACCGAGGGAACGTTGCTTCGATCTGGCGCGAAGCATCGATCTCCATTTGCTTTCCACTCAGGGGACAGGTGAGAAGGCGGTTGCCGGCGTAATGTCCGGCTTGATCGGGCTTGGGCAAGAGGTTACCTGGCAAGGACGGCACTTGGGCTTTCGCATTACTCATCAGAGCCGAATCACGCAGTATGAGCGCCCCGGCCACTTTCAGGACCGGATGGTAGCTGGGAAATTCCGCTATTTCTGCCACGACCATTACTTTGAGGCGACGGGTCCTGCCAGCACCACGATGAGGGATTCCCTGGAATTCGAGGCACCCTTGGGATTTCTTGGCAGAATTGTGGAGAAGCTGCTGCTCAAGGCCCATCTTTCCGAACTGCTAGAACGGCGGAATGAGTGCATAAAGCGCGTTGCCGAAAGCGACGACTGGAAGCGCTACCTGCAATAGACCTCCCACTTGCCTGCGCGATATACCATTACTTCGTGCACAAGCTTGCCCAATCGGTGCTCGGATACATCCGCAAGCAGGACCTTTTGCGTCCCGGAGACCGTGTTGGCGTCGCTGTTTCCGGAGGCGCCGATTCTGCCGCAATGCTCAGAATTCTGCTGGAACTTCGGCAAGAGTTGGGCGTTGTTCTTTCTGTCGTGCACCTCAACCACACACTGCGGGGCGCGGAATCCGATGCCGACGAGCAGTTTGTGCGCGATCTCGCAAATGCGAACGAACTGCAATTTTTCTGCGTAGGCCGCGATGTCAAGGCCTGCGCGGCCGAAAAGAAACTCAGTATCGAGACCGCCTCCCGGAAGGTGCGTTACGGCTTCTTTCGAAGCCTGCTACTCAACAATGTGCTGGATCGAGTTGCCACCGCTCACACGCTGGACGATCAAGCAGAGACGGTCCTGCTAAAACTGCTGCGCGGAACCGGCACCCGCGGGCTTGCGGGCACTTACCCCGCAGTTTCGCTGGACGAGGCAACGCCACAGACCGCTGCCACTCACCAGAACGCTCAGCGCGTACAGCAGAGCGACAAAGCCGTCGTTCGCCCGTTACTCGCAACCCCCCGCGCCGATGTGGAACAGTTTCTCGCTGACGTGAACCAAGCCTGGCGCAAGGATTCGAGCAACCTCGAACTGCGGCACACAAGGAACCGAATTCGGCACGAAATCCTGCCTTTGCTGCGACAACACCTAAATCCTCGGGTATGCGAGACGCTGAGCGAAGCCGCTGAAATCGCACGCGCCGAGGAAGAATTTTGGAACGCCGAAACCGAGCGCTGGCTGGCCACGGTGTGGGCGGGTTCGGAAGGAAGCGGCACTCTGCAATGCGACGATCTGAATCACCTAGGCCTCGCACTTCGGCGAAGGTTGGTTAGGGCCGCGGCGGACTCGCTCGGCCTGAATCTTGAGTTCGGACACGTAGAGGAAGTGCTCTCTCTCTCTGAGCAAGGGGCAAGAACAGCGCTCCCGAGTGGCTGGACTGCGCGCCGATCTAAGAGAACAATTCGATTTGAGTTGTGCAACGAGTCTGTCGGCGATTACGAGCACAAGCTGATCATTCCCAGTAAAGTGGCGGTTGTCGAAGCCGGCATTTCTATAGAGGCTACGCCACTCCCGTTGTCCGATGAGGATCAGCGTTATAATCCCGATCACTTGCTGGACACGCGTTTCGCCGGGAATGGACTTGTTGTCAGAAACTGGCGAGCGGGCGATCGGTTTTGGCCGTCGCACACAAAAGAACCGAAAAAGGTCAAAGAGCTTCTGCAGGACCGCCATGTGACCGGCGAAGAAAAGAAACGTTGGCCAGTTATCGCCAGCGGCGATGAGGTAGTCTGGCTTAAAGGATTTGGCGTCCGCCGCGATTATCGAAGCAAGGAGGACGAAGGCATATTGATTGAAGAAGAGCCGCTCGATAAGGAGCTTAGAGCAACGAACAACTATTGAGATTTACAGAATACAGTGGCTTCATGTGGCGTTCTTTGCGATCTCTGCGAAACCTTGGCGTGCCTTGCGGTTAGAAGCTTTTAACCGCAAAGATCGCGAAGAACAGCCGTAAAGGTAGCAAAGGAATCGGTTCTGCTTCGCACCGATTCTTGCACTCGGTTGTCACTATTTTCTGCATTACTTAATAGCAAGTAGCTACTGATTGCTACTGATAACTGGCAAGTGACTGCAACTGCCCACTGGCAACTGACCACTACATATGACTTCGCAGCCCGCCAACCCGCAAATCGTGATCCCGGCCGAACAGGTACAGAAGCGGGTGAGGGAACTGGCGCGCCAGATTTCGCATGACTATGAGGGCAAGACCGTGCACGTGCTGGGCGTGCTGGAGAACAGTTTCATCTTCTTCTCGGACCTGGTGAGATCACTCGACGTGCCGGTCGTCTGCCAATTCATCAAGCCGCAGTATCGCGACGACCTCGGCGGCATCCTGGAAATCTTCTTCAGCCACGATCTCGCGATCCAAGATCAACACGTCCTTCTCGTTGAAGGAATCCTGCACTCCGGCGTGACGGCTGAATTCCTGGTTAATGACTTGCGCGGTCGCGGCGCAGCCACGGTAAAGATTGCGGCATTGCTCGATCGCCAGTCAGCTAGACGTGTGCAATTGCAGCCCGACTACTTCGGCTTCCTGGTGGACAGTACTTTTCTGATGGGATACGGCCTGGGCTCACGCGAACAGACGTACCGAAATCTGCCCTACCTCGCTGTCGCGAAATAGTTCCCCGAGTACAGTGTCTGCGGAGCTGCATCCTAGCTTGATCTTTCGCCCCGTTGTTGCTGCTCCCGATCGCTCCCTTTCCCACGGCTTACGCCGTGGGTTTTATTCTTGCGCCGCTTCGCGGCTTACTAGCGATCTGTGGGCTGGGCCACTCCTTGGTCGAATGACCCGCACGAATCCCGGTTTTTTTGGCGGTGCGCGCTAGACCGCCGCTGCCGCCGGCTCTTCCACTGTCGCTGCCCGCAGGAACTTGGCTGCCTCTTCCGGAGGAGTGGGATTGATGTAGAACCCCGTGCCCCACTCGAAGCCGCCGGTGCGTGTCAGCTTGGGCACGTACTCGATGTGCCAATGGTAGTGATCATTGGCAGCATCCTGCGTGGGCGAACTGTGAATCACCAGGTTGTAGGCAGGATTATCGAGCACCTGATCCGCTTTGTTCAGAAGTACACGAATGGCCTTCGCCAGGTTCTGGAACATGCGCGACGAAGAGTTCTCAAATGAGGATTCATGGGACCTCGGCAGAATCCAGGTTTCGAACGGGAACCGCGGCGCATACGGTGCGATGGTAACGAAATCGTCGTTCTCGGCCACAACCCGTACGCCTGACTCCGTCTCCTGCTGCACAATGTCGCAGAACACGCATCGTTCTTTGTAGATGTAGTACTGCTTCGCGCCTTCGATCTCTTCCGCAACGTAAATGGGGACAATCGGCAGTGCAATGAGCTGCGAGTGCGCATGCTCGAGCGAGGCGCCTGCGGAATCGCCGTGGTTCTTGAAAATCAGGATGTACTTGAAGCGCCGGTCCTTCTTCAGATCCAGGATCCGATCGCGGAAGGTCCAAAGCACATCTTCGATCTTTCTCGGCGTGAGCGTCGCCAGCGTCGCATTGTGATCATTGGTTTCGATAATGACCTCGTGCGCGCCGATGCCGTTCATACGATCGAACATGCCTTCGGCCTGGCGGTTCAGGTTGCCTTCAATTCCAAGCGCGGGGAATTTGTTGGGCACAACCCGCACGGTCCAGCCGGGCGTGTCGCGCTGCGGTGGCGGGCCTCCGTTGTGGCTTGGACGGTAGGCCTGGATCTCTGGCGGAGTTTTGCTTTCATTTCCGTAACAAAAGGGACAAAAGCCTCCCTTCATCTTTACGGCGTCACGGGCAAAATCGGTCGGGCGTTTGGCGCGGTCGGTCGAAATAATGACCCAGCGGCCGACAATAGGGTCTTTTCTAAGTTCGGGCAATTTGAGTTCAATCCTCCGACCCGCTGCCATGACCGGGCTGTTTCACATTTTACGCTGAGAGTGCGGCATTCTGAAATAGTTCAAAGGTCGGATGGGCAGCACTAAGGTGACGGCGTGGGCGACCACGATCACGACCGCCTTCGTCCGGCGCCGCTGCGGGGAGCTCGTAGTGCACCGTGAGTACATCAAAGCGCCAGGGCGGCGGCTCCGGAAACTGCATACGGGGCAGGACTTGCAGGTAATCTCGAACGACCTTGCGAAACGCGCGGCGCTTCTCACGATCAACAGCGGCTTCGGCGGGCTTCACGTCGTGGGTAGTCCGCGTCTTAACCTCGATGAAGCAGAGTACTTCTTTGTTCCAACCGATGAGGTCGATTTCCCCATGGTGCCGCGGCGAGCGGAAATTCCTCGCAACCATGACATACCCGCGCCTTCGCAAATAGAAATAAGCTTCTTCTTCGCCGCGCTGTCCGGTTCTGTGGCGTGAAACATCGTTGGCAAAAGACCGTGCCGGAGTGATCCGGTCGAGCAATCGAAGAACGAGTCGGGTGATACGCCCAGACATTTCGAAATCAGGTTACTCCCCGCAAGCGTCGGCGGTTGTGACAATCATCACAACAAAGCATGTGGAAATCCGATTTGGGATCTCGGATTCTTGAGGTCCGCGCAAAACAAAACGGCAGGGCCGACCCCCTGCCGTTTCACACTTCTGGAACCGAACTACTTGCCGCGGTTGACGGCTTTCTTCAGGTCCGCGCCGGCCGTAAACTTGGCCACGCGACGGGCAGCGATCTTAATAGTCGCTCCGGTTTGCGGATTCCGCCCATTACGCGCCTTGCGCTGCGAAATCGAGAACGTTCCAAATCCGATGAGGGCCACGCGGTCGCCTTTCTTCAGTGCGCCGGTGATGCTATCCACAGTGGTGTCGATTGCGCTGGCGGCCTGGGTCTTGCTGATGCCGCAGCCCGCAGAGATGCGGTCGATGAGATCTGCTTTGTTCATAGTAGCTCCTGGGGGATTCCTTGTTCTCAGCGACGAATCGAAGCTAGCGCACCCACGGCGCCGCCAGGAAACAGTGCTTTCGTTGAGATGGAAACTCGCCGCCAGCTATTTAGCGCCTGCATCTCGCGAAAGTCAACTGTGAAAATCCGCGCCGGATGCCGAGTTTGGCAACAGTGGCCGGCGGACAGACCGATGCTGGCGGAAACCGGCGCTCTTCACCACAGAGGCACAGAGACACAGAGGAATTCAATAACAGGAATCTAGGTTGTACGTGCCTCTGCGCTCGGGAAGTCAGTGATCTGCTTTCTGTCCTAAAATCGCCCGAACCTGCCACTACGGCCGCTCGCCTTCGTTATTG
>Ga0137366_10004331_pt1 | contig 11092 bp, 6 predicted proteins | sample SagtaG_8_FD_104938 | JGI IMG/M metagenome (GOLD analysis project Ga0137366, IMG submission 104938) | Vadose zone soil microbial communities from Sagehorn Ranch, Mendocino, California, USA - Sage1_L_60_16 metaG | ecosystem: Environmental > Terrestrial > Soil > Vadose zone | place: USA: California... | reverse complement strand
CGTGGCCGGTGATCTCGCGCCACCGCTCGAGGCGCTGCACCGGCAGCGCCGCAGAGCCCGAGACCATGAGCCGCAGCCGGGGCGGGGCGCAGCCCGCCGACCAGGCGCGGCGGCGCTCGGCGTCGGCGCCCTCCCAGGTGTGGATCAGCTTTCCATAGATAGTGGGCACCGCCATGAACAGGGTGAGCTCGCCGGCGGCGATCCGGGCCCAGACCCGTTCCGCGTCGAACTTGGGAAGCACCTCGCAGCGCGCGCCGGCCCACAGGGCACAGGTCAGGACGTTGATGATGCCGTGCACATGGTGCAGGGGCAGCACGAGCAGGATCCAGTCGCCCGCCCGCCACTCCCAGGCGGTGACGAGGCTCGTCACCTGCGCCGCGATGTTGGCATGCGTGGTCACCACGCCTTTGGGCTTACCCGTCGTGCCGCTGGTGTAGACGATCATCGCCCTCCTCCCTTCCGCGACTCCAGGGAGCGGGGAGCGGGGAGCAGTACCAACCGCCTCATCAGGCGTTATGGTGCGCACCGCCGGCGTGAGTTGCACCGCCTGGATCACGGCGGCGAAATCGGGGTGCACGACGACAGTCTCGGCCTCGGCGTCGCGGATCACGTACTCGAGCTCGGCGGCAGGGTGCGAGACGGCGAGCGGGACGGCGATGCCGCCGGCCCGCCAGATCCCCCACTGGATCGCTACGTAGTGAAAGCCCGGAGGGGTGAGAAAGGCGACGCGGGCCTCCGCCAGGTCGTCGCGTCCGGCGAGCAGGCACTCGGCGACGCGCGCCGAGGCGTCGAGCAGGTCGCGATACCTGAACGTGCCTTCTCGAGCGATGATCGCCGGTCGGTCACCGTGCCCCCGCGCGCGGGCGACGAGGGGCAGCTCTGTCAGGGGCGGGCCTCGATCACTTCGCGGACCTTGCGTGCCAGCGCGCCGAGCGAAAACGGCTTCTGCAGGAAGGCGACGCCCTCGTCCAGGACGCCGTGATGCAAAATCGCGTCGTCGGTGTAGCCCGACAGATACAGCGTCTTGAGAGTGGGTCGCACGTGCGTCAGGCGCTCCGACAGCAACCGCCCGTTCATGTCCGGCATCACGACGTCGGTCACGAGCAGGTCGATCTGTCCGGCGTGGCGGCCGGCGAGGGTAAGGGCTTCGCTTCCGTCCCGTGCGACCATCACGCGGTACCCGCGTGCCTGAAGCGCCTTCTCGATGATCTGGCGCACGGCGTCATCGTCTTCGGCGACGAGCACCGTCTCCGAGCCGTCGAGCAACACCGCCGCTTCATCGGCCGCCGCTTGCGGCTCCACGGCGTCGACCCGCGGCAGATAGATCTTGAAACTGGTGCCTTGCCCCACCTCGCTGTAGAGCCAGATGTATCCGCCGCTCTGCTTCACCGCGCCCCACACCGTCGCGAGCCCCAGCCCGGTTCCCTTGCCGACGGGCTTGGTCGTGAAGAACGGCTCGAAGATCCGTGCCTTGGTTGGCGCATCCATGCCGGTTCCGTTGTCGGTGACGGCCAGCATGACGTAGCGTCCTGCGGGAATGGTGACCCGGTCGGTGGGATAGGCGGCGTCGAGATCGACGTTTTTCGTCTCGAGCGTGAGGCGCCCTCCGTTCGGCATCGCGTCACGCGCATTCACCGCGAGATTCACGATGACCTGCTCGAGCTGACCCGGGTCGGCCGTCACGCCGCCGCAATCGGGCGCGACCGTGACCCGGATCGCCACGTCCTCGCCCAACAGGCGGCGCAGCAGCTTCTCGAGCTCGAGGACGAGGTCGTTCAGCCGCAACATCTGTGGAGACACCACCTGCTGGCGGCTGAAGGTGAGCAGCTGCCGCGTCAGCACGGCCGCCCGCTCCGACGCGCTCCGGATGTCCAGGAGCCCCTCGCGATCGGGATCGTCCGCCGGCAGGTCCTCGAGCATCAGGTCGGTCGTGCCGAGAATCGCGGTCAAGAGGTTGTTGAAGTCGTGTGCCACGCCGGCCGCGAGACGGCCCACCGCCTCCATCTTTTGCGCTTGCCGGAACTGCTCCTCGAGCCGCTTCCGCTCCGTCACGTCGTTGATCACGACCTGCTCCGCCCGCCGGCCCGCGAACGTGATGCCTTGACCGCTGGTCTCCACCTCGATGAGCGTGCCGTCCTTCTTGCGGTGCCGCCAGGTGCCGGCGGCATGGTAGTCGGAGGGCATGACCTCGAGATGTCGATGCAGGGCCGGGATATCCTCCGCGGGCCGCAGATCCTCGATCCGCAGCGCCAGGAATTCTTCGCGCGAGTACCCGTAATGCTTGATCGCGGCGCCGTTCACCGCGAGGACGCGGTGCGTCTCCAGATCGAAGACCCACATGGGATACGGCGTGCTCTCGAACAGCGTGCGGTACTGGGCTTCCGACTCCCGCAGCGCGACGACGGCCTGCTCGCGCTCCTCGCGGAGCAGCCGCTCACGCAATGCCCGCCGGATCGCCTCGGGCAGTCGCGTCAGGTGGTCCTTCAGGATGTAATCCGCGGCGCCCGCCTTCATGAATTCGACCGCTTTCTCCTCATTGAGCGAGCCCGTGACCAGAATGACGGGGAGAGTGGGGAATCGCTGCTTGACGAGCTGGAGCGCCGCGGACCCGTCGAAGCCGGGGAGGCCGTGATCGGACAAGACGATGTCCGGTTCGAAGTCCCGCAGCGCCTCCTCGAAGCGCGCGCGTGTGTCGACCCGCTCGCTCACGAAGTCCAGTCCCGACTTCGTCAGCTGCCGTTCGACCAGCGCGGCGTCCGCCGGCACGTCCTCGAGCAGCAGGATCCGTAACGTCATAGGTGCTCGCATCGAGCAGTATGCGGCCCCACAGGATTCACTACGGTGTCCGCAGTCACAATAGACAGCGACAGTGGAACCGGGAGCTGTGTTGCAACCGATTGCCGTGCAGCGCGTTCCGCAACCGCCGCCCGCGTCGGAGCGCCCGGCGGCGGTCTCGGGAACGGTCCCGCCGCGGCGCCCTGCCGGCAGCCCGCCGGGAACTCCGCCCCGCCAGAGTTCATTAATGAACTATCATACTCGGGGGGACGTGGGGATGCGGGCGAGCGCCGTCGTGTACCAGTTGGGGGCCGCCGTCGTGATCGCGCAGGCGGGGGCTGCCGTGCAGGCTCCGGCGCCCGCTGGGCGACCCCCGACCGTGCTCTTCCAACCGCTGCTCGCCGACCCGCAGGAGCCGCAGTTCTTCGCCGGCTATCTCTGGGCTCGCTCGCCCCGGCTCGCGTCGAGGCTCGGAACCGTAGGGTTCGGCCAAACGATCGGCGTGTTGCACGGGCGAGACTGGCAGCTCGGGATCGCCGCCGGGGTGTTTTCCGAGTTCAACATGGCCTCCTCGACGACCGACCTGTTGAACACCGACTACCTCGTCGGGCTGCCGCTCACGTACCGCCGCGGTTCGCTGGCTACGCGGTTGCTGGTGTTTCACCAAAGCTCGCACTTGGGCGACGAATACATGGCGCACACGAACGCCCGGCGGATCGACTTGACGTTCCAGGCCGTGGAACTGCTCGTCGCGAGCGAGACGTCCCGATGGCGCGTGTATGGCGGCGGGAACTATGTCTTCGCGCACTCGCCGGCCGATCTTAAACCGGGCGTCCTGCACGGCGGTCTGGAATACCGCCAGCCGCGCTCGTTGCTGCGACTCGGCCGGTTCGCCACGGGACGCCTCGTCGCGGGTCTGGACGCGAAGGCGATACAGGATCAGAAGTGGCAGGTGGGGTGGAGCATGGTGACCGGTCTCGAGCTTGGCGACCCACTGGCCCCACTGGGGTCCGGGCGGCGGTGGAGCGTGCTGCTCAAGGCATACACCGGGCCGGCGCCATACGGCGAATTCTACCGCGACCACGTTGCGTCCCTCGGCGTGGGGGTCGGGTTCACGCTGTGAGCCGAGCCGGGCCCCAGCGGCGTCACCGACTGGTGGGGGGAAACAACGTGTCGAACAACGCGGTGATGCGGCCGCGTAACGCCTCGGCTGCCTGGGCCGGCGCGCGCCGCGGCGCGGCGATGGGCTCCACGCCACGCCGCACCGTGCCCTGCGCCGCGTCGATGATCTGGACGTGGAAACGGACCGAGTCTCCATCCCGGTAGTACGATCCCGAGACCACGGTCCCCGCCCCGGTCTGCGCGGCGAGGGCTCGAAGGTGCGTGGCGTCGAGATGGCCGGGGGCGGCGCCGGGCACGACTTCCAGCCCGCCGCGGCGTGCCAGTGCTTGCGTCAGCCCATCGGCGGCGATGCGGCCCAGTGAGGCGAGAGTCGGATCCCCCGAGAGGTCTTCGAATCCCGCGACCACGACGCGCCTCGGGTCGAGCGCCGGCGGGCGCCTGCCGAGCAACACCACGAAGGCCGTGCCGAGGACGGCGACGCCTGCCCCACCGAGCAGCAGCGGCTTCCAGCGCACCCGCGGCAACCGCAGGCGCGGGACCAGCCGCCGGCCCACCGCTTCCCGGAGGCCGGTCGCGAACTCGTCGACAGATGCGAAGCGGTCGTCGGGCTCCGGCGCGAGCGCGCGAGCGATGGTGTCCTTGACTAAGCGCTCGGTCCGGTGGCTCACACGTTGTGCACGCAGCACCGCGTCGAGGGGCGCGCCGCCGTGGGGCGTCCCGCCGGCGAGCCCGACGAGCGGCGGTTCGCCCACCAGCATCTCGTAGAGCACGCCCCCCAGGCTGTACACGTCGGTCCGCGCATCGATGGCGCGGCTCCCCATCAGCTGCTCAGGGCTCATATAGGCCAGTGACCCCACCGGGTGGCCCCCGGTGAGCGTGTGGCCGCCCGCGGCGCTGATCGCGCGCGCGATACCGAAGTCGGCCACCCAGGCGTGATCTCCGGACAAGAGGATGTTTTCGGGCTTGATGTCGCGATGGATGACGCCGTGTCCGTGCGCGTAGGACAGCGCGTCACCGACCTCGAGGGCGATGCGCAACGCCGCCTCGAGTGGTAGGCGTTGCTCCCGCTCCAGGCGGGCCCGCAACGACTCGCCCTCGATGTACGGCATCACGTAGTAGCACAATCCGTCGGGCCCATCGGGCACGAAGAGGCATTCGTCCGCGGCGAGAATCGGCACGATGTGCGGGTGGCTGAGCCGGGACGTGAGCTCGACTTCGCGGATGAAGCGCTCGCGAAACTCGGAGCCCGCCACCTCGGGGTTCATCACCTTCACCGCCACCTTGCGCGGCGGATGGCGTTCGGCGGCGAGGAACACGCGCGCCATGCCTCCGGCCCCGATCTCCCGTTCGACGGTGTAGTGGGGCGCAAGGCCTTCGCGCAAGGCTCCGAGCACGTCGATCATGGGGGGCAAAGTACCGCGGCCTGCGTCACGCCGCGACCGCACGGCTCACGCGCCGTCGGTCCATTTCTGGAGCGGGTAGCCTGCCTGGTGCCAGGCGCGAATGCCGCCGAGCAGCACGGCCACCTTGCGCGCCTCGTATCCCGCCGCGATCAGCAGTCGCGCCGCCCGGGCGCTTGTGCGCTCGTCCACTCACGCACAGTACAGGATGATCATGCGATCGGGCGGCAGCACGCCCGCAGGCGCATGCCCCTGGGCGGCTTCGATCGTGGCGAGCGGCAGTGAGAGGGCGCCCGCGGCGTGCGCGTTGTCGAACAGCCGTCCGTCGCGGGTATCGACCAGCACGGCCCGCCCGCCCGCCACCAGCTCGTGCGCCTGCGGGGGCGTGAGGCCCGACACCGCCGGTCCCTCGCCCGGAGCGACGTTCGCCGAGTCGTGTGTCATGCGTCCTTCCTCCGCAAGGTCCCAACACAGTTCACAACTGAACAAATGATCACGATCGTCTGGGAGTTCCCCCCGTCCCCCTCTCCATAAAGTGTGTGGGGAGGGGGAGTGACGTTGTAGCCGCCTTCCTTTGCCAAGCCGTCACATCGCAGCAGTATCCGCCAACCAGGTGGTGCGGCCCCACCCAAACGGGGGAGGCCCGGCCTCGCTCGCCGAATGCGCGGGAACCTTGGGCTAGCATAGTTCATTCCTGCACTATCGGCTCGGTAGTCGTCACCTTCACCAGCGGGTGTTCGCATGAAGCGTTTGATCAAACCAGCCCTGTGGGCCGCCGCGGTCGCGGTCGCACTGGTTCTTCTTGCTAGCGCAGCGGCGGCGCGCCGGCGCGCTCCCGTGGCCAGCGCTGCTCCACCAGCCCCGGAAGTATCGGTCCTCACCGTCGTTCCCGAGACTGTGGTCGCGCGTTACGAGTACGTCGGGCAGGCCGCCGCCTCACGCTCCGTCGAGGTTCGCTCGCAGGTCACCGGCGTGATCGTGGCGCGGCCCTACGCCGAGGGCACGGACGTGGCGAAGGGAACGCTGCTGTTCCGGATCGACCCGACCACGTACGAGGCCGCCTATCGCAGCGCCCAGGCCCGGCTCGCCAACGCGGACCGCACCCTGACGCGGCTGAAGCCGCTGCTCGCGGCGCGCGCGGTGGCGCAAAAGGACGTGGACGACGCACAGCAGGCGTTCGACCAGGCGCAGGCGGCGGCTGATCAGACCAGGAAAGACTACGAGGACACGTTCGTGCGCGCCGAGATCTCGGGACGCACCGGACGCGCGCAGCTGGAGCTCGGCGCTCGCGTGACCGGTTCGGCTGACCGGCTCACGACCGTCGAGCAGGTGGACCCGATCTACGTGAACTTCAGCCCGTCCGACGAGGACCTGCTGCGCCTGCGACGCGACATCGCGGACGGCCGCCTGGTCATGCCGCCCGCACCCCACGCCCTCGCCGTTCAGGTCACCCTCGCGGACGGGAGTCTGTTTCCCGCGACGGGCGAGCTGAACTTTGCCGATCTGGCGCTGCAGCCGGCGACCGGTACCCAACAGCTCCGCGCGCAGCTGAGAAACCCCCAGCACGTCCTGCTCCCCGGGCAGTTCGTGCGGGTCCGGCTGCTCGGCCTCAAGCGGCCGAGCGCGATTCTCGTGCCGCAACGCGCGGTGCAGCAGGGCCTGACCGGCTCGTTCGTCTACGTGGTGGACGACAGCAATAAGGTGGCGGCCCGCAGCGTCGCGGCCACCTCCTGGGACGGCGGATCGTGGCTGATCGAGCAGGGGCTCCAGGTCGGGGATCGCGTGGTGGTGGACGGAGTGCAGAAAGTCGCGCCCGGGCAGCCGGCGCGGCCCGTGGCCTATCGGCCGGCGGTCGACAGCGCCGCGACCGCGGCGCAAGATAGTACGCTGATCGCTCCTCCCGCCGTCCCCCTTCGGATCAGGAGCCGCCCGTGAGTGATGCGCCGCAGATCCGCAATCTGTTCATCCGACGCCCGATTTTCTCGGCCGTCATTTCGATCGTGATCGTCCTGCTAGGGCTGTTCTCTCTCTCGCGGCTGGCGGTCGAGAGCTACCCGCCGCTCACGCCACCTGAGATCCAGGTGCAAGCGGTCTACCCGGGTGCAACGGCGCAGGACGTGGCCGATGCGGTGGCCGCCCCGATCGAGCAGCAGCTGTCGGGCATGGAAGGCCTGCTGTACTTCAAGTCGGCGAACTCGAGCGACGGGGTCATGAACCTGTCGGTCTACTTCGACGTCTCACGTAACCCGGATCTGGCGGCCGTGGACGTGCAGAATCAGATCGCCCTCGCCGAGCCGCAGCTGCCGCAGGAAGTGGTGCGCAACGGTATCACGGTGCGCAAGCGCCAGACGGCCTTCCTGGTCGTACTCGCGCTTTCCTCCGACGATCCGCGATACGACACCGAATATCTGAACAACTACGCGAAGATCTATATCGACGACGAGCTCAAGCGACTCCCCGGCGTGGGTGATGCGAGCACGTTCGGCCAGCTCGACTTCTCGATGCTGTTGAGCCTCGACCCCGACCGCATGGCGCAGCTTGGCCTGACCGTGTCGGACGTCGCCGCCGCGGTTCAGGAGCAGAACGCCACGAACCCCGCCGGCCGCATCGGGCGCGAGCCCGCGCCGCCTGGCACGCAACTCACCATTCCCGTGATCACCAGCGGGCGCCTGAAAGAGGCGAGCGACTTCGAGCGCATCATCGTTCGGGGTCGCCCCGACGGCTCGCTGGTGCACCTCTCGGACATCGGAGACGCTCACCTCGGCGCGCGAAACTACGACCTGGCTGGCCGGTTCGACGGCGCGCCCACGGCCCTGACGCCGGTATTCCTGCGTCCCGGTGCGAACGCCCTCCAGGTGAAGCACGAGGTCGTCAACCGGATGACCGAGCTCGCCAAGAGCTTTCCTCAGGGCGTCCGTTGGTCGATCGCCTTCGACACCACGCCCTACGTCACCGCGTCCATCAACGAGGTCGTGAAGACGCTGTTCGAGGCGCTGCTGCTCGTCACGCTGGTTGTGTTCGTGTTCCTGCAGAGCTGGCGGGCAACGCTGATCCCGGTGGTGGCGGTGCCCGTCTCGGTCATCGGCGCCTTCTTCGGGATGCAGGTACTCGGCTTCTCGGTCAACCTGCTCACGCTGTTCGGCCTGGTGCTGGCGATCGGCATCGTGGTGGACGACGCGATCGTCGTGATCGAAAACGTGGAGCGCATCATGGCCGAGGATCGGGTACCACCCGCCGTCGCCGCCGACCGGGCGATGCGGCAGGTGAGCCGGGCCCTGATCTCCATCGTGCTCGTGCTGTGCTCCGTGTTCATCCCGGTGGCATTCCTGGGGGGCATCACCGGCCTCATGTACAAGCAGTTCGCGATCACCATCGCGGTTTCGGTGGTGCTATCGGGTATCGTCGCGCTGACTCTGACGCCGGCGCTGTGCGCCGTGCTGCTGCGGCCGGTGTCGGAGGAAGCGCCGGTGGTGGCGGAGAGCGGCTCCGTATCGAAGGTCTTCAACCGGTTCTTCGGTCGCTTCAATCGCGGCTTCCGTTCGGTGACCGAGCGCTACCTCGGCGCCGCCGGTCGGGTGATCGACCGCCCTCGTACGTTCTTCGCCGCCTTCGCGGTCGCGATCGCCCTGCTGTTCGTCCTCGTGCGGTCCGTCCCGACCGGGTTCATCCCCAACGAAGACAAAGGCTATTTCGGGATGCTGATCGAGCTGCCCGATAATGCTTCGCGCCAGCGCACGGAAGCGGTCGTGAAGCAGGTCGAAGGCTATCTCATGCAGCAGCCGGCGATCAATCACGTCGTGGCGCTCGTGGGCCTCAACTTCATCCAGAACGCGAACCAGACGAACGCGGCGATCATGTTCGTCATGCTGAAGCCGTGGGATGACCGGACCACGCCACGCGACCAGTTCGCGGCGGTGCTTGGCGGCGTGAACGGCTTTCTCTTCCAGCTGCAGCAGACGCGCGGCTTCGCGTTCAACATGCCCGAAATCATCGGGCTGGGCACGACCGCGGGCCTCGAGCTGAATCTTCAGGACCGCGGGGTGAACGACATCACACGCTTCGCCGGCCTGACGGGCGAGTTCGCGGCCGACGCCAACGCAAGCCCCGCGCTGCGGGGCGTGTACCCGACGATCCGGGTGAACACACCGCAGCTGTTCGTCCAGGTGGACCGCGAGAAGGTGAAGGCGCTCGGGATCTCGCTGTCGGAGCTGTTCCAGACGCTGCAGGCATCTCTGTCGACGCTCTACATCAACGACTTCAACCGGTACGGCAAAACCTACCGGGTGCAGGCCGAGGCGCAGGCTCGCTTCCGCCAGACCCCCGAAGACATCGGGCGGCTGTACGTGCGCGGGCCCAATCAGCAGATGGTGCCCGTGTCGGCCCTCACCCGGACCGAATTCCGGGCCGGGCCAAGCGTCATCACGCGGTTCAACGGGTTTACGTCGGCGCTCTTGGTCGGGGCCCCCGCGCCCGGGAAGAGCTCCGGCGAAATGCTCGCCGCTGTGGAGCGGCTCGCCCAGGACAAGTACGCCGCCCGCGGCGTGGGCTACGCCTTCAGCGGGCAGTCCTATCAGGAGCGTGCTTCGGGAGGGCAGGGCGGTCTCGTGTTCGGCCTCGGCCTCGTGATGGTGTTCCTGGTGTTGGCCGCGCAATACGAGAGCTGGACGATCCCGTTCGCGGTGCTGCTCGGTGTGCCGTTCGGCACGCTCGGTGCGCTGCTCGGCGTGTGGCTGCGCGGGATGGCGAACGACGTGTACGTGCAGATCGGCCTGATCGTCGTGGTGGGTCTCGCGGCGAAGAACGCGATCCTGATCGTCGAGTTCGCGAACGAGCTGCGCGCCCAGGGGCGCTCGATTCGCGAGGCGGCGCTCGAGGCCGGCCGGGAGCGGTTGCGGCCGATCCTGATGACCTCATTCGCGTTCATCCTGGGCGTCACACCCTTGCTCACGTCGAGCGGCGCGGGCGCGGCGAGCCGTCACTCGATCGGCACCGGCGTCTTTTTCGGGATGCTCGTGGCGACCCTGGTCGGCGTGTTCTTCATCCCGCTGTTCTTCGTGGCGATCCGAACCTTGAGCGAGCGGGGCCTGCTGCGCCGGGGTGCCAGCGCCGCCCTCCCGCAACCCACGCCCGTCGCGGTGGAGGGGGACTGACGTGAGACGCCTCATTCCGCTCGCCGTCGTCGCGCTGATCGCCCTGACCGAAGGGTGTGCCGTGGGGCCGGGGTATCGCCGGTCCTCCCTTGGCATGCCGGACGGCTGGCGGCGTCCGGCGGCGTCGGAAGACTCGATGCGGTCGTTCTACGACTCGTTGCGCACCAGTCGCGATACCCTGTTGCCGGCCGGGGCGGACACGGCGCGCGTGCCGTTCGGCTACGACACCTCGTCCGTCCGCGCGGGCGGCGACTCCGGCGCGGCGCTGCGCTGGGTCGACCTGATCCAAGATTCCGTGCTGCGGCAGCTCGTGGACACGAGCCTGCGGGAAAACCGCGACATGCGCACCGCGCTTTCCGTGATCGACGAGTTCCGCGCCCAGTACCGGGCTACGCGGGGTGCGCTCCTGCCCGAGGTGACGGCCAACGGTCGGGCCGGCCGCAACCAAACGGTGTTCGGCACCTTCGGGTCGTTCACCTACAACGTGTACCAGGCGACAGCCGACCTGAGCTGGGAGCTGGATGTCTGGGGCCGGCTGCGCCGCAGCACGAGCGCCGCCCGCTCGGACCTGGTGGCGCGGGAGGAAGACCGGCGCGCGCTGCAGCTATCGCTGATCGGCGACGTGGCGACCGCGTACTTCGACCT
>Ga0137366_10004330_pt1 | contig 11092 bp, 9 predicted proteins | sample SagtaG_8_FD_104938 | JGI IMG/M metagenome (GOLD analysis project Ga0137366, IMG submission 104938) | Vadose zone soil microbial communities from Sagehorn Ranch, Mendocino, California, USA - Sage1_L_60_16 metaG | ecosystem: Environmental > Terrestrial > Soil > Vadose zone | place: USA: California... | reverse complement strand
TGATGAATTTGCTCGACAGTCACCCCGAATTATTGATCTTTCCATTTGAACACTCTACTATTGAAAGATATTTCTGGAATAAAGATAATATTCAGCATTATGCACTTAATGAGTTTATTTCTAAACGGCAGGAAGGTCAGCAAGCCATTTTAGCAAACAAGGATTTTTTAAATCAATATTACCAGAAAATTAAAAAAGAGTACAATAAAGATTATTCTTTAGATATTGACTCTGAAGCCTTCCTTAAAACATATGTAGATTTTTTAAAGAATACAAAGGTAGAATTAAAGGATATCTTGTCAGCATTGATGTACGCTTTAGCGAGGTCAAATACCTTTGCAGCTTCTAAATACCCACACGCAAAATATTTTGTTTTTAAAAGACCATATTATACAAATCTGTTTGCATTGGAAGTAAGTCAGTTAATTCCGGACGCAAAATTCATTTATATTTCGAGGGATCCTTTTGCCAGGTATACTTCTGCAAAAATGAGAAGAGTTAAAGCCAACAATCTTGACAAAAAGACGCTCATTCATGTAAACAAAATTAATTTTGTTGAAGCCCATTCTGAAGTAGATATTTCATCCGATTCAATAGCGAAAAAAAATCAGCAGAATTTAGATGCAAGTGTTTATAAAGTAATTCAATTCGAGAATATGTTGAAAAATCTTTCTGAAGTTTTTCATGGTCTTTTTTTATGGCTCTCTGTTTCCGAATCTGATTGCTATTTAAAGCCTACTACTTTGGGGAAACCAGCAATTGCAGGTTCTACATTTGTAAAAAAAGAAGGAGTTGATGGAAAGGCTTCAGACAGAAGATCGGAATATTTTCAATTAACTTATTGGAATGAAAGACTTCTCCATAAGTACTACCTAATAAAAGGCGGATTATTGCATGAAAAAAAGCCCAATTTATTGATCTTAATGATCGCTTATCTTTTACCATTTAAACATGAACCGTTATCACATTACTTATTTAAGCTTACACAAATTGTTCGATTGATACATACAAATACAAATTTAAAAACACGATTGCCAGAAGGTGTTAAAAAGAAAAAATATTTCATGAGCGGAACAGTTTAACATAATATCTGTTCCTTAAAAAGCAGCTAGATATTTTTAAAATGAAAATTTCAAAAATTCCATTTATCACTTATCTGCTAAGATTTATAGATGATGCAAGAGTGTTCGCTGCCAGAGCTTTTTTTTCAGGTGATAATGGAAAAATGATTGTAATCACAGGAGCACCCAGGTCTGGTACTACCTGGTTTGGAGAAATGTTGAATTCTAACAGGGTGCGTGTTTATCATGAACCATTTATACGAAGTACTTTACTATGGAACTGGAATTTAAAAATTCATGATGATGCACCAGCAGATCTAAACACCTTCCAACATCTTTTAAGTCGAATTATTTCTGGCAAAGAATGGAAAACCTTCGTGAAATTTAAATCAGAAGGGTACTTTAGGAACCCCATAAAATTTTCATTATTTAATTTATTTGGAGTAAAAAGTGGCAGGGCAATTGTTAAAGATCCGGGGTTGTGTTATCTGATGGATATCTTTGAAAGCCTGGTTGATTGTGAAGTAATATTAATCTTTCGGAATCCTTTAAGCATTGTTTCGAGTTTGAAGCGGTTGAATTGGCTACCGAATGAAAGAATAAAGATTATATATAACCATCCTTACTTTGCAAAATATAACCTGAGGCAAAAATTTGATTATCTTTTTGAGAATATGGAAAATTATTCATTGATAGAAAAGCTGGCATTACAAACAGGTATTCTGCATTATATAATGATGGATTATAGTAAAAGATCAAGGCTAGCCAAAGTGTATTTTTATGAAGAGCTGGCTGAAAATCCATTAAATAGTTTTAAAAAAATATTTGAAGAATTAAATTTGAGGTATGATAAAATTAATAGTCATAATCATGCATCATTGAGTATGAATTCGAATACAAAACATTTTAAGAATGCTCATGTTGTTAAAAGAAGCTCATTAGAATTTAAAGATGTGTGGACAAAGCGACTAACTGTAGATGAGGTTCAACGGATAATGACCATATATAATTCTTTTGACCTGGGGATTTATAAAAATTTTTAAACTTCGCATGAAGTAAATTATCAAAGAAGAACAATATCAGGAAATGAATCAGATCTTATCTAAAATTTTTAATAAAGCAAGCAGAACACTTTTTTTTCAAAAAAGATATTTACGTGATTTTTACAATGATATTAATTACCCCTTACCAAATAAAGAGAGAGTACTTATTTATGCAGGGATAGGCCATATGTATTTAACACCATTAGAGATTCTGATGTATCATCTTCTGAAAAAAGAGGGTTATGAAGTTGATTATTATATTTACGACCAAAGTATACCCATCAATGAAATAATAACAGAGGATGTCATAAAAAAAACCGATAAGGACAATTTCTGGAAAAAGTCAGTACATAATGCTGAAAGTTTGCTGAAAGCAGCTAATGTAAAATATGATTTTATTTCTTTACCCCCTGAAATCAATAATTTGATAGCACCTGTTAAAGATGATCTCGAGAGAATTTTCACATTTGAATATGATGGTATTGATTTCGGAGAAACTGTTAAAGGTGTAATGTACCGTTTTTATAAATCTATTAGTTTTGGTGAAAATGCAATGCTTCGTGCCAATGAATTTTTGCAAACCTCATTGACTAATTATTTTCAAATTAAAAAACTTTTTTCCAGGAATAGATATAAATATGTTTTCTTTTCGCATGGCATTTATTGTACGTGGCAACCTGTTTTGGAATATTGCAAAAGAAATCGAATTTCTTTTGTTAGTTACGACAGGGGAAAACGCAGCGGTACAGCCAATTTCAACATCAACCAGCCTTCTCCCGACTGGAGTTTTAATGATGCATGGATAAGATACAGCAACAGAGAGTTAACACCTGAGGAAGAAAAAAAAGTAGATGAGTACCTCAGTGAAAGAGAACTTCAAAAAACTGATGTATATACTTTTAATTCTGCTAAAAGATCTGAAAATATTGATGGTGTAAAAAAATTATTAAATATTGATCCCCACGCCAAAGTAATTACCATATTTACTAATTTAATTTGGGATGCCGCGAATGTGGCCCGGGATATTGCCTTTCCTTCCGCTTTAGACTGCATTGAACAAACGATAAAATATTTTGCCGGTAATAAAAATGTACACATCCTTATTCGTTCTCATCCTGCAGAAAAAGTAATCGGCACACGTGAACGGTATGACAGTTTGATTAAGGAAAGGTTCAATGATCACCTACCAGCTAATGTTACTATAATTGAACCAGAATTGGAAATTAATTCATTTACCGTAATTGATATATCGGATATTGGCGTGGTAAACACTTCTACTGTTGGTCTGGAATTTGCAATGTTGGGCAAACCGGTCATTCTTATTTCAGAAACTCATTATCGTAATAAAGGTTTTACTTATGATGGCACTTCCGCAGAAGATTATTTTAATAAAATTGATTTTTTATTAACGCATCTCGCACCTATGCCTGAGCAGGTAAAGCTTGCGAGAAAGTATTTTTATATGATGATGTTTCTTTATCAAAAGCCTATTCCCATAAAATTTTGTGAGAATTATTTTGAGGAATATACTGTTAAAAACTTAAATGAACTTTCATATGAAGAGCCTTTGTATCAAGTAATAAGATTTTTAGAGAAAGATAATGTGAAGGATTTTATTTTTTGGGAATAGAATTAAAGTGCTCATAGCTGAAATATTTTTATAAAAAAACATTGCTATAAACCGATGCATTTCAAAAAAGTTTTTACTCTTTACTGGTTTAAAATTATTTTTTCGGCTTTTATTTTTATATCCGTTTCTTTTTTGATCAATTACTTCTTTCTTTCAAATCAATCATTAGTTGAAGTCATCGTAATTAAATTAGTGATTGGAATATTACTGGCTATTTTGATATTATTCTTCCGGCACAGTTCTTATACGAGCGAATGACAAATTTGCTGAAATCATTTTTATCAAAATATACTGCACGCACATCTTGAAATATTTTCAGCTTTTATAGATAGTAGCGACAAAGTTTAATAATATTGCTAAATAAGTCTCAAAACTATGAGAAGAATTGGATAGTATCTGCCATGAAAAAAATTAAAATTATTGTTTCAGCCTTTTATGATTATATTTTTCGCGAATGGATAATGTATATTCCTTCTCATTCCATTAGATTGTTGTTCATAAGAAGTGCATTAGGCAATGTTGGGAAGAATTCAAATTTTTTGATGGGTGTGGAAATGAGAAACAGAAAAAATATTTTCATTGGTGAGAATACTATAGTAAATAAAAAAGTTTTACTTGATGGAAGAGGGGGAAAATTAATTATTGGAGATAATGTTGATATAGCGCAGGAAACCAATATCTGGACTTTGGAACATAATGTACATGATGATTATCATAAAGACATTGGCGGGGATGTTATAATTGAAGATTATGTTTGGATCGCATCCAGGGTAACCATTTTGCCAGGCGTAACTATTGGGCGAGGGGCGGCAGTAGCGGCAAATGCTGTTGTGACTAAAGATGTTGCTCCTATGTCCATAGTTGGAGGTATTCCGGCAAAAGTGATTGGATATAGAAAAAGTCAATTGAAGTATACACTAAACTATAAACCATTTTTTAAATAATTTGGAAAAAAAAATTATTATTTCCTGTCTTCCTGTTGCTGGCATAGAAAATCCCTATCAATACCTGATGATGAAAGGTTTACAGGCTGATAGTCGTTTAAAAGTACGAAATGGCATTCATGATCGTTTTTGGGGAATACTGAGAACGGCCGCAATTCAGCGTCCGGATTATATTCACTTTGATTGGGAAACTTCTTACTATTACAGAAGGCAGTTATGGATGACTATTATAAATATTCCCTTTTTCATGTTACAGGTCTATCTAGCCCGCTATATTTTTGGTTGTAAACTGGTTTGGACACCACATAATATCATTCCACATGATTCAAAATACTGGAAGATTCACAGGTTTTGCAGAAGATTTTTTGCAAGGCAAATGAAATGGATCAGGCTGTTTTCAGAAATAAGTATTCCCAATGCCGTACAAGAGTTTCAATGCAGTTCTGATAAGTTTAAAATTATACCTGAAGGATCTTATATAGGATATTATCCAAATAGTATATTGCCGAAAGAAGCAAGAAGTTTATTGAATATTTCTGAAAACAAGAAAGTTATTTTGCATCTGGGTCTTATAAAACCATATAAGGGTATTGCAACTTTAATAGAAAGTTTTTTAAGATCGCTTGAGGATAATTTGGTCCTGATAATAGCTGGCAGGGTGATGGATGTTAGTTATCTTGAATCAATTAAAAAATTTATCAATGAAAATATAATTCTTAAAGACCATTTCATTAAAGAAGAAGAATTACAGGTTTATTTCAATGCAGCAGACGTGGTAGTCTTACCTTTTGAGAAAATTGAAAATTCGGGCACTGTAATTCTTGCTATGGGATTTAAAAAACCTGTAATAGCTCCGAAAATGGGCCTATTAATGGAAAGATTAAAAAACCAAACAGAATTATTGTATGAAAAATCATTGGAACAATCATTTGAAGTTTTAAAACAATTAAGTAAGGAAAAATTAGAGCAGATGGGTGAAAATAATTTTCAGTCCTTATCGAATTATAAATGGTCTGACTTTGCTAAAGCTTTTTAGAATGATAAAAATACTTTCAATTTTTGGAACCCGCCCTGAAGCCATTAAAATGGCAATGTTAGTAAAGAAATTGAATCAAAACCCCGGTATTAAACATTATTTGTGCGTTACCGGGCAGCATCGCGAAATGCTTGACCAGGTACTTTCTTTTTTTGAAATTGTGCCAGACTATGATTTAAATATCATGAAACAAGGTCAGGATCTGACTGATATTACCTGTGCTGTATTGAAGGGGATACGAGACTTATTTAAGAAAGATCATCCTGATATTATCCTTGTACAGGGCGATACCACTACAAGTATGGCTGCTTCATTAGCTGCTTTTTATGCAGGAATTAAAATTGGCCATATAGAAGCAGGTTTGAGAACCGGAAATTTGCAGGCTCCCTTTCCCGAAGAGGCCAATCGTTTATTAGTAAGCAGGCTCTCTGATTTTCATTTTGCACCAACTATCAGAAATAAACAAAATTTAGAAGCAGAGGGCATACCTTCTGATAGAATTATTGTAACCGGAAATACTGTGATTGATGCTTTGCTGTATGCGAAAGATAAGGTTAATTCCTTCACCGATGATGTAAATGATTCATGCGTCAAGCAGTTATTTAAAGAGAGACAAAAGATAATATTAGTTACCGGTCATCGGCGTGAAAATTTTGGCAAAGGCTTCATCAATATCTGTAAAGCGTTAAAACATGTAGCTGTTAAGTATCCTGCAATTAATATTGTTTATCCTGTGCATTTGAATCCCAATGTTCAAACTCCTGTAATGGAAATATTAGATGGAATTAAAAATATTCACTTGATAAAACCTCTGTTGTACCCCGACTTTGTTTACGCTATGAAGCAATCATACTTTATTGTAACTGATTCAGGGGGAGTGCAGGAAGAAGCCCCGAGTTTAGGAAAACCTGTTTTGGTAATGAGAGAAACAACAGAGAGGCCAGAGGCTCTTGACGCCGGAACAGTGAAGTTAGTGGGAGCTAACCAGGATAAGATCATTGAAGGGATTGAAAATTTATTAATAAATGAAGATATCTATCTTAGCATGTCAAAAGCTCACAATCCTTATGGTGATGGCCTGGCTGCTTTAAGGATCATGAATTTTTTGAATGAAATTTTTTGAATGAAAAAAGTTACTATAATGGTTCCAGTCTTTGATGAAAGCGAATCTATTGAATTCTTTATGATGAAGTGAGTCAAGTTTTTTTAAAATGATGAAAGCTTTGATGATACCGCTGATTAACAAACTAATTTTTGAAAAATAAAATTCGCTCTTTTTGATTTTAATATTTTATTTATTGATGATGGGAGTAAAGATGGTACTATGGACATTATATTAAATCGATTGTTAATGACAATAATAGATGTTAAGTATATATTCTTTTCAAATAATTTTTGACATCAAAATTAAATAAAGCGGGTTTTGCTATGCAACTAGTGAAGTTGCAATATCAATGGATGCAGATTTATAAACACCGGAAATATTAATTGAAGTGATGGCAAATGCGATCAAGATTATGACATTATATACAAAAAGAAAAAATAAAACGGCATACATTATATTTTAAAAGAAACCAATTTTTAATATGGATAAAGAACTTTTTTATGAGTCAATTGCAAAGGATTTTGATTCAATAATGAATAATTATGACATTAAAAGAAGAATTGAAGTGGTTTTTTCAGAATTTTTAGGTTTAGAAAATCTTCAAGGCAAAAAGCTGCTTGATGCAGGATGTGGTACTGGTTGGTTTTCAAAAAAAGCTACAGAATTAGGAGCACATGTAACTGCAATGGATCTTTCTCCAACTTTGGTTCAAATAACAAAAGATAAAGTGCCCTCAGTTAATGCTATCGTTGGCTCAGTGCTTGAAATTTCTTTTCCTGATAATTATTTTGATTATGTAATATCTAGCGAGGTTATTGAACACACGCCAAATCCGAAACTTGCTGTAAAAGAAATGTTACGTGTATTGAGACCCGGTGGAAAAATTTGTCTAACCACACCTAACAAAACCACTTGGTATTTCTCTTTAATTATTGCAGAAAAATTTAAAATCCGAAAATATCAGGGGTTAGAAAATTGGAGTTATTTTTATGATTTTAAAAAATTTCTCATCTCTAATGATTTACAAATTATCTCTTATAAAGGGATTCATTTATTTCCTTTTATTTTTCCTTTTTTAAATCCTTTGCTTAGATTTTGTGATAGAATCTTTGCCAATAAATTTGGTTTTGCTTGTGTTAACCTTGCAGCATATTGTGTAAAATTAAAAAATGAAAAAGTTTAATAAAACAATGCATATTCTTCCTTTAATAGCTGGGATTATAATTTTTTTATTCTTTCACTGCATTTTAGTTTTTGCAGGAAAATTTTAGAAGTCTATATTTATTTTTGATAACTTGGGTTCAAGAAATAGAAACATTCCTGATACTTAAAAACCGGAAATAGTAATTGTTAAGCAGAACATTAGAATCGTTATAATTTTGTAATCAACAGTTTAATTTTGACAATTTTGAATAAGAAACAATCATATATCAGTATAGTGATTCCCCTTTTGAACGAAGACGGAAATATCTCCGTTTTGTATGATGCATTATTACCAGTGGTTGAAAGAATCTCGCCGGATTACGAAATTATTTTTGTTGATGATGGCAGCAGGGACGCATCATTTGAAAGGATTGAAGAAATAAGTAAACAAAATGATAGGGTTTTAGGGGTTTGCTTATCGCGCAATTTCGGACACCAGATAGCCTTGACTGCTGGTTTAGAGCATACAACCGGTGAGATCATTATTACAATGGATGCCGACATGCAGCATCCTCCGGAAGTAATATTGAACTTATATGACAAATATTGTGAAGGCTATGACATTGTAAATACTATTCGCACTGAAACAGCTGATTCCGGTCAGTTTAAAAAAATAACATCAAGTTGGTTTTATAAAATTATTAACAACCTGTCAGATATGCACATTCAACCTGGAGCAGCGGATTTCCGACTAATGAACCGCAAAACAGTGGATGCCTTTTTACAGTTAAAGGAAAAAGACCGTTTTACACGTGGGTTGATCAGTTGGATGGGTTTCAAACAAGCAATTGTTCCTTATGCCGCACCACCACGTTTTTCGGGAAGGTCAAAATATTCTATCGTGAAAATGTTTCATTTTGCAGTTGATGGCATCACCTCTTTTTCGGCAAAACCGCTACGTGTTTCGTTTTTTGCAGGGCTAATTTTTGCAATCATCGGATTAATTTATTCCGCTTATGCGGTCATAGAATATTTTAAAGGTAAAACCATTCCCGGCTGGACATCCATTTTGGTCTCCGTTCTTATCATCGGAGGAATACAACTTATCAGCATTGGGGTTATTGGTGAGTATCTTGCCCGTGTTTTCAATGAAGCAAAAAACCGCCCCTTGTATTTTGTAAAGCGATACACATCAAAAAAAGAGCATAATAAATATGTTTTGAATGAAAAGGCAAACAGTTTTTGAAGGGTTATGAATCTGGTTTCTTTTAAAATCCATAGTGCACTATATTCTCTCTTCAGTTATTCTCACAACTCTTTAATACGTATCCAGCTTTTTGTATAGAAATAGCAAAAGATAGATTTTTGAACACTATTGTATATTAATGAACAAATAATGAAAACAAACAAAATTAGATATACAGTCTTTATAATTGTTTTATGTATTGTCTCATTAGCAGTTTTTCAATTTAACAAAGGGGGCAGAATGAGTGATAATTGGGTTGCCCCTTATCTTTCTTGTGCCAGGAATCTTAGTATTGGAGGTGATTTTTTAATCAATTTACAAGAGGTCAAACATTTTCAGAACTTAAATGCAGATGAACAAGATAATTATAAATTTAAAAAAGAAAATAATTTGATCCCATATAAGGCTAACCCAATTGGTTTCGCCTACTTTATAAAAATTGCAACAACTTTATTTTTTTTTCTTGGAGATGAAAATGCTCTCTTTTTATTTCATTTTTTAATACATCTTTCTTTGTGTTTACTTTTAATGAAATATATAAAAAGTACCAGGATACAGATTCTTTTTTTTATTTTTTATGCTTGTAATCCTTTTATCCTCAGATATGTCATTTTCAACTTCTATTATATTTACCAGGTTATACCTTCATTTATTTTGCTGTTCATGCTATATAAAAAACCTTTGCCATATTTTTTAACAATGCTTTCGGCTGTGTTACTTGCTTTGGTTTTTTTAACAAGACCAACAGTTCTTTTATTAATTTTTATTATTTCTTTTTACCTCTATTATCATTATGGGTGGAAAAAATTTCTGGTATATGCAAGTGTCTTTTTTCTGATTTTTATTGTAATAAATAGACCAAATGAAAAAAATCCATGGTTTACTGCTTACGTTGGTCTTGGTGCTTACGATAATAAGTATGTTAACAAACTTTCTGATAATGCAGCTTATGACTTGTACAAGAAGGAAACAGGAAAACCAATAAGTGCATCAGTTGGAGGTAATTATTACGATGATTCTACTATAATTGTTTTTAGAGAGATTTTAAAAAATAGGTGGGTAAATATATTCCAAAGCAATCCTTTTTATATAATACGTAATGCTGCACTTAACTTTTTTAGTGCTTTTTCAATAGGATATTTATCTTTTGCCAATTTATCTTTTAAGATAATCATTGCTTGTAGCGGACTGTTCATTTTTTTATGGTTAATTGTCAAAAGAAAGTTTAAATGGATCATTATAATTTCTTTTGCATCTCTTGGATTTACACCCTATTATCCTCCTATACCTGCATATATGTTCGGATCTTATATTTTGCTCTTTTTCGCACTGTATGAGTTATTAAAAACTACAAAATTTGAAAAATATTTAGAATCAAGCTATGATAAAAGAGTTGAAACCGGTTTTATATATTAAAAGAAATATTCAAACAATTAACAGGTACATTATTGGCGGATTACTTACCCTTGCTATCGAAATTCTTTTTTTTTATTTATTCTTATACATTTTTCTAATATCTCCTTCAATATCAAACGTGTTATCATTAGGAGTAAGCGGAGTATTTAATTATATTATCAGCAGGTTTTGGGTATTTTCAAAAAGTAAGCATACCGTGTTTAAAGAATTTTTTTTATTTACATTGGCGTTTATTTTTACGCTTGCCCTGAGTTATATTGTTTTTAATACTTCTATGAATATATTTTTACTTAGCCCAACTATTTCTAAAGCAGTATCCATTGTTTTTACTGTTACTTTTAATTATATAGTTAAAAAGTATCTGGTTTTTAAATCGTAATAAATGGCTTTACATACCTTATTATATGTTTGCACCAATGATGGATCAGACATGCGGATAAATAAAGAAGTTAAATCACTGCATAAAGC
>Ga0137366_10004328_pt1 | contig 11093 bp, 8 predicted proteins | sample SagtaG_8_FD_104938 | JGI IMG/M metagenome (GOLD analysis project Ga0137366, IMG submission 104938) | Vadose zone soil microbial communities from Sagehorn Ranch, Mendocino, California, USA - Sage1_L_60_16 metaG | ecosystem: Environmental > Terrestrial > Soil > Vadose zone | place: USA: California... | reverse complement strand
GCAGCTGCGGCACGGTGTGGTAAGCCGCCCGGCCTCATGAGCAACACCCGCGGGGGGTCATCGCCCCGTGGCGCCCCACCACCGCGACCCACCGCCGGGCGGGTCACACGCTCCGTGCATGGCATATCTCACAGGTGTGGCAGCACGGAGTCGCTTTCCGGTGCATCCCACGTGACGCAGGTCACGCCCATCTGGCCTCCTTGTCCCTTCGTCACGGGAGCTTGGCGCCCGCCGCAGCGATGACCAAAGTGGCCTAGCGCCTGCAAGGGAGAGCCCACGTGACGCTGCACGATTCCCGCCGCGAGCCCAGGATGCTCCGCCTCTACCTGGGCCTGTTCGCCCTCGCGGCGCTCGCGATGCTGCTCATCGCTGCGCGGCTGCGCTTCTTCGTGCCGTCGCGCCACCAGGAGCGGATCCGCGACGTCAGCTGGCTCCCGCACCAGGAACGCTGAAGCGGATGCGGGTGCCCTTCCCGGGGGCGCTCTCGACGTCGATGCGGCCACCGTGCGCCTCCACCACCCGCTTCGCGAGGGCGAGCCCCAGGCCGACGCCTCCCGTCCCCCGCGCACGGCTGCGATCCGACCGAAAGAACGGGGTGAAGAGCCGGGCGAGGTCGGCCTCGTCGAGGCCGATGCCCTGGTCCAGCACCTCGACCGCGAGGCGGTCGCCGTCGCCGCGCGCGGACAGGGTGATCGGCGCGCCGTCGTCGGAGTACTTGCGCGCGTTGTCGAGGAGGTTGTCGAGGACGCGGCGCAGGAGCGCCGGATCGGCGTCGAGCGCGGGCAGCGCCCCGTCGACGTCCAGGTGGAGCGCGCGCTCGGGGTGGTCCGCGCGGAAGCGCTCGGCGGCGCGCACCACGAGGTCGCGGGCGTCGACGCGCTCGCGCCGCAGCGGCAGCCCCGACCCCGAGTCGCGCCCCGCGGCGAGATCGAGGCGCGCGGCGGTGAGGACGTCGTCCACGAGCTGGTTCAGCTCCTCGAGATCGGTCGCGATCTCGGCGAGATAGCGGCGCGACCGCTCGAGGTCGCCCTCCGCCGCGAGGTCGAGCGCCACCCTGATCCGCGCGAGCGGCGTTCGCAGCTCGTGGGAGACGTTGGCGAGGAGCTCCTTCTCGCTCCGGAGGAGCGCCTGCATCCGATCCGCCATCTGGTCGAAGGCCAGCGCGACCTCGCCCACCTCCCCGCGCGCGCGCAGGCGGGCGCGCGCCGAGAGGTCGCCCGCGCCGAACGCCCTCACCGCGCGGCCGAGCCGCTCGAGGGGCGCCGAGATGGCGCGCGCGAGCGGGATCGAGGCGACCGCCAGCGCGAGCAGGACCGCCGCCAGGAAGGTGGCGCCGCGCAGGAGCGAGGGGGACGGAAGGCTCCCGGAGAGGAGCACGTACGCACCCGGCGCGCCCTCCACCGCGGCGGCGAACGTCCAGTGCCGGTCCGCGACCTTGAACGGTGCGCTCGCGACGCGCGCCTCCTCCGCCGGCGAGAGCGGAGCGGCCGGAGGCTGGACGTTCGACGCGAGGACCGCGCCGCGCTCGTAGACCGTCACCTCGGCGCCGAACGTCTCGCGGACGCGGCGCAGCTCACGGGCGAGCCGCTCCGGGTCACCGTGCAGCTCGCCCACCCGCTCCGCGGCGTACTGGACGAAGCGCTCCTGGCTGTGGCCCGGGGGCGCGTGCCGGAGCGCGGCGCCGACGGCGAACATGGCGAGCGCCACGAGCGCGAGGAGGAGCAGGCCGTTCAGGTAGACGCGCCAGAAGAGCCGGGCCGGGAGCCGGTGGCGATGGAGGCCGTGCCTCACGCGCCGTCCTCGGCGGCGAGCATGTACCCCGCGCCGCGCACCGTCTTGAGGAGGCGCGGACGCTTCGGGTCGTCGCCGAGCTTGTGGCGCAGCCTCGACACGTGGACGTCGATGGAGCGGTCGAAGGACTCCTCGGCGCTCCCCTTTGCGATCTCCATGAGCTGCTCGCGCGTGAGGACGCGGCCGGCGCGTTCCGCGAGCGCCTTGAGCAGCCCGAACTCGTAGCCGGTGAGCGCGAGCTCGCGGCCCGCATAGGTGGCGCGGCGGGCGCCCGGATCGACGACGAGCTTCCCGACCCGCACCACCTCGAGCGACGGGCCCGCCTGCCCGCGCGCGCGCCGGACGACGGCGCGGATGCGCGCGAGCAGCTCGCGCGGCGAGAAGGGCTTCGCGAGGTAGTCGTCCGCGCCGAGCTCGAGGCCCATCACGCGGTCGGCCTCCTCGCCGCGCGCGGTGAGGACGACGATGGGCACGTCGGAGCGGGCGCGCAGCTCGCGGCAGACCTCGAGCCCATGCTTCTCCGGGAGCATGAGGTCGAGGAGGACGACGTCGTGGCGGCGCGCCAGCGCCTCCGCGAGGCCGCGACGGCCGTCCGACACGACGGTGACCACCACGCCGTGCGTCTCGAGGTACTCGCGGGTGAGCGCCGCGAGGCGAGCGTCGTCCTCGACGAGGAGCGCGGTGAGGACGGGGTCGGGCGACACGGAGACGATCATAACGCGCCCTTCTCCCCGGCCCTCCCCCCGCGTGGCGGGGGGAGGGGACGGGACCCTACTCATCCATGTGCCGCTGCATCTTCTTCGCGACCTGCGCGCGCTGATCGGGGGTGAGGATGCCGTGCACCTGGAGCAGGGCGTCCGCGACGTCGTCGGCGAACTTCTTCATCTCGGCGGCTCGGCCGTCCACGAGCGCGTGCACCTTCGCCGCGTCGGGCTGGTCCGCCTGCCACTGCGCGAGGAGCTCCTTGCGGAGATCGGTGTGGCCGGCGTGGAGCGCCTTCCCTTCCGCGACGAGCTTGTCCTTGATGGCGGTGATCTGCTGGCGCTGCGCGTCGGTCGCGTGGACGTCGTCGAGCATGTCGTCGAGCCGGTGCGTGATGAAGCGGTCCATGCGGGCGGGATCGCCGTGGCCGCGGAAGGCCGTCAGGGCGAGCGCCCCGCCGGCGAGGACGACGAGGGCGAGGATGGTCGAGAGGATCTTCTTCATGGTGGATCTCCTTCCTTTCGCCGTCGAGGATGGCCCCCGCGCCTTGGGCGCGCTTGTCGCCCAGGTGAAGAAAGGTTAAGAGCGTCGGCTCCGCGTGTCCCTCGTCACCGCCAGCGGCCTGTCGCTCGCCTACGGCCCCAAGGTCCTCTTCGCGGGCGCCGCCTTCGCCATCGCGCCTCACGACCGGATCGGGCTGGTGGGCGCGAACGGCACGGGCAAGTCGTCGCTGCTCAGGATCCTCGCCGGCGAGACGACCCCCGACTCGGGCACCCTCGCCTGGCGCCGGGGCGCCCGCGCCGGCTACCTGCCGCAGGACGTGGCCGCCCTGCCCGAGGGCCCGCTCGTCGACATGGTCCTCGCCTCGGTTCCCGGTCGAGGCGCGGTCGAGGCGCGGCTCCTCGCGACCGAGGCGGCGCTGCGCGACGCGGACGAAGCCGACGAGCAGCTCGAGCTCGCGCAGGCGCTCGCGGACCTTCACGCGGAGCTCGACCACTTCGAGGAGCGCTACGGGCGTCACCGGGCCGAGCGCATCCTGGGCGGGCTCGGCTTCGACCCCGCCGACCTGCGGCAACCCACCGGCGCGCTCTCGGGCGGGTGGAAGATGCGGGCGGCGCTGGCCGGGCTCCTGCTGCAGGACCCCGACCTGCTGCTCCTCGACGAGCCCACGAACCACCTCGACATCCCGACCCTCACCTGGTTCGACGCCTTCCTGCGCGGCTCGACGAAGGCGCTCCTCCTCATCAGCCACGATCGGGAGTTCCTGAACCGGCAGATCGGGCGCGTCCTCTCGCTCGAGCCCGAGGGGCTGCGCAGCTACTCGGGCGACTACGACGACTACAAGCGCCTGCGCGTCGAGGAGGAGGAGCGGCTCGACGCCGCGGCGCGGCGCCAGGAGGCGCGGCGCGCCGAGCTGCAGGGGTTCATCGACCGGTTCGGCGCCAAGGCGACCAAGGCGCGCCAGGCGCAGAGCCGCCAGAAGATGCTCGACCGGATGGACGACGTCGAGGTGCGCGAGCAGCGCGCGACGCTCTCGTTCCACTTCGCCGAGGCGCCGCGCTCGGGCAAGGAGGTCGTGCGGCTCGACGGCGTCTCGAAGGCGTTCGGGGCCAAGGTCGTCTACCAGGGCGTCACGGCGCAGGTGCAGCGCGGCGAGCGCGTCGCCATCATCGGGCCGAACGGCGCCGGGAAGACGACGCTCCTCCGCATCGTGGCCGGCGAGCTCGCGGCCGATCGCGGCGAGGTGAAGCTCGGGCACTCGGTCGTGCCGGGGTACTACGCCCAGCACCATTTCGAGCGCGGAGAGAACGGCGGGTTCGGCTCGCTCCAAGCCAAGCAGAGCATTCTCGACGCGCTCTGGGACATCGTCCCGGACCAGGGCGAGGCGTACGTGCGCAGCGTGGCGGGGGGCTTCCTCTTCTCCGGAGACGACGTCGAGAAGCCCATCGGCGTCCTCTCCGGCGGCGAGCGCGCCCGCGTGGCGCTGGCGCGCATCCTCCTCCTCCGCTCGAACCTGCTCCTCCTCGACGAGCCGACGAACCACCTCGACCTCGCGTCCTCGGAGGCGCTCATCGAGGCCCTCAGGCGCTACGACGGGACGATGCTGTTCGTCTCGCACAACCGGAGCTTCCTCAACGGCCTCGCGACGCGCATCTGGGAGGTGAAGGACGGCGCGATCGTCGACCAGCCGGGGAACCTCGACGACTGGCTCTATCACCAGCGGCAGCTGGCCGAGGGCGCCGCGGAGGAATCCGCTCGCGCCGAGCGTGGCGCCGGCGCCGGCGGCCCGGAGTCGAGGCGCGACGGCCGAGACCTGACGGACAAGGAGCGGAGGCGCGCCGAGGCCGAGGCGCGCAACGCGCGCTACGCCCGTGAGAAGCCCCTCCGCGACGCGATCGAGCGGATCGAGGCGCGGGTCGGGGAGCTCGAGGCCGCGCAGCGGGCCGCCGAGGCCGCGCTCGCCGACCCCGCGCTGTACCAGGACTTCGCGCGCGCTCGCCCCCACGTCGAGGCGCTCGCGGCGGCGAAGGACGAGCTGGCCCGGCTCTACGGCGAGTGGGAGGCGAGGCACGCCGAGCTGGAGGCGCTCGCCCGCTGACCGGCATGACCTTCCTGCGAGGGAAGGTGCGCATGCCGCCGAGGTCACCACGGGGTTGCACGCTCGCGCGCGTGCCCGGCGCCGCCTCGCCGCCCGTGAGGTCCACGTCCCGCTCCATTGCCGTGCCGGCCGGCGCCACCACATTCATCCAGGACGGATGAGGAGGTGACCCTCGTGCCGAAGAAGCTCCACGTGATCTCGGAGTGGCCGGTCGCGCGCCAGCTGGCGCACCTCGATCCCGTCGGCCTCGGCGCGAGCGCCTGGTCGGAGCGGACGCGCGAGCTCGCGCCGCGCACCGCGTCGGCGGACCGGGTCGCCCGCTCGGTCTGCCCGTACTGCGCGGTCGGGTGCGGTCAGCTCGTCTACGTGAAGGACGAGCGCATCATCGACATCGAGGGTGATCCCGACTCGCCCATCTCGCAGGGCTGCCTCTGCCCGAAGGGCGCGGCGACCTTCCAGCTCGTGACGGGCAGCCATCGCGAGAAGAAGGTGCTCCATCGCCGGCCGCGCTCGACGCGATGGGAGGAGCTCCCGCTCGAGCTCGCGATGGACATGGTGGCCGAGCGCGTCAGGGCGACGCGCGACGCGACGTGGGAGGAGCGCGAGCCCGAGGGGACGAAGCACGCCGGCGCGCGGGTGCGCCGCACGCTCGGCATCGCGCACCTGGGAGGCGCGACGCTCGACAATGAGGAGAACTACCTCCTCAAGAAGCTCTACACCGCGCTCGGGATCGTGCAGGTGGAGAACCAGGCGCGGATCTGACACAGCTCCACGGTCCCCGGTCTGGGGATCTCGTTCGGCCGCGGCGGCGCGACGACGTTCCAGCAGGACCTCCAGAACGCCGACTGCATCGTCATCGAGGGCTCGAACATGGCGGAGTGTCACCCGGTCGGCTTCCGCTGGGTGATGGAGGCGAAGAACCGGGGCGCGACCATCATCCACGTGGACCCGCGGTTCTCGCGGACGAGCGCGGTCGCCGACCTGCACGTCCCCATCCGCCCCGGGACGGACATCGCGTTCCTGGGCGCCATCGTCCGGTACATCATCGAGAACGAGCGCTGGTTCAAGGAGTACGTCCTCCACTACACGAACGCGCCCACCATCATCGACGAGCGGTTCGAGGACACGGAGGACCTGGACGGCCTCTTCAGCGGCTTCGACGCGAAGGAAGGCTACGACCCCGAGACGTGGCAGTACGAGGGCGTCGAAGGCACCGTCCCCGCCGCCGGCCACAAGGAGATCTACGCGGAGAAGGGCGCGGGCCGCGCCGACCTGCGCGGCTCGAAGATGCTGGAGCGGAAGGAGGACCCGACGCTGCAGCATCCGCGCTGCGTCTTTCAGCTCCTGAAGCGGCACTTCGCGCGCTACACGCCCGAGCTGGTCGAGGACGTGTGCGGCATCCCGAAGGAGGTCTTCCTCCAGGTCGCCGAGACGCTCTGCCGGAGCTCGGGGCGCGAGCGCACGAGCGCCTTCTGCTACGCGGTGGGGTGGACGCAGCACACCGTCGGCGTGCAGTACATCCGGACCGCCGCGATCATCCAGCTCCTGCTCGGCAACATGGGCCGGCCGGGCGGCGGGATCATGGCGCTCCGCGGCCACGCGTCGATCCAGGGCTCGACCGACATCCCGACCCTGTTCGACCTCCTGCCGGGCTATCTGCCCATGCCTCACGCGACGCAGCACGAGGGGCTCCCCCACTACCTCCGCACGAACCAGTCCGCCACCGGCTGGTGGAGCCAGATGCCGAAGTACGTCGTGTCGCTGCTCAAGGCGTGGTTCGGCGACGCGGCGACGAAGGAGAACGACTTCGGCTTCGACTGGCTCCCCTCGCTGTCGGGCAACCACTCGCACATGACGACCGTGGCCGACATGGCCGACGGCAAGGTGAAGGGCTACTTCGTCATGGGCGAGAACCCGTCCGTCGGCTCGATGAACGGCGCGCTCCACCGCAAGGGGCTCCGCAAGCTCGACTGGCTCGTGGTGCGCGACTTCGCGCTCACCGAGACGGCCGAGTTCTGGCGGACCGCGCCCGAGATCGCGCGCGGCGAGGTGAAGCCGGAGGAGATCGAGACGGAGGTCTTCTTCTTCCCGGCCGCGGCGCACACCGAGAAGGACGGCAGCTTCACGAACACGCAGCGCCTGTTGCAGTGGCACCACGCCGCCATCGAGCCGGCCGGGGACTGCCGCAGCGAGCTCCACTTCGCGTATCACCTCGGCAAGCGCCTGAAGCGGCTCTACGCCGCGTCGAAGGAGGATCGCGACCGGCCCATCCAGGCGCTCACCTGGGACTACGGCGAGTGGGGCGCGCGGGCGGAGCCCGACGCCGAGCGCGTCCTGAAGGAGATCAGCGGCTACACGGTCGCGGACGGCGCACCCGTCCCCGGGTTCGCGAAGCTGGCGGACGACGGCTCGACCGCGTGCGGCTGCTGGATCTACTCGGGGTGCTACGCGGACGGGGTGAACCAGCCCGCGCGGCGCCGCCCGCAGGGGCAGCAGATCTGGGTCGCGCCGGAGTGGGGCTGGGCGTGGCCGATGAACCGGCGGCTCATGTACAACCGCGCCTCCGCCGACCCCGAGGGCCGGCCCTGGTCGGAGCGCAAGAAGTACGTCTGGTGGGACGCCGAGCAGCGGAAGTGGACGGGCTACGACGTCCCCGACTTCATCGCGGATCGCGACCCCGCATATCGCCCGCCGAAGGACGCGCACGGCACGGCGACCATCTCCGGCATCGACCCGTTCATCATGAACGCCGACGGCAAGGGCTGGCTCTACGCGCCGTCGGGACTGGTGGACGGGCCCTTTCCGACGCACTACGAGCCGGAGGAGTCGGTGGTCGCGAACGCGCTCTACAAGCAGCAGTGCAACCCGGCGCGGGTCGAGTGGCGGCGGCGCGACAACCCCTACCACCTCGCCTACGGCGACGAGCGTTTTCCGTACGTCCTCACGACCTACCGGCTCACCGAGCACCACACCGCGGGCGCGATGAGCCGATGGCTGTCCTGGCTGTGCGAGCTGCAGCCCGAGATGTTCTGCGAGGTCTCGCGCGAGCTCGCCGCCGAGAAGGGGCTCCGGAACGGCGGGTGGGCGACCATCACGACGGCGCGGGGCGAGATCGAGTGCCGCGTCCTCGTCACCGAGCGGCTGAAGCCGCTCAAGGTGCGCGGGCGCGTCGTCCACACCATCGGCCTGCCGTACCACTGGAGCTACGTCGGGCGCGTCACCGGGGACCCCGCGAACGAGCTCATCCCCTTCGTCGCCGACCCGAACGTCTCGATCCAGGAGTCGAAGGCCTTCACGGGCCAGATCCGGGCAGGGCGGCACGGCTTCGGACGTCGCGCCGCGACCGACGGCCTCGAGCTCCGCGAGCCCGAGCCGCGCACGATCGTCGAGCGCGACATGCCCGGCCGGGAGAACCCGCGGCGTCAGCCCGCGCAGGAGCCGAGGTGAGCCCATGCCCGGCAACGTGAGGAGCGACTACGAGACGACGGCCGGAGCGGCGCCGGAGAGGAAGACGGCCGGGACGCGGCGGCCCGTGAGGCAGATGGGCTTCTTCACGGACACCACGCTCTGCATCGGCTGCAAGGCGTGCGAGGTCGCCTGCAAGCAGTGGAACCAGCTCCCTGACGACGGCTTCCTCTTCACCGGGATGAGCTTCGACAACACGCGCCAGCTCGGCGCCTCGACGTGGCGGCACGTCGCGTTCGTGGAGCGGCCGGCGGCGCTGCCGGGCCAGGGCTGCCCGCGGGCGCACGAGGGCGTGACCGGCCGCGACGGGATCATCCTGGGCCAGCCGCACCCGCTGAACGTGCCCATGGAGATGCTCGAGGAGAGCCGCGTCGACGTGTTGGTCGGACTGGGGGGGCCGCCAGAAGCCGCAGCCCCCCCAGGCTCGAAGTTCGCCTGGCTCATGTTGAGCGACGTCTGCAAGCACTGCGAGCGCGCCGGCTGTCTCGAGGCGTGCCCCACCGGCTCGATCGTCCGCACCGAGTTCGGCTCCGTGTACGTGCAGCCAGACATCTGCAATGGGTGCGGGTACTGCGTCTCCGCCTGCCCATTCGGCGTCATCGATCGCCGCGAGGACGACGGCCGGGCCTGGAAGTGCACGCTCTGCTACGACCGGCTGAAGGGCGACATGGTGCCCGCCTGCGCGAAGGCGTGCCCGACGGCGTCGATCCAGTTCGGCCCGGTCGATCAGCTCCAGGAGCGCGCGCGCGAGCGCGTCGAGACGCTGCACGAACGCGGCGTCGCCGACGCGTACCTGTACGGCGAGAGCGCGGCGAGCCAGCCCGGGACGGAGGGCCTGCACGCCTTCTTCCTGCTCTGCGACAGGCCCGAGGTCTACAACCTGCCGCCCGATCCGGTCGTCCCGACGAAGAAGATCGCCGACGCCTGGTGGGCGATGGCAGCGAGCGTGGTCGGGCTGGCCGCGCTCGCCCTGGGGTCCGTGCTCGGAGCGAGGAGGAGCTTGCCATGAGCGTGCGCGAGACCATCGGCACTCGCGATGGCAGGAACGTCGATCCCGAGGTGGGGCGGCTGCTCGGCGAGGGATCGCAGCAGCGCGTGCGAGGATGTCCCGCCGCCCGCGAGGAGGAGCTCCCGGCGATCCCGTCGGATGCCTCGCGGCAGGGCACGTACTACGACGTGCCGCTCCTCAAGGAGCCGGTCTGGAAGTGGATGATCCCGACCTACTTCTACGTGGGCGGCGTGGCGGGCGCGGCCGCCGCGCTCGGCGCCGCGACCCAGCTCGCGCGCTCCCAGGGGACCGGCACGCTCATCCGCCGCTGCCGCCTCGTCGCCGCCGGCGGCGCGGTCGCGAGCGCGGCGCTCCTCATCGCGGACCTGGGACGGCCCGCGCGGTTCCTCAACATGCTGCGCGTCTTCAGGCCGACCTCGCCCATGAACATGGGGACGTGGATCCTCTCCGCCTTCGGCGCCATGTCCACGGCGTCCGCCGCGGCCGCGCTCCTGCCGGCCTCGGAGCGGCAGCGTCGCTTGGGCGATCTCGCGGCGGCCGGCGCGGGGCTGGTCGGCCTCCCGCTCTGCACGTACACGGGCGTCCTCGTCGCGAACACCGCCGTCCCGATCTGGCATGGGACGCGGCGGACGCTGCCCATCCTCTTCGCGGCGTCGGGCGCCGCCGGCGGAGGCGCCGTGCTCGAGCTCTTCCCTCCGACGCCCGCCGGCGAGGCCATCGTCCATCGGTTCGGGATCGCGGGCAAGGTCTGCGAGCTCGCGCTCACGGCCGTGCTGGAGCGCGAGGCGGCGGCGGTCCCGGAGGTGGTGCGCCCCCTCCGCCGCGGCGCGTCAGGGCTCCTGTGGAGAGCGTCGCAGGGCCTGTCGGCGGCGGGCCTCCTGTGCTCGCTGCGGAGCCTCGGCCGCCCCGGCTACCGGGGCGCCGCCGGTGTCCTCGGGACCCTCGGCGCGCTCGCGCTGCGGCTCGCCCTCATGGAGGCGGGCCGCGCCTCCGCGCGCGACCCGCGCGCGACGATCGCCCAGCAGCGGGCCGGGCGCGGCGCCGGCGACGTCGTTAGTGAACGGGACCGAGCGGGCGCCTCGCTCCCCGCGCTGCGCGGTGAGGGGGCGCGGGTGGGAATGGAGCAGGCCGACCGTGACTCTCACGCATGACGCGCTGGTCCTCGATCCGCTGAAGGACGCCCAGGGGCGCGTCATCGCCTACCTGCGCCTCTCGCTCACGGACCGCTGCAACTTCCGCTGCGAGTATTGCTCCGTCTCGGATTACGACGATCCCGCGACGGTGCTGACGCGCCCCGAGATCGCGCACCTGGTCGGCATCTTCGCGCGGCTGGGCGTGCGTCGCGTGCGCCTCACGGGCGGCGAGCCGACGCTGCGCAAGGACGTGGTCGGCATCGCGGCCGACGTGCGCGCGACGCTCGGGGTGGAGGAGGTCGCCATCACGACGAACGGCCACCGGCTCGCCGAGCTGGCGCGGCCGCTCCTCGACGCCGGGGTCGGCTGCGTCAACGTCTCGCTCGACACGCTC
>Ga0137366_10004327_pt1 | contig 11093 bp, 10 predicted proteins | sample SagtaG_8_FD_104938 | JGI IMG/M metagenome (GOLD analysis project Ga0137366, IMG submission 104938) | Vadose zone soil microbial communities from Sagehorn Ranch, Mendocino, California, USA - Sage1_L_60_16 metaG | ecosystem: Environmental > Terrestrial > Soil > Vadose zone | place: USA... | reverse complement strand
TTCCGGCCCGGTAAGTCGCTCGCTAAAGAACGTCTTTGAAAATCCCCATCCAGTTTTCGCGCAAAATCTTTTCGATCTGCTCGTCGCTGAATCCGCGCTCGATCAACCTACGGGTGAGATTGCACGCGTGAGAATGGTTCGTTAGATCGGGAATGAAATGCGGCTTGGTTAACTTCGCAGCAAGTTCGTTGCGCACGTTCTCAGGCAATTGCTCGAATAGGTACTCGCAAAAATCAAAACCGATCCCGACCCCATCGATGCCAATGATCTCTATCACGTGCTCGATGTGATCGACGTAGTGATCGATGGTGCAGCTTTCGGCGTCTCCACTTACGAGGATTGCATTTATGCCGACCACACCACCGCGTTGACCGATCATCCTGATTTGCTCGTCGCTGATGTTGCGCTCCATGTCGTAAAACTTCCGCACGTTGGTGTGCGATACGATTGGTGGCTTGGTCGTAAGACCGACAATCTCCTCGAAACCTGCCGGATTGATATGTGCGAGGTCGACGAGGATGCCGAGTCGCTCACATTCACGCACCATGTCGCGACCAAAACTCGTTAGGCCATCGCGTGGCGAACCGCTTGACTTGAAAATTCCGCCGCTGCCGGCGGCGTTGCGGCGCGCGTGCGTCAGCCCAACCGATCGCAGCCCGAGCTCATAAAACACGCGCAGCAAGTTCAAATCTTCACCCAACGGCTCGACTCCTTCCATCGTAAGGATCAGCGCGATCTTTTTCGCAGCGCGAGCTTGCTCAATGTCGGCAAAGGTCTTGCAGATCGCGAATCGCTCCGCTTGCTCCACCTCGGTATACAGTCGCGCCACCTGATCGAGCGCTACACGCAAGCCCATTTCCGGCAGATAACGGTCCTCGACGTAAATTGCTACACCGAGTGCGCTGACGCCGGCCGCTTCAAATTCGGGCAAGAAATGCGAGACAAGAACGCCTGGTTGATTGCGCTTCTCGTACAGATCGATCAGCAGGTCGAAGTGAAAATCCACGACGCCGCCTGACTGCAGGCGCTCGATTCTTTCTTCGATGGCTTTTTCTGTGTCGGTCATGCGCGAGCAGAAGAAAACCGCGGATTACTCGGATGAACGCGGCGTAGCACCGATGCGGCGTATGCCTTGGACGTCTCTACTCGTTGTTCGCGGCTATTTCTGATTCCACTTTGCTGAATTCGAACCGACCATTCACCATTTGGATCTTTGCGTCTTGTTCTTTAAGACGCGTCTCGAATTCCTTGCGCTGCTCGGCAATGGCCGCTTGGAAATCCTTCTGTTGCTGAGCGATAAGCGATTTCAATTCTGTGATGGCCGCTTCCTGTTCTCCAACTTTGCGATATTCCTTCAGAAACTCATTAAGCAACATCGCGTTCACTGCGTCATAGCGCACGCTGTAAGGCTTGCCGTCGCGATCGCGAGCTACCAGATCGGGGTTTACCTTTTCCACTTCCTCAGCCACGAGCCCGAATTGGGGGATGCCTTTGCAGTCGATCTCTTTTTGTAGCGGAAGGTAACCGGCTTAAGCGCGAGGATCACTTCGCTTGCCTTTTCCATCGGCTGGATCTCATCCTTGAATCGCGCGGAGGAGGTGGCGGTGCCGAGCTTGCCGTCACTATTCACAAAAACTGCAATTCCGCCAGAGGCGGTCTGCCCGTTGATGCCAGCGATATAGGTGGCTGACTGGAATCCAGGCGCGCCGATGCGGATGGTGTCGGACTCGCCAGCAATACCCTGATCGTAGATATCGACATTACGAACACCCGTAGTAAGATTTTGGCCGGCCCGAATGCCAATTGCGATGTTGGCGGTGCCCGTGTTGTTGAGAAGCGCTTCAAAACCAATGGCCGTGTTGGCGTTACCGGTTTGGTTGCTGGCAAGCGCCCCTCCACCAATTGCTGTATTCTCGTTGCCCATCGTGTTGTTAGAGAGTGCATCATCACCAACCGCCGTGTTGTCGCCGGCGAGATTGTCGTGAAGCGCTCGAAAACCGACCGCCGTATTCAGGCCGCCTGACTGATTGCTAAAGAGCGCTTGACCACCGATCGCCACGTTCTGGAAGCTGCTGGTGTTGGTAAAAAGAGCAAAGGCGCCGACAGCAGTGTTGTCAAAGCCGCTGTCATTATAGACCAGCGCGTCAGTTCCAACAGCGGTGTTCTCTGTGCCGGTGGTGTTGAGTAACAACGCAGCAGCGCCGACTGCGGTATTGGAATCAGCGGTGTTGAGGATCAGCGTTCCAGCGCCAGCGCCAAGGAGAGCAAGAGCGTTGCAGCCTTCCGCAGTCGTGTACGCGGGATAGCATCCGTCCGTCGGTGGACTGACTGCCTGCACTTTTGGCAAAAAAAGGCAGACAATCAGGAGCAGAGTATGAATTAAGGCTTGAGGCTTCATGTTTATTTTCTTTCTTTTGGTTTTTCTCGGTGTGTTGACCGTGCCGCCTGAGGGCAGGCTTCTCTGAAAAGGAGAAGAAAGCGTCCCGAGAAAAGCTTTCTTTCTTTGTCCCCGATCCAGACTTATTTCGTGACGCCGAGTCTTGAGAAAGGCCTCCGGCTTGGCAAGAATAAATCGCAGCGACGGGCGTTTCTGGAGAGCGCAGGCTGCTCGTCCGCACAGGAGGGACTCGCGCTGACGAACCTGCAGTCATCGGCAGGTCGCCGACGACACCTGCGGAAATGAAGGGAGTCTGAGTGCGGATGGAAGCTTTTCGGCAAGCTGCCGAAAAGAACCTCGTGGCTTTCGGCATGCCTCGCCAGAGCTTACCGCGCGGCGATTGCAGCTCTTGCCGCCTATCTGCTCAGTTCGAGCATGCGCAGAATCGGTGCTTCTGCGCGCTTGCGCAGCGACTCGGGTAAAGTGATCTCCGGTTCCATATTCAGGAGGGCGTCGTACGCTTTCTCCAGCGTGTTCATTTTCATGAACCGGCATTCGCCGCAGAAGCAATTATCTGTCGGACCGGGAATGAATGTCTTACCAGGAATTTCTTTACGCAGCCGATGCAACAGTCCCGCTTCGGTTACGACAATGATCTCTTGCGCTGGCGATTCTCTGCAGAACGTCACCATCTTTTCGGTGGAACAAACTTCATCGGCCAACATGCGCACGGCATAGGTGCACTCAGGGTGCGCAACGACTGGCGCATCCGGATATTGTTCGCGGATTTTGCCGATACTGCGCGCCGTAAACTCGACGTGTACGTAACAGGTGCCCTGCCATAAATCCATTTTGCGTCCGGTGCGTTCCATCACCCAGGCGCCAAGGTTTTGGTCTGGAACAAAGAGAATGTTTCGATCAGCCGGCGCGGCGCGGACGATTTTGTCCGCATTGCCGCTGGTACAAATCACGTCGGCCAGCGCTTTCACCCCGGCGCTGCAATTGATGTAGGCAATCACGTAGTAGTTTTTGTCGGCGTGTTTTCTTAAAAACTCCGCCAGCTTTTCCGGCGGGCACGATTCGGACAGCGAGCAACCAGCGTCGAGGTCCGGCAAAATCACGCGCTTGGCCGGATTAATGATCTTGGCTGTTTCCGCCATGAAATGGACGCCGCAAAACAAGATCACGTCAGCGTCAGTTTTCGCTGCTTGGTAGCTCAAGCCTAGCGAGTCGCCGACGAAATCGGCAACGTCCTGTAACTCCGGCACCTGATAGTTATGCGCGAGGATAATAGCGCCGCGCTCACGCTTGAGCTCTTGCAGTTCTTCCGCGAGATCGAGGCCGACGCGGCTCGGACCAGCAAAATTTATCCCCGCACTTACCATCGGCTAATATCGCGGTTTCCGCGGAAATTACAAACTAGCCTGTAGCCGTTTCGCTGCGCGAAACGTGCGCGCGTCGCACAGCGACGCGGCTACAGCAACGCTGCGCGCATGGCTTCTACCGGTGCTTCGCGGTTGAACCAGATCGCGAACGAAAGCGCGCCTTGGTATAACAACATAGACAAACCATTCGCGCCACGCGCACCGGCTTCTTCTGCTGCGCGAACCAGAGCCGTTTTCGACGATCCGTAAACGCAATCAAAGACGATGTGATGCGGTGAAAGTAAACGTGCAGGAACGGGCGCGGGATCGCTAAGGTTCGTTCCGAGCGGCGTCGCGTTAACGATCAGATCGATGTCAGCAAGTTGGATGCGCATTGCCGATTCATTCAACGGTACCGCCTCAAGGCGCGCCGAGGGACCCAGGACTCGAGCTCCGGAAAAAAACGGGCGCAATTGTTCTGCGAGCGCGTTTGCCTTATCCAAAGTGCGATTTACCAAAACCAGACGTTCACAATTTTCTAACGCGCATTGCCACGCTATGGCCCGGCCGGTCCCGCCCGCAGCACCGACGACCATGATCCGCAGATCGCGAACATCGATCGAGAATTCAGCGCGAATTGCCCGCACGAAGCCCTCGCCATCTGTGTTTGAACCGATCAGTTTCCCATCGCAAACACGAATGGTATTTATCGCTCCGGCGCGGGTGGCGGATTCATCGGTTTCATCAGCTTGGGTAAACGCCGCGATCTTGTGCGGGACGGTTACGTTGATTCCAACAAATTTGAGCCTGCGCAAAAGCAGCAGCGCCGGCCGCAATTCGTTGGGGCGAATGTGAAAGCGCGCGTACTGCATGCCTGTCTGGCACGCCTGTAATGCGGCATTTTGCATTTGCGGCGAAAGCGAATGCGCAACCGGATCGCCGAAAACGCCGACGCGAATCGGCGGGTCAATATCACGCGCGACCTCGCTCCAGTTCTCCAAGTCCGCAAGCGTGTAGCGGTCGGTGGTTTGTTTTTGTTCTTTCACACGGCAGGTACTCGCTGATTCTGTGTGGGTATCATTAACACCCTGCTTTAGCTGGGTGCATGACACAAATTAGTAATCTGAAACCGCTTCAGCGGTTTTTCGCGGCGCAGGGTAAACCGCTAGAGCGGTTGCCGTCCACCCTGCTCTGGACCACCGCGCTGAAGCACGGTGTTAAAGAGAATGTTACACGACCGTCATATCGCTGCCCTACAGTTGTCGATGTAGGCGTTCGCCGATAGCTTTGATTGGTAGAATGACAACCTCAACTGACAGACCGTCGGATTTTATTCGCGACATCGTCGCGGAGGATCTTCGGACGGGAAAATACAAGCAAATCCGCACCCGCTTTCCGCCTGAGCCGAATGGTTATCTGCACATCGGTCATGCGAAATCGATCTGTCTCAATTTTGGCATCGCGAAGGAGTTTGGAGGGATCTGTAACATTCGGATGGACGATACAAACCCGACGAAGGAAGAAACCGAGTATGTCCGATCAATCATGACCGACGTACATTGGTTGATCGACGGATGGGCGGATAACCATCTCGGCGGCGCGCCGTTGTTTGCGTCAGATTATTTCGAGCAGTTTTACCAATACGCGGTGGATCTCGTGCGTACAGGCAAAGCCTACATTTGCGACATGACGCCGGAGGAAACGGATACATGTCGCCGCCTCGGAAAGGCGAGCGGCTTTCGTGAACGTTCGGTCGATGAAAATGTTGAGCTGTTTTCGCGAATGAAAGCCGGCGAATTTCCCGATGGCGCACGCACGTTGCGGGCAAAGATTGACGTGAACGCCGCCAACGTCTGGCTACGCGATCCGGTGCTCTATCGCATTCGACACGCGACACATCATCGTACCGGCGACAAATGGTGCATTTATCCGATGTACGACTGGGCGCACACGCTCAGCGATTACATCGAAGGGATTACGCACTCGGTTTGCACGTTGGAATTCGAAGTGCACCGGCCGCTTTACAATTGGATTCTCGATGCGCTCGAACTGCCCGAACCGCGTCCGCATCAGTACGAGTTTGCACGGCTCAATCTCAACTATTCGGTTATAAGCAAACGCAAGCTGATTCAACTGGTGAATGACAAATTGGTGAATGGCTGGGACGACCCGCGCATGGTCACGATTTCCGGTTTGCGCCGGCGCGGCGTGACGCCCGGCGTGTTGCGCGCGTTCGCGTATAACATCGGCGTCACAAAATATCCGAGCATGACGGACATGGCCCTGCTCGAACATATGATGCGCGATGAGTTCAATCGCACGGCAGCGCGTCGGCTAGCCGTGTTGCGGCCGATCAAAGTTGTGCTGACAAATTATCCCGAACGAAAAACCGAAGAGCTTGATGCGGTCAACAATCCGGAAGATGCAAATGCCGGAACGCGCAAAATTCCTTTCGGTCGCGAGCTTTATATTGAGCGCGACGATTTCATGGAAACGCCGCCGCCGAAATATTTTCGGTTGCGACCGGGCGGCGAGGTGCGCCTGAAATATGCTTACATCATCAAGTGCGATCAAGTCGTGAAAGATGATTCCGGCAACGTGATCGAGCTCCGCTGCACAGTCGATCTGGAGAGCAAATCAGGCGGGCCGAGTGCGGGACGCAAAGTGAAGGGGACTATTCACTGGGTGAGTGTCTTGCAAGCGATTGATGCAGAAGTTCGGTTGTATGATCGGCTCTTCACCGTTCCCGAGCCCGATGCGAGCGGCGATTTCAAATCATTCGTTAATCCCAATTCGCTCGAAGTCGTAAACGCAAAATGCGAACCAGCGCTTGCGGATGCGCGTCCAGCAGAGCGCTATCAATTCGAGCGGCTCGGCTATTTCGCGCTCGACCCGGATTCTACGCGCGAGAAGCAAATCTGGAATCGCACGGTCACGTTGAGGGATACCTGGGCGAAGAAAGCTCACAAGGAAGTCAGGCAGCCTGCCTGACTCGGCTGGCAGGCTGCTAGCCTGCCGATTCATTCGCCAGGCAAGCTGCCCGGCGGCCGAGACAGGCTAGCAGCCTATCATTCCGAGCGCGCGATCGATGCGGGCCAGCACTTTTTCTTTTCCGAGAACTTCCAGCAAATGATACAGACTCGGTCCCACGTTGCTGCCGGTCACGGCGAGACGAGTAGGATGAACGATCGCGCCGACTTTGACGCCAAGCTTTGACGCTGTGCTTTTCAACGTCGTTTCGATGTTGTCAGGGTCGAATTTCTCGAGGGTGCTCAAAGCGTCGCGAACCACTTTGAGTCGTGGCTTGTTCTGCGCGGTAAAGTGCTTGGCAACGCCTTGCGGATCGTGATCGAAATCGTCAGTGAAATAGAATCCGCAATAAGCAGGGAGTTCGTCGAATGTGTTGATTTTTCCTTTGCAGGTTTGCAGCGCCGCGCGCACGTATTTCTCTGGAAATGTATCAAGCTTCACGCCGCTCGACTTCAATCTTGCGACGGCAAGATCGTAAAACTCGGCGTCACTAAGCTCGCGCGCGTACTCGCCATTCAACCAGTGCAATTTGTCGGGATCGAATGTTGCCGAACTGCGCCCAACGTTTTTCAGATCGAAAATCCGGATGATTTCGTCGACATTGATTTTCTCTCGATTGTCCTTGGGTGACCAGCCGAGCAGACAGAGATAATTGCGGACCGCTGCCGGGAGATAGCCGCGTCGGATGTAATACTCGACGCGCGCGCCTTCATCGCGCTTGCTCATTTTTGTACCATCGCGGTTGAGGATGAGCGGGATGTGCGCGTAATGCGGCGGCGTCGCGCCCAACGCGCGAATGAGCTCAATATGCTTCGGCGTATTCGACAGGTGATCTTCGCCCCGGATTACGTGGGAGATTTTCATTTCAAGGTCGTCGATCACATTGACGAAATGAAAAATCCATGAGCCATCGGGACGTCGGATCGTCATGTCTGGATGCGTGGCTGGATTGCTAAGATCGAAATCAATTTTTCCGCAAACGATGTCGTCGACGATGATATGCTCACGCGGCGAACGAAATCGCAGCGCGCCTTCATCCTCGAAGATGTGACCAGCATCCTGAAGTTTTTTCAGGTAGCGTTCGTAAAGTTTCGTGCGCTCACTCTGCAAGTAAGGTCCCAGTTCGCCGCCGACGTGCGGCCCTTCGTCCCAGTTCAAGCCCAGCCATTGCAGCCCGTCATAAATGGCGGCCATCGCTTCCTCGGTGTTTCGCTTGATATCCGTGTCTTCGATGCGCAAAACGAATTTCCCGCCGTGATGCCGTGCAAACAGCCAGTTGAACAATGCGGTTCGCGCACCGCCGATGTGCAGATATCCAGTAGGCGAGGGGGCAAACCGAACGCGGATGTCAGAAGCCATTAGCCACAGATTACACAGATTTTCACAGATGTTGTAGCGGCGGCTGTGTCAGCCGCCGGGCGCTTGACACAAGCGCCGAGACATCTCACTCAATGAAAATTTTGCCGGCGCGGCGACGCACGTGTCGATCTTTCGGGAGATTCACTTTCGCGATGGGAGCCTCCCGATCAGCCAGCGAACGAACGCGTTCGATCACGTCGAAGCCAAGGTCAGAAATGTTTTGCGCGCGCAGCCATTTCAAAATCGCCCGGCGCTGAAGTGCAACCGGTAGTGCTCGAAGTTTCGGTACTGAAAAATGCGCATTGGTTGAATCCGGTACCTCGCTGTCGAGCCATTTCTCTTCTTCGGCGGCAATCATTGCCGTCCGCCAAATGTTCTGGCGGAGGTTGCGGCCAAGCATTTTTTCCAGATATGGAATGATGCGGTTCCGGAGCCTGTTGCGCGTCGCGGCCAGATTTTTGTTCGTGGCATCTTCACGAAATTTCAGGTGATATTGCTGGACGTATTTATCGATGTCGCTGCGCCAGACTGAGAGCAACGGGCGCAGGATCGTCAGGTCGACGCCCTCGATGTGTCGGCTGGAAACATCGCGGATTGCGGCCAGACCGGCGAGACCCGCGCCTCGGATCAAGTTTAACAGGAAAGTTTCAACCAAATCATCAGCGTGATGCCCTAGAAAAATTGTGTGGCAGCGGCGGTGCTTCGCGGTTTTGGCAAAAAATGAGTAGCGCGCCTCACGCGCCGCAGTTTCGATCGAATTCTTTTTTTTCTTTGCGATTGCACGCACGTTTGCCGAGCCGAATTCAAAATCGACACCGTATCGCGCGGCGAGTTTCTCTACAAAGCGGGCATCAGCAGCACTCGATCGTCCGCGCAACTGATGATTCAAATGGCAAACGATCAGTTTCGTGTAACCGAGATTGGTCAGCCAGTGCAAGAGCGCTACAGAATCGCGGCCGCCGGAGACTCCAATGAGATAGACCGCGTCGGGAGGAAAATGTCTTAGTAGCGTACGAATCTCTAGCGGCTTCATGGACGCGTTTCTGTCATTCTGAGCGTAAGCGAAGAATCTCTGATCATCTGATCCAGCACGTGCGAATGAGCAACCAGAGATGTTTCGCTCCCGCCTTCGCCAAGGCTACGGCGTGGCAGGCCGCTCAACATGACAATTACTTGAATCCAATTCACAACGCCATGGCATCCAACATTCAAAACCAATCATGAACGAACAACAAACCTTAGACAAAGCGGGAACTCCGCGGCGTCTTAAAATTATGAACAACGAAACTGAATCGATCTACGGGCTTCTGGTGCACTCAGAGGAGAAGGGCAGGGGCATCATTGAAACCGCGGTTTATGCCACCTGCATTTTGAGCGTGGTTGCCGCGATCTTGCAATTCATCGGCCAACCGATGCCGGATCCTTTCGCCGGGCTCGAGGCGCCGGCGCGACCGGTGCCGGTTGTGTGGCATCACGGTGTGGAAGCAGTCTTGGATACGAAATCTTAAAAAGAACCGCGGCAGGATGCCCGCGCCCTGTCGTAAGTGCAGAAGTGGCGGAAATCGACCGTCAGCAAAATAATACAGATCCCTAGGGGATATGCGAGCAAGGGTTGACAATGAATGAACGTTCATTCATCTTCCCAACCTATGCCGCAACCCCAGATAGAATCTTCCAATCCCGATCGACGTTCCCAAATCCTTGACGCCGCTTTGGTTTGCTTTGCCAAGCGCGGATTTCACCAGGCCAGCATGCACGATATCAGTGCTGAAGCTGGGATCAGCGTCGGTCTGATCTACCGTTACTTCGAGAATAAGGAAGCCGTTATTTCCGCCATGGCGGATCGGCACAAAAAGGAAATTAGCGAAATGTTGGAGCGCGCGCGGAAGGCGCCCACGTTGCTCGAGTCGCTTGAGACTTTGTTCACCGCGCATTGCTGTGAAGACGCGCCGCAAGTTGTCTCAGCCTTCGTAGTCGATCTTTACGCCGAAGCTTCGCGAAATCCGCACGTCGCCGATTTGGTGCGCGACGTTTTGGACACGGCGATGGATGGAGTGAGGGACTTGATTGCGCGAGCACCGGAAGCGAAGGAGGCTGCGCACGGCCTTTCGCCAAGTGAGCTTGCAGAACTAATTTTCGCCGTCGCGCGAGGAATGTTGATGCTGGATGTTCTACGGCCGCAGGAGATGACCGCGGCGGAACGGCGCACGCGGCAACTGGAAGTAACACGCAGACTTTGGCGTTTGTTGTTCAAACCCGAGGGAGAACTCGCTTATGCATGATGTGGCAAAGGGTATTTCAACTGTTCCAATGCAATCGAATACAAGACCCCGCCGTCGCTGGCGGCCGGTTGCCATCGCGATAGGTCTGCTCGTCGCCATTTTGGTTTTTGCCTTTGGCATCAAGGCGCTGCAAATCGTCAAGATGACCTCCACCAAGATGGAGATGCCGCCGACCACAGTGTCGAGTGCAACGGTGAAAGAAGAAGATTGGGCGCCGACGCTTTCCGCGGTGGGCTCGATTTCAGCCGTACAGGGCGCAGTCGTTTCCAGCGAGCTTGGCGGCGTCGTCAGCAAAATTGCGTTCGAAAACGGCGGTACCGCGAAGAAAGGCGATTTGTTGCTCCAACTTGACGCGTCGGCCGAAGAGGCGCTTTTGCGATCGGCAGAAGCCGAAGCCGAGCTGGGACGGCAGGACTTGGAGCGAACTCGCGGCCTTGCGTCGCAAAAGGTGGTTTCAAAGGCTGAGCTCGACGCTGCGAAATCGAAATTCAACAGGCTGAATGCTGTTGCCGATCAAATGCGCTCTAATATTCGGAAGAAGACGATTATCGCGCCATTTGATGGCCAGCTCGGGATTCGGCAGGTGAACGTCGGGCAAATGATCAACTCGGGCCAACAAGTGGTGCAGCTCACTTCACTCGACTCACTCTTCGCCGATTTCGCCTTGCCCCAACAATATCT
>Ga0137366_10004325_pt1 | contig 11095 bp, 10 predicted proteins | sample SagtaG_8_FD_104938 | JGI IMG/M metagenome (GOLD analysis project Ga0137366, IMG submission 104938) | Vadose zone soil microbial communities from Sagehorn Ranch, Mendocino, California, USA - Sage1_L_60_16 metaG | ecosystem: Environmental > Terrestrial > Soil > Vadose zone | place: USA... | reverse complement strand
CGCCGCCTCCGTCCAGCATCCAGGCGAACATCTCGCCTCCCTCGGACAGGCCGTTCCGGCGCGCGATCTTGAAGCCGACGCCGCGCCATTCGGCGGCGGTCAGGGCCACGCCGATGAGCGGCAGGCCTTCCCGCTCCTCGTGTCCGAGGTGCCCGGTCAGCGTGGTGACCAGGGCGTCGATGACGTCGGCCAGGGCGTCCTCGCGGTGCGGCGCGAACGCGGCGTCGACCGCGGCCAGCAGCGGGTCGATCCGCTCGTGCTCCTCCTCCATCGCATCCAGCACCGACAGGGCGTGCTCGCTGTGCGCCAGCCGCGGCCGGAGCACCGGCCAGATGACCTCGTCCTCGGCGGTGTGGTGCAGGTGCAGCTCGTGTTTGAACAGCTCCCAGCCGGCCGTGACCGACCGGCGCCTGGCCGGGTCCGACAGGTCGGCCGCGGCCGCCGCGCGGACCAGGCGGGTCAGGTCGCGGCGGAACGCGTCGTGCGCGGCCAGCATGATGGTCAGGTCGGCGTCGCCGGTGCCGTGCCGGGCGGCGTCGGTACCGGGCAGGTTCTGCGTGGTCATCGGTTTCCCTCCGTAATGCTCGCCAGCCTGGTGATCTTCTCCAGGGTCCGGATGGTGGTGTCCAGGTCGGCGCGGTCGATGGTGGCCAGCATCGGCCCGGTGACCTTGGCGGACGCCGCGAGGACCTCCTCGCGCAGCGCCCGGCCCCGGGCGCTGAGTGCGATAGAACCGTCGTCGCCGCTGGCGGCCAGGCCGGCCGCGGCCACGTCGCGGGCCAGCCGGGCGGCGGCCGGGCCGTCGAGTTGCAGCCAGTAGGACAGGTCGGCCTCGTAGGCTTCCCGGCTCGGCTGGCCGCCGAGTGCGTTGAGCCGCTGCAGGCCGAGCCAGACCGGGTAGCTGGTCCCCGTCCCGGCCAGGATGCCGGCCAGCAGCCTGGTCAGCGAGGCCTGGGCCTGCCCCACCGCCTGCCCTATCAGCGGCAGCGGGCGGGTGTCTTCCCCCGTAGTGGTCATGATGATGATCCCCTCGTCGTTGTTACCGGACTCTGAGACGGAATTCGCGTCGGCGCTGTGACCGTGTCGAGCCGGATTACATCTAGGAAAGCTATCATCTTGCCTTGTTATTGTCTAGAATAACTAGATATCAGGATGCCTAACGGACTGGGTGGCGGCGGGCGTACCATGCTGGAGCGCGGCTTGGCAGGAGCTGAGGCGGGTTAGGGGTAAGGCAGGAGGCGGGCAATGCCGGACGACGGCTTGCGGGGCATGCCGGAGGCAGCCATGCCGGAGGTGGGCGCAGGGGCGGAGCGGCAGGGGATGGAGGGGGAGTTCTTGCTGGCCATGCGGCGGAACGGGTCGATCATGCAGCTGCTGGGACAGGTTTCCGCGGAGCGGATCGGGATCAACGTGACGGACCTGAACTGCCTCAATATCGTGGCGCTGACCGGGCCGATGACGGCGGGCGAGCTGGCCCGGGCGACCGGGCTGACCACGGCGTCGATCACCGGGGTGCTGGACCGGCTGGAGGAGGGGGGCTTCGTCCGGCGGGAGCGCGACCCGAAGGACCGGCGCCGGGTGATCGTCACGCTGAACCCGGGGCCCGGGCTGCGGGAGATCGGGCCCACGTTCGGGCCGCTGGTCCGGGCGTGGCGCGAGGCCGCGGCCGGCTACTCGGACGAGGATTTGCGGCTGCTGCTCGACTTCCAGCTAAAGCTAGAGCAAATCGTCCGTGACCAGCTGGCGCGGCTGCGCGGAGAAGTGAGCGGCGGCGGGTAGGCGGCGCGGGGGACGGGTACGGACCCATATGTGCGGCAATCCCTCCTCCATACGACCCGGCGCGCCGGTAAGGCCCGCAAGGGCGCCCTGCTGTCCCGGCCGGCCGCGCTGGCCGAGCGCATCGAGCGCGCCCACGCTCTCGACCCCGTCGTCCACGGCCTGTCCGATTCCGTGGTCCGCGCGCTGCCGGCCGGCCCGCGGACGGACGCGCTGCACGGCGTGCCGTTCGGCCAGCCGGCGCATCCCGCGCTGGTCCGGCTGCCGCTCGGCTGCTGGACCTCGGCGGTGCTCCTCGACCTGTTCCGCGGCACCGAGCGCGCGGCGGCCGTCCTGATCGCGGCGGGCGTCGCGGGCACCGTGCCCGCGGCTGCCACCGGCCTGGCCGACTGGTCGGCGCTGCACCAGGACCAGCAGCGGGTCGGCCTGGTGCACGCCATCTGCCAGGCGGGGGCCGCGACCCTGTTCCTCGGCTCGCTGGCCGCCCGGGCCGGCGGGCGGCCCGGCTACGGCCGGGCGCTGTCCGCGGCCGGGCTCTTCGCGGGCACCGTCGGCACCTATCTCGGCGGGCACCTGGCCTTGCGTCTCGGCGCGGGCACCAGCCACGCCGAGCAGGTCAGTCACCTGTCCGGGCTGGGCTGGCACGACCTGTGCGAGCTGGCCGAGCTGCCGGACCGGCGGCCGGTGCGGCGCCAGCTCGGCTACCTGTCCCTGCTGGTGTACCGGCAGGCGGGCGAGGTCAGCGTGCTGTCAGACCGATGCTCCCATCTCGGAGGACCCCTCCATCAGGGCCGGATCGCGACGGAGCGCGGCGCCGTCTGCGTCACCTGTCCCTGGCACGGATCCACCTTCGTGATCGGCGACGGCACCGTCGTGCACGGGCCCGCTACCGCCCGCCAGCCATCCCTCGAGACCCGCGTGACGGCCAGCGGGCGCGTCGAGCTGCGGCCCCGGCCCTGAGGACGCGGGCGGGCTCTCGGGTCCCTGGGTCCTAGCTGCGGTGGCGTTGCTGAAAAAGCCGCCGATACCCTCCAGCGCCTTGCCGATCTCGCTGGGTACGATCCAGACCTTGTTCGCGTCGCCCTGGGCGATCTGCGGCAGCATCTGCATGTACTGGTAGGCCAGCAGGCGCTGGTCCGGGTTGCCCTCGTGGATGGCCTTGAACACGGTGCTGATCGCCTCGGCCTGGCCGCGCGCCCGGGCGGCCTGCGCCGTGGCCTCGGCCTCGGCCCGGAGCACGGTCGCCTCGGACTCGCCGCGCGCCTTGAGCACCGCCGCCTGGCGCTCGCCCTCGGCGGTCAGGATGGCCGACTGCTTGGACCCCTCGGCGGACAAGATCGCGGCGCGCTTGTCCCGGTCGGCGCGCATCTGCTTCTCCATCGAGTCCTGGATGGAGCCGGGCGGCTCGATCGCCTTGAGCTCGACCCGGCCGACCCGGATCCCCCACTTGCCGGTCGCCTCGTCGAGTTCCTTGCGCAGCTCGCTGTTGATCTGGTCACGCGACGTGAGCGCGTGCTCGAGCTCCATGCCGCCGACCACGTTGCGCAGCGTGGTCACGGTCAGCTGCTCCACCGCGGTGATGTAGTTGGCGACCTCGTAGGTGGCGGCCCGGGCGTCGGTCACCTGGAAGTAGATGACGGTGTCGATGCCGACCACGAGGTTGTCCCGGGTGATGACCGGCTGCGGCGGGAAGCTGACCACCTGCTCGCGCAGGTCGATGAGCGGGCGGAGCCGGTCGACGAACGGCGTGACCATGTTCAGCCCCGCGTTCAGCGTGCGGTGATACCGGCCGAACCTCTCCACGATGCCCGCCGTGGCCTGCGGCACGATCCGGATCGACCGGCTGATCACCAGGACGACGAGCGCGATGAACACGAGCAGCAGGATGGTACCGACCAGAGGGCTCATGGCTGCCTCACTCCCGGCCCGGAGCGGGGGTTCCGGTGCTTTTCGGAGTTTCCGGGCTTGTCTGCTACGTTACCGACCGCGAGCGAGTTCGGCTACCGGACAGCAACTTAGCGTGCACGCGCTGTCCATCTTGACTGGCGGTGCTCGATCTCCAGCTGGACGCCGAAGCAGCGGGACAGGTTCCGCGCGGTGAAGACGTTCTCGATCGGCCCGGCCGCGAGCACCGAGCCGCGGCGCAGCAGCATGGCGTGGGTGAAGCCGTCCGGCACCTCTTCCACGTGGTGGGTGACCAGCACCATCATCGGCGCCTTGGGGTCGCGGGCCAGGGTGGTGAGCCGCCGCAGCAGGTCCTCGCGGCCGCCGAGGTCGAGCCCGGCGGCCGGCTCGTCGAGCAGCAGCAGCTCGGGGTCGGGCATCAGCGCCCGGGCGATCTGCACCCGCTTGCGCTCGCCCTCGGACAAGGTGGCGAACCGGCGCCGGATCAGGTGGGCGCAGCCGAGCGCGTCGAGGATCTCGACCGCGCGGGTGACGTCGGCGGAGTCGTATTCCTCCTTCCACCGGCCGAGGATGGCGTAGGACGCGGTCAGCACCAGGTCGATGACCTTCTCCCCCGGCGGGACCTGCTCGGCGATCGCGGCGCTGGTCAGCCCGATCCGCGGCCGCAGGTCGAAGATGTCGACCTCGCCGAGGCGCTCGCCGAGCACCTCCACGGTGCCCTCGGTGGGGAACATCAGGGTGGCGGCCACCTGGAGCAGGGTGGTCTTGCCCGCCCCGTTCGGCCCGATCAGGATCCAGCGTTCGTCCCCGTGCGCCGTCCAGTCCACGTTGCGCAGCAGGACCGCCGCGTCCCGCCGGACCTCGACGCTTCGCAGCCGCAGCACCTCGTCGGACATCAGGCTCCCTTTTCTCCGCACCCCGCCGAGACCGAACCTATGCCACGGCACCCCCCTCAGCCCAGCCGGATCGACGGTTAGGCCGGCCAACCTGATGGGCCGCCCGGAAATCTCACCTGATGAGAGGCATATTTGCTGGATTGTGTAGCACGTGGGGGTTTATGAGCGCTGCGACAGGTAGGTATCACCGGGATTCATGACACACCGGGTGGAACGGAGCTAAGCTCCCTACGCGCACCTCGTGTCAGCGGGGAGCTAGCCGCGCTCGTGCCTGACCGCGATCACGGCGGCCTGGGTGCGGTCCTGCACGCCGAGCTTGGCCAGCACCGAACTCACGTGCGCCTTCACCGTCTTCTCCGAGACGGTCAGCGCCCGGGCGATCTCCCGGTTGGACCGGCCCTTGGCGATCTCGGCCAGCACCTCGCGCTCCCGGCCGGTGAGCGCGTCCAGGCCGGCCACCGGGTTCCAGCCGCCGCCGTTGCGGACCAGGGAGCCGGCCGCCTCCGGCGCGAGCAGCAGGTGCCCGTCGTGCACCGAGCGGATCGCCCGGACCAGCGCGTCCGGGTCCACGTCCTTGTACACCACCCCTGCCGCGCCCGAGCGCAGCGCCCGGCTGGCCGAGGCGGGTTCGGTCGCGCTGGTGAGCACGAGCACCCGGGCCGTGCTGCCGTTGGCTTTGAGCTGGGTCAGCACGGCGATGCCGTCCATGCCGGGCAGCTTGAGGTCGAGGAGGACGACGTCCGGGGAGAGTTCGGCGGCCAGGGCGAGCGCGGTGGCGCCGTCGCCGGCCTCGCCGGCCACCTCGATCCCGTCCTGCACCTCGAGCAGCACCCGCAGGCCGCGCCGGACCACCGGATGGTCGTCCACGATCAGCACCGAGATGGGTGTGGTCATCGGGCCGCCTTCCCCGGGACGGTCATCCGCACCGTGGTTCCCTTCGGGCCGGACCTGATGGCCAGCCGCCCGCCCGCCGCCGCGGCGCGCTCGCGCATCGATTCGAGCCCGAGCCCGGGGCCGCTGGACGGCGCGTCCGGGGCGAACCCGTGGCCGTCGTCGGACACCTCCAGCACGACCAGGCGCGGGGTCTTGGACAGGGCGACCGTGACGCAGGACGCGCCCGCGTGGCGCAGCGCGTTGTGCAGCGCCTCCTGCGCCACCCGGTACAGCGCCGCTTCCGCGTTCTGGCGCAGCGGCGGCAGGCAGGCGGCGGTGAACGCGACCGGGACGCCGTGCGCCCGGCCGGCCAGCACCGCGTACCGGCGCAGCGATTCGGCCAGCCCGGCGGCTTCCAGGTCCGGCGGGGTCAGGCCGTCGATGACCGCGCGGAGCTCGGCGTGGGCTTCGGCGCCGAGCTCGCCGACCACCTCGATCTCGGCCCTGATCCGTTTGGAGTCGGGCGGCTCGCGGGCGGCCAGCACCGCGGCGGCCCGGGCGTGCGCCCGGATGCTGAACAGCTTCTGCGTGACCGCGTCGTGCAGGTCACGGGCCAGCCGGGACCGTTCCTGCACGACGGACAGCTCGCGGCTGCGCTCGTACAGCCGCGCGTTGGTCAGCGCGATCGCGGCGTGCGCGGCGAACAGCGAGAGGATCTCCTCGTCGCGGTCGGTGAACCCGTGCTTCTCGGCCGCGGCGGAGACCTTGTTGGCCGCGAAGATGATGCCGAGGATCCGGTCCCCGTCCCGGACCGGGACGCCGAGGAAGTGCGACATCTTCGGGTGCGCGGCCGGCCAGCCCTCGAACCTGGGGTCCTTCTGGATATCCGGGAGCCGTTCCGGCTTGCCCTGGTTGAGCAGCACGGCGAGCATCCCGTGCCGCCGCGGCAGCGGGCCGATCGCCGCCCACTCGGCGTCGCTGATCCCGTCCACCACGAACTCGGCGAACGAGTCGCCCGCATCTGGCACGCCCAGCGCGGCGTAGCGCGCGCCGACCAGGGAGCGGGCCGAGCGCACGATCACCTGCAGCACGTCGCGCACGGACATGTGCCGGGTGACGGACAGCACCGCCTGGCTCACCTGGTACAGCTCGTCGAGTCCTTCACTCATATGGCTCTGACGTTAGCCCGGCCGGGCCGGGGCTCGCATCGGGCCGGGGTCTTAGGACTATCGGCGGAGGACGGGCGGGGCTGGTGGCCGATGTGCCCGGGCGCGGCGCTGCCTAGCGTCTGTTGGTATGAGCACAGCTTTGATAACGGGAGCCTCCCGCGGGCTCGGCCGGGCCCTGGCGGCCGGCCTGGCGCGCGCCGGCTTCGACCTCGTCATCGACGCGCGGGACGCCGCCGCGCTGGACGCAGCCGCGGGGGCGCTGCGTGCTAGCGGTGGCCCCGGCGCGCCGCGGCCAGGCAGTAGCGTCACCGCCGTGCCGGGCGACGTCACCGACCCGGCGCACCGGGCCGCGCTGCTCGCGGCCTGCGCGGGCCGGCTCGACCTGCTGGTGAACAACGCGGGCACGCTGGGCGCCAGCCCGCTGCCCGCGCTGGCCGACTACCCGGCGGACGAGCTGCGCGCCGCGTTCGAGGCGAACGTGATCGCGCCAATCGCGCTGACCCAGCTGGCGCTGCCGCTGCTGCGCGCCAGCGGCGGCGCGGTGCTGAACATCACCTCGGACGCGGCCGTGGAGGCCTACGCGGGCTGGGGTGGCTACGGCGCGGCCAAGGCCGCCCTGGAGCAGGCCTCGAACGTGCTGGCCGCCGAGGAGCTCGGGGTCCGCGTGTGGTGGGCCGACCCCGGCGACCTGCGCACCGACATGCACCAGCTGGCCTTCCCCGGCGAGGACATCTCGGACCGGCCCGAACCCTCCTCGGTCGTGCCCGCGTTCGTCCGGCTGGTCAGCGAGCGGCTGCCGAGCGGCCGGTACCGCGCGGCGCACCTGATGCCCCGCGAGCCGGCGAGCTCATGACCGCGCTGGACGAGTTCAGGCTGGACGAGTTCACGCTGCCGGCTTCGCTGGAGGCGCACGAACCGCCCGAGGCGCGCGGCCTGCCCAGGGACGGGGTGCGGATGCTGGTCAGCCGGCGGGCGTCCGGCGAGGTCAGCCACCACGGCTTCGCCGAGCTGCCCGGCCTGCTGCTCCCGGGTGACCTGCTGGTGATCAACACCACGGCCACCTTGCCGGCCCAGGTCCGGGTGTCGGCCGAGCTGGCGGTGCACTTCTCCGGGCCGCGGCCGGACGGATCGTGGCTGACCGAACTCCGGCAGGTCACGGGCAAGACCACGGTGCCGAACGGTCGTGGCTATCCCGGTCAGCGACTGATCCTGCCCGGCGGGGCGGTCCTGTTCCTGGAGGGACGGGCCACGAACCGGCTGTGGCGGGCGCGTTTGTCGGTTGCAGTAATACCGTACCTACTGAAGTTCGGCCGCCCGATCCGGTACTCCTACGTGCCGCGGGACTGGCCGCTGTCGCACTACCAGACGGTGTTCGCGCGCGAGCCGGGCAGCGCGGAGATGCCCAGCGCCAGCCGCCCGTTCTCGCCGTCCGTGGTCACCCGGCTGGCGTCTGCCGGGGTGCTGATCGCCCCGCTCACGCTGCACTGCGGGGTGTCCTCGCTGGGGGGCGACGAGGACCCGTACCCGGAACCGTACGACGTGCCGCCCGCAACGGCCGAACTGGTCAACCACGTGCGGGCGCGCGGCAACCGGGTCATCGCCGGGGGGACCACCGTGGTCCGCGCGCTGGAGACGGTGGCGCTAGGTGGTTCGAATGGCTCCGGCGGCTCCGGCGGTTCCGGCGGGCGGGTGACCGCCGGGGCGGGCTGGACGTCGCACGTGGTCACCCCGCAGACCGGGGTCAGGGCGGTGGACGGGCTGCTCACCGGGCTGCACGAGCCGCGCTCCTCGCACCTGCGGATGCTGGCCGCGTTCGCCGGGCCGTCGTTGCTGAGCCGCTGCTACCAGGCCGCGGTCGACGCCGGGTACCTGTGGCACGAGTTCGGCGACGTTCACCTGCTGCTGCCCTGATGGCGGGGCGGTTCGGGTAGCCTGACGCCGCGATGAAAACTCCGCGGACCTCGCTGCTCATCACGCTGACCGGCCGGGACCGGCCGGGGGTGACCTCCAGGCTGTTCGGCGCGCTGGCCGGGCACCCGCTGTCCGTGCTGGACGTCGAGCAGGTGGTGATCCGGGGCCGGCTGGTGCTCGGCGTGCTGCTCGGCTGCGACCAGCAGCCCGACCTGAACGCCATCTTCGGGGCGGTCCAGGCGCTGGCCGCCGACCTCGGCCTGGAGGCCGAGTTCACGATGGGTTCGGGCGATCCGGCCCCGCGGAGCGGGCAGCTGCACGTCACCCTGCTGGGCAGCCCGCTGGCGCCCGCCGCCATCACCGCCATCGCCGGCCGGATCGCGGCCAGCGGGGCTAACATCGACCGCATCGGCAGGCTGGCGCGGCAGCCGGTGACCTGCATCGAGCTGGAGGTTTCCGGGGGCGATCCGGGGTTGCTCCGGGAAGACCTGGCCCGCGCCGCGGTGGAGCAGGGCATCGACGTGGCCGTCCAGCGCGGCGGGCTGCACCGGCGGGCGCTGCGGCTGATCGTCATGGACGTGGACTCCACCCTCATCCAGGACGAGGTGATCGACCTGCTGGCCGAGCGGGCCGGCTGCGCCGCGGAGGTGGCCAAGGTCACCGCGACCGCCATGGCGGGCGAGCTGGATTTCACCGCGTCACTGCGGGAGCGGGTGTCGCTGCTGGCCGGGCTGCCTGAATCGGTCTTGGACGAGGTCCGGGCCGGGCTGCGGCTGACCGCGGGCGCGCGCACGCTGATCGGGACGCTGAGCGGCCTGGGCTACAAGTCCGGCATCGTCAGCGGCGGCTTCATCCAGGTGATCGCGCCGCTGGCGGCCGAGCTCGGCATCGACTACGTGGCCGCCAACGAACTCGAGATCGCCGCGGGCAAGCTGACCGGGCGGCTGGCCGGCCCGGTCGTCGACCGGTCGGGGAAGGCCGACGCGCTGCGCCGGTTCGCCGCCGAGGCCGGGGTCCCGCTGTCCCAGGCGGTCGCGGTGGGCGACGGCGCGAACGACCTGGACATGATCGCCGCGGCCGGGCTCGGCGTGGCGTTCAATGCCAAGCCGGTGGTCCGGGACGCGGCCGACACCTCGCTCAGCGTGCCGTACCTGGACGCGATCTTGTACCTGCTCGGCATCTCCAGCGACGACGTAGCCACCGGCGCATAGCGCCGCGTGCGGCAGGGGTGCGACGTCTTCATGATCGCGAAGACTTTGCTACTGCAGGGAGTAGTAAACCCTTCGTGATCATGGAATCAACCTCTGCGGAGCACGGCGGCCGACTGTGACAGTAACAGCATAGTGGTAGCGGTGCTGGAGTGACTAGCGTGGCCATAGCGACGGGAGCGGGGTGGGAGTGGAGGCTGAAGGCGAGGAGCGGGGAGCTTGAGGGGGGCGGGGCCCGGAGGGCGCGCTACTCGGTGTGCTTGGCGGCGGGTTCGCGGTCCGCGGTTCCCTCGGCGGCGATGGTCTCGGGGGCATCGGGGGCCGGGGTGGTGGCACCTTCCACGGCGGGTGAGACGGCGCCGGTCACCTCGGTGCCGGCCGGAGTCTCCTCGCCCATGCCGTGCGAGCGGCGCTTGGAGATCACGATCGCGACGACGATGACGATCACGGCGCCGACGGCGACGCCGACCCGCAGGCCGGTGTTGCCGCTGTACTTGACCACGCTGGTGGCGATCAGCAGGGAGACCAGGTTCATCACCTTGATCAGCGGGTTGATGGCCGGGCCCGCGGTGTCCTTGAACGGGTCGCCCACGGTGTCGCCGACGACGGTGGCGGCGTGCGCCTCGGAGCCCTTGCCGCCGTGGTTGCCGTCCTCGACCAGCTTCTTGGCGTTGTCCCAGGCGCCGCCGGAGTTGGCCAGGAACACCGCCATCAGCACGCCAACCGCGATCGCGCCCGCTAGGTAGGAGCCGAGCGGCTGGTAGCCGAGCGCGAAGCCGACCGCGATCGGGGCCAGCACCGCGAGCAGGCCGGGGGTGACCAGCTCGCGCAGGGAGTCCCTGGTGACGATGTCGACCACCCGGCTGTAGTCGGGCTTCTCGGTGAAGTCCATGATGCCCGGGTGGTTACGGAACTGGTTCCGCACCTCGATCACCACCCGCTGCGCGGCCCGGCCCACTGCCGAGATGAGCAGGCTGGCGAACAGGAACACGATCGAGGCGCCGATGATGACGCCGACCAGGATGTTCGGCTTGGCCACATCCAGGTTGAAGGCGCCGGCCGCCTTACCGCTCAGGGCCGACTCCACCGAGGTGCGGAACGAGCCGAACAGCGCGGTCGCGGCGAGCACCGCGGTCGCGATCGCGATGCCCTTGGTGATCGCCTTGGTGGTGTTGCCGATGGCGTCCAGCGTGGTCAGCGCCTGCGCGGCGTCGCCCTCGACGTCGCCGGACATCTCCGCGATGCCCTGCGCGTTGTCGGTGACCGGGCCGAAGGAGTCCATCGACACGATCACGCCGACCGTGGTCAGCAGGCCGAGGCCGGCCATGGCCACCGCGAACAGCGCGATGGTGGCGTT
>Ga0137366_10004324_pt1 | contig 11095 bp, 10 predicted proteins | sample SagtaG_8_FD_104938 | JGI IMG/M metagenome (GOLD analysis project Ga0137366, IMG submission 104938) | Vadose zone soil microbial communities from Sagehorn Ranch, Mendocino, California, USA - Sage1_L_60_16 metaG | ecosystem: Environmental > Terrestrial > Soil > Vadose zone | place: USA... | reverse complement strand
CGGCCATCCAGTCGCGCGAGCTGGAGCTGGGCGAGGTGGCCCGCGAGGTCGCCGGCCGCCTGCCGGAGGCGGGCGCCGAGGTGACCCTGGACCTGGACGGCGGCGCCCGGGTCCGCGGCGACCGCCAGTCGCTGGACCGGGCCGTCCAGAACCTGCTGGACAATGCCGTGCGCCATGCCGCCAGCCGGGTGGAGGTGTCGGTCGCGTGCGAGGGTGGTCTGGCCGTCCTGGAGGTTGCCGACGACGGTCCCGGCATCCCCGCGGCCGACCGCGAGCGCGTGTTCGAGCGGTTCACCCGCCTGGACGACGCCCGCAGCCGCGAGCACGGCGGCGCCGGCCTGGGGCTGGCGATCGCCCGCGAGATCGTCCGCGCCCACGGCAGCGAGCTCACCGCCGAGGATGGCGCCCCCGGCGCCCGCCTGGTGATGCGCCTGCCCGCGGACTCCCAGCCGGGCATCCCGACCCCGGCATGAGCGGCCACCCCCTCCTACTCGGCGGCGATGGCGGTGAGGACGTCGAGGCGGGCGGCGCGCCGGGCGGGCGCGATCGCGGCGATCACGCCGGCGACCGCGGCCATCGCGACGTAGAGGACGAGCTGCCCGCCGGGCAGGACGACCACGGCGGCGCCGCTCTGCCCGGCGGTGAGCGCCGCGGCCAGCGCGCTGCCGAGGCCGACCCCGAGACCAGTCCCCAGCGCCGCGCCGAGCACCGCGATGATCACCGCCTCGGCGGCCACCATGGCGCGGACCTGCGGGCGGCGCATGCCGATCGCGCGGAGCAGGCCCAGCTCCCTGGTGCGCTCCACCACCGACAGGGCCAGCGTGTTGACGATGCCGAGCAGGGCGATCAGCACCGCCAGCGCCAGCAGGGCGGTGATCAGGTTGAGGATCGCGTCGAAGGTGGCGCCGCTGGAGCGCTTGAAACCGCCCGCGTCCAGCACCTTGGCGCCCGGGTAGGGACCCAGCAGGCCGGCGACGTGGCCCCGCGCCGCCGCCAGGCTCGTGCCGGGGGCGAGCTTGATCATCAGCAGGCTGTCGGCGTGCTGCCCGGTCGCCCGGGAGAAGCTGTCGAGGCCGAGCAGGTAGTCGCCGAAGGTGCCCTTGTTCGCGTAGGTGCCGGCCACCCGGAAGGTGCTCGACCCGGCCTGCCCGAACTGGATGGTGACGCGCTCGCCGAGCCTCCAGTGGTGGGCGCCGGCCGTGGCGGCGGAGACCAGCAGGCCGTCGCCGTCCAGGGCGCCGAGGCTGCCCGAGCGGACGTCGAGGTCGGCGAGCCGGGAGACGGTCGCGGGGTCGACGCCGTCGACCTTCTGGAAGGCGGTCCCGGCGACGGTGGCCTCGGCGACGCGAGCCCGCAGCACCGCGGCGACGCCCGGCTGCGCGGCGACGGCCCGCGCCAGCGCCGGGTCGAGCACCCCGTCCTCCTCGCCCGGCTGCACGTAGAGGTCGGCCTTGCTGCCGCGGTCGACCGCCACGTCGGCGGTGTGCTTGACCGATGCGGTCAGCACGGCGGAGGCGGCCACCAGCGCGAGGCCGACCATCAGCGCGGCGGCGGTGGCCGCGGTCCGCTTGGGGTTGCGCATGGCGTTGTCGCGGGCGAGCCGGCCGGCGCGGCCGGGCAGGCGGGACAGCGGCGCGCCGATCGCCCAGGCGAGCGGGCGGGCGACCAGGGGGCCGAGTGTGGTCACGCCGAGGAAGCTGGCGAGCGCGCCGCCGCCGACCAGCGCGAGGCTGGCGCCGGTGTGCCCCAGCAGCCCCGCGGCCAGCGCGCCGGCGCCCAGCGCCAGCACGGTCATGCCGGCCGCGAGCCGCCGCGTCGAGAACGGCGCTGGCGTGGGGGCCGCCTCGCGCAGCGCGGCCAGCGGGGCGACCCGGGTGGCCCTGCGCGCGGGAGCGACCGCCGCCACCACGGTGACGGCGACGCCGACCCCCACCGCGATCGCCGCGGCGCCCGCGTGCAGTTGCAGGTCGTCGGTTGGCAGGTCGATGCCGGCGGCGCCGAGCAGTGCGCCCAGCCCCTTGGCGGCCAGCGCGCCGAGCGCCAGGCCGACCAGCGACGAGCAGGTCCCAACGGCGACCGCCTCGACCAGCACGGAGCGCAGCACCTGCCCCCGACGGGCGCCCAGCGCGCGCAGCAGGGCCAGCTCGCGGGTCCGCTGCGCGACCAGGATCGAGAAGGTGTTCCAGATGATGAAGGAGGCGACGAACAGCGAGATCAGCGCGAAGGCGAGCAGGCCGTTGGTGAGGAAACCGAGCGCCTGCCTGAGCTGCTCGGCCTGGGCCGCCGCCGCGGAGGCGGCGGTGACCGCCTCGGTCCCGCCGGGCAGCACCGCCGCGACCCGGTCCCGCAGGGTCCCCGCGGCGACACCGGCGACCGCCTTGACGTCGATCTCGTCGAAGCGGCCCTGCTTGCCGAACAGGTGCTGGGCGGTCGCGGTGTCGAACACCGCCAGGCTGAAGGCTCCCGGGCCGTCGCTGTCGCCGAACCCGGTGATGCCGCTGATGGTGTACGGCCTGGCCGCGCCGGCGCTGACCACGCGGATCCGGTCGCCCACGTGGAGGCCCTGCGCACGGGCGGTGGCCGCGTCGACCGCGACCTCGCCGGGGCCCGCCGGCGGCCGCCCCTGGCGCAGCTTGTACGCGCCGGCCAGGGCCGGGTCGGCCGGCCAGCTCGCGGCCACGCCGGACCGTCCGTTCAGCACCCGGCCGTCGCGCCCGACGATCCCGGCCCGGTCGGTGACGGCGCCGTCGGCCACGGCAACGCTGGGGACCGAGCGGACCCGGTCCAGCAGGGTCGCGGGGACCGGCGGCCGGCGGGAGTCGCCGCCGCCGGCGGGGTTGGCGGCCGCTGCGCCGTGGCGCACGACCACGTCGGTGCCGGCGCTGGCGGTGTCGAACAGCCTGGTCAGGCCGTGCTGGACGGTGGCGGTGAAGATCAGGGTCCCGGCCACGAAGGCCACGCCGAGCGCGGTCGCGCAGGCGCTGAGGAGGAGCCGCACGCGGTGCGCGAGCAGGCTCTTGAGGGTCGCGCGGAGCATCGTCAGCCTCCCAGTCGCTTCATCCGGTCGAGCACGCGCTCGGGGGTGGGGTGGACGAGCTCGCCGACGAGGTGGCCGTCGGCGAGGAAGACGACCCGCTCCGCGTAGCTGGCGGCGATCGGGTCGTGGGTGACCATGACCACGGTCTGGCCCAGCTCCCGCACCGAGCGGCGCAGCAGGTCCAGCAGCTCGGCGCTGGCGCGGGAGTCCAGGTTGCCGGTCGGCTCGTCCGCGAAGACGATCTCCGGCCGGGTGGCCAGCGCGCGGGCGACCGCGACCCGCTGCTGCTGCCCGCCGGACAGCTCGCTCGGCCGGTGGTCCAGGCGCTCGGCGAGCCCGACCGCGTCGATGATCGTCTCCAGCCACACCCGGTCGGCCTTCCGGCCGGCGATGTCGAGCGGCAGGGTGATGTTGTCGGCTGCGCTCAGCGCGGGCAGCAGGTTGAAGGCCTGGAACACGAACCCGACCCGGTCGCGCCGCAAGGTGGTCAGGCGCTTGTCGCTGAGCTGGCTGATCTCGACGTCGCCGATCCAGACCTGGCCGCTGGTCACGGAGTCCAGGCCGGCGAGGCAGTGCATGAGGGTCGACTTGCCCGAGCCGGAGGGGCCCATGATGGCGGTGAAGGTCGCGCCGGGCAGCTCGACGCTGACGTCGTCGAGCGCGGTGACCGCGCCCGCGCCGCCACGGTAGATCTTGGTGACGCCGACGGCGCGCGCCGCCGGCCGCGAGGCGGCGGCGGGCGTGATGGCCGCGGCGGAGACGGCTTGCTGTGGCATTGCATCGCTCCTGTGGAGGCGTTCAGCTCGGGAGCAACGCTATGGGCCGGGGCCCGCGCCGTCGTCGACCGCGCGATCGGTCTTCGAGGTGCATCCCTGGATCGAGGCGGGCGCCGCCTCCATCCTGAGATGGAGGGGGATCCTCGGCGCGGCGTCGCCCGTCAGGCGGGCGATCCGGGGCGGATCAGGCCCGCCTCGTAGGCGAGCACCACCAGCTGCACCCGGTCACGGAGGCCCAGCTTGGTGAGCAGGTGGTGCACGTGGGTCTTCACGGTGGTCTCGGTGACCACCAGCTCGGTGGCCACCTCGGCGTTGGACAGGCCGCGCGCGACCAATCGCAACACGGCCAGCTCCCGATCGGTGAGCCCCTCCAGACTGGCCGGCGCGGTTGGCGCCTCCCCCGGTCGGCTCGACGGCAGGCGCTGGGCGAAGCGGTCGAGCAGGCGCCGGGTCACCGCCGGCGCCACCACCGCCTCGCCAGCGGCCACCACCCGGATGGCGGCGGTCAGGTCGGCCGCCGGCACGTCCTTGAGCAGGAACCCGCTGGCGCCGGCGCGGAGCGCCTCGACCACGTACTCGTCGAGGTTGAAGGTGGTCAGGATCAGCACCCGGACGCCGTCCTCGCGCGCCAGCTCGCGGGTCGCCAGCACCCCGTCCATGATCGGCATGCGGATGTCCATCAGCACGACGTCCGGTCGCTCGCGCCGTGCCAGGCGCACCGCCGACTCCCCGTCCCCCGCCTCGCCGACCACCTCGATGTCCGGCTCAGCCTCCAGGATCATCCGGAAGCCGGTGCGCAGCAGCGGCTGGTCGTCGGCGAGCAGGACCCGGATCGTCATGCCGGCGTGTCCTCCAGCGGCAGCCGCGCGCGGACCTGGTAACCCCCGCCCGGCCTGGGGCCGGCCGCCAGCTCGCCGCCGAACAGCTCCACCCGCTCCCGCATGCCGACCAGGCCGTGGCCCGACCCAGGCACCGGTCGGCCGTCGAGGCGGGCGGAGCCGCCGCGCCCGTCGTCGGAGACCGTCAGCTCCAGGTCGCGCGGGTGGTAGCGCAGGACCACCTCGGCGCGCGCCGGGCCGGCGTGCTTGAGCGCGTTGGTGAGCGCCTCCTGCACGATCCGGAAGGCGGACAGGTCCACGGCGGCCTCCAGCGGGCGCTCGTCGCCCTCGACGCGCAGGCTCACTGGAAGCCCCGCCGCGTGGAGCTGCCCGACCAGCTCGCCGAGGCGCGCCAGCCCGGGCTGCGGCCCGAACAGCCCGTCGCCCTCCGCCTCCCCGTCGCCGGACGGCTCCCCGGCGCGGAGCACGCCGAGCAGGCGCCGCATCTCGTCGAGCGCCTCGCGGCCGGTCCGCTCGATCGAGACGACCACGCCACGTGCGCGCTCGAGGTCGCGGTCGAGGATCCGCTGCGCCGCCTGGGCCTGCACGACCACCACGCTGAGGTTGTGCGCGACCACGTCGTGCAGCTCGCGCGCGATGCGCAGGCGCTCCTCCGCCGCGGCCCGGGCCGCCTCCAGGTCGCGCTCGCGCTCCAGCCGCGCGGTCCGCTCGGCCAGGTCGGCGACCCCGGCGCGGCGGTTGCGCATCACGTCACCGACCAGCCATGCGCCCGCGCCGGCAACCAGCAGCGCGAGCGAGTTCCCGCGATCCCAGCCACTGGAGACGGGCAGCGCCAGGACGATCAGCGCGACGCCCGCGCAGGCCGCGGCGATCAGCCGCACCCTGCGGCTGCCGTACAGCGCGACGCTGTAGGGCGCCACCAGCTCGGCGGCGAAATTCGCGCCGGGCGCGATCCCCAGGGCGATGACGCCGATCTGGAGACCGGCCACCGCCGCCAGCGACGTCCCCGGCAGGCGGCGGCGGATGAACAGCGCCGGCACCAGCGCGGCCAGCAGCACCAGGCCCAGCGTCGGCACGTTGGCGCCACGACCGCGGTCGCCGAGCGCGCTGGACACCGAGAGCAGCCCCAAGCCGAGCGCGAGCAGCCCGTCCGCCAGCAGCGGCGGGAGCGGCCGGGCCCATCCCGGCCGGCGCCAGCGCCCGACCGCGCCTGTGCTCCTGGTCATCCTCGCCCCTCGTCGCCCGCCATGATCCACCACCCGGCGACCAGCGTCACCGTCCGGTCGACCCGGCCGAGCCGCCGGCCGCTAGCCCTCGCGCCCGCGTCGCAGCGCGCGCAGCAGCTCCCTGATGGTCCCGCCGACCACCCCGGCCGCCATCACCCCACCCGGGAGCGCCCAGAACAGCTCGTAGGCCAGCACCAGCGCGGCCGGCCGGTCGGGGCGCGCCAGCGCGTAGACCGCGAACGCGACCCCGGCCGCCAGGCCGATCAGGAAGAGCCAGTCGCGGTGCAGCGGCCGGTCGAATACCCAGAACGCCCGGGGACGCTCCCGGGCCGGAGGATCAGCCATCGCGCATCGCGCCGATCCTATCTCAGGCTCGAGCTCAGCCTGAGACCTGTCCCTTCCGCCCTCCCCACACAAGTTGGCAACTGATTCAGCTTTCATTACGGTCCCGGCAGGGGCGAGTGGCGGGAGGACGATGGGGCGGACGGAGTATCCGGCGGTTCCGGTGACAGCGCGGGGGCAGGCGACCCGGCGGCGGCTGCTGGACGCGGCGGCGGAGGTGTTCGGCGCCAAGGGGTTCGAGCGCGCCTCGATCGTCGACGTCACCCAGAGCGCGAGGGTGGCGCAGGGGACCTTCTACGTCTACTTCCCGAACAAGCGGGCGATCTTCAGCGAGCTGGTCAGCGAGCTCGGTCACGACCATCGGCGCCCACCGCAACCTCTACCGCATCGTCCGGCAGGCGGAGTTCGTGGACGAGGGGCTGTACCGCAGCTACTACCGCCGCCTGGCGGCCGGCTACGCGAGCGGCCTGGAGGCGGCCATGCGCGCCGGCGAGGTGTCGCGGCTCGACGCGGAGACGCTCGCGTACTGCCTGATGGGCATCGGCGACTTCCTCGGCATGCGCTGGGTGCTGTGGGAGGAGCGCGACCCGCCGGCGCAGGTGCTCGACACGATGACGGCGCTCATCCACCACGGCATCGCTCCACCACACGAAGGGAGTCGACGTGCAGGCACTGATGGTCAGCACCGAGCGGGTGGCCACCCAGGTTCGCCGGGTCGGTGACGCGGGCGCACGCCCGTGGTCTTCGTGAAGATCGCCCGTTCGCTGCCACACGGCCACGTCGCGGCCGCAGCGGCGAGCTGCACGACACCCCGGGGGTCTGGGTCGGCGACACCAGCGCCTTCCCCACGGCCGTCGGCGTCAACCCGATGGTCACCTGCCAGGCGCTGGCCCGCCGCACCGCCCAGGCGATCCTGCGCGCCTCCGGCGCGCGGCCCTGACGCCGCGAGCCGACGCGCAACGGCGACGCGGGATCAGCGCGTCCGCGTGGCGGAGGGCAACGGCTTCGGCGGGGTCTGGCGGCGCACCCAGCGGCCGGCGGCCATCACCGCGGTGACCTCGAGGTCGTCGTCGAGCACCACCAGGTCGGCCGCCTTGCCCGGCTCGATCGAGCCGGCCCGCTCCCCGATGCCGATCGCCCTGGCCGGCGTGGACGAGGCGGCGGTGACCGCGTCCTGCATCGGGATGCCGACCTCCTGGACGGCGCGGCGCAGGGCCGCGTCCATGGTGAGGGTGGAGCCGGCGATGGTCCGTCCGTCCACCAGCCGCGCGACGCCGCCGCGCACCCGCAGCGGCACCCGCCCGAAGTCGTAGTCGCCGTCGGCCATGCCAGCGGCGGCGATGGCGTCGGTGACCAGCGCGACCCGCTCGGCGCCGGCCGCCTGGAAGACCAGCCGGACGACCTCCGGCCGCAGGTGGACGCCGTCGTTGACCAGCTCGCAGATGACCTCGCCACGGCTCAGCGCCGCGCCGACCGTGCCGAGGTCGCGGTGGTGCAGGCCGGGCATGGCGTTGAACAGGTGGGTGCTGACGCGCACGCCGGCGTCGATGGCGGCGGTCGCCGCCTCGTAACCGGCTTGGGTGTGGCCGACGGCGGGCACCGCGCCGGACCGGGCGATCTGCCGGACGAGGTCCAGGCCGCCGGGAAGCTCCGGCGCGATCGTGACCATCCTGGCCCAGCCGCCGCACGCCTCCAGCAGGCGCCCCATGACCGCCGGGTCCGGGTCGCGAATGGCATCGGGGTCCTGGGCGCCGCTGCGCTCGCGGCTGATGAACGGGCCCTCGAGGTGGATGCCGGCCAGCGCCGGCGCCAGCGGCCCGGCGGCGGCGCCGGCCACCACCGCGGCGCTCCGCAGCATGCTGCCGAGCGGAGAGGTGGCGATGCTGGCGAGCATGCTGGTGGTGCCCTTGCCGAGGTGGAAGCGCACGGCCTGGTCCACTTCCTCCGGGTCGAGGCTGGCCAGCCAGGCGCCGCCGCCGCCGTGGACGTGCATGTCGACGAAGCCCGGCACCAGCCAGGCGCCGCTCAGGTCCTGGACGGGCGCGCCGTCGGCCGCGGGCAGGCCCTGCCCGAGCGCCGCGATCACGCCGCCCTGGACCGCCACCCAGCCGGAGCGCAGCGTGCCCGCCGGCGTCACCACGCGCGCTCCGGCAAGGACCACACGGCCGTCTCCCGAGCGAGGCTCCCCGTCGTGCGCGCGCATGCTCGAACCTCGCTCTCGCGGGGCACCGCGTACACCCCGATGCGGGTCATGTGGCCTAGGCCACTTTCATCAAACCACACGAGCCGACGGCGTGTCGAGCATCCCGCCAGTTGACAGAGCGGCTCCCGCGAGCCGAAGATCCGAAGATCTTCGAATGAAAGAGGATTGATCTCGAACCTGGAGGCCTCCATGCGATCGGCACCCGTCCGGGCGGTCGCGCCGCCGGGAGGCGGGCTCGACGTCCGCGTGGCGGCGTCCACCGGCTGCGAGTTGCTGATCGAGCTGTCGGTGCTGGCGGCGGAGGACCGGGACACGCTCGATCCCGCGCGGCGCCGCTGGGCGGAGGCGGCCGCTGCGGGCATGCCGGCTGGGCTGCGCCGCGCGGTTGGTCGCGTCGGCGACCGCTCGGGCGAGGTCTGGCTGCACCTGCTCGGCTTCGCGTTGGAGGGGCCGGCTCCCCGGGACGCGGCCGGGCTGCTGGAGGCCGTGGATGCTGCCGACCCGCTGACCGTTCGCCAGCACCTGGTCGGGGCGTTCGTGCCGGCGTGGCGGCGCTACCTGGACCAGGCGGTGCTGCTGGCAGCGGCCGCGGGCGACCGCGCCGCGCAGGCCCGCCTGCTGGCCGACGACCGCTACTACGCGGGCAGCGCGGCCCCGGCGCTGGGCGTGCTGCTGCCGCTGGACCCCGGTCGCACCAAGGAGCGGCTGCTGACGGTGCTGCGCGGCTGGCACGAGGCGTCGTTCGCCGCGCGCGAGCGCGAGACCGGCGAGGCGCTGGAGCGCGACGCCGCGGCCAAGCGGGCGCTCCGCCCGCTGATCACGCCCGAGCAGCTCATCGACCTCGCCGCCGGCGGCTACGCCTACGAGCGGGAGCCGGAGTGCCCGCGCGTGCTGCTGGTCCCCCACCTGGCCGCCCGGCCGTGGCTGCTGCTGTGCCAGCACCGCGACACGCGCATCATCTGCTACGCGGCCGGGCGCGACGGCGCGGACGCCGGGGCGCGCCTGGTCGAGCTGGGCAGGGCGCTGGGCGACGGCCAGCGCGTGCGGATCCTGGGCGCGCTGCGCGGCGGCGACCGCGACCTCGACGAGGTCGCCGCCGAGCTGGGCCTCGCCCGATCGACGGTCCATCACCATCTGGCGCTGCTGCGCGCCGGCGGGCTGGTTGGCCTGCGGGGCAACGCTCGCCGCTACCGCTACGGCCTTCGCGCCGAGGCGCCGCGCGAACTGCACGCCCTGCTGGCCGGGTTCCTGGCCGGCGGCTGAGGGAGGAGGAGCCGGTGCTGTACCGGTTGCTGGGCCGAAGCGGGCTGCGCGTGTCCGAGCTGGCGCTCGGCACGATGACCTTCGGGGAGGACTGGGGCTGGGGCGCGAGCCCCGCCGAGTGCGGGCGCATGCTCGACCGCTACGGCGAGGCCGGCGGCAACTTCATCGACACCGCCGGCAACTACACCGACGGCTCCAGCGAGCGCATCGTCGGCGAGGTGGTCGCCGCCGACCGGGACCGCTGGGTGATCGCCACCAAGTACACGCTGACCAGCCGGCGCGACGACCCCAACGCCGGGGGCAACCACCGCAAGAGCCTGGTCCGCTCGCTGGAGGCGAGCCTGCGCCGGCTCGGCACCGACCGCGTCGACCTGCTGTGGCTGCACATGTGGGACCAGACGACCCCGGTCGAGGAGGTCATGCGCGCGCTCGACGACCAGGTGCGCGCCGGCAAGGTGCTCCATGTCGGCTTCTCCGACACGCCGGCGTGGGTGGTCAGCCGCGGCCTGGCAGTGGCCGAGCTGCGTGGCTGGACGCCACCGGTGGCCGTGCAGATGCCGTGGTCGCTGGCGGACCGCGAGGTGGAACACGAGCACCTGCCGATGGCCGCGGCGCTGGACCTGGCGGTCACGCCCTGGGGCCTGCTGGAAGGCGGGTCACTCACCGGCAAGTACCTGGCGGCCGCGCCCGAGACCTCCTTGCTGCGCTACGACGCCGATGGCGTCTCCGAGCGGGTCAACCGGATCGCCGCGGAGGTCGTGGCGGTCGCCGCGGAGGTCGGCCGGCCCCCGGCGCAGGTGGCCATCAACTGGGTGCGCGGGCACGACCACGGCTGCGTGGTCGTGCCGGTGATCGGCGCCCGCGACGCCTCCCAGCTCGGCGTCAACCTCGGCTGCCTGGAGTTCGAGCTGGAGGCTGCGCAGGTCGAGCGGCTGGACGCCGCGTCGGGCTTCCGCCCCGGCTTCCAGCGCTCGTTCCTGGACAGCGACGAGGTGCGGGGGCTGATCTTCGGCGACACCTTCGCCCGGATCCGTGACCACCGGGCCACGCTGGCGCGGAGCGCCCGGTAAGGTAGTGGAACCGCCCGCCCCGATGCGAGGGGAGCCAGCATCAGCGAATCCCGCTACCCCGGCTGGGGGCTGCCCGACCGGCCCGAGCCACCGGACCCGGCCGCCGACCCGACCGCCCCGCTCCCGTCCCAGCCGGCCGAGCGCCCACCGTCCCAGCCCGACTGGGTATGGGCGCGGCCCGGCTCGACCGCCGCCCAGGAGGCGGCGGCGCCCGCGGATGCGCAGGGCACCGCGCAGCCGGTCCACGGGCCCGGCCCGGCCACCGGCGAGGTGCCCACCTGGGAATCGCAGCCCGGCTGGGGCGCGGCGCAAGGCTGGGGCGTGGAGCCTGGCCCGGGG
>Ga0137366_10004321_pt1 | contig 11097 bp, 11 predicted proteins | sample SagtaG_8_FD_104938 | JGI IMG/M metagenome (GOLD analysis project Ga0137366, IMG submission 104938) | Vadose zone soil microbial communities from Sagehorn Ranch, Mendocino, California, USA - Sage1_L_60_16 metaG | ecosystem: Environmental > Terrestrial > Soil > Vadose zone | place: USA... | reverse complement strand
CGGGATTGATGGAGTTGACGCGAATTTTGCGCGGACCGAGTTCCTTGGCCAGCGTTCTGGTGATGGCGTCGACCGCGCCTTTGGTGCCGGTGTAAACTGACGAACCCGGCGGCGTCAATGACGTGACAGTCGAACTAACATTAATAATGTTGCCGCCATTCGAATCGAATTGCTTGACGGCCTCCTGAGTGGCCAGAAGCAGACCAAGAACATTCACATCGAATTGTTTGTGAAATTGCTCCTCGGTGATCTCTTCGATAGGCGACCAGTCGTAAACGCCCGCGTTGTTGACCAGGATGTCGATCTTACCGAACGCTTTCTTTGCCGCTGAGAAGAGCCGTTCAACGTCCGCCTTTTTGGCGACATTGGCCTGCACCGCGACAGCCTGGCCACCGCGTTTGGTGATTTCATCCACGATGCGATCAGCATCTTCCTTTGCCGAAGCATAATTGATGACCACGGTCGCGCCTTCATTGGCGAATTCTTTCGCGATAGCGGCGCCAATTCCCTTGGAGGCCCCAGTTACTACCGCAACTTTTCCGTTTAATTTTCCTTTGTTCATTTAGTTAATGCCTTTCATTTTCGGGTTCTTGTTATCCACATAGAGCGAAAGCGGGTTGGCCAGTCTCGATTCGATTGAAGCCATGCGGCGCAAAGACGTCGTCATGCTTCGTCTCGATCGGGTGAAGATTCAGGTTGATGAGGCGCGCCTGGACCAGATCGGGGAGAAGCAAATGTGGGAACAACGAGAGCTCCCAGGCGTTCGCTTCTTCGTCGTCGAGCACGAGGTGAATGATTTCGCGCAGGTCTGGGTAAGCCTGTTCATAATCCTGCTGCAATCGTTGTTTCAGTTGCGCGAGGGCGACTGAGACTGTCTGGAGGAAAACTGGTTCGGCCTGAGTATCAGTTTTCATAGGGTCGGGTTCTTTCGGTTTCGGTGTATTCATATTTGACCGGTCGTCTATACAATTGGCAAAAAAAGAGTCATGAAGAGACAGCATGGGCATCTTTTACACCCAAAACATCCCTGGCCACGTGTTTGAATTCGCGGATCAACTCGACGTCGTTTTGAATTCGCGCTTGAGCGAGTGTCCCGTGGTAGCAGGCAAAGAGCGCCCTCGCCTTCGCTTCTGGATCCGGCGCCACAATCAATCCTTGCGCATGCGCGTCCCGAATAGCGGACTCGAAATATTTTATCTTCCGATCCCAGATGCGCTCAACGGTAGCCCGCACGCCCTGATCCTGCGTGCTCACTTCACTCCCGATGCTTAAGAGAGGGCATCCAAGGATGGAACCGCACGCTTTTTGGAGTTCGGCCAGACGGTCGTGCACAAAATCAAAGTAGTGATCGAACCGCTCGAGAGGTGCAACTGTTGGAGAAAAAAGAGCATCCATGTTCGCCTTGTTCTTGTTCCATTCCGCTTCCAGTGCAGCGGCGGTGAGCTCGGACTTCGATTTGAAGAAATAATAAAAGCTACCCTTTTTCGCTCCGGCCCGCTCGCAGATTGCGTCCACCGACGTCGTGCCGTAGCTGTTTTCCCACATCAAATCCAACGCCGCGTCGGTTAGGCGATTCTTCATATCACTTACTCTAGGCATGAGAGCACTTTTACCAGTCTTGACTGATCAGTCAACTATTATTTTCATCTTTTTCGCCGACACGCCCAGTTCGAAGCCCCTTTATAAAATAAGCAGGCGGATCGCCAGGCGGCGACTGTCGATCAGCTGCGGCTTGTCTGCAGGGTGCCGGCGTTGGGAATCGAGATCCAACTCAGTGAGTGACCGCACACGAAAGATACGCATAGCCTAACGAATCACCGACGTCATTGCGCTGACACGGACGCCAGGGCCGTATTCCGCAACAATTGTACTGCTAAAAAACGCAGCGTCATTAGCTCGCTGTCTGTTTGTTCCTTTTTGCCGTATTCTGTTGGGTCGGATATAATCCGATTTAGTCCTGCCTCACTGGACGAAATAAAGGAGTTTTATGCCATTTGAAAAATTTGAGGACGCTCAAGCTATCGACAATGAGCGCCGGAAAGCCATCGCGAAATCGATCCGAATAATTAGCGTTGAAGAACTCAAGAAGCTTGGGGAAGAGATCTTCGATTCGCCTGATAGACCCTGGCGGGAAACTTTCCTTTCAGTGGTCAACGAAAGTCCGGGTGGCACGTTTTACCACGCATCCGCGGGTGAGGGTGTGATTGTCCTTTATTCCCCCGACAACGACAAAGGTGTGTGGTATCTGCCCGGGAGCGGCCTGGGGCCCTTGTCGGAGGGAGGTCGGCGGCTGATGAAGGAAGCGATTGAGGCAGGCGCTCACTGACAAGCTGTCAGAGTAATCGGCCAGCGGCTCCTGCTGTTGGAATCTAAAGCGATGATTTAATCGCCGCCCCGGACGCCGGAGAGTCACTGAGAAAGTGGTCGATCACATCGGCCACGGTCATGAAGCGGTTTACGCCGCCCAATTTACCGTCGACGCCTTCGCGCCTGAGGCGGTCGCGCACTGAAGAACGCGCTTCAACCGCATGGAACTGGATGCGCTTGGCGGTGAGTTCTTCAGCCATGCCGGCGAGCGTATGGGCACTTTGCATGTCCACAAGCGCTGCGGCGGAGAAATCCAGGACTACGAGCTTCGGTGCTGTCGGCTCGGCGTGGACACGGTTTAGGATCGCGTCGCAAACATTGTCCACGTTGAAGTAAACGAGGCCGGATTCAGGCCGGAAAATCATTACGTTTGGAATCAGTTCGTTGTCTGCATGCCGGTCACGATCGGAGAAACGGCGCGTGCCGGGAATCCGTCCCAGAAGGGCAACGTGCGGGCGAGACGATTGGCGCATCAGCTGCACAATCGAGATCGCGGCGCCAATCATCACGCCATCCAGCAGGCCGAAAGTGAGCACGCCGCCGAAAGCTGCAATTGCCACCACAAACTCGGATCGATCGTTGTGCCAGAGTTCTTTCAAGGTTGAAAGATTGAGCAGACCCGCCACCGCCACTAACACTATGGCCGCCAGGACTGGTTGCGGTAAGGCGCTCAGGAGATGCGAGAAAAAAAGTACGACTACCAGAATAAATACTGCAGCAAGACCAGTCGAGAGCGGCGTGCGCGCACCGCCCTCTTCATTGACGAGCGACTGCGACGTGCCGCCGCTCACTGGAAAGCCGCCACCCAATCCAGCAGCGAGATTCGATGCCGCGAGGGCCAGGTTTTCTTGATTAGCGTCGAACCGTCCGCCATGCTTGGCGGCAAACATTCGGCCGACTGCAGCCGTCTCGACCGCGCCGAGAAGAAAACAGGCAAAGGCAAGCGGAAGCAGATTATTTAGGTCGTGCCACTGAACCGCCGGCAATTTGAGCGGCGGAATTCCCTGCGGCACGGCGCCGATCAATTTCACACCGTGGTTCTCCAATGAAAGCGCCGAGGCCGCCGCGATTCCTCCTATGACGACGAAAAGCGCGACCGGTTTGTGGTTGAGAAAAATTTTCCCAAGAACGAGTAGCGTCAGCGCGATTCCTCCAATCAAAAGCGATGTGGCGTTGGTTTCACTCAAGTGCGTGAAAAAGAAGCCAGCGTTTCCCCAGAAGCTTTCGTGAGCGCCGTGAAATCCGAAAAGTTTCGGCAACTGCGTGCTGGCGAGAAAAAGCGCGACGCCGCATTTGAATCCGGTCATGACACTTTCGGATATGAAATGAACGAGCACTCCAGCTCGGGCGATCCATGCGATGAAAGCGATGAGCGCTACAAGCAACGCGGTGGCGGCGGCCAACACGCCGAAGCGCATCGTATTTCCGCCGGTGATTTCTCCCAAAGACGAACCGATCACGAGTGAAATTGCAGAAGTGATCGAAACGGCTGTCTGACGCGAACTGCAAAAGATCCAGAAGACCAAACCGCTAAACAAACAGGCGTAAAGACCGGCCTGCGGAGGCAAGTTAGCAAGAGACGCGTCGCCCAATGCTGCGGGGAGCAAATAGGCGGCCAGCGTAACGCCGGCCACGAGATCCATGCGGACCCAGCCGCGCTGGTAGCTGCGCAACCAGGCGAAGGCAGGAATCGCCGCTCTCCACCAAGGGTTGTTGCTTTCGGTTTGCATTATTTGGACTGGACGGTTACCGCAAAAACAAACGTCGCTAATAACCAGCGCGTGAAATCGCGTCCTGGTATTTATTCATCGCAGAGCACTGCATGGATGTAGAGCGATGATTTAATCGCATCTGCTCAAGGTACCGACTCACTGAGAAAGTGGTCGATCGCATCAGCGACAGTGGTGAAGCGGTTGATACCACCCATTTTCGCGTCCACACCCTCGTTACGGAGCCGGTCGCGCACCGATGAACGTGCTTCAACGGCTTGAAAGTGGATTCCCTTGGCCGTGACTTCGCTGGCCAGGTCGCCCAGTGTCTGCGCGCTTTGCAAGTCCACGCGCGGCGCAGCCGAGAGATCGAGCAGCACAAGTTTTGGCAGGTTTGCCTCGGCGTTTACCCGATCAAGGATCGTCTTACACACATGGTCCACGTTGAAATAGACGAGACCCGATTCGGGTCGAAAAATCAGTATGCCTGAAATCAATTGATTATCCGGATGCCGTGCGCGATCCGAAAAACGACGACTTCCGGGGATCCGGCCGAGAAACGCAACGTTTGGGCGGGAAGCAGTGCGAAGCAGTTGCACGAGTGAAATGACGGCCCCAATCATCACACCGCGCAGCAGACCCGAGCCGAGCACGCCGAGCAACGCCGCGAGTGCCACCACAAACTCAGCGCGATCCGCGCGCCAGAAATGTTTAAGTGCTGACAACTTAAAGAGACCTGTTACTGCCATCAGCACAATGGCTGCGAGAAGCGGCTGCGGTAGATCACGCAGCGCACCCGATACAAATAACACGATTAACAGCATCAGCAGGGCAGCGATAAATCCCGATAACGGCGTGCGAGCACCACCGCTTTCGTTGACGAGCGACTGTGACATCCCCCCACTGACGGGAAAACCATGACCCAGGCCAGCCATGACATTTGCGCTGGCGATGCCGAGCAGTTCCTGATTCGGATCGAAACGATAGCGGTGCTTCACAGCGAACATGCGACCAAGGGCGGCCGTTTCCACCGTGCCGAGAAGAAAACAACCCAGCGCGAGCGGGAGCAGGTCATTAAGATCGGATGCGTGGACTGCCGGAAGCCCGAATGGCGGCAACCCCTGTGGCACCTGGCCCAGTAGTTTCACACCAAGCCTGCCGAGATCCATGCTCGAAGCGATGATGATGCCGGCGATGACTACGAACAGGGCGATGGGCTTGTTCTTGAGAAATCGTTTGCCCAACAATAACACCGCGAACGCAGCCACACCGAGCAACAACGATGGAGCGTTTGTTTCTCCCAGGTGTGAAAAGAAATGACTGGACCGTTCCCAAAAATCGCCGTGCCCTCCCTTGAATCCGAAGAGCTTCGGCAACTGCGTGCTGGCGATGAACAGAGCGATACCGCATTTGAAGCCGACAAGAACGCTTTCAGAAATAAAATTGACGATCACTCCGGCCTTGGCCAACCAGGCGAGAAAAGCCAGCACGCCGACTATTACCGCCGTGCACGACGCCAGAGCCCAGAATCGTGAGGGGTCGCCTCCAGCGAGATCGCCGAGTGAAGCTCCTACGAGCACCGAGATAGCGGACGTGACTGTAATGGCTGTGTGCCGCGAGCTGCAAAACAACCAGAAAACAAGGCCAGGGAAGAGACAGGCATATAGGCCTGCTTCGGGCGGCAAATTAGCAAGCGAGGCATCGGCCAGCCCAGCTGGCATTAAATAGGCCGCGAGAGTAACACCCGCGATTAAATCCGCTCGCAGCCACTTGGGTTGGTAGGCACGCAACCACGTCAGGGCGGGAACTATCTTATTCCAACTGAAGCGAGCGAATAGATGTGACTCAGGTCCAGTCGACGTTATCTCGCCAACCGTCGGTTTTGCTGCGGCAACATCCTCCTCCATGATCTTGAGTTAGTTTAGCCACGTCGCTTTTTGCGATGCCGCTCCTGGTATCCGACTGCCCAGTCGCGAGCCGCTTGCAAAGGGTCGCCGCTTTTCTGACGCTCCAGCCACGCCTTCAGTCCTGCCTCGTCGACGGGCAGGTCAAGCACCTGAGGTCGGCCGATCAATCTACCGAACATTGCCATCACTTCTGTCGTGGTGGAAAAGACAAGCTCGTCCATGGCTTCGGGCTTGCCCTGGCATGCATAAGCATTGAAGTCGACCCACCGTCCATCAGGACGAAGCACGAACATTCGCTCCTTTGGCAGCGGATCGTTTGGGGAAACGCCCGTTTGAGTTACGAGATAAGGACCGCGTTCGCCGCCGGAGCCCAGGTTTAAAAGATGACTATCTCGATAGTTGTTAGTAATCGTGCGCATTCAATAAACCGAGTTGAAGACTTCTCTCCTGGCGTTCAAGATCGGTTTTCATTTTTTTCTCCTTGCCGGGTAAAACCAACCCTCTTGTCTTTGATATAAGGCTCTCTCTTTACCGATTTCAGAGGGTAACAACCCAACATTGGCGATGACAATGATCGTGTACGTATTGGTATGTCGCCGAAGGGGGCCAGTGATAAGCTGTCACGCCGCGGCGTGCAATTTCTCGCTCGATGGCTTCCTTTTCTTCGAGGTCGGCCCTGACGTCATCATAAGCGTTGCTTTGCCACGGTCGCTTGTCCCAACTCATGCGCGTCATGCTCAAGCAATACATGAGTTCGTAGCGCCGCAGTTGCAGATCGGAAGTGGATAAATGTTGAACTTCATTCTGCGTCGAACAACAGCCTGCCACAACAAGCCCGGCTATTATTAATAGTAGTACCTGTTTCATGCTTCTCCTTCTCTTCACTCTTGCACTACCCGATGCAGGCATAACGAGTTCGCTTAATTATTGGTAATCGTACGCATTAGCTAATTCTTTCTATCGGCGATTCGCTATTTTAAATCTGCTGTGGCACCCCCGCCGAAAAGTGTTGAGGTCATTTCCCCGGGACGCCTGTTCCATCGAAATCACCGCCAAGGGCCAGGTACAAGTTTACGCGTTCGCGGAGTCGGGAAGCGCGGATTTGAGTCAATTGCACTTTCGCGGCGAGGTTTTCGCCGGCGAGACGCAAGATTGTGAACATGTCGATTTGACCCTGTTCGAGTTGCTTCCCTGCGAGATTCACCGACTCGCCACTGCTCGAAACCGCGCTGCCTAGCGCGCCTTCGCGTTGGCGCAGATAGTAATCGTTGGCGAGCGCATCTTCCACGTCTCCGAACGCGTGCAACGCATGAGACACGTAATTCGCAGCCGCGGATTTTTGTTCGGCGGTGCGAAGATCTTGCGCAGCTTGAAGTTCGCCGCCGAAGAAAATCGGTTGAGTGATCCCGCCGGCAAAAGTCCAGACGAGGGCACTGAGCGAGCCGATTGAGTCGAGATCCGCGGTTCCGAGCCCGCTGGCGGCACTGAGCACAAAGCGTGGCAGACGCGCCGTGCGAGCTTCGTTCACCCGATGAAAAGCGGCGGCGAAACGGCGCTCACTGGCAATGAGGTCTGGTCGGCGTTCGAGCAATTGCGCGGGCAGGCCCGCGGGCACGCTTCTTGGTTGACGGGGAAAGGATCGTCGCACATCAAATCTGCCAGCGGGATAGTGGCTGGTTACGATTTCGATCGCGCGGATTGTCTGCGCTCGCGCCTGTTGCGCGGTGTAGAGAGCATCTTCCGCGCTCGCGGTACGTGACTTGATTTGCGATACGTCGAAATCGCTCGCGAAGCCGTGCTGTTTTTGTATGTCGGTCAGGTTCGAATACTGCTGGTAGATGTCGAGTGTTTCCTGCGCGTTCGCTTCCTGTTGCGCAGCCTCAATGGTCGTGAAGTACGCGCGCGCGACGGCAGCGGCGAGCGATTGGCGAGCAAATTCGTAGTCGGCTTCCAGCGCTTCGCTTTCAGCTTTTGCCGCAGCCTTCTTCGAGCGAATCCGTCCCCACACGTCGGCCTCCCATGTCGCACCAGCAGCGATGCCGTAGACCCAGCGCCGCGAAGTGTCATCCATGCTGGTGTCGAGACCGGCGCCGCCGCTGTTCTCGACTCCCGAATTCCCGAAGTCCGGAGGGTTGATGTCGCGACCGAGGTCGCCGCTAAGATGCTGCCCCTGGCGCTCACCCAGTCCCTTCATTGCGATTCGCGGATAGAGCGATGCTGCAGCGATGCGCACAGCAGCACGCGATGCTTCGACGCGCGCGGCGGCGGCCTTGAGATCGGGATTCCGCTCGACGGCATCCGCAACAAGCGCGGTCAGCTCCGGGTCGTGGAAGGTGAGGATCCAGTTCGGCACCACGGCTCCGCTGCGATGCGGCCCGGCCCAACTTCGCGGGATTTGCGCACGAGCCGATTCCGGCATGATATCCGCGCCAAACGGCGGATGCTTAAGCGCGCAGCCGGCGAGTGTGAGGCACGCAGCGCCCAAAAGGACTCGGCAATTCATAGCGGCGCGGCTAGTGGAGCTTGAAAACGAACCAGTCGAGCTTCGCCGAGACGCGGACGAAGACCTTACGCACAATATGAATCATTTTGCCATGCTGGGTATAAATGGCACCTGCCCCGCGCGCGCCGGCAGCCAGGAAGGTTTCGCGGTCCTTAGGCGCAAGGACGAGGCGTACAGCGATGCGCTGTTCCGGTGCGGCTATCGGTAGTGTATTCTGCAGGTTCCCGCTGATTGGCATCTGACCTTGTGCGGTGGCCCACAGGATGGAGTCCACCGTACACTTAATAATGCGACCGGGGTACGTCTCCATGTGGATTTCTGCCTCGTCCCCGGGCTCCACGTAGCGCAACTCGTTCTGGCGATAAAAAGCGAGCAACCATGGATCGTCCTCCTCGATAAAGCTCATCACCGGCATAGTCGCAAACTGTGTGGCACGCACCCCAGGGCGCAGCGCAAGATTCGCTACGCGGCCATTTGCCGGCGCGAGGTGCGTCGTGCCTTCGAGGTCGAATTTCGCATTGATCAGGTCCGCTTCCGATTTACTAATCTGCGCTCTGGCCTGCGATTCCGTAGCGTCGGCGGCGAGGAATTCGCTCTGGAGATTGCCCAGGTCGCTTTGCGCCTGCTCAAGATCGGCCCGCTTCCCGGCGCCGGCTGCGGAAAGGGCCGTGAATTGCTCGACGCGCTTTTTCGCCAAGTCGATCCGCGGAGTCAGCGAGGCTTTTTTGTTCGTGGCATTGTTGAGTTGATCCTTCGCTCCCTTCAGCGTGGCCTCGGCGGCCTTTTCCGCCGCTTCGAAAGGCACTGGGTCGATCTTGAAAAGCACGTCGCCTTTCTTGATGGGCCGGTTTGGTTCAATCGGAACTTCGGTCACCTGACCCGTCACACGCGGCACTATCGGGATTACGTAATTCTGCGCTCGCACGTCGGACGAGGAAGGCGCGCAGATGTTCATGAACAAAATCAGAATCGTCAGCGCGATGATCGGGATGGTGACAACGATTACCTGGCTCGTAATGTTCCAGGGCAGCAACTTGAACTTGAAAAAGATCAGCCAAACGATGACCGAGTAGATGATAAGGAGAATGAGTTCCATTGCGCCTTAACTCCGTCCTGACCTGATTTTCGCTTCGAGTTCCGCAACCCGAGCTCGGAGCGTTCCGATTTCTTTCTCCTCTCCGGGCGCCTCCTCACCACCGTGGCCATGGGATTCATCCACGTCTGTGCCATATGCCATCTTGTGCAGGACCGGCTTCGTGTAAGCCCAAAGCCACGCGAATGGCCAGAGCAATCCGCCAAAGCAAAGCGAGAGCAAGCACACGCACTGAATGGCCTTGGCTTGCGGATGCTTTCTCTTTTCCGCGATTTTTTCCGGCAGGATATGCACCATCCAAAAGGCGACGACGCCAATAATCGGCGCGATGATGAGCACGACCCACGAAATGCCGTTGGCGATTGCGTCGAGCGTTTCACCGTGGAAAAGCGAGGCGTGAGCGCGAGATGGCAGTGCTAAGAAAGCGAAAGCAATAAACGGAACGAGAATCGTGCAACGGCGCAGGCGCGGTCTATTTGTGGACTGGCCCGCCACGTCCTGCGCTTCACGCTTCATCAATTGCTTTTTACTGTACAAGTTTCGCAATTCGTTTTGTCGAGACGCGCGAGCCGCGGCGGCAGGTTTGCGCCCGTTCTCTGCTTCCCGCGAGCATAATTGCTCCAAAGCGCATCATATCGATATTGGACTTTAGGCCAACGTTAGAGGCCGCCGACATATCGCATTTTGTTTCTCGGGCAATTTCGCTCAATCCGGGTGAACTGGTCTGATCTTTGTTCCCTGCAAACGAAGTCCGTCGATCGACAACCGGCCTCAATTGACTGCGAAAAATGTGGAATCAGATTTGGGTTTCCGGACCACCGGATAATCTGTGACGATAACGGTTGTGCCCGGTTTCATTTCATTAGCGAGCTTGTCAGCGAAATCGGGACTGAAGCGCAATCTCGACGCCAAAGTGTCGGCATCGACAGGGCGCCCTTCGCTGGTTACCCGCATCCATCGAGCCTCTTCGTGTTTAGGGGTGAACCGGCTAGGCTTTCCGGTGGTTCCTTCGAGCATCGTAAATACGTGGTTACCCAGATTATTGCGGCCGGTTACACCGCCGCCGGAAATTTCGACCGCCGCTCGGCCAATCGGATTACCATTGCGATAGACATACATCGCGTGATCGGCTGAGCTGAGCACAATTGTGAGCGGCCCTTCCGGGCTTCGCTCGGGATGCCAATCGTAGTCGTTCTTGTCCAGCGGATGCAGCATCTCCGGCGTGAAATCCGTGGGCGCCAGGATCAGACCCGGATTTGAGGCAAGGCGCGGTACTGGCGTTTTGCCATCACCGATGATGACCGTCCCGCCCCGGGAGGTCGTGGCAAACAGCAGTTGCGAGAAATCATACGGAAGCCGAACACAGCCGTGACTGGCAGCGTAACCGGGGAGTTGGCCGGAATGCATCGCGATACCGGTCCAGGTGAGCCGCTGCATGTTAGGCATCGGAGCGTCGTTGTATTTTTTCGACCGATACGTTTGCTGCTTCTCCAAAATCGAGAATACGCCACCGGGTGT
>Ga0137366_10004319_pt1 | contig 11106 bp, 8 predicted proteins | sample SagtaG_8_FD_104938 | JGI IMG/M metagenome (GOLD analysis project Ga0137366, IMG submission 104938) | Vadose zone soil microbial communities from Sagehorn Ranch, Mendocino, California, USA - Sage1_L_60_16 metaG | ecosystem: Environmental > Terrestrial > Soil > Vadose zone | place: USA: California... | reverse complement strand
ATAGTGATGCAGACAAACGGGAACACTGGACCCGCAAAGACAAGACCAGTGCCGTCGATGAATTTTGTGATCGCCGGCATTTGCAGCGTCGGATTGATCAGCACGACGGCCGCCGCGAGCATGATAACCGTGCCGAGTTTCAAAAACGTGCTCAGGTAATCGCGCGGTGTGAGCAGCATCCACACCGGCAGAATCGACGCGGCCAGTCCATAGATCATGATCGCCCATGCCAGCCATTTCTGGTCGTGTCGAAACCACGCTTCAATCGCGGGAAAGTCTGCCAGAAATTGTCCACCCCAGACTCCAAACCCCAGCCCAATCAACCCGAAAATCGTCACCGCCAGCACATTTACTTTCCCTGTGCGCAAACCGATTCCCATGATCAACGCCACCGGTATGGTCGTGGCGATGGTAAAAACGCCCCACGGACTTTCGGCCAGCGCTTGCACCACGACGAGCGCGAGCACCGCCAGCAAAATGATCATGATCGCCAGCACACTGATCAGGGCAAGGGCACCGACGCCGCGCCCGATTTCTTCCTTCACCATCTGGCCGAGCGTTTTGCCGCCACGCCGGATCGACGCGAAAAGCATGATCATGTCGTGCACCCCGCCGCCGAGTGTCGCGCCAATTAAGATCCAGAGAGTGCCCGGCAGGAAACCAAACTGCGCTGCAAGGACGGGTCCCACCAACGGCCCCGGACCGGCGATTGCCGCAAAATGATGCCCGAAGACCATCCACCGATTCGTCGGCACATAGTCTTTGCCGTCGTTCTGTAGCACTGCCGGCGTGGTCCGGCCGTCATTAAGCATCAGCACCTTTGCCGCCAGCCATTTGCTGTAAAAGCGGTAGCTGATGGAAAGCGCGCAAAGGCCTGCCACAATGATCCAGAGCGCACTGATTTGTTCGCCACGCGAGAGCGCTAAAATGGCAATGGCCACCACCCCTAACGCCGATACGACAAGCCAGAGCAGCTTTTTCCAGAGACTCATCTCAAAGGCAGTTTAATTGAAATTGTAGCGTTGTGCTACAAGGTGTGGTGTGCGACTCGACCACAAAATAAAAAAACTTTTAAGCGGCCAGGGATTAGCCAGCGCCAGAAAACACACGCTTAGGTCTCTTCGGGCGAACCGCTTTCCGCTCGAAAAAAAACGTGTTATTGAAACGATCGACCCTGTCGCTTTCGAGGAGATTCGCCAGCGGTACGCGGTCAACAATCCCACTGAGGATTGGCGAAAATATCTCGATCTCGACCGCTGGATCGCCATCAACATTCGCCGCATTCGTGACATCGAGCTCGATTTCGCGCGCAGGAAGCGCATTCTCGACCTTGGCTGCGGCGCGGGATACTTCCTCTACATCGCCCAATCGCTCGGGCATACCGGACTTGGTCTGGACTTGGATCGCGTGCCCATGTTCGCAGAAATCACCCGTCTCCTCGGCGTCCGTCGGGTGGTCCAACGAATCCGCGCCTTTCATCCCCTCCACGATCTCGGAGGAAAATTCGATCTCATCACCGCCTTTATGATTTGCTTCAACGGCCACAGACAACCCGATCTTTGGGGCGTGGCCGAGTGGAATTTTTTTCTCGATGACATCGCCAAACATTTGGCTCCACGCGGCCGGGTCTGGCTCGAGATGAACCGCGAGAGCGACAGGACGCTCTACACACCGGAACTAAAGGAGTTCTTCCAGAAACGTGGGGCCAGGATCGACGAGCACAAAATAATGTTTAATTCAGGCCTTCGCGAGCCTGCTTCAACTTCGTCAGTTGGGCGGTGAGATCCCGCAGTCGCTGACGATGTTCCTCAACAATCGCGGCAGGAGCGCGTTCAACAAAAGATTTGTTTCTCAATTTGGCATCGATCGTCTTTAACTCGGCTTCAATTCTTGCGATCTCTTTATCGAGTCGCTCCCCCTCTGCGGCGCGATCGACCTCGACAATCAAAAAAAGCTCGCCCGCAGAAGTTGTAGCGACCGGCGTTCCCGCGGCGGCCTTAAATTCTGCATCGACAATCAGCTCGGACGCGTTGAGTAGGCGTGCCAAAACAGATTGCTCAGCAGCTATTGCAGGGTTGTCTGTTTTCAAAACAAACTTCGTTTTCTGGTTCGACCGCAGCCCGGCTGTCGCGCGAAGATTGCGCCCGACTTGCACGATCTCGTAGGCCACAATCATGGTCTGCTTGCTAGGAAATGGCAGCAGCAACTTCCCAGGTTGCGAAGCGAATTGAATTGAGCCTTCGCCAAACCGGAACATTGACCAAAGCTCCTCCGTGATATGCGGCATAAGCGGATGGAGAAGGCGTAAAGTTGCTGAAAGCACCACGTCCATCACTGCAAGGGCCGATTTCTTTCTCGCCTCGTCCTCGCCGAAGATGTCGCTCTTGGCCGCTTCCACGAACCAATCGCAATAGTCGTTCCAGAAAAACTGATAAAGGTATTGCGCGACGATGTTGAATTGGTATTCACGATATGCTGCCTCAACGGCATCAATCGTTTGATCGAGTCGCGACAAGACTTCGATTGCGTAGATCGACAATTCCATTTGATCCACCTTGGGCGCAGGCTCACTCGGTCCGTGCATTTGCCGGAAGCGAGCGGCATTCCAAAGTTTTGTCGCAAAGTTTCGACCTTCTTCGATTTGCTTTTCTTCGAACCTGATGTCCTGACCGCTCGGCGCGATGCGCATGAGGCCGAAGCGCAAGCCGTCGGCGCCGTACTTGTCGATCAACTCCAACGGGTCGGGCGAATTGCCGAGCGACTTCGACATTTTGCGGCCTTGGTTGTCACGAATCAGGCCCGTGAAATAAACGTCGTGAAACGGGATATTATCTTCGGCGCGCTCAGATTTTCCCGGTTTAAACTCGAGACCCGCGATAATCATTCGCGCGACCCAAAAGAAAATAATGTCCGGTGCCGTCACGAGCACGCTCGTCGGATAAAATTTCTTCCGAGTCTTTTCATCCATCGTTTCATAAGCCCAGAGCCAGGATGAAAACCACGTATCGAGTGTGTCGGGATCCTGCGTCCAATTTTCTGGATCGCTCGGAGGCTCAACTCCGACATGAATTTGGGACTCGGAAGGTGGAGCCTGAGATTTCCGGTACCAGGCCGGTATCCGGTGTCCCCACCAAACCTGCCGGCTAATGCACCAATCGCGAATGTTTTCCAGCCATTGAGCGTAAACTTTTTCCCAATGCGCAGGAAAGAACCGGATGAGATGATCCCGCACCACGGCGAGCGCTTCTTTCGTTTTCGGATAACGCAAGAACCATTGCTCGCTGATGCGCGGCTCTATTGGGACATCGCTCCGCTGACTAAAGCCGACGTTGTTCTCGTACGGCTCAGTTTTTGAAAGTAATCCCTTTTCCTTTAATAACTCGGCGGCTCTTTTGCGCGCTTCGAATCGCTCTAGACCGTTCAACTCCGGAACTGCTGGGCAATTGATTTTCCCATCAGGATGCAAGACATCGACAACGGGCAAGTTGTGTCGCTGGCCAATCTCGAAATCGAGCGTGTCGTGCGCAGGCGTAACTTTCAAGACTCCTGTCCCGAACTCCGGATCAATCGCTTGATCGGCAATGATCGGAATTTTCTCGCGCGCCAGTGGCCGCCATGCGTGCTGGCCGAGAAGATCGATATATCTTTTGTCGTTTGGGTGGAAAGCCATCGCCGTATCAGCCATGATCGTTTCCGGTCGAGTGGTCGCGACTTCGAGAAAACGTCCCGCCTGTTCGACAATCTCGTAGCGGACGAAGTAAAGATTTCCTTTCTGCGGTTTGTTAAGGACTTCCTCATCGGAAATCGCCGTTTGCGCAGCCGGATCCCAATTGATCATGCGGCGGCCGCGATAAATCAGATCTTTGTGATAAAGATCGACGAAAACGTTTTGGACGGCCCGGACGTACGCATCATCGAGGGTATAACGCTGCCGCGACCAATCGCACGAACAGCCCAGGCGCTTGAGTTGCTCGATGATAATGCCGCCGTGCTTGTCCTGCCATTCCAGGACCCGGCGCAGGAATTCGTCGCGGCCTAAATCACGGCGTCTTACTCCCTCGTTTTTGCGCAGCCATTTTTCGACCGCTGTCTGCGTGGCAATGCCGGCATGATCCATGCCCGGAAGCCAGAGCACCTCGAAGCCCTGCATTCGCGCGCGCCGGGCGAGAATGTCCTGAATCGTGTTGTTCGACACGTGGCCGAGTGTCAGCACACCAGTGATATTCGGCGGCGGCATCACGATTGAGAAGGGTGGCTTGGGCGAAGCGAGATCGGCCGTGAAACAGCCCTCCGCCAGCCAGCGCGCATACCACTTTTTTTCGGTGGCTTGCGGTTCGTAAGCCTTGGAAACTTCTGCCATGCGCAATCATCGAAGAGGGAGCAGCGATTGCAAGAACGACGCAGATGATGTCAGGCGTCGATCGTTCTCAAAGTGGCTTGGCCCTGTTGAAAACGTGATGCATAGGCCGGAGCACAGGCTTCCAGCCTATGCGCTTTGTGAATTACCGAGATGGCTCGTCTGACCCAAGACTGCTGCGGTTTTTTCGGATTACCGTGGCTCCTGAAGATTACTGCGTCTTGGTTTCCGGGAGCTTGAAGCCGACATAAGTGCCAGCGCTGATCCCGAGCAGGCCAAGCAACGTCGCACTGAACTCCGGCATCGCTAATTCACTGTAAACATTTACGACAAACATTATTCCCAGGATAAGCGTCCAGACAAAGATCTGGAAGCGGTGAAAACTGATCAGGTTATTTTCCGCAAGGAGGTCATACATCACCCCCTTCCAGATCGGCCATACGAAGTAGGCACTTTGCCAGCGATAATTCGCGAGCCGTTCCCGCACTTCATTCTGCTGCCGCTCATTGTCGTCCAGCGCTGGCTTGTCCGACGGAGATATTAAGGTGCGCGCTTTCTGCAGCACCTCCAACTCTTTCTGGGTATCGGCTCGCAGTTGGGTCAGCTCCGCCAGCACTTCGTTGTGTGGCCGCGTGACATCGACGATCGGCTGGTTGCCGGAGGAGGCCACCGGAATTGGTTTGCTGGCGTCGATGAAGGCGGAGCCTAATGCCGTGCCAGCGCTAATCCCAATCAACGTTAAGACCGAGACATTAAGCGTATCCATGTCGCCGGTTACAATCCAAAGGAAGAAATAGGACGCGATCACGAGAAAAAACCAGAACGCCATCTGTCCGCGTGCCAGGCTGTAAGGCCTCCGGCCATCCGGTCGGCGTGGTGCGGCCGGATCGCGGATAATATGGGTGTACCGGGCCAATGCGACAAAGGCGATCAACGCGCCGAGAATAACGGTCAAGCCGATGGCGGTGCTGAATTTTGGAATGATCGTCAAATAAAATTCCTGATCCAAAAGTCGTTCCTTCTCTACTTGTTGCTTCCGCTCATTTTCCTCCACCGCATGCTTGTCAGACGGGGATATTAGGGCGCGTTCTGTCTGCAGTTTGTCTAATTCTGTGGTGGTTTTTTTCCTCTCATCAGGACTCAGCTGCGAATGGATTTCCTCGCTATCTTCGAATCCTACGGATACGATCACCTTGCGGTTGAACGCCGGTTTGTTAAGAAGGTGCGACCACCCTTCCTTCGACTTTTCATTGCGGACTAGCGAAAAACCGAAGGTGGTATCCGTCGTTGTGACCGAAGGCGCTATTTCCCAGGTGTTTTCATACCAGTAAAATGGGTGAACGCCCTTCAGCGGGACATGATTGAGATAAAGGATGAGATCTTTCTCCTCATGATTTGGCGGTTTCTTGTCTCCCAGAGAACGTACCCACTCCTCGAAATTAATAACATCGACCCAAATTTCGTCGCCACGTCCCGCGTAAGCCTTGTCTTCCTTTCGCTTTTCCCCGTTTGAATCGCGCACTCCCACCCAGCGCACCGAAGGACGCTCGGGCGTTGGTGTGGGCGTTGGCGAGATTTGGGCTGCGGCCTGTGCGGCAAGCGTCACCGAAGGCACGGGCGTTTCCTCCGCTGAAATCTGCGCGGCCGGAAAACGCAGAACTAACGCACAAAAACCAATCAAGAATAACAAACACAGACTCAGGCGTTGCTGTTTCATCAAGACCTTCGATTAGCTTCGGTCATATCAAGGATGCATCGGTGGATTGCACAATGACAAGTCCTTTCTCGACTGGCTCCCGGCATGCACCAGTGCTTTTAGGCTGCGCCCGCGGCACAATCGGGTTGCGGGCCGGCTGCTACGCCGCCACGTTTCCCGCTGCATGAGCGATTCGCGTCCGATTGGCGTTTTTGATTCCGGCATCGGCGGACTTACCGTTGTCAAGGCGTTGCGCGACTTGCTGCCCAACGAAGAGATTTTTTACCTCGGCGACACGGCTCGCGTTCCATACGGCGGGAAAAGTGCCGGCACGGTTGAGCGCTACAGCCTCGAGATTGCCGACATACTCATAGAGGAAAATGCAAAAATCGTCGTTGTGGCGTGCAACACGGCTTCTTCTGTCGCTTTACGAAAATTGGAAGAACATCTTCCGGTGCCGGTTACCGGCGTCATTCGGCCCGGCGCGCGAGCGGCCATCGCAGCCACGCACAATGACCGCATTGGAGTCATTGGCACGCGGGCAACGATTAAGAGCGGCGCCTACGAACGAGAATTGCGCTCGCTGAATCCGGACGTTCATATCTCCTCGCGCGCCTGCCCGTTGCTTGTCCCTCTGATTGAGGAAGGCTGGTTGGAAGATAAACTGACCGATCGCGTCATCGCGCGCTACCTCCAACCGCTTGTGCATGAAGGGATCGATACCCTAGTGCTCGGCTGTACGCACTATCCATTGCTGACCGAGGCCATTTCCCGCGCGGCTGGCGATGCTGTGAAGCTGGTGGATTCGGCTCATAATTGTGCGGCCGCGGTGCAGGAACTTTTGGATCAACAAGGAATGCGCGCGCCGTCACAAAATTGCGCTGGCTTGGAAGTTGCGTTAACCGATGCCCCGGACAATTTCCTGCGCGTGGCTCGCGAGGCGTTGGACCTGGAGATCGGCGACGTCCAATTACGCGATGTTTTGCACACCGCGGTGAAGGCGTAGCCCGGCGGCTGACACAGCATCTCTACAGCAATTTCGCTTGTGCCGCCTTCGGCAAACTTTTAACCACCAGCTCGTACGAGTGATCAATCATTTTGCGCAATTCCGCGTCCGGAATTCCAGTGTCGAGCTCGACTGTGTTCCAATGTTTTTTGTTCATGTGATAGCCGGGACGGACTTGTTCGTATCGATCGCGTAATTCGAGGGCCAGGTCCGGATCACACTTCAAATTCGCCGTCGCTGGAACTTCATCGAGTGGCGCGAGCGCAAATATTTTACCAGCCACCTTGAAAACGAGAACGTCCTCGCCAAACGGTGTGCTCTCGGTTGCAGCCAGTTTGCCAAGGCAATACTGCCGAAAGGTTTCGAGATCCATCAAGAAATCCGGGAAATAAGTATGCCCGCCAGGTCGTTGATCGCGACGCGTTCCTGTTTCATGGAATCGCGCTCACGCAGCGTGACCGTATCGCGCAGCGCCGCATCTTTCTCCCCCAGGGTTTCAAAATCGACGGTCACGCAGAATGGCGTGCCAATCTCATCCTGGCGCCGGTAGCGGCGTCCAATCGCGCCGCTCTCGTCATAGAAAATGTTCATATGCGGTCGCAGAAGATCGACAATCTCTTTCGCTTTCGCGATGAGCTGCGCGTTGTTTCTGAGCAGCGGAAATATGCCGCACTAATCGGCGCCATCCGTGGATGGAAACGCAGGACAAGCCGCGTTTCCATTTTCCCTTTTTCGTCCGGCGCTTCGTCTTCCGAATACGCTTCGCAGATCAGGGCCAGCACAGTGCGGTCGACGCCCGCGCTCGGTTCGACAACGTGAGGAACAAAGCGCTGTTTCGTTTCCTCATCGAAATATTCGAGTGACTTACCGCTCGCGTTCTGGTGCTGTGACAAATCGTAGTCAGTTCGATAAGCGACGCCTTCCAGCTCCTGCCGGCCAAACGGAAAATCGTATTCGATGTCGTAGGTTCCCTTCGAATAGAAGGCCCGTTCCTCATCAGGAACATTTCGTGCGTGCAATTTTTCGCGCGCGATACCGATGTTCTCATAGAACTTGAGCCGCTCTTCCAGCCAGTAATCGAGCAGCTTCATCCCTTCCCCTGCCCGGCAAAAATATTCCAACTCCATTTGCTCGAATTCCCGGGAGCGAAAGGTAAAATTGCGCGGATTGATTTCGTTGCGAAATGCTTTCCCAATCTGCGCGATGCCGAATGGCAATTTCTTGCGCGAAACTTCAAGGATGTTTTTGAATTGGACGAAGATTGCCTGCGCCGTTTCGGGACGAAGATAAGTCAGCGACGATTCATCCTCGGTCGCGCCCACGAAGGTCTTAAACATCAAATTGAATGAGCGCGGCTCGGTTAGTAAGGAGCCGTTTTCCGGATTAAAGCGCTTACTATGTTCTTCTCGTTCCAAACCCACGGCGAAAACGATGGGATTTCTTACACCGCGCTTACGATAAAAATCCTGGGCAACCCTGATCGCACGATTCACTCCCCTGCTACTCCATTTGAAAGACTTTGGATCTCCTCCAATCTCCATCGCTGAAAACGGTTGAAGCGAGCTTGCACCAAGTATCCCGCGCTTGATTAGCAGTTCTAGCGACTTCGTTTGCTCGACTGGGTCGCTTAGCTGCACGTACCCCGATGGCGAGTTCAGGTCGAATGTACCGGAGGGATTGGTAAAAATTCGACGCAAGTGCGGCCCCAATTCGATCTCAGACCAAATACGCGATCGCTCCGGCGCTTCCTGCTCTTGCTGCAATTTTTGGAAGGCTTCGAAATCAGTCGCGCCGACGAAGTTGACCACCCAGCCGCTTTGCTCATCGATCTGATCCGCCCGAAATCGTTTTCCACTCACCAGACAATCAACCATCGGATCTGTGAACGTGTCTTCGTGGCCGCTCGCCTTCCAGACGGCCCGATTCATCAGAATCGACCCGTCCATGCCGACGACATCGTCGCGCTCGTGCACGATTACGCGCCACCAATAATTTTTCAGGTTCCGCTTTAATTCGACGCCAAGGGGGCCGTAATCCCAAGCGCCGTTCAGCCCGCCGTAAATTTCGCTCGATTGGAAAATAAACCCCCGCCGCTTGCACAAGCTGACGATCTTTTCCATGCGTTGAGAATCAGGAAACTTACTCATTATTTCGGCCACAGATTAACGCAGATTACACAGATTCAACGCAGAGAATTCTGTAGTGGCGGCTGTATCAGCCGCATTGCCTAAGCTCCGCAGGCGACACGCCTGCCTCTACAACATCCACCTTATCCGCGATTACGTCTGCGTCTCGACGGTGACGTCGGTCTTGACCGAGTTGGCGATGAAGCATTGGTCGTGCGCGGTGCGATTCATCTCCTCGATCTACTCCGGAGTCGGCTGTTTATCGCCGGAGAATTTAAGCCGCAGCCTTAATGTCACGCGGGTGATTGCCAGTTTGCCGTCGGCATTTTTTTCCATGTGGCCGACGGCTTCATCGACATATTCGTCGAGCACAAACTTCTTCTTCGCGGCCACTGCAAGGAACGTGAGCATCTGGCAGCTTGAGAGCGCTGCGACGAACGCCTCCTCTGGATCAACAAGTTTCGGATTCCCCAGGTAGGCAGGAGCAGCCGATGCCTGCATTTCGTGTCCGCCCTCGAATTTCCAGGTGTGATCGCGTGAATATTTCTGATACTCGAACGGCTTATCGCCGCGTTGCCAGGTGAGAGTGATTTTGTGTTCGGACATTCTTCTGTATAAAATGCGATGCGTTGTAGGGCAACCCCGAAGGCTTTCGGGGCTGTCCTACAATTCCACGGCCATGGTTGCGCTACTTCTCTCGCGCTCTATTTTGTCGGCTTGAAAAATTGCGCGATTAGCTCAGTGGTAGAGCGCTTGCTTCACACGCAAGAAGTCGCAGGTTCGAACCCTGCATCGCGCACGGTCTCAAGCCTCTCTCGAAACCTAACGCGCGAATTGAGCGTGGAGCGGTCGCCGCGGCGACAAGTCAGGGATTCGAACCCCGCATCGCCCGTCATCTTTTTGTTTGCCCGCGAGGGAAATAACCTGCAGAAATGAAATCCTTATGGGTCTAGTCCAGGAAGTCCTCGAGATCGTCAAAAAGCGGAATCCGAACGAGCCGGAGTTTCTCCAGGCGGTCACCGAGGTTCTCGAGTCCATCGAACCCGCCGTTCAACGGAATAAAAAATATCGAGACGGCAAGATCCTTGAACGTCTTGTTGAGCCAGAGCGGATGATTCAGTTCCGCGTTCCCTGGGTCGATGACAAGGGCCGAATCCAGGTAAACCGCGGGTTTCGCATCCAGATGAATAGCGCCATTGGGCCTTACAAAGGGGGCCTCCGGTTTCACCCTACGGTCAACGCCAGCATTCTGAAGTTTCTCGCCTTTGAACAGGTCTTCAAGAACTCGCTCACTACCCTGCCGATGGGCGGAGGCAAGGGCGGCGCGGATTTCGACCCAAAGGGGAAATCCGACAACGAAGTCATGCGGTTTTGCCAATCGTTTATGACCGAGCTGTTCCGGCACGTCGGTCCCCACACCGATGTGCCTGCCGGCGACATCGGGGTAGGTCGGCGAGAAATAGGTTATCTTTTTGGGCAGTATAAACGGCTTGCCAACGAGTTTACCGGCGTGCTCACGGGCAAGGCGCGCAATTGGGGCGGCTCGCTCATGCGCCCGGAAGCGACCGGTTATGGCGCGGTTTATTTCGCGCAGGAAATGCTCAAGACCCGGGACGAAACGATTGAAGGTAAAATTTGCACGGTCTCCGGATCCGGGAATGCGGCCCAATTCACCGTGGAAAAACTAATCGAATGCGGCGCGAAGGTTCTTACCATGTCCGATTCCGGAGGGTTGATTTACGACAAGAACGGCATCACCGAAGAAAAACTGGCTTGGATCCAAAGCGTTAAGAACGTGCGCCGCGGACGCATCAAAGAATACGTCAAGAAGTTCAAGGGCGCCAAATATGTAGAAGGGCGGCGGCCGTGGAACATCAAATGCGATTGTGCATTCCCGTGCGCCACGCAAAACGAAATCACT
>Ga0137366_10004306_pt1 | contig 11123 bp, 9 predicted proteins | sample SagtaG_8_FD_104938 | JGI IMG/M metagenome (GOLD analysis project Ga0137366, IMG submission 104938) | Vadose zone soil microbial communities from Sagehorn Ranch, Mendocino, California, USA - Sage1_L_60_16 metaG | ecosystem: Environmental > Terrestrial > Soil > Vadose zone | place: USA: California... | reverse complement strand
GTCAGCGGCAGGCCCTTGAGCGTGGTGAGCAGCCCGGTCAGCCCGCCGATCAGGCGGCCCGCCTTGCCCCGGGCCAGCTCGGCCACGTCCGGGTTCTTCTTCTGCGGCATGATCGAGGACCCGGTCGCGTAGGCGTCGTCGATCTCCACCCAGCCGAACTCCTGGGAGGACCAGAGCACGATCTCCTCGCCGAGCCGGGACAGGTGCACCCCGATCAGCGCCGCGGCGAAGCAGAACTCGGCCGCGAAGTCGCGGTCGGACACCGCGTCCATGGAGTTCGGGGCCGGCTCGTCAAAGCCGAGCTCGTCCGCGAGCACCTGCGGGTCGACCGCCAGCGACGACCCGGCCAGCGCGCCGGACCCGAGCGGGCTTACCGCGGCGCGCTTGTCCCAGTCGCGCAGCCGCCCGACGTCGCGGGCGAACGCCTGTACGTGCGCCAGCAACTGGTGGCCGAATAGCACGGGCTGCGCGTGCTGCAGGTGGGTCAGGCCAGGTGCGGGCAGGTCGCCGCACGCGGCGGCCTGGTCGATCAGCGCGGTCTCCAGCTCGGACAGCCTGCTCGCGATCAGCCGGACGTTGTCCCGCAGGTAGAGCCGCAGGTCGGTCGCCACCTGGTCGTTGCGGCTGCGCCCGGCCCGCAGCTTGCCGCCCAGCGCGCCGAGCCGCTCGAGCAGCCCGCGTTCGAGCGCGGTGTGCACGTCCTCGTCGGCGACCGTGGGCCGGAACGACCCGTTCGCGCAGGCCCGGTCCAGGTCTTCGAGGGCCTTGAGCATGGAGCTCAGCTCGGCGTCGGTTAGCAGCCCGGCGCGGTGCAGCACCCGCGCGTGCGCCCGGGAGGCCCGCAGGTCGTACCGCGCCAGCCGCCAGTCGAACTGGACGCTGACGGACAGCCGGGCCAGCGCGTCGGCCGGGCCGGCACCGAACCGCCCGCCCCACAGCCGCGTGGCCCCATCAAGCCCTTCGGCCCCTTCAAGCCCTCCGGCCCCGTCGGAACCGCCCGGGTCCCCCGCCGTGTTCTCGCTCTCCGTGTCCCCGGAATGCTCCGCTGCTTCCACAGTCCTACTTTCTACCGTACGAACGCCGCAGTTTGTCGCACCACCGAACCGGAGCCGGTTATCGCCGGCGGCTGGCGAGGCGCAGGAAGTCGGCGGCCAGGGCGTCGCCGCCGGCCGGGTGCCGCGCGATCAGCAGCACCGTGTCGTCCCCGGCCACGGTGCCGAGCACCGAAGGCAGCGCCGCGTGGTCGATGACCGAGGCGAGGAACTGGGCGGCCCCGGCCGGGGTCCGCAACACGACCAGGTTGGCGCTCGCCTCGGCCGAGGTCATCAGCTCGCCCAGGTAGCGGGCCAGCCGCGCGTCGTGCGGCGACTCGGACCCGGCGACCCTGGCGCCGGACTGCGAGGCCGCGGCGCCGGCGGGCGAGCCCGGGCCGCCCGGGTGCGAGCCCGGGCCGCCGGGCTCTTCCGGCAGGGAGTAGACCAGCGCGCCACCCGAGCGCAGCCGCACGATGCCGAGCTCGTCCAGGTCCCGGGACAGGGTCGCCTGCGTCACGTGCACCCCGGCGTACCGCTCCAGCAGGTCGGCCAGTTCCTCCTGGGAGCGGACCTGCTCGCGGGCCAGGATGTCGGCGATCCTGGCGTGCCTGGCCGTCTTGGTCAGCGGGGTGGTCATGGTTGTTCCCCGCGGGGGGGCTCGGGGGGGTCGTCCCCCCCGGAGGAGCAGAGCCAAGCTATGAGGGCCTTCTGCGCGTGCAGGCGGTTCTCCGCCTGCTCCCAGGCCACGCTGTTCGGCCCGTCGATCACCTCGGCGGTGATCTCCTCGCCGCGGTGCGCGGGCAGGCAGTGCAATACCAGGCATCCCGGCCGGCCCAGGGCCAGCTTGGCCGCGTCCAGCTGGTAGGAGTCGCCCGAGCCGAGGATCGCCAGCCGCTGCACCCGCTCGCTGTCCTGGCCCATCGACGTCCACACGTCGGTGGCGATGACGTCGGCCTCCTGGCACGCCGCCCTGGCGTCGGTGAGCACGGCCGCCGAGCCGCCGGTCCCGGCGGCGATCCGTGCGGCGGCGGCGAGCACCGCCGGGTCGGGGTGGTAGGCCTCCGGGGCGCCGATCCGGACGTGCATCCCGGCGGTGGCGCCGCCCAGCAGGTAGGAGTGCGCCATATTGCTCGAGCCGTCGCCCAGGAAGGTCAGCACGCGGCTGGCCAGCGAGCCGTAGTGTGCCTGGATGGTCTGCAAGTCGGCCAGGACCTGGCAGGGGTGGAACTGGTCGGTGAGCGCGTTGATCACCGGCACGGTCGCGGCCGACGCCATCGCGTCGATGCGCTCCTGCCCGGCGGTCCGCCAGGCGATCGCCGCTACCTGCCGGGTCAGCACCCGAGCCACGTCCTCGATGGTCTCGCCCCGGCCGATGTGGGTCGTCTGGGTGTCGATTACCAGCGGGTGACCGCCGAGCTCGGCGATGCCGACGGTAAAGGAGACCCGGGTTCGCAGCGACGGCTTGTCGAACAGCACCGCGACGGCCAGTGGCCCGCCCAGCGGCTGCCATCCGAACCTGTCCTTCTTCATCTGGGCGGCCAGGTCGAGGACCGCGCCCTGCTCGGCCGGCGACAGGTCGTCGTCGCGAAGGAAGTGCCTGGTCATGCGCTGACCTCCTCGAGGATCCCGGGCCAGGCGGTGGTGAACTCGTCCGCCTCGGCGGTGGACAGGATCAGCGGCGGCGCGAGCCTGATCGCGTCCGGCTGCACCGCGTTGACCAGGAACCCGGCCCCCCGGGCGGCCGACTCGACGTCCGGCGCCAGCTCGGCGGTCAGCACGACCGCGCGCCACAGGCCGACGCCCCTGACCCCGGCGAGCAGCGGGTGGCTGATCTGGCTCAGGCTGGCCGCTAGGTGCTCGCCGACCGCGGTGACGTGGGCCAGCAGCCCGTCGCGCTCGATGGTGTCGAGCACGGCCAGGGCCGCGGCGCAGGCGACAGGGTTGCCGCCGAAGGTGGAGCCGTGGTCGCCCTTGGCGAACCCGGCGCCGGCCGCGCCTAGCCCGACGCACATCCCGATCGGCAGCCCGCCGCCCAGGCCCTTGGCCAGGGTCAGCACGTCCGGGCGAACCCCGGCGGTCTGGTGCGCGAACCATGCTCCGGTCCGGCCGATGCCGGACTGGATCTCGTCCAGCACGAGCAGGGCCCCGGCCGCGTCGCACGCCTGGCGTGCGGCGAGCAGGTAACCCTCGGGGGCGGGCACCACGCCGCTCTCACCCAGGCCAGGCTCCAGGAACACGGCCGCCACATCCGGGCCCACCGCCGCGCGCAGCGCGCCGGCGTCCCCGTAGGGAACAAACCGGACGGTCAGGCCGAACGGGCCGAACGGGGCGCGGATCGACTCCTTGCCGGTCAGCGCGAGCGAGCCCATGGTCCGGCCGTGGAAGCTGCGCTCGGCCGCCACGATCACCGGGCGCCCGGGTCCGGCGATGCGCCGCACCAGTTTGACCGCGGCCTCGTTGGCCTCGGCACCCGAGTTGGCGAAGAAGACGCGGCCATCGGCGCTTGCGGGGGGGTCTGGGGGGGTCGTCCCCCCGGGCCAGCACAGCAGGGCCAGGATGCGTTCGGCCAGCTCGATCTCGCGCTCGTGCAGGAACAGGTTGGAGGTGTGTGCCACCTCGGCCACCTGGCGGCTGACCGCCTCGACGATGGCCGGGTGGGCGTGTCCGAGCGAGCTCACCGCGATCCCGGCGATCAGGTCCAGGTACTCCCGCCCGTCGGCGTCCTGCACCCGGCAGCCCTGCCCGCGGCTGATGGCCAGCGGGGGCACGCCATAGTTGGGCATGAACGCCGCCGCGAACCGTTTCTGCAGGGTTTCCGTGTTGGTCACTGGCTACCTCCAGGAAGAACCATCGTGCCGATGCCGGAGTCGGTGAAGATCTCGAGCAGGACGGCGTGGCTGAGGCGGCCGTCCAGGACGTGCGCCTGCGGGACGCCGCCGCGCACCGCGGTCAGGCACGCCTCCATCTTGGGGATCATCCCGGCGGACAGGGCGGGCAGCAGCCGGTCGAGTTCGGCCGCGGTGAGCTCGCTGATCACGTCGGCCGACGACGGCCAGTCCCGGTACAGGCCGGCCACGTCGGTGAGCACGACCAGTTTGGCCGCTTCCAGTGCCACCGCGAGCGCGGCCGCCGCGGTGTCCGCGTTCACGTTGTAGACCTCGCCGTCCCGGCCCGCGGCCACGCTGGAGACGACCGGGATCCGGCCGTCGGCCAGCAGCGCCCGGATCGCGCCCGGGTCGGTGGCGACGATGTCGCCGACCAGGCCGATGTCCACCGGCTCGCCGTCTACGACCGCGGTCTTGCGGGCCGCGGTGAAGGTGCCCGCGTCCTCCCCGGACAGGCCCACCGCGAACGGGCCGTGCCGGTTGATCAGGCCGACGATGTCCTTGTTCACCGTGCCGGACAGGACCATCCGGACGACCTCCATGGCCTCCGGGGTGGTGACCCGGAGCCCGGCGGTGAACGAGGACTCCACCCCGAGCCGGTCGAGTTGCGCGCTGATCTGCGGGCCGCCTCCGTGCACCACGACCGGGCGCAGCCCGGCGTAACGCAGGAACACCAGGTCCTGGGCGAAGGCCAGGCGGAGTTCCTCGTCGGCCATCGCGTGCCCGCCGTACTTGATCACCACGGTCTGGCCGTGGAACCTGTTCAGCCACGGCAGCGCCTCGATCAGCGTGGCCGCCTTGGCCGAGGCGTCCTCGATCCGCCCCTCGGTCACGGTCACGTCGAGTACGCCGAATTCTCGTGCACGTAGGCGGTGGTCAGGTCGGTGGTCAAGATGATGGCGGAGTGCGGGCCCGCGGACAGGTCCACGGTGATCGTCACGTCCTTCGGCCTCAGGTCAACCTTTGAGCGCTCGTCGCCCGGGGCGCCGTGGCGGCAGACCCAGATTCCGTTGATGGCGACGTTCAGCCGGTCCGGCTGGAAGACGGCGTCGGTGGTGCCGACCGCGCTGAGCACCCGGCCCCAGTTGGGGTCTTCCCCGCCGATGGCGCACTTGAGCAGGTTGTTGCGGGCCACCGAACGCCCGACGGTCACCGCGTCGGCCTCCGAGGCCGCCCCGATCACCTCGATCGAGATCATCTTGTTGGCGCCCTCGGCGTCGAGCTGAAGCTGGCGGGCTAGGTCGGCGCACACCTCGGTGAGCGCCAGGGTGAACTCGGTCTTGTCCGGCATCACCCCGCTCGCCCCGCTGGCCATCAGCAGCACCGTGTCGTTGGTGGACATGCAGCCGTCGGTGTCGAGCCGGTCGAAGGTTGTCGCGGTGGCGTTCCGGAGGGCGGCGTCCAGCTGGGCCGGCTCGAGGTCGGCGTCGGTGGTGAGCACGCACAGCATGGTGGCCAGGCCGGGCGCGAGCATCCCTGCCCCCTTGGCCATCCCGCCGATGGAATAGCCGTCGGGCCGGCGAAAGGCGATCTTCACCACGGTGTCGGTGGTCCTGATCGCGTCGGCGGCGGCCAGGCCGCCGGCCCGGGAGGCTTCGGCCACGGCGGCGCTGACACCGGGGAGCAGCTTGTCCATCGGCAGCCGCTCGCCGATCAGGCCGGTCGAGCAGACGGCGATCTCCCCGGCCGAGTCGTCGATCGCGGCGGCGAGGTGCTCGGCGGTGGCGTGCGTGTCCTGGAAGCCGAGCGGCCCGGTGCAGGCGTTGGCCCCGCCGGAGTTGAGCACCACGGCCCGGACCCGGCCGCCGCCGATCACCTGGCGCGTCCAGGTCACCGGGGCGGCCTGCACCCGGTTGCTGGTGAAGACGGCGGCGGCGGACCGCGACGGCCCGTCGTTCAGGACCACGGCCACGTCAGGCTGGCCGGACTGCTTCAGCCCGGCCGCCACGCCGGCGGCCCGGAAACCCAGGGGGGCGGTGACGCTCAAGGGGACACTCCGGGTTTGGTCAGGCCAGCCGTCTCCGGCAGGCCGAGCATGAGGTTGGCAATCTGGATGGCCTGGCCGGCCGCACCCTTGACCAGGTTGTCCAGGGCACAGACGACGACGGCACGGCCGGCGTGCGGGTCGGCCGCCACTTGCAGGTGGGCGGCGTTGGAGCCGAGGGTCGCGCCGGTGGCCGGCCACCGGTCCTCGGGCAGCACGTGCACGAAGGGTTCGGAGTCGTAGGCGTTGCGGAGCGCGTCGCGTAGCTGGCCGGTACCGGAGCCGGCGGCGGCCGGCTCCCGCAGCCGGGCGGTGCAGGTGGCCAGGATGCCGCGTGGCATCGGGGCGAGCGTCGGCGTAAACGACACTGACACCGGTGCCTGGGCGGGCAACCCGGCCCGTTCGGGATCAATGTTCTGTTCTATTTCCGGTGTATGCCGGTGCACGCCGCCGACCTGGTACGCGGACATCGACCCCATGACCTCGGTGGCCAGCAGGCCGGGCCGCAGCGAGCGGCCCGCGCCGGACGTGCCGGAGGCGGCCACGATCACGATGTCGGCCGGGTCGGCCAGGCCGGCCGCCAGCAGCGGGGCCAGCGCGAGGATCGACGCGGTGGCGTAGCAGCCGGGCGCGGCCACCCGGGCCGCCGCCTTGATCGCGTCCCGGGCGCCGGGCAGCTCGGGCAGGCCGTAGGTCCACTGGCCGGCGTACGGTGTCGGGTAGTACCTCTCCCACGCGCCGGGATCGGCGAGCCGGAAATCGGCGCCCAGGTCGATGACCTTAAGGTGATCCGGAAGGCGCGCGGCCAGCTGCGCGGACTCGCCGTGCGGGAGCGCGGTGAAGAGCAGGTCGGCGCCGGCCAGGACGTCCGGGTCGGTGCCGGCGAAGATGGCGTCGTCAAGGCCGGGATACCCGGTCAGCTGCGGGTGCGCGGCGGTCACCGGCTGCCCAGCGCTGCTGTTCGCGGCGAGCGGGCCGATCTCGAGGTCGGGATGGCCGGTCAGCAGCCGGAGCAGTTCGCCGCCCGCGTAGCCGCTGGCCCCCGCGACCGCAACCCTGGCACCCATATGTCCCTCACGTCCGGCTGCAATGGAAGAGTATTCACTATAGCGCATGAATATGCACAGTGTCGCAGGCGGCCTGAGCGGGCTCGGGACACTAGGGTGAGACCCGTGCGAGCGGGCATTACGGCATGGGTTCTCGTAACGCTATGCGGTCTCGGGGCCTGCCTGGTGACGGGGTGCTCGTCCGGGCCGGCCACGGCGGGAGCGAGCTGCGGCAGCGCGCGCACCGCGGCCGGCGTGCCGGTCGTCATCACCGTGGCCAAGGGCTCGGTGAACTGCACGACCGCGATCCGGGTCGAGAACGAGTACGCGGCCAAGATCAGGGACGGGCAGGTGCCGGGGAACGGCGGCGGCGCGCCGGTCGTGGTGAGCGGCTGGACCTGCCAGGGCTACGACACCCCTGAGGTCCTGCGGACGGGGAACGCGTCGCAGTGCCGCAGCGGGGGCAACGCCATCCTGGCCGTCCTGGCGGTGCCGGACGCGACGAAGACCGCCGCCTAGGAGCTGGCCGCGCGGCGGAACAGGCTCGGCCGCTGGTCCTCGCCGCCGACGGCGCGGGGCAGGCTGCTCACCGCGTGCAGGCCCCTGGTCGTGCTGATCATCTGCACCTGGTCCCGGCCGCACCCCTTGGCGCGGTACAGGGCGGCGTCAGCGGCCGCCATGAGTTCGGCGTACTCGCGTTTGCTGCCGCTGTCCAGCGCGGCGACCCCGATCGACACCGTGACGTGCACCCGCTCTCCGCCGGTCGCACCGGGGGCGATGATGCAGAGGCCGGAGATGGCGGAGCGGATACGTTCGGCTATGCGGAAGGCGTCGACCGCCCGGGTCTGCGGCAGCAGCAGGGCGAACTCCTCGCCGCCGAACCGGCCCGCCAGATCGTACTCGCGCAGCATCGTCTTCAGCGTGTGCGCGATCTCCTTGAGCACCTCGTCGCCGGTCAGGTGCCCGTAGGTGTCGTTGATCACCTTGAACCGGTCGATGTCGAGCAGCGCCACCGCCAGCTGGGTCCTGGTGCGCACCGCACGGGCCAGCTCGGCCGTGGCGCCGTTCTCCCAGGTCGCCGCGTTCAGCAGGCCCGTCTTGGAGTCGGCGCGCGCGTCCTGCAGCAGCCGGGCGTGCCGCACGGACCGCTGCAGCAGGGTGATGAAGGGAAACGCGAAGACGAGGGCAATCCAGCTGTAGGCCACGCAGAACGTGACCAGCACCGCCACGCACAGCTCGCTGACGTCGTTGTACATCGGCTCCTTGGCGAACTGCTCGTCGCGCAGCCGGAAATCCGGGTTCGAGCCCCTGATCGCGGTCCAGATCAGGACCTGGTTGACGATCCACTGCACGGCCGCGCAGATCGCCACCAGCGGCATCCAGGTAAGTGCGTGGCCAGCCGGGTTGGCGGCAGCACCGGGTACCACGTGGATGAGGCCCCGGAAGACCAGGGCAGCGATGACGTAGCTCAGCCCGACGGCGGCCGCGCTGAACACGCGCCGGTACACCGGAGCGCGCTGTATCCGCCACTGGGTCAGGGCGAAGCGGATCGCCGGGAGGACGGGCACGTAGGCGAGTGGCAGCAGCATCGCGACCGGCAGTTCCCAGACCGCGTAGACGTCCTTGACGAGCCCGAGGTTCTCGCCCGCCCGCCTGGTCAGCTCGACGGTGGCCGCGCTGCATATCAGTAGTCCCGCGAACAACGCGAGGTCGTGGACGTGGATGCTGACCTTGCTCGCCTCGGCCGTCAGCACGACGGCGTCGGTCAGCACGACCAGGATGACGAAGCAGGCCACCCACCGGGGAAGTTCCCAGATCGCCCAGGCCCGCGGCCGTGGGATGCGCCCGCGTGCCAAGCCCAGACCGCGCACCAGGTTCCGCCCGCGGATTGAGCGGACGGCATCCACCAGCGTCTCCTTGGCAGCCACGAGCGCGTCGAACCCCTGTTGGAACGGTGCGTATCCCTAGTGTCCCGGATTGCGGCGATGAGGACTGCTGAACGTCAAAATTCTGCTACTGAGCGAGATAAGTAGCCCTATCTCCTAGCGCATCGCGTTCACATTGCTACTCTGCGCCCTCTTGGCTCCTGCACGGCTCGCGGCATGACGCACGGCCAGATCTGTCCGATATTTCGGACTTGCGAGCTCTGGACTTCGTCATCGACTAAGCTGCCCGGCTTGACTCCTCACTTAACAATGCCCCGTTTCGGAGAGGAGGAGCGACATCATGCGCACCACTAGCTGGACCTGACACCGAGAAGTCCGCCAGGCCGCGACAGTCAGTCGCGACAGCGCGGACCGTGCGTTTCACTAACTGAAGCTGAGCAGACGCCTCAGCCAACGTCCGATCCGGGCAGCCGGGGGCCCCGGATAAGGAAATCTGCGCGCGGCGGAACACGCTCGGCGCCTCCGTGCGGCTGCCCTTGCCGCTGCCATCGGCGCGGTCATCAGTGCCGCTGGTCGCGCTCAGGCCCCGCGTCGTGCTGATCATCTGCACCTGGTCACGGCCGCCGGACTTCGCCCGGTACAAGGCGGCGTCGGCCGCGGCCATCAGTTCGGAGTACTCGCGCTTGCACCCGCTGTCCAGCGCGGCCACGCCGATCGACACCGTGACGTGCACCCGCTCCCCGCCGGTCGCGCCGGGGACGATGATGGACATATCGGCGATGCTCGCCCGCACACGTTCGGCGATCCGGAAGGCGTCCACCGCCCGCGTCTGCGGCAGGAGGAGCGAGAACTCCTCACCACCGAACCGCCCGGCGCGGTCGTAGTCCCGCAGCACGCTGTCGAGCGAGCGGGCCAGCTCCTTGAGCACCTGATCGCCCACCAGGTGGCCGTAGGTGTCGTTGATCACCTTGAACCGGTCGATGTCGAGCACGGCGATCGCCAGCGGAGTCCCGGTCCGCACCGCCCTGACCACCTCCGCGGTCGCCTCACGCTCCCAGGTGGCCGCGTTGAGCAGGCCGGTCTTCGAATCGGCCCGCGAGTCGTTAAGCAGCTGGACGTGCCGCAGCGACCGCTGGAGCAAGGTGACCACGGGCAGCGCGGCCAGCGCGAGCCATGGGTTGCCGACCATCCCGTACGTCACCAGGACACCCGTGCAGATCTCGGCCGCGTCGTTGTACAGCGGCTCGCGGCCGAACACCTCGACCCGGACCGTCGCACCAGGGTCGGTGGCCTTGACCGCAGTCATGACCACGGCCTTGTTAACGGTCTCTTTCACCAGGACGCTGACCACCATCACCAGGGTCCACAGCGCGCCGCGGACGAAAGCCCCGCCGGAGCCGTGCGGCATCAGGCCGTACAGGCTGTGGAAGGTCACCGACGCGGCCCCGTAGGAGAGGCTGATGGCGGCCCCGCTGAAGACCCTGCGGTACACCGGTGCGCGGCGGATCCTGAACTGCAGCAGCGCTATCCGGATGATAGGGACGATCAGCGCGTACAGTGCCGGAAGCAGGATGGCGGCCGGCAGCTCCCACACTCCCGCGACGTCCTTGATCATGCCGCCCTGCTCGCCCGACTTCCTGGTCAGCTCCACGGAGGCCGCGGTGCAGCCCAGCAAGAGGCCGAACAGGGCCAGGTCGTACCGGGAAATCGCGGTGGACGACGCCGCGACGCCGATGGCGGTCAGATCCGTCGCGACGACGGCGAGAACGAAGGCAATGAGCCAGCGGGGCTGCAGCGACCAGAGCGCCCACCTGCGGACCGCAATCGATTGCCACAGCAAGCGGCGAGCTGCGCCGATCGCTGCCTTTGTCATACGACTGTCGCCTCGCCACCTACTTAGAAGCTCGTCGGGACCATTCTCCCGCATCGCCAGTCCGGAAGAGCGCAAAACGTGAAAACTCGGCTACACACCGGTAGAAGAATACCTCCTCCTTGGCCTCTGGTAGTAACAGAGCTCCACTGCCGTATCAGAGCGGTTGCATAAGGTTAGCGCCGAGTCGGATTATTTCCGGCATTAGCCGCAAAGCACCCCTTCAACTCGATCGCGGGCAACAATGGGTACCCGCGACGTCAGGCGTTGTGCAAGGGCCCGCGCGGGAGGGAGTGCGCGTGCACGCCGGAAGCTGAACCAGCGCACCCGCCCGGACGTTAATGTTAATTACCCAGAGAATCTAAATGACTACTCACAGGGAGGAGCATGTCGTGCGTGACACCCACTGGGGCTAACC
>Ga0137366_10004305_pt1 | contig 11127 bp, 6 predicted proteins | sample SagtaG_8_FD_104938 | JGI IMG/M metagenome (GOLD analysis project Ga0137366, IMG submission 104938) | Vadose zone soil microbial communities from Sagehorn Ranch, Mendocino, California, USA - Sage1_L_60_16 metaG | ecosystem: Environmental > Terrestrial > Soil > Vadose zone | place: USA: California... | reverse complement strand
TTCTACGAAGGGATGAAGTTGCCCGATCTGACCGGCTTCCGCGGCGAAACCGTCGAGACGCCACACCGTTCACTGCCACGGCCGCTCGATATGAAGGCGCTCACTGAGATGAACGCTGCAGCGTCGGCGCTCGCGAAACGCGACGCCGGCGCATATGTGGCGCATCTTTTATTCTCGCGCGTGGGACTGCGAAATATCGAGATCGTGAATGCGCGCGTGCACTGGATTAGCGATGGAAGCATCGGCATCGTGAATCGGCCGGAAGAGGATTTTTTCCCTAAAGGTTGTGAAGGCTGGGTGCCAATCGCGCCGGATGTCCTTAAAGAGATACTCAGATTCCAGCCGCTGTGCACTGACGGCTATCTCGTGCCAGGCGCAAATCGGACTGAACGGCATGATGCTGTCTATCGACGGCATTCGAAATGGGTGGCGCAGTGGATTAAAGACCGAACAAAAACCAGCTACGAACTGCGTCGGTACGCCGGATCGCGGTTGCTCGATATGGGCGCCACGATCTTCGAAGTGCGAGATTTCCTACGGCATCGCGACGTGCAGACGACGCAAATGTGGTACGCGTACCGTTTACAGAATCGCCAACTGCGTACGATCGGAATGCGCGATTTGATTCCCGGCGCGTCGGAGTAAGAGAGGTCCGCGTCACAAAAATGAAGAGCGATCCCACAGCAGTTTCGGCGGACGACGCTTCATTGGAAGTTCTACGACGTGAATTACGAGAGCGATTGGCGCCGCAAGTCGGTATACGGCAAGTCGCCGAAGAGATCGCGAAACTGCTTGGAACTGTTAAAAAAATCACCCGCGAGACACTCGCACTTGAACTCGCACGCCGCCTTGCCAAGAAATTTCGTTTCTTAGCAAGCCAAGAACTCGAGCGACTTATTACCAACCGACCAAGCGAACTTGGAACGCTTCTAGAAGCGAGCAAATGGGATGACTATCAGCAGTTGACTGAGTGGATCTCAAAAGCGCCAAAGCCGAAGAGAAGAGCCAAAATTACTAGCGAGAAGGAGCGGATACATCGGACTAAGGCCGCAAAAAACTGGCATGAACGTTTGCGACGCAGTTACGTTACGACTCCAGGATGGATTGAACGGCAGTTCGCTGAGCGACCACATTCCGTTTTGTTAGGTCCTTATAATTCTCTTCCACCCACCGGACCGTGTCTGGATGATGTTTTCCACCGTGGCGCCATTCAAATGTGCAATGGGGACTACTCATTGCAGTCACTGTTCGGGCTCAGACGCAAGAAACTCACCGCTGCAGGGAAGGGAAATCGACGAGGGCGGGAGATTTTTTACGATTACCGTGATGTGCTTGCTTGCATGGACGCTCTGCTCAAACAAACCGGATCAAATGCCTACTGGCTGCCAGATCCCGATCGTCGTCAAACCGTTCTTACCGGCATCCTTTTTCGCGCCCGACAAGAAGCAAAGCCTACGATACGTAGGCGATTTGAGAAAACGCTTGTTCCTCACCTGAACTAATTCGGGATTTTGCGCTCAGCGCTCGCGACCGCTCTCAGGTAGTCAACCATCTTAATTCGGGTCAGACCGCGAAAAGCTTTGCGGGGCTGTTTTTTTACTTTTAAGGCATGGTGTGAACTGCGCAGAAGCCGATAGCACACCTGCGAAATGAAATGATTCTGCGAGGGAAAACACGCGAACAGCTTCAAACTGCACTTGCACACAAGTCGCGTTCAGAATTGATCGACTTGATTCATTCGCTCGTCACCGTCGAGCAGCTGCTTAAACCCGCGGAGATCGCGGCCAGGTCGTGTCTAAATAAGCGTGCGGTGTTACGCGACATCCGCGACGGGAAGTTTGGCGATTATTTCTGTCGAGCGGAAAATTCGATAGCGGTCCCTGCAAGCGGAGTCAATCAATGGCGAAACAATTTCCGGGTGCCGGCAAAGCTGAAACAGGAGGCACAAAAGTGATTCCGGGTTCTCGACGAAAAAATCCTGTGCCACCCCTTAAAAAAGAGCATCGGGAATTCTATTCTGCCAATTTCTCTGCCCTTTCCGCTCCGATCGCTGGTCTAAACCGGTTTCCACGCCGGAAAAATTCTTCTAATAGCAGCTACAGTCGGCCGGCCGACTGTCTTCGGCCCGATCGTGCAAAGGCTCGAGGAAACAGCTGTGCAGTGACGACCAATCACGTGCTTTCGGCAAGCCAACGAAGGAAGAGCGTCTTCTTGCTACCGATTTCGCAACCGAATTCCGATTTTCTCGGCGGTAAGTGCACGAGAAAGCCGAGAGGGGGGCGGGGGGGCAGCGAGGCGCATCCAGCAAGAGGCCTCGATTCCATAAGCTCGCACGGAATTTTCTGCACAAATGGCTCCCCCCTGCCCTGTTCTGTAAAAAATGCCGCCTCACAACGGCCGCATGGCGCCGATGCCTGCAGTTAACACGTTCCCGTGAGCTCCCTGCCAATCATTGATGAGCTCAGTGGATTCGCACCGAACGCCATTCTGATCGGAGAAGGCCAGCCGGCTGACCGCGTCTGGACCCGAGAACAATTCGTGCTGCTCTGTAACCTCCTGCGAAACGACAATCCCGCCGATGAATTCCTGCACGTGTACTATGATTCAAGCGGCATCCCGCGATTTGCTAAAGCCAAGTCCCCGGAAGCGGAGAAAAGGATTACGTGGGCGTGGGACACTATTACCGGACGAGCTAAGCATAAAGTGGCCGTCGGGTTTTATCCGTGGAACCGTCGTGGCGAAAGCCGCTGGGCAGCGATTGATTTCGACGCTCACGACGGCGGGGCAGCACGCGCAAGGACGCTCGCGATCGCCGCCTTTCAAATCCTGCAAAAGTTCTCACAGTTCTCGCTGATTCTGACCACTTCGGGCAGTGACGGTTGGCATTTGTTTGTGTTCAGCGAGCAATTCCACCCGATTACAGAATGGGTGCTGCTACTGAAGCGAATCGTAGACAGCATCGGCGCCGAACTTAGAAATGGAATCTGCGAAATATTTCCAAAAGAGACTCGAAACGGCTCCCGACCTCATGCGATTAGAGCTCCCGGCACATGGAATCCAAAAACAAATCAGCTCGGCGCAATTATCTTTACGTCAATAGCGCCGCTTCTTCTGGCGAAGAGAAAGAAGGAAGGAAGTACTTTTCTTTATCATTCAACTGACGAGGCAAACGCTTGTCAGTTGAATGATAGCGAATCCCAATCGCTGTACTGGGGCGGACATCAGAACTGGCTTGAGCAGTTTGCCATCACCCATTCAAGTACTAGACACGCCCAACTGAGCGCCCTCGTTTATCACAGTTTCCGTCAGGTCGGCCATCGAATCGCCCGAAGCATCGCCGATGCGCAGTACCGAGCCGCACGAGTGCGGCCGAAAGCTACCCTTGCGGAGCACTTGGAAGAATTTGAAGAACTTTGGAACTGGATGACCGATCAGTGGCGAGCAGAGCTTTCCGATGTCGAGCGGCAACGTATTGCGCTGCTTGGAACGGAGATCGAATGCGACCTCTTTAGAATATTGAAGAATTTTGCGCGATTTGCGGTAGCAAAAAAAGAAGCGGACTTTCCTTTCGCGATACAGAATGTTGCTGCTCGCCTCGGCGTCTCGTTCCAATACGTAAGTAAACTTCGGCAGCGCTTCGTTAACACCTCCATTATAGTGCAAACTACACCGTCGATGACTAATCGATCGGCAGCTCGGTTCCGGTGGATATCGCAAGCAATTATAGCGCCGCGTTCGGCCATTGACCTGTAACGCTCCTTGGCGCGACATTCCACTGTCTCGGCGCATTATGGAATTTCCCGAACCTTATCACTCGTTGCCAATCCGTGACTGGCGGAAGTATATGAAAGCGCACCCGAACACCTACGCTACGATAGGCGTGAGAGCATGGCTTCGGAACCGCCGCAAGTGGAGATTAGTCTGTCGCGAAGGACGCAAAGGCCACGAACTGATTCAAGATTAGACGCACCGGTGCCATGCTTATGGACAGTGAAGAGGGAACTGCTGCGCGGTTCGTGATCCAATGGCCACTTAAATCGCGTTGTCTATACCGATTTTGTCACGCATCAAGAGCCGAGCGGAATCGAGGGACTAAGACTCCTGACGGCAGTAGAGCATTGCGTCAGCCTGGAGCGATCTATAACTGGGAATCCCGGTGACGCCAGCGCGGTTTAGAGAATGTATCCGCCTCGTGAAATGCGACCACGATCCGCTATGTCATGGCTATCGTTGGCAAATTGATGACGAAGGTACGCTCGTGGAGCTCGTGGCATGGACGATACAGGGCTACTGGCTGCATGCCGAACGGATCTTGGCGAATTTGGATCCGGTTCATCCCGTCGCTCCTGCAACTGTTAAGAACCAAGCCGTTAACCTGCTAACCCTACCTGCGGGAACCGGCAACGTGGCACCCCGTTGGCACCGCGATGGCCTAGTATTTCAGCATATCGCGTGGATCGCAGCACACATTTGCGGCCCAGAGCGAATAGCGACATCGGTTCCCCATCCTAGAATGGCAGACAAGGGCTTCGATGCGCTGCTTGTCCCCGTAGACAACGACAACAACGCGCTTCACGGAATTATCGTTTGCGAAGAGAAGGCAACGGAAAACCCGCGTAGTCAAATTCGGGACGAGGTTTGGCCGGATTTTGAGAGCATCGAAGCGGGTGACCGTGACGCAGAATTGAACAATGAGCTGAGCGCAATCTTGCGGAGCTACGGCGTCGAAAACCTTGATGCTGTTATCGCAGACGCGAATTGGACAAATCATCGCGCCTATCGGGTAAGCATTACTATCGGATCACTGCACAATTCTGACGATCAGCGGCGTGCACTTTTCAAAGGATACGACGAATGTGTGCCGGGGCAAAAGTGCGATCGGCGGCGAGCGGAAACGATCTGCATCCCGAAGCTCAGAGCCTGGATGAACCAGTTCTGCACCCAAGTCGTCGACATCATTTCAAAGGATTAGCGAGAAATGTTTGATCTGCTTACGACCCAGCTGATCCAAGAGGTGCCGGAATTGCCTGGCCTAGATCGGAGCCGTTTGCCGGAAGATTTAACCGCTACATTTGCATCAATTGTTTCATTTCGAGTGCGGCTTGGCCAAACGACCCGCGCGTTGCCCGACGAACTCCAAGCGCAGTTGGACCAATTTCGACGGTTAGCGGCGACGTTAGAAACAATGGTCGTTTTAGTTCCAGACCGTGAAAACCGCGTCGCTACAGCTTTCGTTGCCGCGCATGCTCATCACCTTCTCTATCTTGCACGAGAGATCACATCCCCTGGAACAGCGCGACGCGCGCCACTGCGGCCGGAGGCAATATCTCCTGAAATATCTGCGATGCTTCTTTTTTTAATAGCGAATCAGCCTACTGACGCGATGGACATCGCGAAGGCGGTAGAACAATCCCGGCCACAAGGGAGGAGCATTGAGGCTCTGTTGATCGATGCGCTCGTTGCTCTTGCGACAGGCCGTTTAACTACCATACCAGACCTACTGACCGAAATAACCGACATAGCTCAAGATGATCTCTATGACGCGGCGGCCTCGGCGCTCTACCGACAATTACTTGAAGGGCTTGCACTTTTGGCTCGGTACTTGGTTGGCTCCGATCCTCTTGAGACGGCGAGGAATGACGCCCTTACTGCTTTCAGCAGAGTTCAGACGTTAGCCATCCAGGAACAACCGTGGCCGGTGGCAAATGGAGAAGAACCGGCGCTGCTGCCTGCGCGCACCGTCTTTGCGGGGCCTCATCATCTTTCTTTGCTCTTGTCCGCGGCGGCGGATTATCTCGGTGACGTTACCCTCGCGGCAGTTCCTCCGCCTAAAGGAAGCGATGGGGAATCATGGCGAAAACTAGTAGCGAAGATCATATCTGTACGACCCTTCCTGTGGCCGAATCATCTTGAGGCGATCGAGAAAGGATTTCTCGACGCGGGAATTTCAGCAGTCGCGAGCTTTCCTACCGGCTCCGGAAAGACAGCCATGTCGGAATTGAAAATTGCAGCTATCCTGGCTGCTGGCGGGGCAGCAATTTATCTCGCGCCCACACACGCCTTAGTCGCACAAACCAAGGCATCGCTGCGCGAGATGTTCCCAACCGTTGCGGTGCGGGATTCGCTCCTGTCGGATGATTTCTATGCTGAGGTCGATGAGGATTTGTCTGCTTCATCAGGGCAGATCGCTGTAATGACTCCGGAACGGTGCCTGGCATTATTATCAATCGACGGAGCCAATTTTTCCGCGGTGCGACTGATCGTTTTCGATGAATGTCACCTGATTCACCCGAAATACGGCGGCAACAACCGACGCAGCCTCGATGCGATGCTAAATATCTTGTATCTAACCAACGCTTGTCCTCAATCCGATTGGCTATTGATGTCGGCCATGATGTCGAACGCCGATGAGCTGGCGGAGTGGCTTGCTCAGTTAATAGGGCGAACATGCCTTTCTCTGAATCTGAATTGGAAGCCGACACGACAGGCGCGGGGGTGTTTAGTCTACGCACAAAAGGATCTCGCAATCATTGAGAATCGGCTACGTTCGGCACAGCAAGAACAGAGAAAACGAGACGGCACATTGCCGACTAAGCCGGACAAGGGTGTTTTAAGACAAATGAGCGCTCTCCCGCGTTGCCTATTTTGTTTGAAACAGACTTGGCAATCTATCGCAGTTAAGGATTACAAGCTTCTGCCTCTGCTTGATTCTCCGGTCCCGCTCTCTGTTTCGCGCAGGAATGATAAACGCCGCTGGTATCTCACTCCGAACAAAAACGAGGTTGCTGCCTACCTTGCTGCTCAGTGCGTCCGCATCGGCATGAAAGTGCTTCTCTTCACTCAGGACACTCGGTTTGCAATGTCGATCGCGGATAACATCAATTCGCTGCTTAACGAGAAGTTAAATCAAGACACGCTCTCAGAGCATTGCAAGAAACTTGTCTCCCTAGTGCTGGATGAGGCCGGCAGCAAAGATGCGACACTTTTGCCTCGAGGGCGAGCTGCCTGCCATCACGGACTAATGCTGCCTGCCGAACGGGAGGTCACTGAAGATCTTTTCCGAAAGCCACTCGGCGTTGATGCCATTGCTGCGACGCCAACACTGGCTCAGGGGATGAATTTCCCAGCCGACATAGTATTCGTTGTTGGGGATGAGAGATTTGATTCAAGTTCGCAGGAATCTACTCCACTCGAAGCGCACGAGATTTTGAATGCGGCCGGCCGAGCAGGCAGAGCCGGTCACGTAGCTCAGGGTGTCGTCGTGATTCTTCCACATCTACTTGTCACGTATGACACCGCCAACAATACCGTTGACCAAGCCTGGTTGCGCCTTCAACAGGCCGTTTTTTCTCTCGGAGACCAGTGCCTTCCGCTGCGAGATCCAATCGGTTACATTTTAGATTTACTACACGATGCCAAAAATGCATCCGATCCGGATGTCACCTATTTCCTTCGCCGTCTGCCGCCTTCTTCACCAGGGGAACCCGACGCCCCGAGAAAGTTCCTGCAGTCCACTTTGGCTGCCTTTCACGCGAAGCTGCGCGGGGAGAGCGCGCAATTCGACAGCCTCGTTGCCGAGACATTACAGCGAAAGGCGGAGCTGTCAGCTACTCCAACCGCCGAAACGTGGCGGGATCGTATTGCCTACCGCACTGGCGTTTCTCGGGAGTTGATCGAGTCACTGCATGAAGCGTTGATCCTCGCGGTCAACGATTTATCAAGGGATACTAAAGCATGGATAAAATGGTTCTTCGATTGGCTGGGAGAGGATAATCACGCAATAGCTCTCCTCGGCTACCGCCTACCGCCTGACCTTCGGCAATCCGACCAAAAAGAATTCTTTGGTGGTAAACTGAGCGAGATCATTTGGGCATGGATGTGCGGTGAGACATTATTGCAATTGGAGGTTAGGCTCGGAGGAAAATCCGATAACCCCGGCCGTTGCATGAGAGCGCGAAGATTCATTTTGCGGCTGGTCCCTGAGCTGGCGTTTGCAATTGGCCTTGTCACTCTCGTGCGGCGACGCCAAATCCAGGAGCAGCAGGCGGGTCAAATGCCTATCTCACTCGCCACTGTAGGATGGTGCGTTCGAGAAGGCGTTTCACGGCCAGAGCTGCTCGCGCTTCAAGTTCTTTTGAAAAACACGCCCATGTCGCGCCAGAAATTGCAACTGTTGTGGACGGTTGTGGATCCTTACACACACTCCGGAACGGAAACTGAAAGTTTCGGCCAAACAAAACGGCGTGTCAGCACAGGCCTTTCACTATGGGTTGAAAGCCGAAAAGAACAAAACGATACCGAACACGCTATCAACGAGGAGATCTGAAGCGATAATTCCGATCCGGACCGACGATTCGGCGAATTGCGCGAGTGCCTCTGTAGGTCTGCGATAAGAGGCAAATGACTTTGAAGCACATCGTCCAGGGAAATGCCAGACGCAACGGACTTAAAATTGAGAATTTCGCGATTTCTTTGCTTTCCATCGCACATCAATTCAACGGCGTTTTCTCAGGTAAATTGTGCAAATTTGTGATTTAACGGCACACGCGCTGGGCAAGGAGAAAGGCCGCCATTCTTTCACAAATTCTTGCACAGCGTGGACCGTGCGGGCTTTGAGATTTCAATAATTCTCCTTCACATCATCGTGGGTGCGCAGGTTCTCCGGCCGGTATGGCCTCATGATGTCGTAATGGAGCACTTCGGCGGCTTTGAAGCGCTCAACAACCGAAGGGTGAAGCTTGGCCTCATTAGGAATCTCCCGGAGCTTCCTTGCCCAATGTAACAGGCTGCTTCGAGTCTCATCATGCTGGGGACCGGTGGGGTCCGGATACAGCTTCAAAACAGATGCATCGTATTTCAGCCCGACCTTAACCGCCTCCTCGAGCATCCACCCAAGCGAAATATCCGACAACCGGGATTCGTTTTCCGCATAGCTGCCACCAATGTCGGAATGATTCCCGGCAAACCATCGTTGCACAAACCAGTCCGCCGGTTCAGTTTTCTTGTCGGAATAGGAACCGCCCCACGGCACTCTCGGAAACGATCTTCGAGCCTCATCAATGGAGATGGCATGTCTTGCAACCGACACCTCGGTGTTGAGGTCTGTTTCTTCCTCTTCCATGTGCATTTTGGTAAGATGGACAGGCCACCACTTCCTAGTTCTCGGCAGGCCAAATTCGAATCGTACCAGACTGACCGCTAATATGAAAAAGACGGTAAGAAGGCCGAGGCCGCCCAGTCCGAGAAACCAAATCCAGAATCCGAAGTGAAAACCTAACCAGTTAGGAATTACCGAGCTCAGGAGTGCCAAAATGAGGAGCGCCACAAGAAACATCGACGTGGCAACAAGCGGCCGTGCCACCGCCGCCACTGTGTCGAAAGCGCCGATGAAGTATGGGTAAACGTTTGCTTTATTGGGGTCGACCGGATTCGCTGACGCATATTTTCGTCGAAAGCGGTGGGCTAGTTCATCTCGCTGCGAGTTCAGCTCTCTTTCTCGCTCCGTTCGAAACGTCTTCCTCGACTCAGTGTGTTGATAAACTTTTTTGACGCCCTCCTCAGCAACTCGCCGTGTCGTCTTTTCGTCCTTACGAAGCGGCTTGCCTTCTTTGTCCCGAACTGGAACGCCACACATGCATATCACTGCGCTTAAGCATCGAACCGTGTAAGCACCTCTACTGAAACCGAAGAGGAATATCCGATCGCCCGGGTGCCAAAGTCGAATGATGGCAGCATAGCCGTCGATGATGTTGCGCGTGATGCCAAGCCCGGTGGCTTGACTCACGAGGTTGTAGAACGCACGGGCGGCGGTGCCGATGAGGCCAGAGCCCTCATGACCGGGCGGAGCGGTGCCAAGACCCGGATCGTAGAACGTCAGTTGCTCGGCAGGATTGACGGATGAATCCGGGGCACAACGGGTTGCCCGAAACAGCTTGTAGATGTTGCTGCGCCGCTCGTCGAACAGGAGACCGCCGCGCTGGCCGGTGCCGTCCGAGTAAATGATGATATTTGCCATGGTCGATAATCTTAATCGAAAAAGGTCGAAGCCGACAGGCGAGTGAATATCAGGTAGTGTCCTAAATTAGGACACTACCGAATATCAGAAGAAGTCGGCGGATCTCAGGGCGAAGCAAAAGCTCCCGATGATTGACGCGCGACGTTGGATGCAAAAACCCTTACGACCGTGGTTAGAGCCAACTGACTTTGAATCAGCGGAAGGTCACACGGAAGATTTCTTTGCCGAAAGTTTCAGACTTCTGTCAGAGCCGAGATGCCGCCAAGTGAACCGGCAAGCTGGCAGCTGATCCTTACTTCGAGCTGTCGATGATCTGCTGTGCGTTCCTGATCGCAGACTCGTCCGGCGCTTTGTCTTTCTTCAGGATGTCGATCGCCTTTTGCGCCGAGGCAATGGCTTCTTTCTTGTTGCCAAGCTTCGCCTGAATCTGCGCCTTCTTGTAGTGCATGAAGTAGGCGTCTGGGTTCTTCTCCAGCGCCTGGTCGATCCACCTCGCCGCCTGGTTCATGTCCTTGTTGTTGTCGTAGTAGAAGGCCGCGGCCTGATAGGCGGTGCGCGGGTCGAGCGGAGTCCCTGCGCTAACGACTGCATCGAGTTGGTTGCTTACCTGCTGGACATCGTCCGTGCTCAACTTCACCGGCACGCGCGTTTTATCCCAAAGAAAATTAAGCGTTGCGGAAGCGCCTTTCACATCAGCTAGCTCGATGGTGAACGTCTCGATCGTGACCGGAATCGGTTCCGGCTTCGCCGTGACACGCACGGCATCGTTCTCCTGCTTATAATCGGCCGTGCTCTGCACCTTCGCGTCCTTCGAAATGATGATGGTCCACTCGTCTGCTGTCGGAATCGTGAAGAGTGCGTACTCACCGGCCGGGATCTCCTTGCCGCCGATCATTACCGTGTCGCTAAACTTGATTTTGGTGACCGCGTTGGCGCCCGTGCGCCAGAGCTTACCGTAAGGTACCAGGCCGCCGAAGATCTCGCGATCGTTCTTGTTCGGGCGCGAATAATCCACCTCGACATCGGTCAACCCGACACGCTGTTTCACCACCGAACGCTGGCTGGCAGCAGGGAACTCTATTTTTTTCTCTTCCGCCGCCCACAGAGTGCCG
>Ga0137366_10004304_pt1 | contig 11128 bp, 17 predicted proteins | sample SagtaG_8_FD_104938 | JGI IMG/M metagenome (GOLD analysis project Ga0137366, IMG submission 104938) | Vadose zone soil microbial communities from Sagehorn Ranch, Mendocino, California, USA - Sage1_L_60_16 metaG | ecosystem: Environmental > Terrestrial > Soil > Vadose zone | place: USA... | reverse complement strand
CGTGAAAGAAGCCAGCAGCCTGGCGGCGCAGATGCAGCGCGCGCACCTCTGAGCCTTCGCCTGCAAGGCTCCGGGCGCGTCGCGACAGGGTAATTGCTCGTTCCACAAACGGGCGCAACTCCTTTGCCTTTGGCAAAGTCGTTACAATCCGCTCCTCACGAGCGTTAATCAACGAAGTTGCCAGGTTGCGAAGCATGGAATTGCGATGTTCGCTAGTACGGCCAAGTTTCCGATGTGCCTTTAGATGTCGCATGGCTGTGGACTACTGTTCCTCTTCACCTTCGTAATCTGACAAGTCAGCTCCATCCCTGCCCCCGGTGCCGGGAATCGGGTTTCCCTGTTCGTCAAACTCCATGCCAAAGTCGAGTCCCATCCCGTTCAGGATTTCCTTGATTTCGTTAAGCGACTTCTTACCAAAGTTTTTAGTGGCGAGCATTTCGCGCTCGCTGCGCTGGACAAGGTCTCGGATTGTTCTGATGTCAGCATTCTTAAGGCAGTTATACGAGCGAACTGAAAGCTCGAGTTCATCTACCGAGCGATCCAATTGATCGTTGCGAGGCAGCGGCGGCCGCTCCATTTTGGTGTAGGCAAAGTCGTCGGTGTCCTCTTCAAAGTTAATAAAGATCGACATGTGATCCTTAATTAACTTCGCCGCCAGACCAATTGAATCCTCCGGCTTGACCGACCCGTCAGTCCACACTTCGATCGTTAGCTTGTCGAACTCGGTGTTCTGACCGAGACGCGCCGCTTCGACGTTATAATTTACTTTCTTGACTGGAGTATGCACGGAGTCGATAGGGATGTATCCAAGCGAGAGGTCTTCGTCGAAATTCCGATCAGCCGAAACGTAGCCGCGTCCTCGTTTTAGACGCATCTCCACCTTCAATGATCCGCCCTCGCTAACAGTTGCGATGTGCACGGTTGGATCGAGTACCTCAACATCGGCATCCGCTTCAATATCCGCAGCCGTTACCTCGCCTGCTTCCTCTTTGGATATTCGCAAGGTCTTGGGTTCGCTACTATGCAACTTGAACGGCACTTGTTTGAGATTGAGAATCACATCCGTGGCATCTTCGACCACACCCTTAATTGAAGAAAACTCGTGCTCCACTCCTTCGATCTTTACAGCCGTGATGGCAGCGCCCTCAATTGACGACAACAACGCGCGGCGGAGTGAATTGCCGACGGTGGTTCCAAAGCCCCGCTCGAAAGGCTGGGCCGAAAAGCGGCCATACCGTTCTGTTAACGTTTCTGCGTCTGCCGCCAAGCGACGCGGCATCTGAAATCCTGTCCAAAGATTATTTTGATCCATAGCCATAGCGTTCAGGTTCCTAATAAGAGTGCATAACAGGCGGTAGCGATCTTTCGCAGCGTACGCCTGTCGTGTTTGATTACTTGCTATAAAGCTCGACGATTAACTGCTCGTTAATCAGGCGATCGATATCTTCGCGCACGGGTAAACCGCCAACGCGCGCAGTCATTTCTCCGCCATCAGCGGCAATCCATGACGGGCGTCCGCGTCCGGAAGCAGTCTGCCATGCTCCCTCAATGTGCGGATTCTTCCGACTAGCCTCCCTCACGCTGATCGTGTCGCCGGGTTTCACTTGAAATGATGGAATATCTACCTTGCGGCCGTTTACCAGGATGTGCCCGTGATTGACGAGTTGTCTTGCCTGCCGGCGCGAGGTTGAAAAGCCGGCCCGATACACTGAATTATCAAGACGTCTTTCAAGCAGAAACAAAAGGTTTTCGCCCGTAATTCCCTTCATCCGGGCGGCCCGCTCAAAGTAGTTACGGAACTGCCCTTCGAGGATGAAATAGATGCGTTTTACCTTCTGTTTCTCGCGTAACTGCTGGCCATAGCCAACCAGCGCCTTACCACGACGCAGGGAATTGCCATGTTGTCCGGGCGGCTGCGTGCCTCGTTTTTCAATCGGACAGGCGGGTTTGTAGCATCGATCGCCCTTCAGAAAGAGCTTTGCACCTTCACGGCGGCAAAGACGGCACACCGCATCTCTATACCTAGCCAACTATTTTGCCTCCAGTCGATTAAGACGGAAAAGTTTACAGGCCGTGCCGCAGCACTCGCCCTTCATCCTTTGGGTTAATCAAATCTCGAATCTCGACTTTGAATCTAAAATCCGGATCCAAAGGTCTCAATCTCGAATCAACAAAAAACGAACTCCCTAAACTCGGCGACGCTTCGGCGGACGACAGCCATTGTGGGGAATTGGCGTAGTGTCGCGTATCGTTACCACTCTGATACCGGCATTAGCAATGGCTCGAATCGCAGACTCGCGCCCGCCACCGGGGCCCTTCACTCTGACTTCACACTGATGCATGCCCGCTTCGTGCGCCTTCTTCGCCGCCTCATAGGCTGCCTGTTGGGCCGCAAAAGGTGTTCCCTTGCGTGAACCACGAAACCCGCGGGCGCCTGCCGAAGACTGCGCTATCAGGTTTCCCTCCAAATCGGTGATCGAAATCATCGTATTGTTAAATGATGCCGCGATATGCACGATCCCGTTCGGAACATTCTTCTTCTCTTTCTTGCGAAAGACCTTTTTCTTGCCACCTGCTTTTGCCATAGAGTAGTTTCAGAATTCAAATTTTTTGGATTCAACTGATTCGCGTGACTACATCAGCCAACCGACAAATCCAAATTGACAATATTCTTATTTCTTTCCGGGCGCTTTCTTTTTGGCGATGGTTGCACGCCTCGGGCCTTTGCGTGTACGCGCATTTGTATGAGTGCGCTGGCCCCGCACCGGCAGCCCTCGACGATGACGCAGTCCACGATAGCAGCCGATATCCATCAGACGCTTGATATCCATCTGCACACGCTTCCGGAGGTCGCCTTCGATCTCACCCTGCGCCTCCAGCACAGCGCGAATACGGCTCAACTCTTCTTCGTTCAAGTCCTTAATGCGAGTGTCAAGATTGATTCCCGCTTCTTTAAGAACAGAAGTTGAGCGCGAACGGCCGATTCCATAAATATAGGTCAGTCCAATCTCGGCCCTCTTATTAGGTGGAAGATCTACGCCAGCTACACGTGCCATCTTTTTCTCTCTCTTATCCTTGTCTCTGTTTATGTTTGGGGTTTACACAGATCACTCGGACCACCCCTTTACGATGGATGACCTTGCATTTGTCGCACATCTTCTTTACCGACGCACGGACTTTCATTGCTAATCCCTTAATTCCCTTCGGAAATTCTATTTATAGCGGTAGGTGATCCGGCCCCGATTCAAATCGTAAGGCGAAAGTTCTACCAAAACACGGTCGCCGGGAAGAATGCGAATAAAATGCTTGCGCATTTTTCCCGAGATATGCGCAAGCACCTGGTGCTGGCTGTCTTCCAACTCAACCCGAAACATAGCGTTTGGCAAAGTCTCTAGCACCTTTGCCATGACTTCTATAGCCTCTTCCTTCGCCATATCCTCTAGATTGAAAATTTGACTCGGCTGACAAACTGCGAATAATAACATGCCGCCCGACCTTTGCCAAGGCGCTTCGCCCCTATCAGTTACAGGCAGCCAGGTCGGCGGTCAAATTGCTGGAAGACGCAAGCCTCGTGAGAACATCCGGCCCGTCTTCCGTGATAGCAATAGTGTGCTCGACATGCGCACTGGGCTTGCCATCAAGCGTTACTACCGTCCAACCATCGGAAAGCACCTTGGTGTGGTGGCTTCCCATATTAAGCATCGGCTCAACCGCAAAAACGTAGCCAATCTTGATCTTTGGCCCAAGCCCCGGCTTACCGTAATTAGGTATCTGGGGGTCCTCGTGCATTCGCCGCCCAATCCCATGACCAACATAGTCGCGCACAACTGAGTAGCCGTTCTCCTCAGCGTGCTGTTGCACAGCCCACCCAATGTCTCCTAAATGATTTCCCGCTCGACACTGCTCAATTGCCCGGTCCAGGCACTCCTCAGCGATCCGGACAAGCCTCAACCATTTCTCGTCGACCCTGCCAACTGGAACGGTCGTGGCGGTATCTCCCACAAAACCTCCGAGGGTGACACCGCAGTCAATCGAAAAAATGTCACCTTCCTGTAACGCATAATCGGAAGGGAAGCCGTGCACCACTTGTTCGTTCACCGATGCGCATATGGAGTACGGAAAACCGTTATACCCTTTGAAGGTGGGCAGCGCGCCGGCGTCGCGAATCATCTTTTCGGCTGCGCGATCGATCTCGATGGTTGTGATCCCAGGTTCAACCATACCCCGCAAACGGGAGAGCACGAGACCAGCGAGTTGCCCTGCGCCTCGCATCTTTTCGACCTCACGTCTTGACTTGCCAATAATCATAAAAACAAAATCACTTCTGGTCCCTAATTATGCCTTCTATGTCCTGGTAGATTACCTCCGGCGCGCGCGTGCCATCAACAGTACGCAGCAAATTCGCAGTTCGATAATACTGAAGCAGCGGCAGCGTCTGCTCGTAATAAGTCGCCAGCCGGGCCTGAACGGTATCTGCATTATCATCAGCCCGGTGCGTTAACTGCGTGTCGGGATGAAGGTCGCAATAATTATCATTTTTCGGCGGCTTAAAGTAGACGTTATAAATCTCGCCGCAGATAGGACAATTCCTACGACCTGTCATTCGCTTCGCAAGCAACTCGTAAGGTACGTCGATCAATATCGCTATGATTCGCTTGCCCTGCTCGCTGGCCAGTTTTTCCAGAGTGGCAGCCTGCGCCGGCGTCCGTGGGAAACCATCCAAAATGTAGCCGTTCCTGCAATCATTACAGGCGGTCCGTTCTCGCACCAGACGAATCGCTAAGTCGTCCGAAACTAACTGTCCTGCCGCCATCACTTCGCGCACCTCCTGGGCCAGAGGAGTTTGAGCGTTTTTCAACGAGCGAAAAATGTCGCCGGTGGAGATTTGTGGCAGATTCAGACGCTCCTGAAGCAAGCGCGCCTGCGTACCTTTTCCAGCACCAGGCGCACCCATCAGGACAATGATCTTGGACATACCGGACTTGAGATAATTTGCGATTCTTAGTTTCTGATCGGAAGAAGCGGTTGTTAGGAACTTCAAATTCGGAATCCTGAAATTCCGGATTCGTCATCTATCAGGCGCGCCGCCCTCGTAAACGTCCGCCGCCGCCGAGGAAGCCCTCGTAGTTGCGCATGACAAGCTGAGCCTCTATCTGAGAAACAGTGTCCATCGCTACACCCACCAGAATCAATAACGACGTGCCGCCGAAATAAAACTGATATCCCATGCCCGTGGGAATCCATGACAATCCCGGTGTTGTGCTTACAAAAGAGTCTAGCCAGCTCCCAATCAGTGGCAGGCGCCCAACCTTGAATCCGCTTAACATAAACTGCGGCACAAAGGCGACGAGCGCCAGATAGATAGCCCCGACCGTGGTCAGTCGGGTGAGGATTGCATTGAGATATTCAGCCGTTGCCCTCCCGGGCCGGATACCCGGCATGAAACCGCCATGCTTGCGCAGATTGTCAGCCACTTCCTCTACATTGAAAACGATGGAGACATAAAAGAACGTGAAGAAGACAATCAACGACAGGAAAATCAACTCGTAGTATGGATCGCTGGCGTGGAACGTCTGGAAAAACGTCCAGACCTTTGCCCACAGTGATGTGGCCTTGTTCGGATCAGGAGGAAACGCCGCGAAGAGACTTTGGGGCATCGACAAAACCGATGAAGCAAAGATTACTGGTATCACGCCACCCATATTTATCTTCAACGGCATCGTGGTTTGCTGCCCACCCACCAACTGCCGGCCAACGTGACGCTTTGCGTAACTGACAGGAATCTTTCTGCGGGCCGCCTCGACGAAGACTATGAACGCAATGATTGCGACCAGGGCCAGCACCAACCCTATTACGCCAATTGTCTCCATAGTGTCGCCGCCACGAACGCGCTCGAACACCTGCTGAACCCCACGAGGCAAACCGATGACGATCCCTGCGAAAATCAGCAATGAGATACCGTTGCCGACGCCGCGCTCCGTTATCTGTTCGCCAAGCCACATCACAAACATTGTTCCGGTGGTAAGGGTTAGTACCGTCGTCAGAAGAAACCCCCAGGTGGGAGCGCCGACTCCGTTTACTTGCAGCCAGTGAGCGACGAAAGAAGTCTGAATGCCGGCCAGGCCGACGGTCAGATAGCGCGTCCACTGGTTGATTTTCTGACGCCCCATCTCGCCTTCTTCCTGCAACTTTTTCAGTTGTGGTGAGACTACGGTCATCAGCTGCAAAATAATCGACGCAGTGATGTAGGGCGTAACTCCCAGAGCAAAGATGGAGATCGTCCGGAAATTTCCACCGGAGAATAAGTCCAGAACCCCCAACAGCGTTCCCGCTACTTCCCGCCAAACCTGATCCAGTCGCACCTTATTGATTCCAGGCGCCCCAACGTGGGCGCCAAGACGGTACACAGCAAGGAGACCAAGCGTAAACAAAATGCGCCGACGCAGGTCCGGCACATTAAACATATTGCGAACAGCGGCAAGAAACTTTTCCATAGGAATCCTTTATCCGGCGATTCCGAACTATCTCCCGATTTCCAGGGCCGCACCGCCAGCCTTCTCGATCTTTTCGCGAGCGCTCTTCGTAAAGCGGTGAGCCGAAATGCGCAGCGGTTTGGAAACTTCTCCGTTCCCTAATACTACGACATCGTGCTTCGCCTTCTTGATCAGGCCGCGGGTGTGCAGCACTTCGGGATTTACTTCTTCGTCAGCGGTGAAGTGTCGATCCAGGGCTCCAAGACTGACCTCAAGCCATTGTTTCTTAAAGATGTTGGTAAATCCGCGCTTGGGCAGCCGTCTATGCAGCGGCATCTGACCGCCTTCAAAGCCAACTTTCCGGGAATAGCCGGAACGAGACTTCTGACCTTTCTCACCGCGCCCCGCGGTCTTGCCCAAACCGGAACCCGGTCCCCGGCCGACTCGTTTCTTCTTGTGTGTCGAGCCTTTCGCTGGTCGAAGGCTGTTAAGACTGATAGTCATCATCTACTCCGTGTTCTTTACTCTACGATTCGCAACAAGTGGGGAAGCTTTGCCACGGCGCCTCGCATTGAATCGCTGTCCGGACGCTCAACGATCTGATTCAGCTTGGTCAGACCCAGACTACGGACCACTGTTTTATGCGTCTTCGGCGTGGCAATAAAACTTCGGTAGTATTGAATCCGGATCGTGCCCTTTGTTCGTTTATCGCTTTTTCTGGTTTCCTTCTCAGCCATAACACCTCGCTACAAACAGTTACATATCCTCAACTTGTTTACCACGCAAACGAGCGAGCTCCATCGGATCTTTCATACGGAGCAACGCATCGAAGGTTGCGCGCACAACGTTGTGCGGATTAGTCGATCCCAACACCTTCGTACGCACATCGCGCACACCAACTGCCTGCATCACAGCGCGAACCGCTCCCCCGGCAATTACTCCAGTACCTTCGGAAGCCGGCTTGACCATAACTCGGCCGGCTCCGTACTCACCAATCAGCTGATGCGGCACCGTGTGGTTAATCAGCGGTACACGAATCAGGCTTTTCTTTGCCGCCTCGATTGCCTTTTTTATCGCCAAAGGAACTTCGCGAGCCTTGCCCGTGCCAAAGCCGACGTGTCCACCTTCGTCGCCGACTACGACCAGCGCCGCAAACGAAAGGTTCTTGCCGCCCTTAACCACTTTCGTCACGCGATTAATCGAGATCACCTGGTCTTTCAAATCAAGTCCCTGCGCGGGAATCCGTTGCTTTGGTTGTCTCATAACTATTCTTTGCTTTTCTTACGTGGCTTCTTTTCGGGTTTCTTGACCGCTTCCGGCTCAGGACTTTCTTCAGCCTGGGCCACCGCCTCATTCTTATTCAGGCCTGCGGCCCTGGCGGCATCAGTTAACGCCTTGATGCGTCCATGATAAAGATAGCCACCGCGATCGAAGACTACCTGTTCAATTCCTTTGGCAATAGCCCGCTCGGCGATTGCCTGGCCAATTCGCCTGGCAGCATCCAGATTTCCACCGGTTGCTCCCCGCAAGTTTTTTTCGGTCGTTGACGCCGAGACCAGGGTCTGACCGTTGAGATCGTCGATCACCTGCGCGTAGATATGGTTCAGGCTGCGATAGATCGCCAACCGTGGGCGCTGAGTACTGCCTCTGACCTTGCGGCGAATCCGACTGTGAATCGCGGTCCGGACTACTGCTCTGCTCGTATTTGCCATCTCTTCCTCTGCGAGTTCCTGATTCTAGCTGCTTGACATACCATTCCGGCGCTACTGTTGAAACGCCGGAATCGCAAACCGGCAATCGAAAGTCCAGGACTTATTTCCCGGTCTTGCCTGGCTTCAATTTGACCGGCACGTTGGCGTAACGCACACCTTTTCCTTTGTACGCGTCAGGCTTGCGCAGCTTGTGCATTTCGGCGGCGACTTGACCGAGTTTCTGCTTGTCAATGCTGCTTAACGTCAATGTGGTCTGATACTGCTGGATACTTCCCTTGGTAGTCATGCGCTCCGCCTTAGCCTCTACTTCTGCAGGTAAGGGAAACTCTATCGTGTGGGAATATCCAAGCGAGAAGACTATTTTCTTTCCTTGCACATCGGCCTTGTACCCAACTCCGACAACGTCCATCTGCTTGCTGAAACCTTCGGTAACACCAATTATGGCGTTGTTGGCCAGGGCGCGGGCCAATCCATGCAGGGCAGCGACATCATCTGAGGTCCGCTCCGCGCGCAATTCCTCGCCTTCGAGCTTAAAGTTGATGCCCTGCGGAACCGGCGTCTTCAAGGTGCCCCTGGGCCCCTTTACCTCAAGCTCCTGCTCCCGAATCGTAACGGTGACGCCCTTGGGCAGGGTGATCACTTTTTTTCCTATACGCGACATAGTTATGTTTCCAATTTCCAATTACCACGAGGTTGTTGGCCTCAATCCCAAGCGAAACCGTTCAACGCTTACAGAGACCAATTAGTGATCGACAATTGGCAGTCGACAACATCAGTAGACCTGCGCCAATAGCTCGCCGCCGCTATTCTCCCGACGCGCTGTCTTGCCGCTCATCAGTCCTCTCGAGGTGGAAACGATATTGATACCGTAGCCGCCGAGCACTTTGGGAATCTCGCTGGAGCCAACATACACGCGCCGACCCGGTGACGATATTCTCTTCAGATGAGTTATTGACGACGTGCCGCGCGCGTCATAGCGAAGGAAAATTCGTATGGTGCGCTTCAGACCTTCGCCCTTAACGACGAAATTATTGATATAGCCTTCCTCTTTCAGGATGCGCGCTATCTCAAGTTTGAGCTTCGAAGCCGGAATATCTACGCGCGAATGCTTCGCCGCAATGGCGTTGCGAATTCGCGTTAACATATCGGCGATAGGATCAGTCATTTACAAAACTCCCGCTTTGCGATTTCCGCTTTTTGACTGTGATTCGGAGCGGTCGCCTGGTGAGCGCCGGTCGCAATCTGCAACCAAAAACCAAAATGCTCTACCAACTCGACTTAACGACGCCAGGGATCTGCCCCTGCAGCGCCAACTCGCGAAAACAGATGCGACAAAGATTGAACTTCCGCAGATAACCTCGCGGTCGCCCACAATGCTTGCACCGCGTGTACGCCCGGACAGCAAACTTGGGTTTACGTGCCGCTTTCGCAATCAATGATTTCTTTGCCATATATTCGTCTCTATGCTCTAAAAGGCATTCCCAGCGCCTTCAACAAAGCGCGCGCCTCTTCATCATTTCGCGCGGTGGTTACGATGGAAATATTCATGCCGCGCAATTTGTCTACCTTGTTGAAATCGATCTCGGGGAAAATTAACTGCTCCCGAATCCCAATCGTATAGTTTCCACGTCCGTCAAAAGCCTTGGGCGATACACCGCGAAAATCTCTTACGCGTGGCAAGGCAACTGACACAAGCCGATCCAGAAACTCATACATGCGATCGCCGCGTAACGTCACCACGACTCCGATGGGCATCCCCTGTCTTAGCTTGAACGAAGCAATGGATTTCTTTGCTTTCGTCACCACCGGTTTTTGCCCGCTGATCGCGCGCAGTTCGTCCGCGGCCGTATCGAGAATTTTCGCATTAGCGATGGCCTCGCCCATTCCCATATTGATGACAATCTTCTCGACGCGAGGTACCGCCATTGGATTGCCAATGCCAAACTCCTTGGCAATCTGCGGCGCCACGTCTTTTTGATATCGCTCTTTTAACCTTGCTGGCATCTCAATCCCTCGCAAATCGCCAATCGTGAATCGTAAATCGTGGCCCCGGCTCAACCTTCACTAATAACCACCGATCTACCATTTACGATTTACGCGTCCCTTACTTCTCCAGTGAATGTCCGCTGGCCGCAGCAACCCGCACCTTCGAACCATCGCCCTCGACCTGATATCTCACACGCGTGGGCTTGCCCGATTGTGGATCGATCAACTGAACATTTGAAATGTCGATAAAAGCCTCTTTGTCGATAATCCCGCCACCACGATTGGCCTGCGGATTTGCGCGCTGATGACGCTTGATCATTCCCACGCCTTCGACCTTGATTTTTCCTCTGGCTGGGGCAACCTCGAGGACGCGTCCTCGCCGGCCCTTGTCACGCCCGGCAATTATCACCACTTGATCGTTCTTCTTAATCTTCGAGCGCTTTATTGCCGTCATCTCTTAAATCACCTCCGGCGCGAGTGAAACAATCTTCATGAAATTCTTGTCGCGCAACTCGCGCGCTACCGGCCCAAACACGCGGGTTCCAATCGGCGTTCCATCTTCCTTAATTAACACCGCAGCGTTTTGATCAAATCTGACATAGGTACCGTCGGCTCGCCGAACTTCCTTGCGAGTCCGCACAATTACTGCATCCTGCACGGTCCCCTTCTTGATGGTACCATCGGGAGATGCCTCCTTAACCGTCACCTTAATGCGGTCGCCCAAGCTGGCAATCTTGCCCGTCGATCCGCCAATTGGCATGATCATCTCCACGCGCCGGGCCCCTGAGTTGTCAGCAACCTCCAGGGAGGTTTGCATCTGAATCACTGTCGTTACCTCCGACTCTTTCGTCTTCGGTCTTTGATCTTAAGACTTTGGACTTAGCAAACGACACGACTAAGACCAAAGACCAAAGACCGAAAACCCAAGCTCACGAAGACTCACTTCGCAGCTTTTTG
>Ga0137366_10004302_pt1 | contig 11129 bp, 12 predicted proteins | sample SagtaG_8_FD_104938 | JGI IMG/M metagenome (GOLD analysis project Ga0137366, IMG submission 104938) | Vadose zone soil microbial communities from Sagehorn Ranch, Mendocino, California, USA - Sage1_L_60_16 metaG | ecosystem: Environmental > Terrestrial > Soil > Vadose zone | place: USA... | reverse complement strand
GCTGGTACCACTCTTTCTATTCAATCGTTCACATTCTGGCGTGCTAACGAAGCGGCTCTGGGAAGTTAGCTACATCAAGCCTGACGCACCTTGGAAAGAAATTCCATCCGAGATTGCTGAGTTTGTTAGGTGCTACTTGCAGGATCAGAGCTTGAGTCCTTTGCTTATGACGGGAGACGGTCATTGGCATCATCATGTGGAAGGCTCCGGCGGAGCGATACTTTTTGCCACCTTCATTCTGGCAATGGCTGGTCTCCTGCTGGTGTTTGCGCGCCGCTGGCGCGATCCCTGGTGGCGGTTTGTGCTCTATGGACTCGCGGCCTCGATTGTTCCTGGCGCGATGACAGACTGGCCATTTCACGAGCTCCGGTTGATGGGCTATGCAGTCTTTCTGCTGGTGCTTACAATCCCGGCGCTGGAATGGCTGCTTGCATCAGTTGAGCCAAAGCAGCGCGTGAGCGACAAAACCAACACAACGCACGATGGCGAACCAGGTAGTGCCGTGGTTGCCAGCCCCGGCCTGCCGCGTGGAGTCCGACTGAGTATTCTTGCGGTGTTACTGGCAGCGACCGTTGCACAAGCTGTCGATTTCCAATGCATTTTCTGGCGTAAGGGATCAGAGCGACAGTTTGCATTCGACGTTCTGTACAAGGATGCCTATGACGCGGCAGTCGCGCGGTCGGAGCGGCCAATTTACTTGGAGAATGGGCAGTGGGGTCCCGCGTACATGGATGCGTATTGGTACGCCACTGTGGAAGACAGGCCTTTATCGCAATTTGTTCGTCTTCCTGATGGAGCGAAGCCGCCACCAGGCGCGATTGTCCTCAGCTCAAACTCAGACTGCCAGAACTGCGAAGTTATCAAGAAGTACCTACAGTATGAGCTTTACAAGGCCAAGTAGAGAGACCTGCAGGACGGCTTCGGTTAGCAACAAGATTCGGTTTCTGTTGAATCGAATGGCTGGTTCGTGTGATTGACCATTTCGCTCATCCTCTCGTGGCCACGCAAAACAAGAGATTTTCCGGAAGCGCACGATTGAGCAAGAACTCGGCTTTCTCAATGCCCAGCGCAAGTCGATGTGAAATTGGAGCGAGGAATGGTGCCAGTCCATTGAACGTTCCGATGTGATGCACTCTCCATCCGACACGTTCACACGTCGCGGCCAGTTTGCGTTTGGTGAAATGGGTTACATGCTGTACCTCATCCATCTGGGCGGCTAACGCGAATCTATCCAAAAGCCATTCGATAAGCGGCCAGGCGCTTTGATAGTTCGGCGTGGTAAGAAAAAGCTGACCACCTGGACTCGTCATTTTGTGGAATAACGAGAGAACCTCTGCCACTTGGTGTTCGTAAAGATGTTCAACGACTTCAATACAATAAATCCTGTTGAATGGTTTGTCGCCAACGAGGTCTTCGAATTGACCCAGGCGAAATTGAAGGTTGGGCACGTCATAGGCAGTGCTTGCGTAGCTTATTGCCGATGGATTGCTATCCATGCCTATCACCTGGCCCGCATGAAGAGACAAGAAATGACTGATCGTTCCCGACCCGCACCCCGCGTCAAGAACACGGTCTTGCTTTCCAGGCCTTGCGACGCGTTCTATCAACCTGAACTTTGCTTCGTGCCAAAAGCGTTGGACGGCCCGATCTGACTTTAGAGCCCGGGCCTGATAGTCTCCACTAATGTGGATCGCGTCGCCTTCGCGCCGTTGTAGCTGATGTTTATTCGATAGCTGCATCTCACTGAGATGTCGCCAGCATGCGCCAGGCAGCTCTCAAACTGACGATTTGCTTGCCAATGTGGGACTCGCCGTTGTCCGAGTGTTTTCCAGACCAGGCGACAGTTTGTCATCCGTATGACTGGTGACAGTCTCTGCAATTACGTAGCGGGGGCGATACTTAACCTCCTGATAAATTTGAGCGATATACGTGCCAATAATACCGAGGCTTATCATCAAGACGCCGCCTATCACCAACTCGAGTATTATAACTGTGGTAAACCCCGGGAGAGCCAGCCCGGTGAAGTAGAGAAGAAGCGCGTAACCAGAGAACACGGCGGCACCAAGCAAGAACATTCCCCCAAGCACCGTCACTACGTGTAGCGGCAGGGACGAAAAAGCTGTAATCGCAATGACAGCTAAACGAAAGAGACCGAAAAATGACCAGCGTGACTGGGTCAGTCGTCGCCTTGGCACCGAAAAGTTTATCTGTTTCCGACGATAACCCAGCCACGTAATCATGCCTCTGAAGAAAGTATTGCGCTCACGCATGTCCAACCAAGCATCAATCACTTTGCGATCGAGAAGCTTGAAGTCCGAAGACCCGTATAGATCATATCCTGAAAGACGGCTCAGAGTGCGATAAAAGAAGCGCGCCCCAATTCGATTGATCATCGGCTCTGTTCCTCGGGTTCTCTTGATGCCTTCGACGATGTCCCAATGCTCGTCTCTCCAAAGTCGAACCATTTCCGGAATTAGGTCCGGAGGGTGCTGCAGGTCGGAGTCTAATACAATACACGCCTGCCCGGTCGAATAGGCCATTCCCGCACAGATCGCCGCTTCCTTTCCAAAATTGCGACTAAATCGAAGCGCTTTTAGCTCCGGTATTTGCTCGGCCATCTTTTCCAGGGCATGCCACGTGTTATCTGTCGAGCCGTCATCAATGACGATCATCTCCATCGGCAAACCTGTTTTCGATGTTTCCGCATGTATCAACGATAAATTCTCACCCATCTGGTCGGCCTCGTTGTGTACGGGGATCAGGACCGAAAGAATTTTCTCGTTGTCCCGACGCCGAGGAGATTCTGGTCCAATCGGTTGGCCGCAGAGCCTGCAATGCCAGCCATTTTGGTCAATCACACGCATGCTAATTAGCGAATTCGATACCTAGCGATCCAAAAATTGTCCAGCTTCGGGTCAGCTGGTGACTTGTCCCGCCTATCCTTCAGACCCCGCGATCCGCCTGCAGAACCGTTGTGCATTCCGAAGATTAGCGCCATTCTCTCTTGCAGCAATCACAGCGAATTCAGATTTCGAGGGCCTGACAGACCGCAGTATGCCACAGATGGCGGGAACGGCCGCGCTTGTGTCGGGTGTGCTTTCGCACTTGCGCGGCACGTTGGAAACGCCTATTAGCTTTACCCTCATGGTTCATCACGTCGTTCTCTACAAACTGAATCCTGAGGTCACGCCCGCTCGCGTTGAGGAGATGATGATGAACGCGCGGATGCAGCTGCTGAAAATTCCAGAGGTGCTGAGCATCAAATGCGGGAAACGGATCGATTCCGAATTGCCCTGGCCATTCTTCATCGCCATCGACTTTGAGTCGATGGATAAGTACGAAATTTTTCGCGAAGACTCGATCTTCGTGAAATTCACAGAAGAAATCATCAAGCCGAACACAGAGGATTCGCTCGTGTTGGACTTCGAGATGGATCCGGGCAAGGACGTTCGGTTCTCCTAATTTCGGGTTGCGGATTTCGGATTTCGGAGAGTTCGATATAATCGCCAGGCGGCTGTGCGTTTCTTTCCAGTTTCCAGTATCCGCTTTCCGCAATGAAACTTGGTTATCTTTACTCCCGCTATCCGGTCATTTCGCAAACATTTTGCGATGTGGAGATGCTGGCCCTGGAGCGCCGCGGCCTCGAACTGACGATCGGCTCGGTCTACCCGCCACTGACGAGTCTGCGCCATGAACATATCTCTGGGTTGCGTGCACCCATTCATTACGCGCCGCCACAGGAAATACTAAAAATCTCGGAGAAGAAGGCGAAAATTGCCGGCAGATGGCCGCGCGATCTGGTCGAGCAGCATGAGCGCAAATACGGACCGGATGCCAAGGCAGAGCAGCGCGCGCGTAATGGCCTTTATTTCGCAGATTTCTTCTCCCGTAATGAAGTCGACCACCTGCACGTTCATTTCGCCAACCGGGCGGCACACACGGCTCTGTTCCTGAAAGAAATTTGCGGGATTCCATTCAGTGTCACGGCGCATGGCCAGGATTTCATGAAGGACCTCGGCAGCGACGATCTGCTTCGCGAAATCTGCGCCGCCACGGAGTTCGTCGCAGCTGAAACGGATTATAGTCGCGAGCTTCTTTGCGAGCGCTGTCCGGATTCCGCTGGCAAAATTCACCGGGTTTATAACGGAATCGATCTCGAGCGTTTTCCGATGCCGCATTACGAAACGGCGTATTCTGACCACGGCGAGCAGGCTATGGGCGCGCCCTACCAGGTGCCGCGCATTATCAGCGTGGGCCGGCTCGTCGCGTTCAAAGGCTTTGAGCATCTCATCGATGCATGTGCCGAGCTTATGCGGCGCGGCTTCGATTTCGCCTGCGATATTCTTGGCGATGGTCCGCTCCGTGAGACGCTCCAGACGAAAATCAACAGATTGAATCTTTCGTCTCGAGTCACTCTGCTCGGTTCTCTGTCGCAACGGACGGTGTTGGAAAAAATTCAAGCCGCAGACATTTTCGCGCTCGCTTCTGTGGTCGATGCTCAAGGAGCAAGCGACGTTTTTCCAACAGTGATCCTCGAAGCCATGGCCTCTGCTCGCGCGGTTGTTTCGACCCGGCTTGCCGGAATTCCCGAATTAGTAGTGGACGGCAAGACTGGCGTATTGCTTTCTCCGGGCGATACTGCTGCGCTGACTGACGGGCTGCAACGTTTGCTATGCGACCGCGAATTGCGATTGCGTTACGGTCGTGCCGGGCGGGTGCGGATTGAGCAGCATTTTCAAATTGAAGAGACAGTCGCGCCGCTGCTCGAGCTCTTTGAGAGAAGGTCGGCCGACTCAGCCAAATCCAATCAGAGCCGCGCGTCCCACCCTCCTTCGGCGGCGGCGTCGACAGAGGGCATGGCGCGCAGCGGAGCGCCTCCGCGAGTCGTATACTTGATCGACCGCTGGCCGGACAATGATTTACCGCTTCTCGAACGCGAGCTCGAGGAGATGAAACGACGCGATGTGCCCATAGTCCCATACGTTTGCGAGTTACATTCCAGCACCCGCTTAGATCGGACAATGCAACAAATCGCGCTGTCGCTCCAATTTTTGCCCGACGCGATGGCGATAGAAGCAGAATGGCGGGCAAACCGTGCCCAGGCGCAAAGCTTGGAAGAAGAACGAGCACAGCAGAGGAACCGTGTGCCAGGCGCAATCTTTTTGCGGCAAGCACGTTTTGCTCTTGCATTACAAAAGCTCCTTCGAGCGAAAGACGTGTCGCACGTCCATGCTACGAGTTCGCGTGCGCTGGTGTGTGCACTGATGCTAAAAAGACTTCTCAACGTAACGGTAAGCGCCACAATTGAGGCGCGATCTGAATTATCGCGAAACTGGATTCGAGGGGCGTTGTCTGAATGTGAGGGTGGCCGTTTGGCAGATCGGAAATTGCTCGACGGACGTGGTAGCTCATTTCTTGTCGATAAAACAACATTTCGTTCTGCTCCGCGGAAGGCGCTCGGGCTGATCACTCGCAAAACCGGGATCGATTTGAGCACAGGCGCGCGTTTCTGGAAGGAATGGGCGGACTTGCTTTTGCGCTGGAGCTGCAGCGATCGAAAATCCAAAATCGAAAATCAAAAATGAAAAAGGCTATTTTGCTCGCCGGTGGCGCGGGAACACGTCTTTATCCGCTGACGAAAATCGTCTGTAAACAGCTTCTCCCGATATATGACAAGCCGATGATTTGCTATCCGCTCGCGACTTTAATGCTCGGCGGGCTGCGCGAGGTGCTCATCATCTCCACAGCAAAAGATCTGCCCATGTTACAAGATTATCTGAGCGATGGGGCGCAACTCGGTATTCGCATCGAATACGCTGCGCAGCCGAAGCCGGAAGGGATCGCGCAAGCCTTTTTGATTGGCGCGAAATTTGTCGGCGACTCCGGCGCATCGCTAATTCTCGGCGACAACATTTTCTACGGGAAACTCGACTTCTATCGTGACGCGCTCGCCCTTGACCGCGGCGCCTGCATCTTCGGCTATCAAGTTCGTGACCCGGAGCGGTATGGCGTGGTCGAGTTCGACGCGGAAGGCAAAGCCATCAGTCTCGAAGAAAAACCCCAGCAACCGAAGAGCCATTTCGCCGTGCCTGGCCTCTACATTTATGACGGCAAAGTTGTCGATCTTTGTCGCACGTTGCGGCCATCGGCACGAGGCGAGCTCGAAATCACAGATCTGAATTTGCTTTATCTTCACCGCGACGAGCTGCACGTGAAGCTGCTAAGCCGCGGCATGGCGTGGCTCGATACCGGCACAACAACGACGTTGCTGGAGGCGGGCAGCTACATCGCCACCATCGAACATCGGCAGGGACTCAAGATCGCGTGCCTGGAGGAGGTCGCACTGCGGATGGGTTTTATTACCCAATCCGATCTGGCCCGGATCGTGGACGGATTACCGAAGAACGAATATCGCGACTACTTGCGACTGGTTTGCGACGAGGGGCCGAACGCGGCTCCGGACCCGGTGGGCTAACAAAAGACGAATCACCGACGATCAACATCCAAGCTGCAAAGAAGCTGTAGTAAATAAGTTCCAAACATCCCGAGCTATTGGATGTTGGAGCTTGGGATTTGGAGCTTTTACTTCGGTTGCTCGCGCAGAAGATGGCTTGTGTCGGCGACCAGCTTGGTGATCGCCTCCGGCTCGGCTGCGTCGTAATAGCCGCGGATTTGACCATGTCGATCGACCAGCACAATCCGCGTGCTATGCACGGGAATTCCCTGGGCGTCGCTGCCATCAGACACGGCTAGTTTGAAGCCGTCATGAGAAAGTTTATAGATCGCGGATTTTGGTCCGGTCAGAAAATCCCAGCGTCCGGGCTCGGCTTGTAATTTCCCCGCGTAGCCACGCAAAACCGCCGGTGTGTCCTTCTCCGGATCGACACTGAACGAAACCAAATGCACGTCGCTTTTTTCCAGCGGCTTTTGCAGTTCGCTCATCCGGCCGCTAATCATCGGGCACGGCCCCGGGCACGTTGTGTAAATAAAATCCGCGATCCAAATTTTACCGGCCAACTGCCCTGACCCAAACGGCTGTCCGTTTTGATTCGTAAGCTGAAAAGTGGGTACGGTGCCGTAAGAGGAAACTGTCCGCTGACGCAGCGCTGACACCTCGAGATTTCGCAACCATAGCAGCATGCCCAGCGTGACGATCGGGATCAGGATCAGCGTCATTTTCCAGGCAATACCGCTGCGTGATGGCACACGATTCATTGTAGCAGAAGTCGTGTTCATAATTTCGTCAGAACCAAAGCCGCCAGTAACAGCGGAAGATACGCTATCGATGCGAAAAACAGTAGACGCGCGGCGCTCGGCGTTCGCAGTCGCAGAAAACGCATTGCGACCGCGACGAATAGTCCACCGAGCAAAAGCTCGATTGGCTGATAGACGTAACTGGCAACTCCAACAAATGCGGGCAGACCGGCGAGCACCAGGAGGAGAATGCAGAAGAACACACTCTGACTGGCGCTGCGTTCGCCGCTGGAATCGTCGCTTGAAATCATGCGGAACCCTGCGCGCAAATAATCTTCGCGGTACATCCACGCGATGGCGAAGAAGTGCGGCATCTGCCACAAAAACACGATAATGAAGAGACTCCACGCCCCCGGACCGATGTCTCCGCGCGCAGCCGCCCAGCCGATCATCGGCGGGATTGCGCCTGGAATCGCGCCGACAGCCGTGTTGGCCGTGCTGGCGCGCTTCAGCGGTGTGTACGCAAAAATGTAAATCACGATGGTGATTGCCGTCAGCACCGCGCTGAGCGCGTTGCAAATAATGGCCAGATAAACGACGCCGAAAACCGACAACGTCGCGCCCAGCACGAGCGCTTGAAACGGCGCCATGCGCCCCGCCGGAATTGGTCGTGTCCTTGTGCGGTGCATGAGCGCGTCCGCTCGGCGTTCCCACCATTGATTCAACGCGGCTGCGCCTGCCGCCGCTGCCGCGGTCCCGAAGACGGTTTGAAAGAGCGCCTTATAATCGATCGGCGGTTCTGCTCCGAGATAAAAGCCCACTGCGGTCGTTACCAATACAAGCAGCGTCAGTCTCGCTTTGACGAGTTCAGCGAGATCGCTCACGAAGTTGGGGCGCGAGGACGCGACTGTCGGGTTGTCGACTATCGCCGTTTTCATGCCGGCATCGGTTGGGCCGCGCTCGGCGGCCGCGCCCAATCAGTTTCCCTTTGTGAAATTCGCCAGCAAATCGCGCTGATGCTCACACCAAAAGATAGCATTACCGCGCCGAGCGCGACATGCGCGGTGGCGATATCGGCGGCTTTATTGCTCCAGATCACCCAGGCACCGAGCGAAATCTGGCCAAAGATCAAGACGACCCAAAGGAGTGATAATCGTTTGAGAGCAGCGAAATCCCGCATTTCTCTCCAGACCCGGGCGCAAAACGCGATTATCGCGATCGCGATGATTAATGCGAGAAACCGGTGCACCATTTGCAGCCAGATTTGAAATGCGCTTACGTCCGACAACGCACGCGCGTCGCGCCACGCATTGATCTTTGCCAGGGCCGCCGCGCTGGTATCTGGAATCCATGCGCCGTTTGCGGTCGGAAAATCCAGAATCGCCAAATCGCGATGCTGATGCCGCATCGTTGCCCCGAGCGCCAGCTGCACGTAAATCGCCACCGTGATTGCAATCGCGATCGCCTTAGTTGCCGAAAACTTTTGTAAATCGAAATGCCGGTTTTCGATCGACAGCCAGAGTTTCGTGGTCGCCAGCGCGATGAAAACAAGCAACCCGAGGAAAGCTTGAGCGACACACGCATGAAAGATGCCGACTTGATCTTTCATCATCGTGACTCGAAGACCGCCCAGAATTCCCTGCAGAATCACACCGACAACCGCAATCACGCCCAGGTTGCGAAGCCATCGCCGGTCGTCGCGCAGCCAAAGCCACACGGCGAGGATAATCGTGAGAAATCCGACCAGCGAACCCATCAATCGGTGCGTGTGTTCGAACAAAATCCCGCCAACCCATTTCGAAATGGGAAACAAAAACATGTTATAGCCGAACGTGGTCGGCCAATCGGGCACGGCCAGCCCGACGTTTTTGCTGGTGACCATTCCGCCGCTGCAAATTAGCAACAGCGTTGCGACGCATGTAAGCCATGCGAACCGGTTAAGCCAACGCGTCGATCTTCCAGAATTTCTCCAATTCATCTTGGAAAAGATAACCGCGAATCGCGCCTATTTCGCGGATGGATTTCTTGTAGCCGTCGCCCTGTGGGCGACGCGGCACAAGTGCTGTTTTTACTTCAGCACTGCGCTTCGCACAGCGAAGCGGCTACAGTTAAGGAGTCGGCGAAGCGGCAGGTGCCGCGTTGTGCAGCTGTTGTGCAGGATGCGGCGAAGCACCTGCGCCTTGCGCGTCGGCATTCGGAGGCTTGGGCGCGCCTGGCGGCGAAATTGTGCCGGGCGCGGCTCCGCCAATCGGTTCGCCCGGCGGACGCTGCGTGGGCGCGGGCGGAGTTGTTTGCGTGCCGGCAAGCTCGGCGCGTTCTTTGAGCCATGCCTGGTAATCCTGCGGCGTATCGACAACCAGTGTGCCTTTCATTCCGTAATGACCCAAACCGCACAGCTGACCGCAAATCACTTCGTCCGTTCCGGTCTTGACAGGAGTGAACCAGACGGGAATGAGCGAGCCGGGGATTGCGTCGCCGGCAATCCGCATGCTTGGCAAAAAGAAATCGTGAATCACATCTTTTGAAGAAAGTTCGGCAATCACCGGGCGATTCACCGGCACGTGAAGTTCGCCAGTGGTGACGATATCGTCCTTGCCAGCGGGATCATTTGGATCAATGCCGAGCGGGTTTGAGTTGGAGACAAGATTGACGTCGCGCCGGGCAAACTGTCCATCCGCTCCCGGCAGGTGGTAGTTGAAGCTGAACTGCTGCGCGACAACGTGCACAAGCAGCGCCTCTTTTCCGGGAGGAAACTGATTCACGCGTTTTCCCCATAGCGGGATCGCGAAGCCCAGCAGCAGTACCGCTTCAATCAGGACAACTGAAAATTCCAAGTGCGTCGAAATTCCGCTGCGCACACCGCCATGATCGGCAACAGGCTGGCGACCCTTCCGAAACCGAAGCAGGACGTAAATAAAAAAAGCCGACCACCCGACGAACAACGTGGCCATGAACCAGTGACAAAACTCAAGGATATGATCGATCTGATAGCCGTGGGAGGAAGCGTTGTTGGGCGGCATTCCCAGAAACTCGTTGATCAGCGCAAGGCTATTCATACTTGCTCAAGTCTTCCTCGGTCAGCTCCTGATGCGGCTCGACTGGCATGCGGCCATGGCGCCACAGATGAAAGCTGAACGCGCCAATCCCGCCGATGACCGACATCACAGCACCAAAAAGAAACCAAATCGCGACGGCCATGTGCTCGGTCGATTTTCCATCCTTGGCGCCGTAGCAAAACGGGCACGCCAACGCTTGCTGTGTGGCAAACACAACGGATACCAACAACAACGAGACGACTCTTTTCATGTGATGATGCGCAGCCGTTTCATTTTCCTGTAGAACCAGACGCCATACACCATCAGCACAATCGCGACCAAGAACGAGGCGATCGCGCCGGCAACGTAAATCGGCGCGCCTGCTATGAGGTTGACCCAGAGACACCACACGCCGGTCCCCAACGCAAGCAGCGTCGAGAAGATGATGAACACAATATGGAAAGCTTTAAGCGACATTTAGCGAAAGATCGGGTAATCGTACCACGCAAATAAAATAAGCCAGAACATTCCCAGCACAAAAAAGCCGGTGAAAATCAGGATCCGATAGATCAGCCGTCTTTCGGCAGCGAGATGCATGAAAATCGCCGCCACCAGGCCGGCCTTCACCGTCGCTACCAGCATTGCCACGGCAATATTCGCTTTTTGTGTGCCAAAATGAACATACGACAACGCAACCGTGAGGCCGGTGAAAACCAGGAGAAGGGCGCCCACCATTAAGTATCCACGAACGTGCTTGCGAATGCCGTGCGCGTATTCTTCGTATTCCTTTGAGTCTTGAGAAATATCAGGCGGATTATTCATGGTTACAGCAGGTAAAAAAGCGGAAAGACAAAAATCCAGACCAGGTCGACAAAATGCCAAAACAGCCCGCTGACTTCG
>Ga0137366_10004301_pt1 | contig 11132 bp, 7 predicted proteins | sample SagtaG_8_FD_104938 | JGI IMG/M metagenome (GOLD analysis project Ga0137366, IMG submission 104938) | Vadose zone soil microbial communities from Sagehorn Ranch, Mendocino, California, USA - Sage1_L_60_16 metaG | ecosystem: Environmental > Terrestrial > Soil > Vadose zone | place: USA: California... | reverse complement strand
GTGTGAATGCCAATGCTATTGGCGTTAAATAATTGATAGTGTCTGCATCATCATTCAAATGAGCACAGAAAAAATGTTGAAATCTTGCTGCTCCGCTGGTAGTATCAATTGTGTCAACTGCAATTCCGATGACATCTTCTCTCTGTCGATGCTACTAGATTAATGAATTCAGTCCGCCAAAATCCACTGCTTCAAAATATAACTGAATCTTTTCTTGCTCCTATTATTATTGTATATAGTTTTCCTTTGTAATCGTATAGGCCATTGTTTACTTTCCCGTCTGGATATCATCTCAAGTATAATCTCTGGTCGTGCAAGTTTTCGGACCTACAATGTTGGTAACGGCTACAGTACCTATTATCTGCTGTTGTTCTCGTCAGATCAACAAGTTTAATATCATTGGTTATCGGAAATCGGTCGGCAACAATAACCTGGTTTGGACTGGTGTAGGAGTAGTAAGTGGAAGTGGAATTAACGTAAATTCTGGTTCTTCTAATAACAAAAAATTTGCAAATACTATATCAAACTCTATCAAATGCAATACTTGTAGCGAGTGGTGCATCAGGTAATACATTTTCTTCTAACAAAATATTCGGTGCTACACCAGAAGGGCTAGAGATTGAGCAAGATCCCACATCAAAGAATAATATCTTTTCTAATAATCAACTAATTCATTCTTCAACCTAGGCAACAACACCATAGGGATATCAAGCGATTAGGTGGACGGCCACAACAAAAAGAATAACAAAAGAAGAAAAAAACTATTACAGAAGAAAACGAAGCGAGCTTTTCATATACTTCTTCAGCCCTCATTGCTAGCCGAGTCTGAAATGAAACGCTAGCCAGCAGATAACACCATAGAGTATGGATAAATGAAGAAAGGGTTCTGTTAAGTTAAGTGCGAGTTCATTAGTCATATTTATTGAAAACTGTAGAATCGTTCTCAATTACCGTCTTCCACTTGTCTTTGCCCTCAATCATGATACAGCAGTTCCCAGCACGCGTTTTTCCATGTGTAGTCCTAAATAATTGTGATACATTTGATGCCCTGTTAGAACAGGAGTATCGGTCTTCTTCAAACCGAACAGAAAGAACCACAATCCATTGATCAACATGCAAATGATAGTGGAGGAAGAAAAGCAAATATCGATGGGTATGATCAAAAACTTTTGGAAAGATATAATGATAAATCAACAAACCACTCTCTTAACTTCAACAACACAATCGCATTTTCGGTCAATGGTTTCCGTCGAACGCCGGAATCTAAACGACGCCTACAAATGGGTTGTAAACAACGACGTTCAGTGTCAATTTGTAATTGATTCTTTGTAATCTATACAAAGTAGCCCGAGACGAAGGCAGAACTCACTCTCTCCTGTACTGTTTATCTAATGTATGCGTGTTATCGCAGTAACAGCGATGCTCATAATACCAAGCTGAGAGATGCATATTGCAAAAGCTAGTAGTAGTAGTCGAAGTGGTAGTAACTATAGTGGTTCAGATAGTGTAGTACCTAAAACAGGCCCTTCGAACGAGAGTAGGAGCTTCTCATCTGGCAGTTGCGCTGCTACCAGTTGGCGGCTCAACAGGAAGAATTTTCAAACCGCTATAATCAGGTTAAAGATTTCGGCATAATTCATCTCTTCAGCCATTCTAGGCTCTGCGTCATTATGTGACGTCAGAGATCAGAGTAAACCTTAAACGTTAACATCATGTTAACACATATCATTATCAGAGACATGAAATAGAATTGTACTTTTCTTCCTTAATAAATATATTCGAACAGATGGAGCAGACCACTAGCAGATTAATACTTACAGATTACCTTGTATCGCTCTTTAAAAAGACACCTGCAAAGATTATTGATAAGATAGTATACCTCATTCAAGGCAAGATTCATCCTGATTATGAAGGGATAGAACTTGGTATAGCCGAGAAAATGGCTTTACGAGCACTTTCCCTATCCTCAGGTGCAGAGATGGTTTCAATATTAGAAGTATATCGCAAAACGGGAGACATAGGCGATACTGCGAGGGAGATAATGAGTTCAAAGAAAAGTATTATCACCCTTTTTCCAAAAAAGATGATGACTGTTGAGCGTGTGTATTCAACTCTTGATAAAATGGCAAGAAGTAAAGGTACAGGCTCTCAAGAATTGAAGATAAGAAATATCAGCAGTCTGTTAAACGATTCAACACCAAGAGAGGCCCGTTATATAATGAAATTTGTGATGGGTACTCTGAGACTTGGTATAGCCGAGTACTCTGTTTTGGATGCCCTAGCTGTAGCTTTTACAAAAGATAAATCAAACCGAGAAATTCTGGAAAATGCATATAATGTATCCAGTGACCTTGGAACGGTATCAAAAGTACTCGCTACGAAAGGCATTGAATCTGTAAAGTCAATTAGAATATCTTTATACAAGCCAATCAGACCAATGCTGGCAGAAAGGGTTCGAACAGCCCAAGAGGCTTTAGGGAGAATGGGTGGAATAGCTGCTGCCGCTGAATACAAATTGGATGGCGAAAGGGTTCAGATACATAAAGGAAAAGAGAAATATAAAGTAGAGTTATTTTCGAGGAGACTTGAGAATATTACCCATCATTATCCTGATATTGTTAAGGAAATAGGCAACTCTCTAAGAGTAAACGAAGCAATATTAGAAGGTGAGGTGGTAGCAGTTAATCCTCAAACTCTAGAATTCCTTCCATTCCAAGAGTTGATGCATAGACGAAGAAAACATAAAGTACAAGAAGCAATGGAAGGGTATCCTATTGTCGTGAATATTTTTGACGTTTTATTTGTTGATGGAGTTGACAAAACTTCATTACCCTACAGTCAACGACGAGAGCTACTAGAAAAAATAACAAGACGCTTGAAGGAAAGCAACAATATTGCCTATGATATGATTCGCCTAGTTCCACAGACTGTTGTAAAGGATTCAGAACAGGTTGAGAGATTTATCTCTTCGGCTATTGAAAGTGGTTGTGAAGGTCTTATGATAAAGCAATTAACTAGTCCATATAGAGCAGGAGCCAGAGAGTATTTTTGGGTTAAACTAAAGCGTGAATACCGAAGTGAGCTTGCAGATACGCTAGACTTGGTTATAGTGGGTGCACTATATGGTAGAGGACGACGAGTAGGAAAATATGGTGCCCTACTTCTAGCAGCATATGACCATAAGTCAGATATGTTTAGAAGTGTCTGTAAGGTTGGAACTGGTTTTACAGACAAGAGCTTAGAAGATTCCTATAGCAATTTAGAGAAACATATAATCAAACAGAAACATCCAAGGGTTGATACTAGAATGGATAGGGATGGGTGGTTTGAGCCAAAAATAGTAATTGAAGTCATCGCTTCTGAGATAACACTAAGTCCATCGCATGCGGCAGGCATGAATTCAATTAGACAGAACTACGGATTGGCTCTTCGATTTCCTAAATTTACAGGTAAGATAAGGGATGATAAGAATTCAGAGGATGCTACAACCATTGAAGAATTAATCTCAATCTATAATCAGCAAATTCGAACAGCTCATAATTAAAATGTTGATCCTCGGCTTGGCCCCATCAAGTAGATGGGTCAGAAACTTGGGTTCGGTATGGCCCACAGAGATTTCATCAAAATCAAATCAACCCTCAAAGCAAATTCTTTAAGGACAAATATGCGAGGAAGATCTCTTGTATTCTAGTATCTTGTCCAAGTGCTTTCGTACTTACCTATTCGGTTGGTATCCTGTCTGGCAGGGATGTTGGCGTCAGACTTTGTAACTGGGGACTATTCCCTAGTCCCAGTCTAAGAAGGAAACCACGACTGTTAAATATCTTTTTTTGTAGTTTTAATTTCAGTTAATTTATCTTCGACACCCTAGTTACTTATTGAGCCGAAGTTTAGAATTTCTTCACACTTGCCACATTATTACGAGGTAATTATTGTCCCGTACGCAATTCAAAATCTCTGGGGGTTGATCATGTACACTTGATAAAGTTTCTCGCCGTACTCATTATTTAATCCAAGTTGAAAATCATTTTTTGTGTACTGGTATAAGTTTGCAGTGACTGGACCGAATATTGCTTGCGCAGACAACGGGACATCATTGCTTTTGTATCCGTTAACTGCAAGATCTACAGTAGACTTTAAATCCGTCGGCAGACCAAATTTCCAATAGTGATCTTGGCATTTGACATTTATATAATTTTCAGTAAATAGTGAAATACAATCATTATAGCTAGCTATTGGCTGCCGGTGGATCGAGATAGATGTTTTTGCATTCAATGAGTTAATTATGAGTAGAGTAATAATGACCATAATTACTGCTACAGCACCATATAGCATCCATGCCCTAGCTGCCAAAGTGCTTTTAATACAACTTAGGACTTATTAAGTAGAAGTTTAGATAGTAGAAAACCGGTTCCCTACTTATATTCTAGTATTGAGTGACTGCCCCGACCCACTACACCGGCCTTGATGATTACATTCCTTCTAATATTGGAATTGGATAGCATAGTAATAAACGCACCCCAAATAATTTGGAATATAATTTATTTTATTCTGTTCAAATATTTCAAAAATTATGTATGCTTAGCTGTGATCTTGTGTTGAGCGTGAATTACGATAATTTCTAGAATAAATTAGGATGATTGATGATCTATTTTCAGAGTAATATTCGGACAATTATCTTGTCCTGCTATCCGTTTTCTACTTCGGTTTTTCTGCTTTCAATAAAGAGTACATTAATGCTCCTGAGGCAACAACTAGAGATAATACATATCCGGCTATTATTGCCTCCATACTACGCTCACCCCCCTCCCAAGTTGATAATACCTCCTGTTGTCTTTTGAGGATCTGCATTATTCAAGAACGCACTATAAACGTCAGGATATTGATTTACTAATTCCAAGTTAACTTCCAATACATTGACATAGTCAGGAGCAAATGCTACCATATTGCTGACTCTATTTCTTTCAACATTGAGCTCAATTAATGTTCTTAGCGCGTTTTGATTTATACCAGTAGCTTGACTTACATTCGAGATTTGCAAGAAAGCTTTTTCAGGAGTTATGTCCGGATCTACATTAGATGCTGAATCTGATGATGGTCTTGGATGGAAGAATTTTGGAGATTTAAAATCTTGTGCTATAAGTTTTGAACCAATTACTTTTCCGTTAATGGTAATCAAGCTACCATTTGATTGATATGGGAGTGTACTTTGACCTATTACTACTAGTACGACAGGATAAACAATACCTGTTATTACTAACATCAGTATTATTACTTTGATTGCAGGACTAAGTGTATTCTTATTTATTTGACTTTTTATTTGTTCTAAAATTTTCAATCCTTTTTCACTTATCATATTCATTATCACTCTTTTTCACCTCATGAAATATGTTAGCAAAACATCAATGGCCTTTATCCCGACGAAAGGTAAAGCTAGTCCGCCTAGACCGTAAATAAGCATATTTCTGATAAAGGTTTTCTCAGGTGGCTCTGGTCTAAAGCTAACGCCTCGTAAGGATAATGGAATTAGTGCTGGTATCATTATTGCGTTGAATATCAATGTAGCCAGTATAGCAGTCGCAGGACTATGCAGCTGCATTATATTAAGAACCGCTAGCTTTGGATTACTAGTTATGAACATGGCAGGAAGTATTGCAAAATATTTGGCAACATCGTTAGCTATGCTAAATGTGGTAATAGCTCCGCGTGTCATAAGCAACTGTTTGCCTAGCTTTACCACTTTCAATATCTTTGAAGGGTCAGAATCTAGATCCACCATATTAGCAGCTTCTTTTGCAGCAGCAGTTCCGCTGTTCATAGCTAGTCCAATGTCAGCCTTTGCCAATGCTGGTGCATCATTGGTTCCATCACCCACCATGCCTATTACATGACCTTTGCTCTGTTCTTCTTCTACTCTTACTAGTTTGTCTGTAGGTTTTGCTTCTGCCATCACTTGATCTACATTAGCCTCCTTCGCAATCACTTGAGCTGTTAGTTGATTATCTCCCGTAAGCATTACAGTAGTGATACCCGTAGCATGAACATCGTCAAGCTTCTGACGGATGTTTTCCTTGAGGTTGTCTTTTAAGGCGACAAGACCAATTCCTTCACTGTTTATTGCTATTAATAGTGGTGTTTCACCATTCTTAGATATTTCTTGAGCTTTCCATTTCAATTCAGCTTCGTTAACATTTGTGAGAAATTTTAGCATTGCATCTACAGAACCCTTAAGAATTTTTACCTCTTCGTTTCGCTGCTCTAACTCTAATAGCATGTTACTAACTCTGCTAGCATTACCATTTGTGTTAATTTGTTCTTCTCCATTCCCATCTTCAAACTTATGAATTGTTGTAGCCTCTTCTTGAAGCTCTGTATCGAGTGCTATTCTTTTGTTTGGCATGAACTCGAGGCCGCTAAATCTCGTCTCAGCACTAAAATCAATCTTTCTTGCAGTGAGTATTTTTTCTATTAATGGAGGAATAAATCTTTTCTCTTCTGCTAAATGTACTATTGATTTTCCCTCATGCGTCGTATCATGAATTGACGCAGCGAAAGCTGCTTGTCCTACATCTCTTTCGGTGTATTTTTGCAACGGTACGAATTCGTTTGCACTCCTACTTCCTTCTGTAATGGTTCCTGTCTTATCTAATATCAAAATATCACAATCTCCAGCTGCTTCAATACCTTTTCCGGACTTGGCTACTATGTTATCTCTTCCAATTCTAGTAATACCCGCAACACCTATCGCAGATAGTAGTCCACCTATTGTTGTGGGCATCAGAGCTACTAGAAGCGCAATTAACATTGCAATATCAGCAATATATCCGAGAAAGTAAGCAAAGAAAAGAAGGCTTCCAACTACCATTATAAATATTAATGATAGCCCTGCTAGCAGTATTGTTAGTGCAATCTCATTCTTTGTCTTAGGTCTTGTAGCACTTTCTATTAAACTAACCATTTGATCAAGGAAGCTTCTACCAACCTCAGCAGTAATTTCAATTCGTAGCTTGTCACTTGCTATTCTTGTTCCACCTATGACATGGTCATCCTTATCTTTGAATACAGGGTTTGATTCTCCAGTCATCATTGATTCGTCTACAAAAGCCTTTCCTTCACAAATAAGACCATCCCTTGGAATTATCTCACCTACATAACACAATACTTCATCCCCAGGTTTAAGACTGGTAGAGGCGACGATAACCTCTTTTTTACCCTCACCTACTAATTTCCTAGCCGAAACTTCTCTTTCTAGACTTCTTAGAGAATCTACTCGGGCTTTAGCCTCAGCTTCTGAAAACGCTTCTGAAAAAGTAGCAAACCAGACTGTAATAATTAATATCACAGCAACTTCATAATAGAATATCGAAGTTTGACTAGCAAACTCCTTTGGTATAGCCGGAAGCGCTAAACCAGTAGCCAAAACTAGCAGAAATCCAATTTCTACTGTAAACATCACGGCATTATTTTTTGCTAAATAGTAAGGGTTTAGTTTTGATAGGGAACCAACTATTACTTGTTTCCTATTTATGTTCGATAGATCCTTTGTAAAACTAGAACGATTATTTTTATTTTTATCTATGAATTTTTCTCTCATTCTCGTCAATATTCTCATTCTCTCATCTCCGTTACGTCGAAAACGGTCCTATCACTATGAATGGGAAGAAAGTTAATGCTGTAAGAAGAAACGTCATAACTAATAATACTGAAATAAACAACGGGCCGTGTGTCTTGATTGGTTCGATCGCTTCTTTTCTATCTTTGACCGTGAATGAACCTGCGATAGCCAGACTCATGACTATTGGTGCGTATCTTCCAAGGAACATAACTATTGCAGTTGACCAGTTCCAAAACGGTGTGTTGCCAGAAGTTCCTAGGTAATCGGAGCCATTGTTAGCCGCTGCAGAAGTGTATTCGTATAGTGCTTGAGTAAAGCCTGAGGCTGTTGCCATCTTTCCTGCGGGAACAGCTAAAACGCTCTGTGCATTCCCAGTAGTAAAAGCAATAACAGTTGGAATTAAAATTAATGCAGGATGTATTAAGAAGATAAATGCTGCTAACATGACATCCCTTGGGCCTATTTTCATATTCATAAATTCTGGAGTCTTGCCAACCATCAAACCAACTAGAAAGAGAGTTATGATGACGTAAATGATCATATAGGTAAATCCAGTACCATCAGCTCCAGGAATTGATTGAACAAACATGCCAAGTAGAAAAGATATCACGGGGTGTGATGACATCCCACTTAGTGCTGAATTCGCTGATCCAGTATTCGTAGAAATAGAGACGGTATTGAAAAATTCGCTGCCAAAACTACCGAACCTAGTTTCTAAACTGGTAGGTCCAGTTACTTGACTGAAGGCTATTCCTAGTAAAATTCCAAACGCTATAAGTATAGTTAATAGTAACGATACTCCACGAGCCTTTCCTACTAACTTGGCATACGCGATAGGAAATGACAAAGGGATTACCAGCATGAGAAATATTTCATACGTATTTGTAAGACCGTTAGGATTCTCAAACGGATGACCGGAATTCGCACCATAGTATCCGCCACCATTGCTTCCAAGCTCCTTAATAGATTCCAAAGAAGCAACGGGCCCTATCGTAAGGGTTTGATTGTGTCCTTCTAAAGTATGATTGATTGTAACTGATGAATTCAGTGTTTGTGGGACTCCCAACACCATAAGAAGTAAGGCGGATCCAAATGCAACAGGAAGTAATAGTGTTAGAATTATTCTTATAAAATCGACATAGTAATTACCAAGCCCAAAATTCTTTCTTATAAAACCGCGTATAAAAGCAAACGCAGCCGCAATCCCAGATGCAGGAGCTACAAACATCACGAAAGTAAGTACGACCGTTTGCGATATTAATGAAAATGATTGCTCGCCTGCATAATGCTGTAAATCAGTATTTGTAATAAATGAAATAGCCTGCATGAAGGCCAAATCTATTGATAGCCCGTTTACATGTGTTGAATATGGAAGAACGTTTTGAAATACTAACATAAAGAAGATAAAAGCTCCTACTATTACATTCGTAAGCAATAGGGCATGCGAATATTCTTTCCATGTCATCTGTTTGTCCTTATCTATCCCTATGATCTTGTAAAATCCATTTTCGACTCTTGCAAGTGGAGCTTCCAGTGGTCTCATTTCATAGGATATCATTCTAGCAATATACAACCCAAAAGGAACTGACAGACCTATGGTTCCTCCCAAAACAACAATTAATTCCAATATTGAATTCATTAAATAGAATTAACGCGCTCCTCTTAGCGGCAAATGTAAAATACGCACACACATCTCTGTTCTCATCCCATCTAGGAACAAAAGCACCGACAGGATGCTTATCAGCAGTAATTGGTAAGCAGCAACCCTTTTTATTGTATCCACATAGGTCACTCACTAGATAGTTTGTAGATTTGCTCTATAATTATTAGATATTAATACTTTATGAGCAAAATACAAGCAGAATATTATATATTTGCCCGTCATATTTGCAACATTTTTTTATTAAAAATCATACGAAAGAAGGAATAATACACATAATAAACAATGAAAATTCGATAAAAACTCGTCTATTCAAAATGGAGATTTATACCTATTTTCACGAAAATAAAATGTATTCAATTTATACTTGTATGTTATGAATATCGATATTACGGTATCATTTGCGATCAAACACAATTAATCTTAGTGATCGAGGATGTTGGAAATTGAGGTTATCAAGCTGTCTATCTTTCTTAAACTTAATAACTTAATTATCATCTATATACATGATTTTGTTTCAACCCTTGGTACGTCATCCTATCCACCCTGGCGCGGAAATCACTCTACATGCAAACCAGAAGGCATAAGATTGACAAAAGCAGCTGCGAGAGATACGGGCAGGACTTTAGCGATCTCTTGGGTAATGAAGGTGTAATTCCACAAACATATAAATTCTGGTTTGTTTTGGAAGACACAATTAGTGAGTGACCTATGTGGACTCGATAATTTTCCTTGCCACAGCCGTAGGTTCAAGCTTAACGGTAGTACTACTATTTGGTGGAACCGTATTGTCGATTAAGTGGTGGAAAAAAGGCATTACAGTTAGACATAGCACAAACAAAGAGAATGAGAAAGGACACTCTCAACGTATTAGAGAATTAGGAGTAAGAAGAGTTATAGGATCAAAGCCTCGGAATCAAACTTTTAAAAAAATAAAACAATTGTCTAACTGGAATGAGCTAATAAATAAAAAAGTCAACACCTGTGAGAAGATCTATGTTGGACGTATCATCGCGATTGATACCCATTCTCTCACCATAAGAAGTGATAGCAGACAAGAGTATGTTATTTCTACATATTGGATTAGAGAGTACGATGAAGACAAAGCAGTAATAGATACCTCAATTAGATACTTGGACCATTACCATGTCAAATCAGCGACAGTATAATCATAAGGATAAGAGTTCCCCCCATAATAGATCGAATAAATGATCCATCATTAATTTTACATTAATTCAGGAAACATATTCGATTATTACATTGATTAATAGAGATGTTACGCGGTGGGAGAAGTAAAGCACATCTTATATTCGACGATAGAAAACATAGGAAGATTTCGAACTGATACTACTTCAAACATCAACTCATCCGAAAAGTATATTGAACCTATAATGGCTGAATGCATCGCAAAAAAATGATTCAAGTACTAGCAATAAGGATGAACTCAGGTGAAGCACTTCATTTTTGCTTACGGTCTGTACTCTGAAAGACAATCTAACCTTGATATAGATATATCGAACCTACAGAGTTTAAAGAACGCCTGACAATCAATTATTATAGAAATCATAAGGGGTAAGCTGGATTTGAATAAAATACCACATTTGGAATTCTTAGAGCCAAATTGTAAAAATATGGTTGATATCTGCCGCTTACCTAATACTGGATTATTCAATAATAATTATTCGAAATAATAGATATCAATTATTTTATAAAGGAAACAGGAGATAAAGTCCTTAGGTTCATTCATTAATATAAGACAAATAGACTAACGAAGGTTAAGGCTTTCAGATAAATCACTCAACCGTACTATCATCTGTCAATCCAGGCGGAAGGTTCCGATACATACCTTCCATTTTT
>Ga0137366_10004285_pt1 | contig 11152 bp, 11 predicted proteins | sample SagtaG_8_FD_104938 | JGI IMG/M metagenome (GOLD analysis project Ga0137366, IMG submission 104938) | Vadose zone soil microbial communities from Sagehorn Ranch, Mendocino, California, USA - Sage1_L_60_16 metaG | ecosystem: Environmental > Terrestrial > Soil > Vadose zone | place: USA... | reverse complement strand
TCCGTCCGGAAGCCAGTTGGTTGCCCAGCCGAGTCCATCGGGGCCTTCTCCGACCACCTCGCTGGTGCCGTCGAGGTCGACGGCGACGATCTGCCTCGCTCCCCAGTTCGAGAACCACAGCCGGCCGTGGTGCCAGCGAGGCGACTCGGGCATGGCGAGGCCGTCGAGCAGTAGGCGGGGCTGCGACGGGGGACGAAGACTCATCCGTCGGTGCTCACCGCGCCGGTCGGCGGCCCGACCGGCTCCGCATGGGCGCGCGGTTCGTCGCTGGCATGCACTCTGCGACCGACGAGGTACCAGACCTCTATCTCGCCTTTGCCTTTGACCGGGATCGTCCCTCGTGGCTCGCAGAGGAACTCGTCCCCGAGCAGCTCCTTCGTCGCCCGGGTGATCTGGATCCGACCGGAAGTCCCGTAGGACTCCATCCGGCTCGCGGTGTTCACGGCATCGCCCCAGAGGTCGTACAGGAAGCGCTTGCGGCCGATCACGCCGGCCACGACCGGTCCGGAGTTGATCCCGGCGCGCAGCTCGAGCCCGAGATGCCCGACCTCGTCGACCGAGCGCATCGCCGCCTGCATGTCCAGCGCCATCAGGGCGAGCGCTCGGGCATGGTCGGGCCGAGGCGAAGGCACGCCCGCGGCGACCATGTAGCAGTCGCCGATCGTCTTGATCTTCTCGAGCCCGTGGCGTTCGGCAAGCGCATCGAAGTGGGTGAAGAGGTCGTCGAGCAGGGCAACGATCTCGGCCGCCGGGAGGCGCTCGGAGAGCGGGGTGAAGTCCACAACGTCGGCGAACAGAATCGAGGCCGAGCTGAAGTGGTCGGCGATCGTCCGCGTCTCGACCTTGAGCCGCTCGGCGATCGACTGCGGCAGGACGTTGAGCAGCAGATTCTCCGCCTTCTCCTGCTCCACTCGTAACGCCGCGAGCGCATCCCGACGCTGGCGCGCGAACATCGCCAGCAGCGTGAAGAAGATCGCGCCGCCGACCGTCACGTTGAGAGCGAGCATCGTGCTCGTGAACCACTCGGGGACAGCAGGCGACACGCCGCCGAGCACCTCCCCGGCTATGCCCGAGCCGAGGAACACGACGGCCCACGCGACGAACCACCGGGCCGCGCTTCGGACGTCGCTGAACACGAGCGCCGCGAGCGGGGCGAGGATCCCCCACAAGCCGACCCCACCCGCGTCGAGGAAGCCCCCGAGCGGGGCCATCGACAGCGTCGGAGCCAGCAGGATGGCCACCTGGCCGACAAGCAGGAGCTGGGCGAAGTTCCGGGTGCGCGAGAAGACGACGATCCCCGCGAGCAGGACCGCGAAGTACCCGAGCGGCACCCAGCCCACGGGCGAGCCGAACGCGAGATAGAGCGAAGCCCAGAGCAGCGCGATCGGCAGGATCAGCACCGAGATCAGGACGAGCAGCGCCTTGCCGGCGCGAGTGTCCTCGTCGTCCTGCGGATCCGCGCCGATCTGCGTCAGATACGCACGCACCCTGGTCACGACGAGACCGTACTAGTCGCTGCAGTTAGGCTTCGCCCCCCTTGGAGGCATCGACGGCCAACTACGTCGAGGCGCTCGCACGGCTGAGCCTCTTCGCCGACCTGCCGCACCCGCAGCTCGAGGCGCTCGCGCACTCCTTCGACGAGGAGGTCTTCGCCGAAGGCCAGCGCGTCATGCGCCAGGACGTGACCGGAGGCGGGTTCTATGTGATCCTCGACGGCGAGGCGAAGGTCGTCATCGACGGCCAGGAGCGTGCGCATCTCAGCCGCGGCGACTTCTTCGGCGAGATCTCGCTCTTGACGGACGAACCGCCGAGCGCCGACGTGATCGCGGCGTCCGTCCTGCGCTGCCTGATCATCCCCGACAACGAGCTGAAGGATTTTCTGCTCAAGCAGCCGAGCGTCATGTATCGGATGCTCCAGATCGAAGCGCGGCGCTTGCGGGCCGCGAACATTTGGACCGGTTAGACGAGCGCCCGTTCCCGCCGGGCGAGTACGACGTCGTGCTGGTGGGAAGCGGGCCCGGCGGGCTGCAGACCGCGTACAGCCTCGCCCGCATGGGGGTCCCCCGCTGCGCGGTGCTCTCGCGCGACCCGGCCCCGGGCGGAATGTTCCGCCGCTTTCCGGTCTACCAGCGCCTGATCAGCTGGACGAAGCCGGACGCGCCGTTCGAGCGGGGCACGCGGGAGTACGAGTGGTACGACCACAACAGCCTCGTCGGCGACGAGCACCAGCACCAGGCGCTCGTACCGGAGCTGATGGACCGCACGTTCGACGTCCCGTCCCGGCCCGAGATGGAGGCCGCGCTGGTCGAGTTCGCCGCCCGCGCGGGAATTCGTGTTCGCTACCACTGCGAGTGGCTCTCGGCGCGGCGCGACGATGCGGGCTTCGTGCTCGGAACGTCGGACGGCGAGTACCGCTGCCGCGTCTGCATCTTTGCGATCGGCGTGACCGAGCCGTGGGTCCCTCCGGTCCCCGGGCTCGACGCGGCGCCGCACTACGTCGCGGCGAACGCACCCGAGCGCTATCAGGGCAAGAGCGTCTTCATCGTCGGCAAGCGGAACTCGGGGTTCGAGCTTGCACAGGGTCTTCTGCCATGGGCGCGACGCATCGTGCTCGCCTCACCGCGTCCGGTGGACACCGCGATGCTGGCCTTCTCGCCGCTCAGCATCCGATACCTCTCGCCGTATACCGAGCACATCCGCGGCGGCACCGGGAGCTACGTCGTCGACGCGGCGATCGAGCGCGTGGAACGCCACGCGGACGGATACCGCATCCATGCGAGCGGGACGACGTGGGAGGGAGAACTCGAGTTCGAAAGCGACGAGGTCATCGCGGCCACGGGCTTCCGCGCGCCGGTACGCGACTTGCCGGACCTGGGCGTGGCGATGGCCAACGACGACCGGATGCCGGCGCAGACGCCCTACTGGGAGAGCGTCTCGGTCCCCCGGATCTACTTCGCCGGCAACGTGAACCAGGCTTCCCCCGGCCTACGCAAGCACGGTGCGACGAGCAGCTCTGGATCGGTCAACGGGTACCGCTACAACGCGCGCGTCCTCGCGCAGCACATCGCCGAGAAGCATTTCGGGCTTCGACCCGAGCGGCGGGCGCTCGACGCTGACGAGGTTGTTCCATACCTGCTCCGGGAGCTCGCACACGCGCCCGAGCTCTGGACGCAGAAGGGCTACCTCGCGCGAGTGGTCGGCGTCGATGGGGCCGACGGGCTTCGCGACGAAGGGATCGTGCCGCTCGAGGACTTCGTCGATCGCGAGGCTGGCGACGCGTGCGCGGTCGCGGTCGAGTACGGCGCCGACGGGACGATCATCCCGGTCGTGTACGTCCGGCGGGGCGGGCACCTGGTCGAACACGCACTGCCTCCGGATCCCATGCACAGGTTTGGCACTGACGAGCATCGCCAGGAGCTGGCAGCGTGCCTGGCGCCGCTCATGTCCCGGTCCGCAGCGCATCGACCGTAGCCGTCTCGACGAGGCCCGAGACCGCTCTGGCCAAATCAGGGTCCGAGGTGACGAAGGCGTCCGCCTGGAGCTTCGTCAGCACCACGTACTCGGCGTCGTAGGTCGTCTCCCAGCCAAGCTCGTCCGCGACCTTCCATGCCTGCCGCTGGAGCACCTTGTCCCCGAGGAAGCGAACCTTCAGCGAGTTGATCCGGGCCACCCGCTCGATGCCCTCGGCGGCCGAGATCTCGGCCCGTCGGGCCGCCTCGTACAGCGCCGACAGCGCCTGCGACCGAACGAGTTGTCGGCGCGACGAGGTTGTGCCCAGCGGCGACGATCTCCTCGGATGCGATCCGAAGCAGCGTCTCGCAGTCGACGACGAACCGCGTCACCCTGAAGACGCTACACGTCTCGGCTCACCGCCTTCTTCACGACCGCGGCGATCTCATTCTGTTCGCCGGCAGTCAACATTCAGGGCGAAGCCGGTCGGCCACATGGCGCCGTTGTCGAGGTTCGCCTTGTCGGTGAAGCCGAGCGTCGCGTATCTCGACTTGAGCTTTGGCGAGATCGCGCGCGAGCCGGCGACGACGTGTCTCGGCGTACGCGCAGCCGATTCGCTCGTAGAGAATGCTCTTCATCTCAAACTATGCGTGAGACAGAGAGAAGGGGGCAGCACGACGATGACGAGTCGCATGATCGGAACGCGTGAAGAATGGGCTGCCGCGAGCGCCGAGCTGCTCAAACGCGAGAAGCAGCACACAAGGGCCGGCGACGAGCTCGCTCGGCAGCGCCGCGAGCTTCCCTGGGTGCCGGTCGAGAAGGACTACACGTTCCAGACCGAGCACGGGCCGAAGACACTGCCCGAGCTGTTCGACGGCCGCTCGCAGTTGGTGGTCTACCACTTCATGTTCGGCCGTGACTGGGAGGCCGGATGTCCCGCCTGTTCGGCGACCGCCGACGGCTTCAACGCAGTCCTTGCCCACCTCGAGGCCCGCGACGTGACGATGATCTGCGTCTCGCGCGCGCCACTCGAGAAGCTGCTCGCCTATCGGGATCGCATGGGGTGGAGCTTCAACTGGGCATCCAGCCACGAGAGCGACTTCAACTTCGACTACGGCGTCTCGGCGGAGGGGGCGCATGACGCGGGCGTGCCGCTGCTTGAGGCGGGCGAGCTCAAGTTTCTGAAGCTCCTCAACGAGCAGCCGGCCATCCGTGAGAGCCCGCCGCTCGTCCCGGTCCAGAACGCGCGCACGAGTGGGACGGACCTCGACGGCTATCTCTCCGAGGGACACGGCATCAGCACGTTCGCGCGCGAGGGCGACACCGTCTACCACAGCTACTCCAGCTACGCCCGCGGCACGGAGTTCCTGATGGGCTTCTACGCGATCCTCGTGCGCGCCCCGAAGGGCCGCGACGAAGGCGATCAGCCTATGAGCTGGCTGCGCCGTCACGACGAATACGAGAGCGCGTAACGCGCCGTGACCGACAACGAGGAGTTCTGGCGCGCGATCGTCACGGGCGACGCGGGCGTGATGCGACGCGAGCGCCGGCGACATCGGCGCATCCCCGGCGCGCCGCGCTGCAAGACGTGCCTCGTGCCGCTCGGCGGACCGGCGGCACCGATGGTCCGCCTCGTCCTCAAGCGCCGTCCATCCGCGAAGAACCCGAACTACTGCGACGTGTGCGAGACCTTCGTGCGGACGCATCCCGGGGGCGCCGAGGTCGAGATCTCGATGCTGTTCGCCGACGTGCGCGGTTCGACGGCGCTTGCGGAACAGATGCGCCCGGCGGAGTTCAGCAAGCTGATGAACCGCTTCTTCGACCGCGCGAGCCGTGTCGTGATCGACAGCGACGGGGTCGTCGACAAGCTCGCCGGCGACGAGGTCGTCGCGCTCTATGCGCCTGCCGTCGGCCCCGACCACGCGCGAAAGGCGGTCGAGGCCGCCGGCGACCTCCTGCGCGCGACGGCCGACCTCGTCCCGGTCGGTGCCGGCGTCCACACCGGCGTCGCGTACGTCGGCTCGGTCGGCTCCGACTCGACCGTCGCCGACTTCACCGCGCTCGGCGACCCGGTCAACGTCACGGCGCGGCTGGCCTCGCTTGCGGGCGCGGGCGAGGCGCTGATCAGCGAAGCGGCGTACACGGCTTCGGCTTCCGACCTGGGCGACCTCGAGCGGCGCGAGCTCTCGCTCAAAGGCAAGGAGGCGCCGTTCGCGGTGCGCGTCCTGCGGGCCTAGGGCGGGACGATGGCTGAACGCCTGGTCGAGGCGAACGGCGTCGAGCTCTGCACGGAGTCATTCGGCGACCCAGGCGACCCGGCGGTCCTCCTGGTGATGGGCGTCGGTGCCTCGATGTTGTGGTGGGAGGAGGGCTTTTGCCGCCTGCTTGCCACGGGCGGCAGGTTCGTGATCCGCTACGACCACCGGGACACCGGCCGCTCGATCACCTACGAGCGGGGACATCCCGAGTACACGGGCGCCGACCTGGTGGCCGATGCCGAAGGAGTCCTCGGCGCCTACGGGATCGCGGCCGCGCACGTCGTCGGAGTCTCGGCGGGTGGGGCGTTCGCACAGCTGCTCGCAATCGGCTTCCACGACCGCGTGTCCTCACTCACGCTGATCAGCACCTCTCCCGCGGCCGCCGGCGAACGCAGCCTTCCCTCGCCGACCGAGCGCTTCAATGCCTTCCTGGCCTCAGCGGAGGCGGACTGGTCGGAGCGACGGTCGCTGATCGAGTATCTCGTCGGCTACCAGCGGATGCTTGCAGGCGGCGCACGTCCGTTTGACGAGGCGGCCTGGCGCGCGCTCGTCCGGCGCGACGTCGAGCGTGCGCGCGATATCGCGGCCTCCCAGAACCACAACATCATCCCCGAGGGTGACGCTCCGTCCGAGCCGATCTCGTCGATCGCGGCGCCGACACTCGTCATCCACGGCACCACCGATCCGATGTTTCCGCTCGAGCACGGACAGGCTCTGGCCAATGAGATCCCGGGAGCGCGACTGCTGACGATCGAGGGGGCCGGGCACGGGGTAGACCGAGCCGACTGGGAGACCATCGCCCAAGCGATCCTCGAACACACCGCCGCCGGCGATGGTGGCTGACGGCAAGCTCGACGGGTCGTCACTCTGCTGTGTAATCGATAGATCCGCGCGCCGGTGTGGTTGAACGAGTAAGACCACCGCGAGAGAAAGGACGAACTCATGAGGCTGACGACCATGACGCAAGTCACCGTCGATGGAGTGATGCAGGGAAACGGAGGCGCGACGGAGGAGGACCGCAGGAGCGGATTCGAGCACGGCGGATGGGCCATGGGAGTCTTCGACGACGACACCCTGGCGTTCATCGGCCAGACCTACGAGAGCGCCGATGCGTTTCTGTTCGGTCGGCGGACCTACGAGCTCTTCGCCGGCTACTGGGGCGCGTTCGACGATCCGGAGAACGTGATCAGGCATGCCTTGAACACGAAGCCCAAGTACCTCGCCTCGACCACGCTCACCGACCCGCAATGGGCGGACACGACCCTCCTCTCCGGTGACCTCGCGGCGGCCATCGGCGAGCTGAAAGCCAAGCCGGCGGGTGAGCTGCAAGTGCACGGCAGCGGCGACCTGGTCCGGTGGCTGCTCGCCAACGAGCTCGTCGACGAGATGACCCTGCTCGTCGTTCCCGTCGTCCTCGGCCAGGGCATGCGGCTGTTCCCCGACGCCGGTCCGGACGTCGCGCTCGACCTCGTCGACTTGCGAGCCGACACGAAGGGCGTCACGATCCAGGTCTACCGGCCCGCCGGTCGTCCGGTGTACAGACCGGCGCCGGGGAACTGAGACCGCAGCGCTGTGGTGGCTTCCTAATGGGCCGTCTGCGAGGCGCGGCGGGTAGGTGCACCGTTACGCGGAGCCAGCCGGCGTCGCGGGGGTTGAGGGTGAGGGTTCCGTCGTGTGCTTGGGTGATGCTTTTGACGATTGCGACGCCGAGGCCGACACCTGCGTGGTCGGTGCGTATGCGTCTGATACCGCGAAGAAACGGCTCGGCAAGCGTGGCAACTGACTGTGGGGTGAGCTTCTCGCCGGTGTTCTCGACGGTGAGCGCCACACTCTTGGGTGAACATTGGTTGTGACCCAGACGGTGCCCTGTTCAGGCAGGTTGTGGACGATCGCGTTGTGCACTAGGTTCGTACTCAACTGCAGCAGGAGCGCGTGCGAGCCGATGGTGGGGGTCATGTCGCCGCAGGTCTCGATCGTGAGGCCGCGTTTTTCTGCGAGGGGGAGGAGCGTTTCAGTGGCTTCTTCGGCTATGAGGGACAGGTCGACGTGTTCTTCACCCGGACCACGAACGGCAAGCGTGAAGGCAAGGCGTTCCCGCTCGACTCCAGGAGCGCACGATCGACCGTGACACGCCGGCCTCCGTCAGCTCGTACTTCGCGCAGCTCAAGGCCTGCCGCCGCTGGGGCAAGGAGGAGCCTGACGACCTCTCACTCATCCGCCAGCCCGTGCTCCTCGCGAACGGCGACCACGACCGGATGCTGCCGACGCCGAACACCCTCGACATGGCCAGCCTTGTGCCGAACAACGAGTTGGTGATCTACCCGGACGCCGGCCACGGCGGAATCTTCCAGTTCCACCAGCAGTTCGTCGAGAAGGCCCTCGAGTTCCTCGCGAAGTAGCGCCGAGAAGGCGGTGGGCCGTCCCGGCCAGCCGAGTAGCCCGCACCACCGGCGCCCGCTACTCGGGCAACGTCCACGGTGGACGCTGGTGGACGTTGCGTGGACACCAAATTCCGCCCGCCGACGTCAGCAAAGACAACGGAAACAGCGGCTAAGCAGGAAGAAACCCGAAGTCCTCTGACGGACTCGAACCGTCGACCCCCTCCTTACCATCGAGTAACGAAGCGGGAACACGGGCAAGCGCGGCTGCGGCTTGATCGCGGCGTCGTTAGCGGTGAAAATCCGTACATGGGAGCTGCGGCGGTGACCGCGTGCGCTCGGCTGTTGGAGCGCGAACCGGTGTGACACGCTCGTCGTGCGACCCGACCCGGCCGCAGTTGCGGCCTGACAGAGGGGAGAGAGAGAACATGAGGTTTCAGCACAAACTCCTGGTGGGCGCCGTAGCCCTCCTGGCGATGGTCGCGCCAGTGGCAGCCAGCGCCACACCACCTGCCGCCGTGCCCGGCGCTCCTGCATTGCTCGCAACGCTGGCGGGGGGCGCTGCCTCCGGCAGCGCGATCGGTCCGGGCGGCGCGTTGTACGTCCCCCAGCCGGCGACCGGCGAGATCTGGCGCATCGATCCCGCGAGCGAAAAGAAGACGCTGTATGCAAGCGGTCTGCCGCGGCGGTTCAGCCAACTCCCGTTCGGCGGCGTGATGGACGTCGCGTTCATCGGCTCCAAGGCGTATGCCCTGGTGAGCGTCGTCGGATCCGTATTTCCTGCGGACCTCTTCGCCTGTCACCCCGGACTCATCGGGATCTACCGCATCGACGGGCCGACGAGCTCGACCATGGTCGCCGATATTGGGACGTTTTCCTGCGAGCACCCGCCTTCCGGGTTTCCGTTCGTCGTCCCGACGGGCGTGCAGTACGCGATGGAGAACTTTCGCGGCGGGTTCCTCGTGACAGACGGCCACCACAACCGCGTGCTTCGGGTCACGCTGGACGGAACGATCACCGAGCTGATCCACTTCGGCGACATCGTCCCGACCGGGCTCGCGGTAAAGGGCAACACGATCTACATGGCCGAGGCGGGCCCCGTTCCGCACCTGCCACAGAGCGGCAAGATCGTCTCGTTCGAGCCTGGATCTGCGACAGCCAGCGAGGTGGCATCGGGCGCTCCGCTCCTCGTCGACGTCGAGAGAGGCCGGGGTGGGACGCTCTTCGCGCTCGCGCAGGGGCACTTCAGCTGCACCGACCCGGCATGCGCAGGCTCACCGGCCGACCCGGGCACGGGCAGCCTCGTGAGGGCGAACGGCAACGGCACGTTCACGACCGTCGCCCAGGGTCTCGATCGCCCGACGTCGCTCGAGATCGTCAACAACACCGCCTACGTTGTCACCCTCGGCGGCGAGATCTGGACGATCGACAACATCGCGGGTCCGCCGTACGGCCGGTAGCGAGAGATCCGCTCTGGGGGCCGGTCTCGGCCGGCCCCCAGAGGAGCGCACGCACACCCTGCGCGATCACGAGCTCCTCGTGCAACCGCGGCGTGATCGAAGGGAGGGAAACCGGCCTCGAGCGGGTGCCGAGGGCGATCACTCGATTAGGAAAAGGAACGGTTGAGTCAACAGATGCGGTCGCAGGCTCAGCTCCTGCGTGGACGCACAGTTCGGCGGCTGGCCACGGTCTGCCGAGCACGCGACGCTGCCCAAGGCGACGCCGACTACTGGATGCCGAAGCTTCAGGCCAACGTCGCCCGAGACCGCCGCAACGACCGGGAGCTCGAGGAGATGGGCTGGAGCGTCCTCCGTTTCTGGGAGCACCAGCCGGTCGAGCAGATGGCCGACCGCGTCGTCGCGATCGTCGAGCAGCTCCGCCTCCGCGATGGGAAATCTCAAGGGCTTACGGGCGCGTGCGTCGTCGCAGTAAATCGGCGATTTGCGCGACTCAGCAGCGCGGCTCGAATTCTGGGGGCTCCATAAACGGCTTCATACCCAGCGCACGTGGGATTCCGGGCAAGTCGGTCTGAATGAGAAAGCGCCGATTTCCGGCGCTTTTGCAGAGCCCTCTTCCGGACTCGAACCGGAGACCCCCTCTCTATGAAGAAGGGCCGTGCGTCAACTGGGTCGGGTTGTGGATCGCCCAGTCAGGGCGGGTGTTGTAGTCGGGCGGGGTGAGTTGGGCTCATCTCTCTATCGCCTCCTCGTGGAAGGACAAGGCTGATTGGAGTTCGCTCCGGTGGCGCAGCTCCTTAAGGACCGTCAGGCGGCCAGGGGGTCGGTGGCGCCTTTGGGAGCGAAGGGTTGGTTACGGCTGAGCATGTGCCAGATCGCTTCGGAGAGTCGGCGAGCGAGGTCGATCTGAGCGACCTTGGCGCCGCGCTGCTTGCCGATGCGGGCTTTCCTCTGCTGGTAGCGGTCGCGGTAGGCGGGGTGGGTGCAGGCGTGGGTGGCGGCCTCGACGAGTGCCCAGCGCAGATACTTGGGCCCTTGTTTGGCGAGCGGCCCGCGCAGGTCGCGTTCGCCTGATTGGTAGACGCGCGGGCAGAGGCCGGTGTAGCCGGCGAGCTTGCGCGGGCTTGCGAAGCGGCCGATGTCACCGATCTCGGCGGCGATGGTGTAGGCGAGCACCCAACCGATCCCGGGCACCGTCAGCAAGAGCGGCACGTAACGGTGGTCGGCGCCGAGCCGGCGCAGCTCGCGCTCGCAGTCGCCGATCTCGCGCTCGAGCTCGTCGATCAGACGCAGGCTGGCCTCGATCGTTGCTTGCCAGGGCTCGGGTAGTCCGAGCCGGGCGAGCAGTTGGCGGCCGCGCACGCCGAACAGATCGGAGACCGGACAGGGCTTGCCGTGCGTCAGCAAGACCGCGTGCACGCGCTGCTTCAAGCTCGAGCGGTGACGGACGAGATGCAGACGCCAGCGTGCCCGCTCGCGCTCAGCGCGGACAAGCGGGTCGGGCAACCAGATCGCCGGCACCAGCTCGCGGCGTGAGAGCTCGGCCAGCACCCAGGCATCGATGCGGTCGGTCTTGCAGGCCAACGGTGCGAGGCCCTTCACCTTTTGC